>Ga0206131_10000003_pt1 | contig 380540 bp, 304 predicted proteins | sample Helgoland_Spring_FD_148636 | JGI IMG/M metagenome (GOLD analysis project Ga0206131, IMG submission 148636) | Pelagic subsurface seawater microbial communities from Kabeltonne, Helgoland, North Sea - Helgoland_Spring_Bloom_20160517_1 | ecosystem: Environmental > Aquatic > Marine > Epipelagic ...
AGTCACATTCGACACATCCCAATCACCAATATCTTGGTTGTAGGAAGTTGCACGAAGAAACATAGTAGCCATATTAGTCACACTACTCACAACCCAGTCTCCTATATCTTGATTAAATGGGGTCTCTTCAAACATACTCTGCATAGTAGTCACGTTCGACACATCCCAATCACCAATATCCTGATTGAATGTCTCTGCAAGAGAAAACATCCCAAACATATTAGTCACATTCGACACATCCCAATCACCAATATCTTGGTTGTAGGAAGTTGCACGAAGAAACATAGTAGCCATATTAGTCACACTACTCACAACCCAGTCTCCTATATCTTGATTAAATGGGGTCTCTACAAACATACTCTTCATAGTAGTCACGTTCGACACATCCCAATCACCAATATCCTGATTGAATGTCTCTGCACGAGAAAACATCCCAAACATATTAGAAACACTAGACACATCCCAATTTCCTATATCTTGGTTAAAAGAAGATGCAGCAGAAAACATTAGTCTCATAGTCGTGACATTACTCACATCCCATTGACTTATATCATCGTTAAACGTGGTGTAATCTTTAAATAGCTGTGACATATTGGTTACACAGGAAGTATTCCAGTCCGATATATTGCCGTAGATAGCTTCCGCGGCATTCGGATCTGAAATCCATAGGTCCACAGCAACTTGGATATTACTATCATTGATAGCACAAATAAGACACTCATCAGTACAACTCAAACCACCGTCTTCTATAGTCCAACCGAAATTATCTATGATGCTTTGCCTTTCAGATTCACTATCACAGTAGTTTATGCCACTGGCACCTAATTCTACATTTGGCGTAAGGTCTAGCGTAGACCATCCTATTAGTGTATTATCATAGTTACAGGTATTAAGACCTGAAGCATCAAACATTTCTTGCATGTTAGTAACATTACTCACATCCCAACTACTGATATCTTGATTAAAATCATTGGCACCAGAAAAAATTCGAGCCATATTAGATACATTGGATACATCCCAAGTTCCAATATCCTGGTTGAATGAAAATGCCTCTTGAAACATTTGATCCATGTCGGTCACATTAGAAACAGTCCAATCTCCAATATCTTGGTCGAAAGAAGGTGCACTAACAAACATACGAGCCATATTAGTTACATTACTCACATCCCAATCACCAATATCTTGATTGAAAGAGGATGCAGCTAAAAACATTCGCTCCATAGAAGTCACATTGGATACATCCCAATCACCAATATCTTGGTTGAATGAAGGTGCATCTTGAAACATTTGATTCATGTCGTTCACATTAGAAACAGTCCAATCTCCAATATCTTGGTTGAATGAAAGTGAATTAGCAAACATAAGAGCCATATTAGTTACATTACTCACGTTCCAAGCTCCAATATCTTGATTAAAATCATTGGCCTGTCGAAACATCTCATTCATAGTCGTGACATTACTCACATCCCAATCTCCAATATCTTGGTTGAAAGAAGTAGCACCTCGAAACATACCATACATATTAGTCACGCTTGATACATTCCAATTTCCGATATCTTGATTGAAAGGAGTACCAAGAAACATCCACCACATAGTAATCACATTGGATACATCCCAATTACCAAGGTCTTGGTTAAAAGAAGTTGCATAAGCAAACAGATCCCGCATATCAGTCACGCTACTCACATCCCAATCACCTATATCTTGGTTGAAAGAAGTTGCACTACGAAACATAGCATACATAGCAGTAACATTAGATACATCCCAATCACCAATATCTTGGTTAAAAGATGTTGCACTACGAAATACTCTTCGCATATCAACTACGTTAGATACATCCCAATCTCCAATTTCTTGATTGAATGCATATGCATCACGAAACATGGCATATAATGATTGTGCATTGCTTACATCCCAGTCTCCAATATCCATGTTAAAAGATATTGCAGATCGAAACATCTGACCAAATGACGTTACATTGGATACGTCCCAGTCTCCGATATCTTGATTAAAAGAAGTTGCACCTAGAAACATATTTTCCATGATAGTCACATTAGACACATCCCATTGACTTATATCATCGTTAAACGTGGTGTAATCTTTAAATAGCTGTGACATGTTGGTTACACAGGAAGTATTCCAGTCCGATATATTGCCGTAGATAGCTTCCGCCGCAGTCGGATCTGAAATCCATAGGTCCACAGCAGCTTGGATATTACTATCATTGATATCACAGATACACGAATCAGTACAATCCAAACCTGCATCAATTATAGTCCACCCGAAATTATCAATGATACTTTGCCTTTCAGTTTCACTGTCACAGTAGTTGATAGCGTTAGTACCTAATATTACATTTGGTGTAAGATCAAGCGCAGACCATCCTATTAGGGTATTATCATAGTTACAAGTATTAAGATTTGAAAAATTAAACATGCCCGACATATCAGTCACATTGCATACATCCCAATCTCCTATATCTTGATTGAAAGACTGTGCATCAAAAAACATACCACTCATATTGGTGACATTAGATACATCCCAATTACCAATATCTTGATTGAAAGATGATGCATAAGAAAACATCCCAAACTCCATGGAGTCAAATATTAGACACATATTGGTGACATTGGATACATCCCAATCTCCAATAGGTTGATTGAAAGATTCTGCTTCATAGAACATAACTAACATATTAGTGACATTGCTAACATCCCAATCACCTATATCTTGATTGAATGCTGGTGCTTCATAAAACATACCTCCCATATCAGTCACATTCGACACATCCCAATCCCCAATAGGTTGGTTGAAAGAAGTAGCGCCATTAAACATACCTCCCATATTAGTCACACTAGACACATCCCAATCTCCGATAGGTTGGTTGAAAGAAGTCGCACCAGCAAACATAGCAACCATAGTGGTGAAATTGCTCACATTCCAGCTACTAAGGTCTTGGTTGAAATCGCTTGCTCCATAAAATGGATAGAGCATATCTGTCACGCTAGTCACATCCCAATCTCCAATAGGTTGATTAAAGTCGATTGCAAAAGCAAACATATAACCCATATTAGTCACACTACTCACAACCCAGTCTCCTATAGGTTGATTAAAAGATCTTGCTTCATAAAACATTGAATCCATATGCGCCACACTAGATACATCCCAATCTCCAATATCTTGGTTGAAAGATGATGCATAAGAAAACATACTATTCATATCAGTCACACTAGATACATCCCAATTACCGATATCTTGATTGAAAAGAATATCCGTCCCTAGAAGGGTCGATTGAAACATCTCAGACATATTAGTCACACTGCTCACATCCCATTGACTTATATCATCGTTAAACGTGGTGTAATCTTTAAATAGCTGTGACATATTGGTTACACAGGAAGTATTCCAGTCCGATATATTGCCGTAGATAGCTTCCGCCGCAGTCGGATCTGAAATCCATAGGTCCACAGCAGCTTGGATATTACTATTATTGATAGCACAAATAAGACACTCATCAGTACAATCTAAACCACCGTCATCTATAGTCCAACCAAAATTATCTATAATGCTTTGTCTTTCAGTTTCACTGCTACAGTAGTTTATATCGCTGGCACCTAATTGTACATTTGGTATAAGGTCTAGCGTAGACCATCCTTGTAGTGCATTATCATAGTTACATGTATTAAGATCCGCAGAATTAAACATAAAGTCCATACCAGTCACATTAGAAACATCCCAACTTCCAATAGGTTGATTGAAAGAACCTGCGCCCGAAAACATAAAGTGCATATCAGTCACATTAGAAACATCCCAATCACCAATAGGTTGGTTGAAAGAATCCGCGCCAATAAACATATTCTTCATAGTAGTCACATTAGAAACATCCCAATCACCAATAGGTTGGTTGAAAAATTCTGTACTACTAAACATACTTTGCATAGTAGTCACATTAGAAACATCCCAATCACCAATAGGTTGGTTGAAAAATTCTGTACCACCAAACATACTTTGCATATCAGCCACATTAGACACATCCCAATCCCCAATAGGTTGATTGAAAGAAAATGCACTAACAAACATTCGATTCATACTAGCCACATTAGAAACATCCCAATCCCCAATAGGTTGATTGAAAGAAAATGCACTTTCAAACATAGACTGCATGGTCGTGACATTAGATACATTCCATCCACCAATATCTTGATCAAAGCTTGTTACCGAAAACATATACTCCATGGTCGTGACATTAGATACATCCCATCCACTAATATCTTGATCAAAGTTTGATTCCGAAAACATATACTCCATGGTCGTGACGCTAGAAACATCCCAACTTCCAATAGGTTGATTGAAAAAAGAACCATCAAACATATATGACATATTAGTTACACTAGAAACATCCCAACTTCCAATATCATGATTGAAATATTCTACATGTTCAAACATTCTAGACATATCAGTCACGCTAGATACATCCCAGTTTTCAATATCTGCATTAAAAATAGATCTATATTGAAATGCCGAATCCATATCAGTCACATTAGATACATCCCAATCAGGCATAGGACCATATTCGCTCTCTACACAAAGACCAGACTCTGGGTGAGTAGAAAGACAGTCAGCTATAGCAGCATTAAAATTAGCATCTGTAATTGGTGTTTGACTGTATCCAATAGAAGATATCAGTAATAATAAAGAAGTAATGAATTTCATAATTATAATTTGTTTTACATCCTAAAAGACAATGGGCTTTTGTAATATGTCTTGCAATCAATAGCATGTCCAATGGTAATGATTGCCAGGTTATCAAAATTAGGAGAATCGAGACTTAAAATAATTTTTGAAATAGGTATTTAATGCATTAAAAACCAATAATATGTTTACCCTATTGAACTCTTGAGAAATACATATTTATTTAAACCTATTTGATGCTATTTAGTACTCTAAGGGATTATGAGTTTATAATTCGTTTACCCAAAGATTGACAATACGGCTATCTGAACATTTAATACACCACTAACGAAGACGTATTACTTTTAAAATAATGTACATCATCAAGAACTACTTGTATATAAAGCGAGATACGATCTATAGATTTAGATTTTGAAGTTTAGTATTCATTATGAAAAACATAGATATAAACGGTAAGAAAAGGTCTAAAGAAAGGTACCGTAACATTACTAACCTTTGTTGATCGAGCGAATAGTTCAACAGACAAATAGGAAATATTGCAGAAAACGAGAAGCGCTTAGAAGTAATTCGATTAATCTAGTTTATTGCCCAAGATTACTAGCAAGAAGAACAGGATAATATTACTATAATAGGATATACAGAATATGTCTTTCGACACTACTATGTATATCATCACCTATTCGATACAATATGATTAATAATTAGATTAAACTAAAAACAATTTTGTAATCTAATCATTAAACAACTAGTATATTTACTGCCTTATTTGTCTTTAAAGATTATTATGAATAGATCAGATGTTGGAATTTGCGATATGGCTTTTTACGTTCCAAAACTTTATTTGAATATTGAAAACCTAGCAATTGAAAGGAATTTAGAATATGACAAACTAAATAAAGGGTTGGGGTTAGAATCGATGCGAATCCCAGATAAGCATGAAGATGCGGCAACAATGGCAGCAAATGCAGTTGACGAGTTGATGGAGAAAAATCAATTAAAACCTCAAGAAATTGGTCGCATTTACCTAGGAACTGAATCTGCATTAGATGGGGCAAAACCAACTGCCACCTATGTTTTGGAAATGTTGAGAAGGAAATATAAATCCAAATACGGTCCAAATTGTTTTAATAACTGTGATGTAGTTGATTTAACTTTTGCCTGTATAGGTGCAATAGATGCCTTGCAAAATACTCTCGATTGGGTACGTGGGAATAAAAACAGAAAAGGAATAGTCGTAGCTTCAGATTTTGCTAAATACGAATTGAATTCCGGAGGTGAATACACTCAGGGAGCTGGTGCAATTGCAATGCTAATCAAACACAATCCGAAACTAATCGTTATTGATGATATAATAGGCGTAGCGACTCAGGGCGTACACGATTTTTTCAAACCAAGAAGAACTCATAGCAAAAAAGAACTTCTAAATGAGATGTTTGATTTAGCTAAAATCAACAATAAATCTGTAGATGATGTACTAAAAAATATTCCTGACTCTTTGGAGGTAAACGGAATTTTGGACTCAAATGAGGAAACGATTCAAATTTATAAAGAGACTCCTATTTTTGATGGACAATACTCAAATTGGACATATCAAAATAGAATCAAAGAGGCTTACCTTAATTATTTTGACAAAAGACAAGAACAAACTGACCATTCAGTAGAAATGGATTACTTTGATAGTTGGGACAGATTGATATTTCATCTACCCTATGCATTTCACGGCAAGCGAATAGCGTCAGAGCTTTTCATGATTTCGATGAAAAAAAGAGGACTATGGACAAATTTTTCTTCTAAGGTAATGGAAGAACCAATCAGAGAAAATTTCGAAGATGATACTTTGTATGAAAGTACCAGAGTGAAGTTTCTAAGATCAATTACGAAAACTGAAGAATATACAACCTTTGTTAATGAGAAATTAGAGAAAGCCCAAAGAGCCTCAACACTGACGGGAAATATGTATGCCTGCTCAATATTCTTGGCTTTGATGAGCACTCTGGAATCAGACCTAAATGAGGGAGATGACTTAACTAATGCTAAGTTTGGTTTCTTCGGATATGGCAGTGGATCCAAGTCGAAAGTGTTTGAAGGACGATTGCAAGACACTTGGAAAAATGTAGTATCAAACTTTAATGTATTTCAAAAATTAGGAGAAGGACTTGAAATAGATTATAATCAGTATGAAAGAATACATCGTAAACAAATTACTGAAAGTATTCAAAAACCGAGTGAAGAATTTGTTATTGAAAAGATAGGTACTAAAGGTGTGCGATTGGGCGCAAGGTATTACAAATGGCAATCATAAATTGCAAAATTTGATTAAGTAACTCAGTAGAATTTACTTCCTTGACAGATTAAAAAATTTGAACATTTACGGCTTCAAGCCAGTAGTCTAGTTAATCTAAACACTACGATAAATTACTCTTTTTCAACTCAAATAAAGTAATCTGTTTAGTTACAATATTCCTTTATTGAATCGAACGCTTTTCCTAGCCCTAATTCTCCTGCTTTTGATAAGTCTAAGCATCCTCTATCTTTTTCTTCCAAAATTATATTTGATAAACCCCTATTAAAATAGGCCTTTGCATAATTAGGATTAATCTTAATTGATTTGTTGTAATCAACTATCGCTTCTCTATAATTTTTGAGATAATAATTTGCATTTGCTCTACTATAAAAAACTCTCGCATAATTAGAATCAATTTCTATAGATTTAGTATAATCTGAAATTGCACCTCTATAATCTTCAAGATCTGACTTTGCTATACCTCTAAAAAAGTAAACCCTTGCATAATTAGAGTCAATTGCAATCGATTTGGTATAGTCAGCTATTGCGTCTTTATTGTTTTTTAGATAATTATTTGAAACACCCTTATTAAAGTATTCCACCGCCGACTGGCAGTTTGCCGATGTCAAAGAAACATAAGCTACGAAAAACATAATTATTATTTTCATATATTTTTATCTTGTAAGTGTAACATTTAAAGAAGTACTGTAAAATTGTTTTATGAAAATTATGCTCAGCCTTAAGTCTGAGCATAATCAACTCTAAAAGCGTACTCAAGAAAGTAAATATAAGAATATTTGTGTGTATACTTATCGAGTTTAGCCCCAGCACAACAAATTAATTTTTTAAAATATGTTGTGAAACATCAAAAATAGAGTGAAGCAACCATTATAAACTACAGAATAAGTGATTGACATTCAAGTTTAGGCGGGAAGGCTTTATTATTTAGAAATTTGTTTCTTTATGTCATTATAGAGCCGTTTTTAAAAGAGAAATTAAATGAAATCAAACAAAAATGATTGTTTCATACAATCATTAAACCGTATAAACACAAATAATCTTCCATTCATAGTTTTGCTGGTATTGATTTTTTCAAGTATTACTTTGAAAACCTATGCTCAAATTAATAATGCCGATAGAAGCGGATTTACTTGGATAGCTACTGAAAATATTTCTGACAAATCATTTGGAGCAGGATATACCTTATACAGTGCGGCATGGCCGACTTTTGATAAATATCCTGGCACTCCGGGTTTTCAAATGGGACTTGCTGGATGCTGGCTTACGACACAAAGAACAGGTAATGAACCAGATCAATTTTACACTACCATAGAAGGTGGTTTAGGATGGTGGGGCGATACACGATTTGGTAAAAAAACTCCAAAATTTATTATGGGAGGTGTTTCACATAATTTCTTTGCGTGGGCTAATGGTCCTGGTGCTGGTAGAAGTAATAATTTGCCAACAGGCCAAAGAGATTGGAGTACTCCAGGAGGTAAGTATGGAGTTGCCCAATTATCAAATGCCTTACTTTGGGCTCCTGATGGCTTAAATATGGCTCAAGGTCTGAATGGAGAGTTGTTTGGCTATGGCTATAATCCATTGCCATTAACTGATCCTATGACTCAAACAGCTGGGATGGATATTTCAACTGGAAATCAATGTTGGACGTTATTTCTTAATTCAACTAATTTTAAAGGTCCAGCAACATTCTTTTTGCCAACATTCTGGACAAAACCTGTTTTAGCAGATCCATCTTTAGAAGGATTATTCCTAGATAGCAGACCTTCAGAACCTAATGTAGGATTTGGACTCGAACATGCAGTTTCTCCTGCAATTACTTCTGAAGATAGTGATGGTACATTGTATGCGAAAACTACAGTTATGCAACTTCCGGCATGTGGTGATGATAATTCTGTCTTAATGAACGGTGTCGCGGTGTATTCTTCAAATAATCTCTGGAATGCGATGGAGTCGTGGTTCGATGGAGGAGCCGTTGCTAACACAGAATTTTCTGACCTTGGTTCTAAAGGAGTATCCTTTGTAAATAATGGAGGGGGTATGATTGGAGAGATTACACCAAATGGACATTCAGGTGAAGATTTACAAATAGACTTGACATTCATGGATCCAGTTCAACAATCCTCTAATACAATGGGATATGAATATGACCTTAATACAGTCCAAAAGTCTGAAGATAATTTTCTCTTACCAGAATACTACAGACTTGATGAAGATAATAAATGGAGAGCTTTAGAAGAATCTGAGGTACCAGCTTCGACTGACTTGATCAATACTCCAGTTCCGATTAAACCACGTTCAGAAATCACTTATTTGACACCAATTGAACCAGATTGTGCTTGGCAGGATCCAAATGGTCCGTGGAATAGCCCTGGACCTTCTGCCGGACCGTTCACTGCAGATCTTGGTGATGGCAGTACAGTAACGTACTACTGGTATAGATTTGTTGATCAACCATCAATTGTTCATGCTAACCTTCCTGAAAGCATGCGTGAAAAGATGCAAGAAAGAGCTGAGCTAATCCATGCCAATTGGAGCCATAAGGATGAATATATGGCACCTCCATCTGTAGGCAAGTTAGCCACTATAGATCCTAAAGCAATTGTTCAACCACCAGTAGGAATGGAAGTTGGCTTTGTTCCTATTGTTACAAGACAAGAGAAAACTAAAAGTAAACTCAAAGTTTTTGTGTTAGCCGGTCAATCAAACATGCAAGGATTTGGTACAATCGATGATCCTGAAAACGATCCAGGAAGTTTAAATGATATAGTTCTTAATGATACTAACGGAGATTGGTCAGAAATAGGAAATATTGACAATTGGAACTCTTTGGAGGATGCCTATCTCTATTATGAAGGAGATCAAAATACTATTCAGACTAATGTCTCAGTTGGTCAAGGAGCAAACTCCAATCTGATCGGACCAGAATTAATGTTTGCATACGAATTAGATGAATTCTATGATGACCCAATCTTAATTATTAAAACTGCCTGGGGCGGGAAATCACTTGCTGAAGATTTTCGTCCGCCGTCGGCTAGTGGAGCAACAGGAAATTACTACAGTTCCATGATAAGTATAGTTAATGAAGTTACCGAAAATCTCGAGGACAAGTTCCCTAATATTGGAGAAAACGAATTTGAAATTAGCGGATTTGCTTGGTTTCAAGGTTGGAATGATGGAGCATCTGAAGAATTCTTGAATGAATACGAAAGTAATCTTAATCATCTTATTAATGATGTAAGATCTGATTTAGACATTCCGGACCTTCCATTTGTAATAGCCAATTCTGGACATGGTGGTTTTACTCAATCCAATGATGGATGGGTAAGAAGTATGCAAGAAGTTGTTTCTGTAGCGCAAGAGAATGTAGGTTGTAATGATTCAATTTATGGAGGTAAAGTCGGTTTTGTGAATACTAAACTATTTTATAAAGAGGAAGAAGAATCGCCACAGAATGCAATTCACCACTTTCATAATAATGCAGAAACCTTTTTGAATATTGGAAAGGCGATTGGAAAAGAAATGATTAAGACAGTTCATGCCTCGGCGTTTTGTGGGTTAGGGTGCGATGCAGAACAATTAGAACCTGATTTGACTTCAATAGGTAATAGGGTTTGGAATGACTACGACAGAGATGGAATTAACGATCCAAATGAACCAGGTATAGCTGGTGTTTCTGTTGCACTTTGGAGTGATAGTGATGGAGATAGTATACCTGATTGGCAAGGGTTTGGTGGCATTCAAATCACTGATGAAAATGGATATTATCGCTTTAGTGGGCTGCTTCCTGGAAATTATGTCACTTTCGTTTGGCAAGTAAATAATTGGGGACCTGGTGAACCCTTAGAAGAGTTTGTATCAACGAACGGCTATGTTGAAGATGCCAATAATGATATTGATTTTGATAATAACGGATTCGGTAATGCTTTCTCAGATATTTTTTCTGGCATTGTCACTTTAACTATTGATGGTGAACCACTCAATGATGGAGACCCTGACGGTGGTTTGTTTGATCTAGATCCAGCTGGAAATAATACTGTTGATTTTGGGTTTTACAATCCAAATACGGATGATGTAGATGGAGACGGATTCTTGTCTTCAGAAGATTGCGATGATTTCAATCCCAATATCAATCCTGATCAAATAGAAGAACCTTATAATGGATTGGATGATGATTGTAATTCCACAACGCTTGATGACGACTTAGACCAAGATGGATTCCTATTGGCAGATGATTGTGACGATAACAATTCAAATATCAATCCTAACCAAAGCGAAGAACCTTACAATGGAATTGATGAAGATTGTAACCCCGAAACACTTGACGACGACATAGACCAAGATGGATTTTTACTTGCTAATGATTGTGATGACAACAATCCAAATATTAATCCTGATGCAGAAGAAATTCCTAATAACGGAATTGATGAAGATTGTGACGATTTGGATACTGTTACATCTACTCATGAAATTTTAAAATCAACGATTAATATTTATCCAAATCCAACGATTGACAGAATCAACATAGAAATAAAAGGTCCATTAAATTTTCAAGCAAACCTATACAATCTAGAAGGAAAGTTGATTTTTACCAAATCAAATTTAAATCAAATAAACGTAGAAAACATTTCGATAGGAACTTACTTTCTTGAAATTAAAGACATAAAATCAGGTCAAAAAATAGTTGAGAAAATCATAATTGGAAAATAAAATCATCGACTAAAAAAAGTAAATAAATATAGAGGACAATAAAGATATACCTCATTTCAAAGTAAATAATTTGGACCTGAAAAATTAGAGTTCATCTGGTTCAATGGTAATATATCTGTGGAACTAGTATCTCCAATAAAGGCTATGTTTTAGCAATATGACTAGCACCTTATCTGGTAAAAAAAAATTTAGATAAATTTTAAGCAAATCTAATATTTGGTGGATCAAATTGTTACTTAATACTTATTATAGCACTTTCCCTGGATTCAATATTCCTCTAGGATCGTAGCATTTTTTAAGTCTACGCATAAGATCTATCTCTGCCTCAGTGCGACAAAGAGATAAGTACTTTTTCTTATGCAACCCTATTCCATGCTCTGCTGATACAGATCCACCAATAGCTTGTAACGGAAGATATATCACATCATTGATAGCTTCTCTTAAAGAATCAGACGTATCTTCCTTCCCTATTATAAAGTGTACATTCCCATCGGCTACATGACCAAAAGGGAATACCTTCTCTACCCCTTTTATCAACAATAATCTTGTTTTCATTTGCTCTATCAAATCTCCAATAAGTGGAATAGGCAGACTGATATCAAAGTGTTGATCATTATTACATTGAGATTTGATGACATGGACATCTTCTCTGATATTCCAAAACCACTCAAGGTCAGATTCTGTGTGCGCCATTGCAGCATCCAATATCATTTCATTTTCAAATGCATACTCCAATAGAGATTCCAATCTTTTTTGATCTCCCTCTTGATTATTTCCTAGGCCTTCGACTAAGACGTAATACTTATATTTCTGTGCTAATGGTGGTTTTGCTATTGCCGGAGGACTTGTCATACATGTATAAGTTTCTCCCCAGATGAGTTCGTATCCACTTAGAGTACCAGCCATTCCTTTATCCATATATTTCAAAAAATCAACAACTCCTTGATATTCATCGAAAGCTACAAAAGCGGTCACTCTGCTACTCGGACTTTCTACAAGTTTGAGTACCGCCTTAGTAACTACACCCAATGTCCCTTCCGATCCTATAAACATTTGCTTAAGGTCATATCCAGAATTATCTTTAATTATCTTTTTCATCGACGAAATAATAGTGCCATCAGCAAGTACCGCCTCCAATCCAAGCACAAGTGCCCTAGTCATACCATAACGAAACACTCTCAATCCACCAGCATTCGTCGATATCACTCCACCAATCTGAGCTGACCCTTTTGCTCCAAAATTTAGAGGAAATAAAAGATCTGCATTTTTTGCAGCAATTTGCAAATCTTCAAGTATCACACCTGACTCAGCAGTGATAGTTCTGCTACTCTGATCTACTTCTATGATCTCATTTAATTTTTCTAGCGTAATCACTACTTCATTTCCTACCGTTTCTGTGGATCCAACAAGATTAGTTAGACCTCCATGCACTACCACCGAAGTCTTAGTTTCATTACATATTCTAAGAACAAAGGATACATCTTCTACATTTTTAACGACCACTACAGCCAACGCTTGAAGTGGTTCATCCATTTTCCAAATATGATGGTATCTCTCCTTCACAGATTCACCGAAAAATACCTTGTCTTCGCCTAGGGTATCTAATAACAATTTTATTACTTCTTGAGTCATTCCAACGTATTATACCAATTTTGCTGCATAAATGCATTTATTGTTCTGGTCAATAGTTTATACTAATAATAAAAATTCGAACAGCCATTACATATTGAAAAGAGCTAATATTAAAGCTCGAATATATTTTACCATTTGGCCATATCTTGATTAAATAAGTTTTAATTAGTAAAAAGTATTAAATAGCCAAAGCTATTAATTGAAATCAATATTTAAAAGTAACTTATTTAAAAATATATAATATGTATTTTTACAAAATGGAAGCGAATGAAGTTTGTATCGAAACAAAACCAAAAAAATCTAAGAAAATCTCTAAAGATGTTCTCAATATTATTCGTACAACAATGCGTAATAATATAGAGTTGACACATATAGCAGATAACAAGGCAAACGTACTTCTTAGTCTAAACGCACTGATGATAACATTCTTAGTTCCTTTTGTCGTCCCAAACTTTGAATCAATTAAGGAATTTAATTTAGTATTCCCTCTAGGACTTATAGTCATTACAGCATTCGTTACTATTTATATTTCTACGTTAGTGCTTAAACCCTCTAAGTTCAATGAAAATAAAAAACTTCTCGAGGAAGGCAAGTATGTCAGTCCTTTCTTCTTTGGTAATTTCTTCCAAATGAATAAATCTGAATTTAGTACATATATTAAGGGAGCATTATCCGACAATGATTTAATAAAAGAACATCTTACCGAAGACTTACATTATATTGGAAGTCGACTAGGACGGAAGATGACATTAGTGAGGCTAGCTTTTAATGTATTCATTATAGGCTTCTTTTCGTCTATTTCATTAGCTATTTTCATGATCTTTACATTGAATTAAGCGAAAGAAACATCTAAAAAAAATTATTCTATTTACCCTTGAAATATTAAATATGAAATGTACATTTGCATCGCTTTATAAAATAACACTTTATGTCATATTCTAAATCATAGAATATCTTTTATAAAACAAAACGGAGGAGTGGCAGAGCGGTTGAATGCACTAGTCTTGAAAACTAGCATACTTTACGGTATCGGGGGTTCGAATCCCTCCTCCTCCGCGTAGAATCTTTATGATTCCAACTTAAATTAGGGGCTAATACTTTGAGCGAACTCAAAAGTATTGGTCCTTTTTCATTTTTGAGCGATTGCGAATGGAGGAAAATGATTTTTAACTTCGTTCAAATATAATTCCGACCTCAGAATGACCGTACGAAAATATAGAATTCATCATTACTGCTCTACTGCATAAATCTACACGGCTTAATCAATTTCATTTCACTACAATCTTCCTTCATCACGAAACAATAATGCCGTTTTTTCATTTCTTATATGTTACTTACAATCACAAGTAGCAAAACTATGATCGGATTTAGATTTACTAATTATATTCCAGACGACATTGAAAAAGAACCTTTTGAGAAGCTACTCAAGATCTTCAAAGAGTTACTCTTACATACTTCAGGTAATGTGTCCGAAGCCTTGTCTTGGCTAACTGAGCTAGATAAAGAATATAAGTTGACGAATACTGCCTATGGCATTGCCGATTTTATTGAAGACCTCAAAACAAAAGGATATATAGAAGATCCTGAACGCAAGGGTAATCCAACAGATATGAATCCAACATCTAAGATGGAAATAGAGCTGAGAAAGAAAGCTTTGGACGATATCTTTGATCAACTCAAGAAATCGAAATCTGGAAAGCATAGTACAAGAAGCGCAGGCCAAGGCGATGAATTAACTTCTGAAATCAGACCATATGAGTTTGGTGATAAACTAGAAAAGCTAGATATATCTGAAAGTATAAAAAATGCGCAAATAAATCATGGAATAGACTTATTTAGACTCGAAGAAAGTGACCTTCAAGTGCATGAGACATTTTACCAAAGTCGGACTAGTACTGTACTGATGATAGATATATCTCACTCGATGATACTCTATGGAGAAGATCGTATCACGCCCGCTAAGCGTGTAGCGATGGCGTTATCTGAACTAATTACTACTAGATATCAAAATGATACACTCGATATAATAGTTTTCGGAAATGATGCTTGGCAAATTCAAATTAAAGATCTACCGTATCTAAAGGTAGGCCCATACCATACTAACACTGTTGCTGGTCTAGAACTTGCTATGGATATACTGCGTAAACGTAAAAATCCTAATAAACAGATCATGATGATCACAGATGGTAAGCCTACTTGTATCAAGAAAGGCAAAAGATATATTAAGAATAGCCACGGACTAGATAAGAACATACTGAACCGTACATTGGCCCTAGCTGTTAAGTGTAGGAAGCTTCAAATACCTATTACCACATTCATGATAGCTAGAGATCCTTATTTAGTGCAATTTGTAGATCAATTTACTAAGACAAATAATGGAAAAGCATTTTATAGTTCTTTACAAGGTTTAGGTGAGTTCATCTTTATGGATTATAAGAATAACAAGAAAAAGAAAAGATAGAAAACGATATGGATATTAAGAAGATAAAGACTTTAGGTGCGCTTAAAAAATCTGGTTACATAAGTAGAAGCATTAAAGAAGAACTTAGAGAAAATCTGATTAGTAAATTAGAGCGTAGAGAGAAAGTATTCGAAGGAATATATGGTTTTGATGAAACTGTTTTGCCAGATATAGAACGAGCAATACTATCAAGACACAACATACTATTACTCGGGCTCAGAGGTCAAGCCAAGACTCGAATTGCAAGGTTGCTTACTACCCTTCTAGATGAGTATATGCCTATCGTTGCCGGAAGTGAGATTAATGACGATCCATTGCAGCCATTATCTAATTTTGCAGTTACTACTATATCTGATTTAGGGGATAAAACACCTATCGATTGGGTGCATAGAGATACACGATATGTAGAGAAATTGGCTACTCCAGATGTCAGCATAGCGGATCTTATCGGCGATATAGACCCTATCAAAGCAGCCACGCTTAAGCTTGCTTACTCCGATGAGAGAGTTTTACACTTTGGTCTGATACCGCGAGCACATAGATCGATTTTCGTTATTAACGAACTTCCTGATCTTCAGGCTCGTATCCAAGTATCACTTTTTAATATCTTACAAGAAGGAGATCTTCAAATAAGAGGGTTTAAATTAAGATTACCTTTGGATATTCAGTTCATGTTTACTGCCAATCCTGAAGATTATACCAATCGTGGTAGTATTATCACACCATTGAAAGACAGAATAGAAAGTCAAATACTTACTCACTATCCCACTGAAATAGAAATAGCTACAGCTATTACAAAGCAAGAAGCTAACATTCATCAAGAGCAGAAAGGTCGAGTGACTGTTCCTGAAGTACTTCATGAACTTTTAGAGAGTGTTTCTTTCCAAGCGAGAGAAAGTGAATTTGTAGATGAAAAAAGCGGTGTATCTGCTAGACTAAGCATCTCTGGTCTAGAAAACCTCGTCAGTAATGCCGAACGTAGAGCGATCAAGAATAAAGAAAAGAAAACAACTGTCCGTATCACCGACTTTTGGGGGGTGGTACCGGCTATCACTGGCAAACTTGAGTTGGTCTACGAAGGAGAACAAGTTGGACCATATCAAGTGGCCATGAATATCATCGGAGCAGCTATCAAAGAGATGTTTTTGGATACATTTCCTCATCCAGATGATCATACACGTAAGCAAGAGAAAGATCCATATGGTACAATCAAAGCATGGTTTCAAGCAGGAAATAAAGTAGATCTTTTAAATGATGATACTGATAAGAATTACAAAAAGAAACTAGATGCTATATCTGGTCTAAAAATTATTGTTTCAAACGCAGGAATCCCTGACAGTCAAATATATACGTTCATGGAGTTAATGCTTCACGGACTATCAGAATTAGAAGTAATCACCAAGTTATATCTTGAGAATACTAGCTCATTCAGTGACCCTTTCGCAGGTATGTTTGACAATTTGAACTAAAATATAGTTTTGTGTCTTGAAATAAATAATAATTTATATCTAATATATGAACAGTCTGGTCTTATTTATTCCACCTCTGGTCAGTGAATTGTTATATTTGTCTATTAATTAAACAACCATCATTCACGTGTTCATAATCGTTTATTTACTTGTTTCATACTTGCTTCTTAGCATCAGTCTATATTTACTATTTCCGAAGGCAGGAGTAGACGCCGTCAAAGGCTTAATCCCAGGTGTCAATTTTGTAGAATGGTGTAAATTGATTGGTCGTAAGCCCACGTATGCTTTGTTGCTTTTGATACCATTGGTCAACATATTCATATTTTGTGGAATGGCTGTCGATCTTGTAAGATCATTTAAGCTATATGACTATAAAGATACTGTTGGTGCTGTACTTTACGCTCCAGCTAAAATCTACTTTATGTCTAAAAACGATGTTATACAGTATGATGGTCCTACAATACCTAAGGAAAAAGCGTATTCGGAAGCTATTGCTTCTGCTATGAAGTCTGACAATACGTACGAACTCAAGAAATTACATGAGAATAATCCATATAAGAAGACTACGGCGCGAGAATGGGCTGAGTCATTATTTTTTGCTGTGTTTGCAGCCGCATTCATTCGTATGTTTTTGATAGAAGCTTATGTGATTCCTACTCCTTCTATGGAAGGATCACTAAATGTAGGTGATTACCTATTCGTATCTAAGGCGCATTACGGCATCCGTATGCCTCAGACCGTAGCTATGATTCCATTACTACACAACAGGATTCCGATGCTTAATACTGAATCTTACCTCAAAAGTCCTAGCTTAAAATATACAAGATTGCCAGCAATCACAAATGTAAAACGTAATGATCCATTTGTGTTCAACTGGCCAGCTGGAGATAGTGTATACATTACTCCATCGAGATCATATTCTGTTGATCAGGTGAGACGAAACCCAGGAATCCAAGATCCCGGATTAGCAAAATTAGTCCGTAAGAAAGACTTTATAGTAAGACCAATGGATAAGACCGACTTCTATATCAAAAGAGCTGTCGGTCTACCTGGAGATAAACTAGAAATCAAGAATAGACAGCTATTTATTAATGATGATGAGGCCAAGAATCCTGAGCATTTACAGTTTCACTACGATGTGACTGTACCGTCTGGAGTAAATCTTAAAAAATTAGATGATTGGGGAATAGATGAAGGAGATTGGTATTTTCCCCATGGATTAACAAAACCTAACCATGTCTATCTAGATAAGGAACAGGTAAAAAAATTAAAATCTTTAGACTCTGAGGTTTCGGTTGTAGTACGAGGTCATAGAACAGGGGGTTTGTTCCCTAATACTTCGGCCAGTAAGAAGTGGAGCGTAGATAACTATGGTCCGATTACTATCCCTGCAGCAGGACAGACGGTTAATTTAACAGTCGACAACTTACCAATGTACCGTCGTGTCATCGGAGTGTATGAGCATCATGATCTAGCGATTGCTAATGGTCAAATTATGATAGATGGCAAAGCTGCCACTTCATATACATTTGAGCAAGACTACTATTGGGCGATGGGTGATAATAGGCATGCATCTGAAGATAGCAGAGCATGGGGATTTGTACCTGCCGACCATATCGTTGGTAAACCATTGTTCATTTGGTTCTCTACAAAGGAGGGTAGCATTTTTAAAGGGATCAATTGGAATAGAATATTTAGATCGGCCAACACAGATTAAGCTATTTCATCGCATTCCTAGTTAAGACGAATAAGAATTAATTTACGTTAGTTATATTGCAGGTATATCTATGATATTATGACCTTTACCCGTTTTTTTAGTCTTCTTTTCCTAGCCGCATTGTTAGTTCAATCTGCTTTTGCACAATTGCCAGCAACAGAATTATTTATGATACATTTTTCTAATGTAGGCACACAGTTTAGCCTCAAGAAGGTTTCTTATCTTTCTGCATTCAATCCTTTGGGTTACAATAATCAGCCTAAATTTATAGGTTTGAATGAATTGTACTTGAGTTCTGATACATACTCACTGGGTAAGTCAGAGGTGATTAAGCTAGATTTATTTAGTAAAACATTGGAGCGTATGACAATGTCGAAAGAAAGCGACTTTAGCCCTTCACCGCTTCCCAATGGGGATGGACTATCAACTGTACGAATTGAGCAAGATGGCGTAACACAAACCCTTTGGGCGTACAATGACCAAAGTTTTTCCACAGGTGTGCGATTATTTGAGGATATTTCCACTATAGGCTATTACAATTGGTTAAGTGAAGTGGATATAGCAATGTTTTTGCTTCCAGATCCTTTTACACTCTGTATAGGAAATATCAATACAGGAATATCTAAACCTATCATCGAAAATATCGGACGTTGTTTGAAACAAGATGATGATGGAAAACTACTCTTTACTCACGTAATCAATGAAGAACTGAGGTATATCAAAAGTTATGACTTAGAATCAGATAAGACGGAAGTAATCTGCCAAGCTTTAGTAGGCTCTGAAGATTTTGAAATAATTAGTAACGGAGCCTTAATAATGGCCAATAATAGTAAACTATATTACTTTGATCCTGCAGTCTCTTCATCGTGGACAGAAGTTTTGGACTTAAGCGAATTTGGAATCAGTGACATATCACGCCTTGCATATAGACGCGGGCGTCTCGTATTGGTAAGCAATAAACAATAGCAACTATGAAGCATATACTTTTAGGAGCTTTCTCGCTCATGATCATTCTAACTGCTTGTAATAATAAAACAAAAGAAAGTTCCACTTCTAAAGATTATGAAGATGCTATAAAAACTCATCGAAATCACTACTTACAAGATTTTATCAAAGACGAGAGAGCACCACTTGATAGTACTGATTTACCAGACGTACACTTCTTTGATGCAGATGAGACATATGTTGTAGAATGCATATTTACTGAAGCATCAGACAAAAAACCATTCGCAATGGCCACATATAGTGGTATCACAAAACCTTACCAAGTATATGGTTACCTAGTCTGCCCAATCAAAGGTCAAGAGATCAAACTAGAACTATATCAAAATCAACTAATGGCCTCTGTTCCTGCTTATGCGGATCATCTCTTCTTACCATTCAAAGATCTCACTAATGGTGAAGAAAGTTATGGTGGTGGAAGATATATTGACGTTAAAGCATCCTCTTTGAAGTACGGTAAAATGAAAATAGATTTCAACAAAGCCTACAATCCTTGGTGCGCATATTCTGATGGTTACAACTGCCCTATTCCTCCGATTGCCAACCACCTTGACATCATAATCACCTCTGGAGAATCAAAGTATACAGGCTCTAAGAAAAATAGACCTCAGTGATCGTAGAAGATGCCTTAGGAAACCAATTTGATTCTGATTCGAGATATAGACGTATCGTATCACTAGTCCCCTCACAGACAGAATATATAATTAATCTGATAGGAGATAGTACAACCTATAAAGTATTAGGTCGCACCAAATTTTGCATCCACCCATCTTACAAAGTATCAGATATAACCATAGTAGGTGGTACTAAGCAAATACACATCAATAAAATAAAAGCGCTCAATCCAGACATTGTAATTTGTAATAAAGAGGAGAACACACAAGAAATAGTCAAAGAAATAGAACCGCATTTTCAAGTATTCACCACTGAAATCATCTCCATTGATTCAGCATTAGATTATATGATGCGCATCGCAAAGCTTTTGGATTTGGCTGACAATGGCAATAAAATCAACACTCAAATAAAACAAGCAATAATTGGCTACCAGCCGATTGAACAAAAGAAAGCCATATACCTCATATGGAAAAACCCATACATGGCTGCTGGAGGAGATACATTTATAGACAAGATGATGTACGCCGCTGGATTTAATAATGTATTACATGACCAAATGAGATATCCTTCTGTAACCATCGACGAGATCAAATCGCTCCGTCCTAATGTTATATTTCTCTCTTCAGAACCTTATCCATTTGAAGATAAACACTTATCAGAGTTTGATAAACTAGATATTACCACTTGTGTTGTGGATGGAGAAATGTTTTCTTGGTACGGCACTCGGATGCTTAAGTCATGGAAGTATTTTAAGAAATTGAGTGAAAAATTGAAATAAAGCCATCATTTCTGTACGACATCAATTGCGTTTAGAGTTTAATATATTTGTAGCAATTAACATATGCCTTATGAATCGTTTTTCCATACTTATTATTTGTTTGTTAGTATCCTTTAGCGCATTCGCTCAGAAGGTTGCCAATGAAATCATCTTGAGAACATCTTCTAATACATCAACTAAAACGGAGATGCTTAGATCAATCAAGTCTATGGATAGAGATATCAATTACGTGGAATTAAAGCCACTATGCAAAAGCTTAGATATATACCTTCTGATTATTGAAACGACCAGCGGCAGTGATTTTAGTAAAAAAGCAATCAACATACTACAATTTAATAAGGATGTTGATTACGCCTATGCTAATAGTATGACTCACCGCCGTGCCACACCTAACGATCCTAGGGTTCCTAATCAATGGAATCTTGGTCTAGTCAGAGCTATAGAGGCATGGGACGTAACTACAGGAGGTGAAGATTTCAATGGAAATGAAATAGTTATTGCAGTTATGGATGATGGATTTGATATCGATCATGAGGACATACAGTCAAACCTTTGGATGAATAATAATGAGATAATCGGTGACGGTATCGATAATGACTTCAATGGATATATAGATGATAAGCATGGTATAGATCTAGATAGCGAAGACGGTAATATTGATTTAGAATCTCATGGCACTTCTGTAATGGGAATTATCGGTGCTGACTCTAATAATGAAATAGGCATATCAGGAATCAACTGGAATTCAAAAGTGATGGTATTAAGCTCTGTGACTAACGAAGCCAAAGTAATAGCAGGATACGACTACATCTACCAAATGCGTAAAATGTACAATCTATCTAACGGTATCACAGGCGCTTATGTGGTAGCGACTAACTATTCTTTAGGAATAGACGATGAATTTGGCGATGATCATCCAGCTTGGTGTAACTTGTATGACCTCCTCGGTGATGTGGGTATAGTAAGCGTAGGTGCAACTACTAATAGTAATAGTAATGTAGATGAACAAGGTGATCTGCCGACTACCTGCAGTAGTCCATACTTTATTGGAGTGACTAATACAGACAAAGACGATCTAAAGGTCACCAATGCAGGTTTCGGACAAGAACATATAGATTTATCTGCACCAGGAAGAAATACCGAAACGTTTAAACCTGATAGTCAGTATGGTACTTTCGGAGGTACCTCAGCCAGTGCACCGCATGTTACAGGAGCATTAGGTCTACTCTATTCAATTAAATGTGAAAACCTTGTTGAATTTATCAAAGAACGTCCAGGAGAGGCAGCACTGAGAATTAGACAGTCAATACTTAAAGGTACAGACGCTCTTCCTTCTTTAAATGGCGTCACAGCCTCTGGAGGAAGGTTGAACATATTGAAATCCATGTCTGACTTATCAGAATATTGTTCTAATGATCCTACTATACCTATATCTGGAGATTTGCAAGTGGACTTTGTACGTGAAGATAAGAATGGAGCATACACCATATTTTATAAGTCGCCTGACACCAGAGAAGTTACTTTGACTATCTATGATATGATTGGTCGAAAGCTTTATACCACTCAAAGTATACCTAGCGTATTTTCTAGGAGTAATGAAAGAATAAATCTAGATAGGTATCAAGCTGGCGTCTACATTGCTACCCTTTCCTTAGAAGATGAAGTAGTGAGTTATAAGTTTAGACATATTTCACAGTAAGCAATTATAATTTTACTACAATATGAGTAACCAATATTCTAACAAATCATCCCAGAATTCCTACAATTTTCTATCAATAAATATAATTAGCATTTTTTAGTTGAGTGTATTATAATTCAAAATAAAAATATATCTTTGCATCCTGTTTGCAGAAAGCTGTTACTTATAACGATTTTACAAATGTATTATCAACACATAGATAGATGTTTAATATAACCGTAAAACACTTGAACTTAAAGACTCAAATGGCTTCGTAGCTCAACTGGATAGAGTACTTGACTACGAATCAAGCGGTTGAAGGTTCGAATCCTTCCGAGGTCACTATTTTATTTGTTCAAAATAGTCTTTAGATTGAATAAAAAGTAACTGATTAAGCAACTGAAACAGATATATTTTTAATAATTACAAAATAAACTTAGCGATGTCTAGAGTTTGTCAACTTACAGGGAAAAGACCAATAGCAGGAAATAATGTGTCTCACTCTAACAGAAGGACTAAAAGAAGATTTCTTCCGAATTTACACAAGAAGAAAATTTACATTCCTGAAGTAGATAGATGGGTAAACCTTAAAATATCCTCTACTGCACTGCGTACTATCAATAAACTTGGGGTCTATGCTTATTTAAAAAAGCTAGAGGCTAAAGGAATAGATACTGGAGTAAAGCTCTAAGAACAAACATAATTTGTAAACACACTATAACCATTATAGATCATGGCAAAGAAGTCAAAAGGTAATAGAAATCAGATCATTCTTGAGTGTACAGAACATAAAGCTTCTGGTATGTCAGGTACATCTAGATATGTTACAGAAAAAAACAGAAAGAATACTCCTGATAGACTTGAACTCAAAAAGTACAATCCTATTATGAAGAAATATACTATTCATAAAGAAATCAAATAATCATGGCTAAAGTATCCAAGAACTCGAGAACAGGTAAAAGAGCTGCGGCTGGATCTGGTAGAGACCACATAAAAGTGATTAAATCTATAAAAGATCCTATAACCGGTAAGTATTCTTACAAGGAGCAAATTATTCATAAAGATAAGGTGAAAGCATTTTTCGCCGAGAATAAATAGGTTCTATAAGTGTAGAGTATTGGCCAACAATACATATACTTATTCAAAAGTATGACAAAAGGCTTTTCTGTACTCCAGAAAGGCCTTTTGTTGTTACAATTTACCTGCTTAGTTATATTATAAAGCTAGCTTTAAGGAGTTTTTTATTAAAAATCATAAAATGATATTCAATGAGTTTTTTTAAGAAGTTTTTTACTAAAAAAAAGGAAGAGGAATTAGATAAAGGATTAGAAAGGACGAAAGACAGCTTTTTAGGTAAACTAGGAAAAGCAGTAGCTGGTAAAGCCACCATTGATGAGGAGTTTCTAGATAATCTCGAACAAATACTCATAGAATCTGATGTAGGCTTAGAAACGACAGTTAAGATTATAGATAGACTAGAAGCACGCGTGGCTAAGGACAAATATTTAAATACCTCAGAACTTAACAGTATTCTCAAGGAAGAAATAATCAGTCTACTTACAAATAATAACACAGAAGATATAGAAGACTTCACTTTTCCTGAGAACAGCAAACCATATGTGATAATGGTAGTAGGTGTTAATGGTGTAGGAAAAACGACAACAATAGGAAAACTAGCTTACCAGTACAAAAACCGTGGAAAAGGAGTAGTGCTTGGTGCCGGAGATACTTTCCGCGCTGCCGCAGTTGATCAACTTAAAATTTGGGCTGATCGAGCAAAAACGCTCTTCTTCAGTAAAGGTATGTATACAGATCCCGCTGCTGTAGGATACGAAGCTGTCCAATTTGCCGAAAACATGTCATTGGATGTATGTATCATAGATACTGCCGGTAGGCTACATACTAAGAAGCATTTAATGGAAGAACTTTCAAAAATAAAAAGATCAATAGATAAAAAGATGCCTGGTGCGCCTCACGAAGTACTCCTAGTACTAGATGGAACTACAGGACAAAACGCTATTGAACAAGCTCGACGATTTACTGAAGTGACTAATGTTACTGCGCTGGCTATCACAAAGTTAGATGGTACTGCTAAGGGTGGAGTTGTATTAGGCATCTCTGATCAGTTCCATATCCCTATCAAGTATATTGGTATGGGAGAAGGTATAGATCAACTACAAGTTTTCAACAAACGAGCTTACGTCGAAAGTTTATTCAAATAACATGGATTAAACATACCAGATGGAACATACTATTGAAGATACTAAGAAAGTAGAAATTCTTAAAAACAAGCTTCTAATTAAAGTAGAGCAACTTTTAAAAGAGGAAGATGAATTCCTGCCGTTTGGGCTAATTCAAGATGAAGATGGCAAATTTAGGTTGCTGAGTATTTCTAATGATGATGATGAATATACCACAAACAAAGCTGTAAACTCTATCAAAGCACATATTGATTCACAAGTAAGTAATGTAGACGAGAATCATTCCGGTGGTTTTTGCCAAGATTTCCTTATTAATGATAGTGATGCCATCCAACTCAATCTCATTAGCAAATTTTCTGAAGGTTGGATCTCGATCTATCTACCCTACTTTATCCAAGAAAATAGAAAAATAACATACGGCTCTATAATTCTAGGTGAACCTATGGAATAAGATTATTAATCTTGCGAAAACTATATTACTCTCTTAATCACCCTCAATATATGCGAATACTTCTTAGCCTCTAAGTTATATATACCATAGTGGTCAAGATGATCTATTCGTACTCGACCACTCGCGTGGATAATCTTATTATCAGATATTACAATACCGACATGTATGACCTTGCCATCCTTGTTGACAAAATAAGCAAGATCCCCAATAGACGCCGCTTCAACAAAATCTATCGTTTCGCCATATTCAGCTTGCTGATATGCATCGCGTGGAAGATAAATACCTAACATCTTGAATACTATCTGGGTAAAGCCACTACAATCAATACCAAATGGGGAGCGACCACCCCAGAGGTAAGGAGCATTGAGATATTTGCAAGAAATCTTAGTAATAATCTCTGGTGTTAATAATAAATCTGCGCTGTCCAGTACTTGACCACTAAATATATACTTTCCAGAAGGTAACTTATAGTTCATACCATCAAAATGAGGTAATGATGATCCCATTAATATAGGCTGCGAGACATCATCAGATATAATCGCCTGCGAATACTCAAGACAGTGAGCTGTGGTATTAGAATACTTCTCATGCTCTTCTGCAGTAATGAAGTACAATTGCTTGGGATCTACCCAACCTTCATAACTATCATAATCCAATTGTATTTTGACCCAACTGTTATTCTTTCGTTTGATGATCTGGCAAGTCTCTCCGTAGAGTAGTTGAGTCACTACCTCAGACTGATCCTCTGGTTGACGCCTAACAGGTATCACACTAAGATGGCAGATCGAATGATCTAACTGTATCTTTACTTTTCTCTTCTTTACCTTTTTAATACGCATTATCTGTATGTAGCACCGATAATTATGCCAAACTCTGCCATTCTAAATATTATTTTTGATGTATAGCTATTATTCAATTAAAGCACCATTCAATTTTAACGCGTATTTTAGGGATATAACTCAATAAATGTGTTAGAAATACTTTTTAAAATTCAGCAAAACAACAAAAGGCTAACTCAAACGGTATAAGCGAATATCCATATAATTTCCTAGTAGTTTATAATATATGTTTAGTTTTGTAATATGATTCGAAATGCCATTTCACGTATTTTCACTATCCTTTATTTCACAGGTATTCTATTATTGTCATTACTGACAGATACTAAAGCTCAGGATGCTCATTTTTCTCAATTTTATAGTGCTCCACTTCTTCTCAATCCTGCGTTGGCAGGAACTATAGATGGTACTTTTAGAATATCTACCGTGTATCGTGATCAATGGAGATCAGCATTAGAACAGCCACTCAAGACCTATACATTTAGTGGAGATACTAAGTTTGAAATAGGGCAAACTTCAAAACAATCAGACTTAGTCGGTATAGGTATGACAATATATGCAGATCGAGCTGGCCTCTTTAATCTTAACACAACTACAGTAACACTTACTGGCGCATATCACAAAGGTATTTCCGCAAAAAATAATAGTTATCTGAGTCTTGGTTTTCAAACAGGGATTTCTCAAAGAAGTATCGGATATGAAGAACTTTCATTCGGAGATCAATTCAACGCCATTGATGGATATACCTTAAACACGCTAGAAGAATTACCACCCAACAACTATGGTATCGCCGACTTTTCTATTGGATTATTATATACTACGACACCTTCTAAAGACATGAGTTTTAATATCGGTGGTGGCTATTTTCATTTCAACCAGCCTAATATATCGTTCTACAGTAAAGATGATAATGTAAACCCTGCTCTTATCAAAGAAAATACATTAAAAGCTAAACTGAGTCTTCACACAAGCATGAGTTATAGTACATCAGAAGGTATAAGATGGAACCCAAGAATAATGTACCTGCAGCAAGGGCAGCATAATGAGGTCAATACGGGTCTTGGTATTAGATTACAGCCTAATCCAGGCAAGGCACAGGCAATTCATTTTGGTCCTTGGCTAAGAGGTACAAATAACGTAAACGGCTTTGGAGTAGAGTCAGTAATCCTAATGGCAGGATTTGAAGTGAATAACTGGATATTTGGTATATCCTACGATCAAAACCTAGGAGACTTATCAGGAACTAGACACGGCCTTAACACCTTCGAAGTGTCCATTACCTATATTGGTGAACATGATAATAGTATTGGATGGTGTCCTGAGTTTTAGTTTTACTAAAAAATGATATCAAAGCCGCTAAATAGACAAAACAAATGAGATAAAGGTCTGCTTATTGATACAATAAATTTCCCGAAGATCTCCAAGTATAATTAGACTTCATTACTTCACTCCTAGAAATGAAGTACGGACTTTTACTAGTACATGTGATGAAAAATTCAAAAAAAGATGGATATCTAAAATTGAAGTACTCTTTAATAAAACGTTTTATTTTCTTCAATCTCAATTCATTGAAGGTATTTAAATTAATAACAATGTTCAAAATTCAAAATGTAGCAATCGTTTCTTTAATTTTATGTAGCTTACTGATAGCTTTTTCAGGTTCTCATCCTACATCTTCCTCTGGCGGATATACATCGGCACCGGGAGATGGAGTCTGCTCTCAATGCCATACTGACAATAACACTTCGCTTGATGGAGACTTTACTGTAACTGGTATTCCCGTAGATATTGAGGCCAATACAACGTATACAGTCGATATACAATTAACTAATCCAAGTGGAAATGCCTCGCGTGGCGGATTCCAAATATTAGCCTTGGATGCAGATAATACTCAAGGCGGTACATGGAGTAATGTTGGTACAGGATCAGTTTTAAAAACCGTTATTGGAAAAACATATTTAGGTCATCAAGGGTCACAATCTTTTCCTGCTAGTAATGAGCTTAACTGGACCGCGGATTGGACCGCGCCGGATGAAGAAGACGCTACTTTCAACTTTTACGCCGTAAGTATTTTGGCTAACGGTGGCAATGGAAATCAAAATGATAGATTTTTACAACAACAATTTGATGCTACCATACCAGACGTAGCAATACCATTGACACTATCTATCGATCTAGTAGCTAATGCCACATGTGCCAACTCTAGTGATGGTAGTGCTACAGTGATTATTAGTGGAGGTGAGGCGCCTTACGATATAATATGGGAAAATGGAGAAACGACCGAAACTGCAACCATGCTACCTGTTGGAAATACATTTGCAGTTGTCACTGATGCTGCAGGATTTTCTGCAGAGGCAGAAATCATAATAAATTATATTTTAGAACTTGAAATTGACATTGTTGATCTTAATAATGCTAGTTGTTTTGGAACACCGGATGGAAGTATTAGTCTATCAGTCCCCAATGGAACAGAGCCAATAAATTATGAATGGTCTAACGGTGAAACAGGAAACACTATTACTAATATTTTTAGCGGAACCTATACAGTAATAGCAACCGATGCTAATGGATGTGACGCTACGCTCGATATTCTTATTACCGAGCCGGACGAACTAGAGGTCAATCAAACAATGGATATGCCATCATGTAATGGTGATGAAGATGGGTTTATAATACTTTCTGTTACTGGAGGTATATCTCCCTTTTCATTTTCTTGGGAAGACGGTTCACAAAACGAAAGCAACTTCAACCTTACAGCAGGAACATACTTAACTACAATTACTGATTTCAATGAATGCATTACAGTAATTTCTACAGAATTAACGGAACCATTGGCACTTAATCTTGACAGTACTATTATTGAACATCCTGTTTGCAATGGAGACACCAATGGAACTATTACCGTGACACCTATGGGAGGAATATCGGGATACGATTACTCTTGGAGCAATGGTTCTACGACACAAACTATATCTGGATTGTCTGAAGGAGAATATATGCTAACTGTTACAGATTCTGAAAATTGTTCTCAAAGCGAGACATATACATTGTTAAATCAAATAGAACTAATAATATCTACATCTAGTACCGCTGAAAGTAGTCCTGGTGCTAGTGATGGTGCGGCTACTGTTGAAATAATATCTGGTGGAATCACACCATATGAATACGAGTGGTCTACAGGTGATACTACAGCAACTGCCAATAACTTAATCTCCGGAGCATATAATGTAACTGTAACGGATGCCAATGGATGTAGTGTGGACGGTATGGCCATAGTATCTTCAGGTGATTGTTCACTTTCCACAGTAGTGGATATATTACCCGTAACATGTAATGGTGATAACAATGGATCTGTATTGGTAACAGTAGAGAATGCAATAGCGCCCGTTTCTTTTCTCTGGTCGGACGGATCGATTATCGGTAATAGATCTAATCTCGCAGCAGATACGTACAGTTTGATCGTATTTGATAATGCAGGATGTAGCGATACAGTGATGAATATTATTATATCAGAGCCGCTTGAATTAAACGCTCAAATAAGTACAACTCCAACCACTACAAATATCACTTCTGATGGTGAAATCGTAATCACTGCAGGAGGAGGTACTGGTCCTTACAATATTAAACTACTCGATGCTAACGGTGAAGAAGTTGCTGTAAATGAAACTGGTATATTTAGTAATATACCCTCTGGTATTTACGGTGCGTTAGTGATCGATGACAATGGGTGCGATTTGACTATAGATTTTATTGAAGTTACATTCGTGACAAGTACATCGGACTTATTTGAAACTTACGGCATATTGACATACCCTAATCCTGTGACTCATCAGTTGACTGTTTCTGTAAAGGAATTTGCGTCGAATCTAGATATATCCCTTAGGACAATAAAAGGAAAGCTAATATGGTCAGATAAGGGAAAATCTAGAGTCATATCAATTGATCTCTCAGATCACACACCGGGACTGTATCTGCTATCAGTAGCAGACCAAAAACATACGACAACACGTAAAATCAGTATTCTGCATTAAGATATTAGTACAAAAATTAATAAAAAAGGGTTTAACAGTCTCTTAAGTAAATATGCCTAGGAGACTGTTTAATTTTGTGGAAGTTCACAATTACATACATGAAATTCATAAGCACAATTTTAACTCTTTGGATATTTTTGCAAATGTCTAACGCACAGACAGGCTTGGATATAATGAAATTTGAATACGAAACCTACAATCTAGGGCCTATCAACAAAGGTGAAAAACGAGAATTCTCTTATACATTTACTAATGTAGGCAAAGAAGATATACAAATAGACTTAGTATCTGGATGTGATTGTACAACTCTTGATTGGACCAGACTACCAATCAAACCGTCTGGTACTGGCACTATTGAAGTTATCTTTGATAGTACGGAGAAAGAAGACTCCGAATCTGTTGATATCGACATCTATCTTAAAAACATTAATCCGAAAACTGGGCATCCAATACTTAAGATAATAGATTATTCATTTCAATTAGTCAAAGAATAATCACTTTTACAAAAATATAGGACATCAATTTTTGCAGAATAATATTAGTTATTGCTATATTTGTTTCAACATATTTTGTAACAACATATAAACAATTATTAAAATGAAATTCAAAAATTTAATTCTACCGGTCCTAATGCTTCTTACATTCTCAATATTTGGAAATGTAGACCCTATCAAGATCAATACTGAAAAAAGTACTATCTCTTGGGTAGGTAAGAAAATTACCGGTCAACACAGTGGCACAATTAGTATCAAATCGGGTGAACTGCTAATGGACGATGACAAACTAACAGGCGGATCATTTGTTATAGATATGTCTTCTTTATCAGTAGAGGACTTAAAAGCTGGTCAAGGAAAGGAAAAACTAGAAGGACATCTTAATTCAGATGACTTTTTTGGTATCAATAAATATCCAGAAGCTACATTAAGTATTATTAATGTAATAGGTATTGGCAAAGGGCAATACAAAGTGCAAGCAAATATCACTATCAAAGATAAACTACAGGAAATATCATTCGATGCAAATATTGGAAAAGGCATGGCAACTGCAGAAATCACAATCGACAGAACTAAGCATGATATTAGGTATGGGTCAGGAAGTTTCTTTGATAACCTAGGAGATAATATGATAAATGATGATTTTGTTTTGACGGTAAATCTTGTTTTCTAGTTTAATTGAATTTTTATATTTTACTTATGATTAACAACTGTCACTTATTCTCACTGCATTATAAATGATTTATTAGATCAAACGACGCTATTAATCTTAAATACAAAAGGCCTTCTTCAAGTCAATTGAAGAAGGCCTTTTGTATTTAAACGAGATAAGAATTCACAGCACAAAAAAGGGAGACCAAAATGATCTCCCTACTAAAAATATATTTCTTTTTCAGATTCTATCTAGGGACAAGATTAAACTCTACCCTCCTGTTAAGTGATCTACCCTTGAGTAAAGTATTATCAGCAATTGGCCTAGACTCACCGAACCCTTGCGAGCTTAATCTGTTTGACTTAATTCCATTTTTAACCAAAAAATTATAACATGCTTTTGCTCTTTGCTCAGATAGTTTCTGATTAGTTGATTCTTTACCAATGTTATCAGTGTGTCCGCTGATAGATAAGTTGTAATCAGGATATCTATTCATGATATCAGCGATCTGAATCATAACAGAATATGATGAACCCTTAATCGTAGCTCTACCAGTATCAAACTCTAAAGCTCTCATTGCTATATTGAGTGTCTCTTTATCTTTTACAGTAATCTCAGGGCACCCATTAGTCGATACAGAACCCGCAGACCTAGGACATTTATCTATACTATCGTCTAAACCATCTCCATCTGTATCTGGGCATCCATTATATACTTTTGGACCTGGATCATTAGGACATTTATCATCTAAATTAGCTATACCGTCTCCATCATTATCAGGACATCCACCTAATGCTATTAAACCGGCTTGATTAGGACATCTATCTACATTATCTGGTACGCCATCACTATCTCTATCCCCACCTGGACAACCTTTATTATTTATCGGTCCATATATATTAGGGCATTCATCTTTGTTGTCAGATAGTCCGTCACCATCTGTGTCTGGACATCCATTAAATAACAATAACCCAAATTCTGTTGGGCAATCATCCAAATAATCTGCAATACCATCGCCATCTGCATCTGGACATCCATTAAGTTCCTTAGTACCAAACTCATTCGGACAAAGATCTACATAATCTGCTATACCATCAAAATCACTATCCATAACTAAGTCCTCTCCTTCTATCTCTAACATCTCTTCCTTCTTAGGTGCCTGTGGGCCAAACCAATATACAAAACCTATCGCATGCTGAATATTATTACGATCATCCGTAAAAGATACTCGATATTCTGACTGTACATTAATAAAAGCCCTTTCAGATGCTTTGAATTGAAATCCTAATCCTAGTGGAGCTTGCATATTAAACTCTCCTACATCCTCTAGGACACCTCCAAGTCCAGCAACTATGTAAGGAGTAACTATCGAGCTATCTTTGAGAAATTGATATTGGATCTGCGCATCGAGTCCAAATACCTTCTTATAAAATGGGCTACCATCTACTTCACTATTGGTATGGCTTGTTACCGAGCCTACCTTGAATGGAACTACCAATTTAAGATTATCTTGAAGCTGACGGTAGTAACCTATTTCGTATCCAAAGTCATAATCTTTAATGGCGCCTATAGAACCTCCATTTTGAGATTGATAATCCATAAATAGGGCTTTGAAAGATATTCCTTGCTTAGCACTAACTTGCTGACCATACGATGCAATTGAAATCATGCATCCCAGAATCGATAGTAATAAAAACTTTCTCATTTGATCTTCTTTATTATTGTTTAGCGATTAGCACAAATGCATCTCTTGATTTGTTGTTGCTACTCGTTACTTTGTTAATTATTGCTGCTTATCCTCAAAATTAATACAATATGGCGATTTATTACATTATATTAGAATTTATTATAATACGTTGATAATTGATTGATAGTTTCAAAAGACAGATGGTGTCGAATTTCCGATATCATATTAGTCAATTAGGATATTGCCAATTAAAACAATTTAAAGCAGTCGCAATAAAGTTGAAGAAGGTGGTAAGACTATCGATTACACCTTAGTACCCTTTTTCTGTTGCGAAGCAAAAAATTAGGCTCAATTCTCGAAAACAATACCAAAAGAGGCCACCCAATTAGGACAGCCTCTGTATTTTCATTTTGAATCGTGTGATTCTCCTATTATACCGATCTGTCGATACAATTCAAGTCTTCAAATGCCTGCTCCAATCTATTTTTGAATGATACCTCTGCAGCCCTTAACCACACTCTAGGATCGTAATTCTTCTTGTTAGGTTTATCAGCACCATCTGGATTCCCAATCTGATCTTGTAAGTACGCTTTGTTAGTCTCTTCGTAAGCACGTATACCGTCCCAAAATGCCCATTGAGTATCAGTGTCAATATTCATCTTTACAGCACCGTAATCTATTGCTTCTCTAATCTCTTCTCTCGAGCTGCCAGATCCGCCATGGAATACAAAGTTGATAGGATTAGCGCTATCTAGACCAAACTTCTCTTTCACGTACTCCTGTGAATTCTTGAGTATCTTGGGTGTAAGTTCAACGTTTCCTGGCTTATATACACCATGTACATTTCCAAATGCCGCTGCAATTGTAAATTTATCACTTACCTTTTTTAGCTCTTCATACGCATAAGCAACTTCTTCTGGTTGTGTGTATAACTTGCTACTATCGATTCCTGTATTATCTACACCATCTTCTTCCCCACCTGTAACACCTAATTCTATCTCTAGAGTCATTCCCATCTTTGCCATACGTTTAAGGTACTTAGCTGAGATTTCGATATTCTCTTCGATTGGCTCTTCTGATAAATCGATCATGTGAGAGCTATATAATGGTTGTCCAGTGGCCTCGAATTTTCTTTCACTAGCCTCTAAAAGACCATCAATCCAAGGTAATAGCTTTTTAGCACAATGATCTGTATGTAAGATCACAGGTACACCATATAGTTCAGCCATTTGCTGAACGTGCAATGCTCCAGCAACTCCTCCTGCTATTGCTGCTTTTTGATCTTCATTACTTAATCCCTTCCCAGCGTTAAAATATGCTCCTCCATTACTAAACTGAATAATGATCGGAGAATTTACATCTCTGGCACACTCTAATGCTGCGTTGATTGTGTTAGTACCTATTACATTGACTGCTGGCATTGCAAAGTTGTGTTTGTTAGCGTAGTCCAGCAACTCAGTTACTTCATCACCATATAATACTCCTGCTCTGAATTTCTTGTTTGACATAAATATTTATTTTCGGTACATAATTATTCTAATTCAATGTTAGCTCTCCAAAGAGCTTTTCAGATTGTACGTTTTATTATTTCTTCTAATATTAGATTGAAAATGTGAATATACTTCTTATTGTATATTGTACACTATGTCAAGGCGTTAAAGTGAATTTGTTTTCGATATGCAAATGATTATTTCAATAAAACACAAATCATACTCCAACTACGAATAATTTTCTTTGAAAAGCGATTACTTAAATTCATGACTTCGCTACCATCTCGTTATTACATCTCTTAAAAAAAAAGAGCTTTAAATTATTCCTTTTTCAGTAAGATATCTCTCTGCGTCTAATGCTGCCATACAACCGGTTCCTGCTGCTGTAACCGCTTGACGGTACTTGCTATCTTGAGCATCTCCACAGACATATACACCATTCACATCTGTATGAGTACTATCAGGGTGAGTTATTAAGTATCCATGATCATCCATTTTAAGATACTCTTTAAACATTCCCGTATTTGGTTTGTGGCCTATGGCTACGAAAAATGCACTTGATTTTATTGTAGATTCTTCGCCAGTTACACTATTTCTTATTCTTGCACCTTCCACTTCTGTTTCTCCTAAAACTTCTAATGTAGACGAATTCCAATGCACCGTTAGCTTGTCATTGTTAAGTACTCTTTCTTGCATGATCTTACTAGCTCTCATCTCATCTCGACGTACTAGCAAGTGCACATGACTACACATCTTGGTAAGGAAAGTTGCTTCTTCAGCAGCAGTATCTCCACCACCTACAACGATTACATCCTTTCCTCTAAAGAAAAATCCATCACATACAGCACAGGCAGATACTCCTTGATTCATTAGTCTAGTCTCTGACTCAAGACCTAGCCACTTTGCACTTGCTCCGGTACTGATGATTACAGAATGTGCTTTATATTCGTTGCCAGTTTCTGAAACTACTGTATGTACTGAACCATCAAATGACACACTGTCGATCATTTCCATCTTGACATCAGTACCAAAACGCTCCGCTTGCTTTCGAAAGTCAGCCATCATTTCAGGCCCCATGATACCATCTGGATATCCTGGATAGTTCTCTACATCGTTAGTAATCATTAGCTGACCTCCTGGCTCCTTACCAGTGAACAGCATTGGTTTTAAACTTGCTCTTGCGGCATATATTGCAGCTGTATATCCTGCTGGTCCAGAACCTATAATTATACAATTATGTATTTCTTGTTTCATTATGTATTTCTTTAATATTTAAGTTGTAAAATTAAAAATTCTAAGTAGCTATCAAAGCTATAAAGCTTAATCTGACGAATAAATGAGACAGATTGATCTAATTATAGTGTCGTTATCCATAATATAAATCAGTTTGTCTAAAGTTTGGCTAACTCTGTATTTAATGATCGCACATTGTAATATGTTCATGACTTAAACCAGAAGTATAATATCTTAACATACTATGACTATCATATATCTCATTATATTCATACTCATTGCCTTATAAAACCTTCTGCAAGAAATAAAATGTATTAGTAATCTTCTCGGATTGTGGATAACTACAATAATGATTGTATTCTTAATCCAAGTCTACTCGAAAACCTCTAGCATGAGAGAAAAGCTAGGGTTGATGGCTGTAAGTATGTTACTATTAGGTTGCTTTTCTAACTTATTCTCAATGATCAAAATTCCTGTTATGTGATTAGCTCTTTTCAGTGCTGAAATTGTACTTAGTAATAAGGCGACCAATCAGAAATTACTCAATTAAAAAAAGTTTAACACACATCTAGAGCTATCATTTACCTCAGATCTAATATTAATTACCAAACTTGATAATTATCATATGGAATACTATCTATAGATTTACACTGATCAAAAATGACATGACTCCTTACATGCTGGTAATTTATGACGATCGATCTTTGTGAAATTAGCAATGGAATCTAGATGTTATGAAGTATGATTAGATGCTAGCCTAATTAGTTAAGTTGTTTAACTATAACTATTAATAGCTCAATTGTTTATTTCTTAAAAGCTTTTCATTGCTCTTCCCTAACTGCTGAGGAACTATTTTACCCTTTTAGCTATTTTATCGGCAATCTTTTCCAAGTTTCCTTTATTCCAAACCTTAATACCAGCTTGTTTATATATTGGGTTTCGAGAACTAATCATTTTGGATAGTTCAAACTTAGTAATTTTCGAGGCTAATGGCCTTCTATCATCACTTTTGAGTCTACTGTTAATCGTATCCTTAGATACTTTGAGCCAGACTACTATTCCAGTGCCTAGCATCCTATCTATTCCTTTGTGATATATAGGAGCTCCTCCGCCTGTTGATATTACCACATTAGATTGATAAGATAATTTCCTGAGTATTGTACTTTCCAACTTTCTAAAATACTCTTCTCCATAAACAGTGAATATTTCAATTATTGACTTTCCTGTATTTTTCTCTATTTCGGCGTCCATATCTATAAAAGTATAGTCTAATTTCTTAGCCAAAACTTCACCAATGACGGACTTTCCAGAAGCCATCATTCCGATAAGATATATTCTATTTGCTTTAGAGTTCAACATCTAGTCTGCAAGTTATATATTTGAGCACTAATTAACAGAAATAACAAAATTCAATTATGCTACTTACACCTATACTTCAAGCAAGCCCAAATTTCTTAGCGCAATGGGTACCTCTAATCTTCATTATGGCTGTAGTGTACTTCCTTATGATAAGACCACAACAGAAGAAAGCTAAAGAACAAAAATCTTTTATGGACGACTTAGCAAAAGGAGATTTTGTAGCTACTGGTAGTGGAATCGTTGGTAAGATTACCAAAATTGATGGTAAGACCATCCAAATCGAAACAGCTGGAAAAACTCACATCGATGTGATCTCAAGTACGGTAAATAAAGAAATGACTGATTTTTTGAATGCAGGAGAGAAGGGATAATAAATATAGATCAAAATATTACTTCCTTCATTAATCAGTTTTATCTACATAAGTAAGGTTCTAAATTCTACTTCTACTTAGTTAATCCAAATAGTAAGTATACAATTAATTTTTTCAAACGTAATTCTGTTAGAGATAGAATTTTATATGTATTCACAATATTGTATGACCCCTATTAAAAGCTTGATAAATTGAATCTCTCCCCAAAAGCAAATTTTTAATACGTAAATAAAAATACACTTAAAAACCTATTTGATGAATATATTAGCAACTAATACATCAGATATTTATAATTCCAACTCTACCCTCAAAATCTAATTGAAATTCTACATAATCTTGGGAAGTACTAACAAGCTCAAACTAGAATTCAATAATGGATAACAAATACTTATTTTTTACAATCCCAAGTACATAGAAATAAAAAACAGGTACTGCCAAACACAGTACCTGTTTCTTAAAATCAGTTCTAAAGCATAAAATTTATTCTTACTAAAACATCTTTTATCTTTTCACACGCATAATTCAAAAGTGTTTATCTGAGTATCGACACATTCCCTTTACTAGTATATTCAACAGCATTTATACATACTACATCCAGAAAATAGGCGTACGCATCAGGTGTCAGTATCTCTCCCCCAAATGTACCATCCCATCCGATTGACTGGTCAGTAGTGCGGAATACTTCTTGGTGCCATCTGTTGTAAATAATCAACTCCATGCTTTCAATAAAATTAGATCTTACATAAAGTATATCATTTACTCCATCCCCATTAGGAGAGAATGCATTAGGAAGATATACATCAGTCTCATCACATTTTGGCTTCCTTACATTTATTGTAATCTCAGCAGTATCTGTACATCCATTTTCGTCTGTAACTGTAACCGTATATATAGTTGTATCTGTCGGCATCACGGTCTGCGCTTCTTCCATGTTTCCATTACTCCATTCAAAAGAATCTCCTTCTTCACTTCCTAATACATATATATCTACATCTTCACCTTCATTGATCGTCGTGTCTGGCGATGCGTCGACATCTATGTCAAATTCTGTAACTGGGATATCGTATAAAAAATCCATCGTACATCCTGTCTCATTGTTAGTTGCGGTAACAGTAAATTGCTTATTATCTCCAGAAGCAGTCAATACAGGATTAGCTGTATCTCCACCTGAAATAACGCAGTCAGCAGGACCCCAAACATAACTTAGGTCGCCATCGCTATTGTTAGTTACTGTCACAGGTACTTCTGCTCCTCCACAGAACACTTCTGGGAATGAAACATCAAGATCGAAATCAAATACATTAACATTTATAGTTTGCATATCATTACAATCATTTACATCAGATACTTTGAGTGTTACATCAATATCTTCAGTAGGTACAAATACATATTCTCCACCAACAAAAAGTGTATCACCGGCAGCATTGCACCAGATTGCGGCGTAGGCTTCTAGATCTAAATTAGTATCTGCAGTCAGCGTTACTTCGTTACCGTCACATACTGTGAAATCGGGCAATTCATTGATTACAATCTGAGGATTTATTATTACTTCCATAGTTACTGGCTCTGCTTGACATATTCCTGAGACATTACTAAGCGTTACTGTATACGTTCCAAAGTCAGGATAAGTATAACAAGGTGCTATATCCAATGAGGTATCATCTGTGGTTGTTAGATCACCAAAATCCCAAAGTGAAAATCCAAAGAAATCAACAGGTATATCGAAACATACCTCTAACTCCCCACATTCGGTCAATGTACTATTAAATGTCAGTACTGGCGTTTCTGCGATCACAACATCTAATGTGTCCATAAGTATACATCCTAGTTGATTGGTCACCACAAATGGTAATTCAAACGGATCCGTTTCTCCTTCTCCTACTACTATCGTAGGCATATCTGTAGACTCGCCAGCAGTGATGTGGATATTATCTTCCCATTCAAACATGAGAGTCTGATTTGGATCATTATTCAATACCACAAACTGGATAGAGTCTCCTGAGCAAACTTGAAATGGCTCTATCAATTCTATATCGATTACTAATAGGCTAACTGTAATTGATTCAGCAATTGATGGACATCCGTCGTCTGAAATAAAATTCACTACATAAGTCTCAGAATTCGAATCAAAAGTTGTTATTAAGTTTTCACCAGTAAAAACAACTGTATTTAGATCACTTGCTAAAGTCCATTCGTATTCACCACCACCAATTCCACCTGAAGCAATTAGATTTACTTCACCAACACAAGAAAATTCTTCTCCCTCAATAGTAAGTTCTAAGCTTTCTTCGACATCAACATCTATAGATCCTTCAACAGTGCATAAACCGTCTGTAACTGTGACATTGTATGTCGCATCTTCCATACCTATAAAAATAGGATTATGATTTCCATTATTAAAATCAAGTCCTATCTCAGGATCAAAAGTATAAGAAAAATCAGGATTTGAATTAATCAAGATTGCAACTTCTTCTCCTCCACATACAAATACCGGATCACCGTTGAAATTAAGCACTGCAAATGGACCGGGTATAATTTGCTCAGTGAGTGTATCAATACATCCATTACTAAATAATACTACTTGTGTTAAATAGATTAAAGAATCCTTAGGCACATTGAGTGCAATTGATGATCCCATAAAACTTTGAATATTTGAAATTGGACCAACCAACCAATCAATGCTTACAGGTGATACACCGTCAGCATTAGTAGATGTATCCTCAATCACAACATCGACAGTACCATCGTCAGGACATGACTCTGGAGTGAGCACATAATTAGCAATTGGCAATAGGTCTGCTAAGTCTAAATCTTTAGATATGTTCGCTACACAACCATTTTCAAAATTCACTACTAGACTTACGTCAATCACTTGATTAGGATCGATTTCCAACTCTACTACCTGCAGGTCAGAATTAATAGTACTACCATCAGCAGATATAATTGTCCAATCCCAATCAGTCGGATTTGATGAATTGCTCGGTATTGTGTTAGATATATCAGATAGAGTAAATGATGCTAGTCCATTTTCCAAACATCCAATCAATTCTACTTCAAAATCTGACTCAGGCAAGCTATCTTCTAAGTTAATTTCTTTGGTAATGGTCGCAGTACAATTATTGTCGAATACAACTTCGAGCGTCACTGAAATTACTTGAAATGGATCTAGAGTATTTGTCACTGTAGGTCCCGTAAACGTATTTGTTCCTTCACTCGAAACTATAGTCCAGTCCGATGATAATTGAGTATAATCTGGATTGAGTTCAGTAGATAAATCGGTAAGAGTAAACTGCAAGGTTTCAGGAGTAGGACATCCGTTAGCAGTAAAGTCAAAATCAACAACAGCCACTAAATTATCTAATTCTATAGTCTGAGAAGTTGCAGCCGTACACCCACTACTAGAGGTAACTAATAGATTGATCACAACATCTCCTCCAGCTAAGTTAACATCAACAACAGAGTTGAGACCAGTTGCAGTCAAGATATTACCACCTTGATCAATCGTCCATTCTGCTTCTTCGATATCATAATCTACAGAATTATCTATACTAAGATCACTTAGTGAAAGTGTGACATTGTCATCATTCAAACACTCACCTATCGATACTTGAAAATCAGCATCTATATCTGCTGTAGTTACAGTAATATCTTGAAAGAATTCGTCACTACATTCATCTGTTCCTCTGAATGCTTGTAATTGAACCGTATAAGTTCCTTCTTCTGGGAAAGTGAATGTTGGATTCTCTTCATTAGTTAGAAACGCAGGATCATTACTGGGATAATTAAAATTCCATTGGTATAGAAGTACTGCACTAGATTCATTAATAAAATCAACTACTAAATTGCCATCACATTGAGCTATTGGTGCATCAAAAGATGCCAATGGAAAAGATACACAGGTACGAACATTATATTCAAAATCTCTTCTTACTTCACCAATTTTTACACCATCTCTCCATTCCTCCACACATACTCCGATAAGGTATTGACCATTTTGATTAGGTATTGCAGTTAATTCTCCTGTCATTTGATCTATAACTAAAGGGACACCACCCATCATATTACTAATGCTGTAGCCATTGGCGTTGTCATAAACAACTGAAGCGGGAGGAAAGCCCTCTTCAATAGGATCTAGAGGTAGAGGATTTATTATAGACGCACCATCACTCGGCATGCACAATTTGTAGCGCAACTCATCTCCATCCGGATCTGTCGCTCCATGATCAAATACCAACTGTTCATTTTCGCATACATATAGATCCGGCCATGAGTTAAACCTAGGCGAGCTATTACCTTCTGTAAAGGCGAGGAACGGTATTTCTATATATTTAGTAGTACCTGTTTCGAGAGGTTCTAAAATATTGTTAAGCGATGAATTTCTACAACATCTTTCATAAGCCAATATAAAACCATGTCCAAAATTTGCTGGCAAAGAAATAGTATCGATATAGTTAGCCTCACGAACACATACTTGAGCACCTTCAAATCCACAATCACTAATGATTACTTCCTCAATAGTATCAGAACCCATAAACGGAATATCTATTCGACCATTCGTCCAATTGTCAAATGTATAATCCAACGGTGTCCCATCTTCATGATAGAGGTAAACATTCGCAAGAGTATCAAAATTTTCTTCCCCATTAAGACAATCACGACGTACAGTAAGCTTGATTTCAAACGTACCGTCATCCAATCTTGTATAAGTAAAGTCTCCACCAACAATGTGAGTAGCTGACATATCGTTACTGAGGAATAAAAACATTGTTCCCATTATCAACCATCGCAATACACTTCTCTGTATATTTCTATGATTTATTTTATTCATTATTATTGAATTTATCTTGTTCATAGCTCCTATTAGTTTTTAATCGCTGAGATTATTTCTACCCTACGCTCCTCACTTGCTTCAATACTATAAATTGATAACTTTTCGTTCCTTAAATCATCATTGATATTTTTTGAAGCTAAGTCTTCACCAAATGTAACATCTATTACTTTTATTTGTCCATTAGCAAGAAAAGGTCTTAGTGCGCCACCAGAGTAGTTAAGCATTTCATTTTTGACACTCGCCACCCTTCTTTGACCCAGACGAAGGTTATATTCCGGTTCGAACCTCGGCGATGCATATCCTCTGATAGATATTTCTACTTCTTGGCCTAACTGCAATTCTTTGACCAATACATCAAGCATAATCTTCAGCTTAATATAACCAGAATCTACCCTACTATTGAAGAACGAATCCATTGCATTCTCCTGAGTTGATGTATCTCCTTCAGAATCAACATTTGTGTATTTAGCTTTAAATACAGATTTACGCTTCATATAATCTCTGTGAAGATTAGAATACAATTTATTTGTTGAACTTGATCTACTATTCTTATTAGGGGAATCATTATCAAAATATAGCGCAAGAGGTAGATATGAATCCAACTCAGGTCTCAAGAGATAAACATCTTTTCTGATTATACGCTTATTATTAAGCCCAGGGATTGTATTTATCAATAAAGTCTTTGCTCTGTAATCTGGTTTCGTAACTACAACCCTATAATTCTTATCAGGAACTAATAAAAGATTAAACTCGTTTGTCAGAGTCCCTTTTTGTACTACATTTGGATTACTTGGATTAGTAATATCTATTAGAGATAAACTCGCACCTTTAAGTTCATCTTTTGTTTTTATATCATAAGTATAAACATCCAGCGCATAATAATCAGAATCTAAATATAATTTTCTGATTATCGTATCAGATACTATAATTCCTTTAGTACTTAGCTGTATTGTATCCGGATAGTATTTGTCCTTATTTACTATTACTCTATAATCCCTATTTTTTCTTAGTGGTATTATATGTTCGTTGCCATCGTAATTAGTTATCTCTCCTATTTCCTTGCCATTGTTAACGTCTATGACAGTTACGTTTGTTCCTACTAGTTCTCTAGTTGTGAGTTTATCAAAAGTCAATCCATTAAGTGCTAGAATTAATTCATCAATATCAGCTCTGTATATATCAAAACAACAAGCCTCTTTCTGAGTATCTATATACTGTGAACCTAATCTGTTAGATGAAAAGTATGCTTCATTTTCAACATCATTGAGTGTAAAGTATACATCATCATAACTGCTGTTGGCTGGCATACCAAAATTCTCAGCAGTTGCAAATCCGATAGGAGTCATCTGCGCGCTAAATATATCGTAACCTCCTAGCGTCATATAGCCCGTAGAAGAGAAATATAAAATATCAGAACTATTATGATAGAATGGTGTAATATCGTTTTGAGCAGTGTTAATACTTCCAGCATTAGATGGTTTACCTACTGTACCGTCACTATTTATCTTAGCATACCAGATATCTAAGTTTCCTTTTCCTCCTTTTCTATCTGATGAAAAGTATAAAGTCTCTTCCCCAGTTAAAAGATCAGTTGCAACATTAGGCTGTGTGGATGTATGTAATGAATCGTTGACCTCTGGACCTAGCATTATTGCATCACTCATTGTGCTGTCTGGATTCATCTCTCTAAAATATATATCACATCTTAGCGCAGCATCTGTTTGGTACTCACACAATGTATAGTACATTCTTGTTCTATCAAAATTAAATGCCGTATGCGCCACTGGCTCCAAATCCATATTGATATTATAATTTATCAACTCACCACTACCACCATCATCAGATTTTAGGATTTTAGATATTAGTTTTGACGGCTTCTCTTCTGGGTCCGTCTCTTCGTATCTTAGTGAGGAGTAATACAAGTCTTCATCAACTTTTATCGCTCCAAAATCAGAGTATGGACTATTTATATTACTTGCAAGTATCTCGATTTTGATTCCATCATCTGCATTTTCTTCTTGACTAACAGCCCACTCTAAAGCTTTCAATTCCATAATAGCTATTGCTGTCAATTTTTCATCATCATCTTTATTTTCAGACAAGTACAACTCATAGTCCATTTTAGCTTCTCCATACTTTCCAAGCTTTTGTCTTACTTGTGCTAAATAGAATCTGGCATCTGAGTATATCTGAGAATTTAAAGTATCTATTAATTTCGAATACTTTTGATCCGCAATTGTTAATGCTCCAAATTCTCTAGCTGCATTAGCAGATTTGTATAGCACCTCTTCGTCTTTGTCGTCATACTCGAGAGCTTCATCATAGTATGATAGTGCGGCGAAGTAATTATCACTTAGCTGGGCATTGGTCGCTGCCTTTAAAAAAGCCTTCTTAGACTGTCCTAAAGCGGTCAAGCTAATACTAAGGAATAATAATATATATATCTTTCTCATGTCTTTATCTGTTCTAGTAGATTAGTAAATTGGACAAACTTTAAATTTCTTCATCTGCTTCACATGTTTGATAATATATCTCACGTGAAACTCAGGCCCCCCTTTACTATTATCTGCAATATCATTAAAATTGCTTATGTCTACATCGTAACTAAATGATGCATAGATCCCTCTAAAGTCTACTGCAAATGTTGGGATAAGACTACCAGCTGTCCTGTAGCCTAATCCTAAGTGTATTTGCGTTTCTTTTCCTCTTTTTTGATTGAGATAGAATTTACCAATAGCGCCTATTACAAATTGATCGTATTGCTCTTGCCTTTGGTACAGACCATGCATTTGTAGGTCAATATCATCGAGTAATTGTATATTCCCTACCCCCATCACATTATATCGTCTAGGCAACTTCTCTGTATCGCCGTCATAAAATGAAACTGAAGGCTCTAGTAAGTGAAAAACTCCTAGACCTACATCCAACTTAGTCCTATTAGTCTTTTGCCATCTATAGTTAACACCAATTGATGACTCTAAGAAACTCAAGGTCGTAGCATCAAAATCTTCTCCATTACTTGTACTTGGATCGAACGTATTTCCGTCCCACTGTTTATCCCAGGTTAAGTCCGACTGTGAAAATCCTCTATTCGAATATCCTAAAAGCAATCCACCTGTAAGTAAGTTGCTTTTATTGAGTATTCTAGTATAACTACCAGACACATTAAGAGTCGCTAATTGTATACGACTATCACCTTGGCTGTCATAATTGAAATTAGCACCTGCGCTCCAAAAGCTATTTTCAGTGACTCCTATATGAAGCTTTTGGTCATAGGCACCACTAAAAGTAAACCATGGCACTCCTACATGCCTCCATTGATCGCGAAGACTACCTGTAAATCTATGATCTCCATTAAACATCCCAGTCAACGCTGGATTGATATTCAACGGTGAATTGTAGAATTGGGAATAGTGTAAATCTTGAGCTTTCGAAGAAGTATTAATTCCAAAAAAAATCCCAATACACAACAGACTGTAGAGTATATATTTTCTCAAAACAGATTGATTTTAATGTATTAAATAAATTAATAATACGTATAAATTTAATTTTCTCAAATTTATGAACTATTACCGCAAAATAATGATTATCACTATCATTTGTGCAAAAACTGTACTAATATTTCTAATGCTAACCATCTCAAGCTAAAACTACGGTCACTTAATGGTAAACGCTATTTGCGAAACACTTTTTACAGCATCACCCGCTATCACATCATCCAAAATCATATTTTTAGCAAGACGATTTTTAAATACGCTGTCCAACGAGAGCACACGACAAAATGGGATATTTTGGGCAGCTAACAGGATATCTGTCTCTTCAAAGGTTCTTTGCCCAAATTCATGTTGCAAAAAACCATTCATCTCTAATCGATTAGCTAGACGATTACTATTACTAACGAAAGTAGATGATAAAAGATGATCACTACTAAGGGCTTTACCTAGTTTATGAAATTGACTATCACTTCCTACTGCTAGTAGAAACGTTATGTTATCCTTAGTTGTGTATGAATCGCCATAAGGAGCGATATTAGGATGGAGACTACCTAACTTCTTAGGGATATGGTCTGCCATCAGATAATTCCCGGCTTGATTTGCTAATGACGCTATAGCCGATTGATATAAAGATACCTCAACGAGTGATCCTGCTGCCTCTCTCTCTCTTTTAATAAGTGCTATGAGTAATGCTTCTTTAAGTTGATGAGCTGCCATAATATCTATAATAGCTACTGGCATCTTTGCAGTAGCACCATCCGGATGACCGTTCATAGACATAAATCCAGTCTCGGCTTGCATTACAAGATCATATCCAGGGCGAGTATCGTCTGCATCATAAGCATATAGTTGGGCATATATGATATTGGGATTAATAGCCTTAAGTGATGCATAATCTACTTTTAGTTTGTTAGCGACAATCAATTGATAATTGGATAATAAAATATCAGCCTCCTTCGCTAAAGACAACAATATCATATAATCATCGACATCTTGTAGATCTAGAAAAATCGACTCTTTCTGGTAATTAGCAGAGGCATAGTAACTACTTATGGTATTACGTCCTTTTTCTACTTCCAATTTCCATTGTCTCGTAGGATCTCCATTAGATCTTTTGTTCTCTACCTTAATAACCTTTGACCCTAACTCTGAAAAAAAAGATCCCACTTGAGGCCCAGCCAAAACAGTAGATAAATCAAGAATCTTCAATTTCGAAAAGTATTCTGGTATATAATTGGGGTTGGTCATCTAAAAATATTGGCCTTTTTAAAAATAGATAATTAAATATATATATAAGAAGGATAACATCACTCATTCATAGAAATTTCAGTTTAATAGTGAAAATAAAAGAATATTGCTGAATTGATAGTCCATAATACCTAGAAGACAACATAATAAATCCTTAACAAGAAATACGAGTAACCATCCGCTATCAAGTAGCAACTATTGCATATCTTATCATTCTTTTGAATTAGAAGATCGTCTTGAAAAAGAATCCAAAAATTAAATTTTAGATTTTTGAAAATGGTTTTGAGTTTATTGATAAAAAAACAAAACGAAGTAACGGATTTTATTATTACCCTGAATTGCACTCTATCGAATCAAATTCACAAATTGCAGCCCACATCGTAAGACTTCCACCAAAAGAGAACACTTTTATGAAAGCGCCTTCTTCTGATCTGCGATACCACCATCAACGATATATTCATCGAAGCTTTTCAGACTATCTATAAATCCTTTTGGAGTCAACTCCACTATCCTATTGGCTACAGTCTCAGTAAAAGTATGATCACGAGAAGTAAACATCAATGTACCAGTGAAGGTCTTCATAGAATTATTCAAGGCTTCGATAGTCTCTAGATCGAGATGATTGGTTGGCTCATCTAACATGAGTACATTAGCTGATGCCATCATCATACGAGAGAGCATACATCTGACTTTTTCACCTCCAGAAAGTACATCAGATTTCTTTAATACTTCTTCACCAGAGAATAACATCTTACCTAAAAATCCACGGATAAACATCTCATCCTTATTTTCAGAATACTGACGCAACCAATCCATAAGTGATTCGGTACCATCAAAAAATTCTTCATTATCATTAGGTAGGTATGCAGTTGTAATTGTCTGTCCAAATTCAAAATCTCCAGTAGTAGCATCTAGCTCACCATTAAGTATTTGATGGAATGCTGTAGTCGCCAAACTGTTATCTCCTATTACAGCGACCTTATCCCCTTTCTCTACATTAAAGCTTACACCTTTGAATAGGGTTTCACCTTCTTTATTGACATAAGAAAGATTGTTTACTGATAGAATCTGCTTTCCTGCTTCTCTACCTTGTGTAAAGATAATCCCTGGATACTTACGACTAGAAGGTTTGATATCTTCTACATTGATTTTCTCTAGCATCTTCTTACGTGCCGTCGCTTGCTTAGACTTACTTGCATTGGCTGAGAATCTATCGATGAAGGCCTGTAGTTCTGATTTCTTGTCTTCAGCCTTCTTGTTGGCCGTTAGCTTTTGCTTAAGTGCTAACTGAGATGATTCATACCAGAATGTATAGTTACCTGTATACATATTGATCTTACTGAAATCGATATCTACCGTATGCGTACATACAGTATCGAGGAAGTGTCTATCGTGAGATACTACGATCACCGTATTCTTAAAGTCCAAAAGAAAATCCTCTAACCAAGTGATCGTCTTAAGGTCTAGATCATTGGTAGGCTCATCGAGTATCAATATATCTGGTTCTCCAAATAGTGCTTGAGCTAATAACACTCTCACCTTCTGGTTACCATCAAGATCTTTCACTAACTTAAAATGCTGATCTTCTGCGATACCAATACCACTCAATAATGATGCTGCATTAGATTCTGCAGACCATCCATCCATCTCAGCAAACTCTTCTTCTAACTGACCTGCTTTCACACCATCTGCATCAGAGAAATCTTCTTTCATATAGATCGCATCTTTCTCCTTCATGAGACTATATAATATCTCATGACCCATCATCACTGTATTGAGTACTGTTTCTTCGTCATATCTAAAGTGATCTTGCTTTAGTACAGCCATACGTTTACCTTTCTCTAGGGTTACGTGACCGATATTAGGCTCTATATCTCCTGATAGTATCTTGAGGAAAGTAGACTTACCTGCACCATTGGCTCCGATGACACCGAAGCAGTTATTACCTGAAAACGAGATATTTACTTCATCAAAAAGGACTCTTTTTCCGTACTGTAGAGATACGTTATTTGCACTGATCATAGTATGATGTAATTTAAGGGCGCAAAAGTAAGAAAGTTTGGGGACTGTAGGTAGTGGGTTGGGTAGAACTAGATTTCAAAATGAGCCAAGCTCGAACCATATCCCAAATGTATCCCTTTGAAAGGATAATAGGGATGATGATGTATACCACTATTCGAAGAATTGATAACTATTATTGAGTCTATTTTTCTTTTAATTGTGAAACCTTTGATCTCTAATTATTCCATCATCCCCGATGTCTCTTCAAAGAGACACAAACTAATATGTGGCTGGCGCGCTAGCCAGAATAAACTTGATCATCCCTGACCAAGTATCTTAGCCTTCACTATCTTGATATCTTCATAGATCACATCCAGCTTTTGCTTTGTGGATTGGATCGCTAGTTCTTTGGTGAGTTTACTATGAAACTCCCATATTTCTTTGACTTCTTCGTATGCGAGTAGTTCAGTGCCGTACTCTTCATTGAGAGAGATGAGCGTGAGAGACCTCATATGTTGCTCATTACGTACTTGCTTGATACGGATACCTTCATTATCTACCACTACGTATATCTTATTGTCTTTGATTTGATTGAGATCTTCTACTGCTTTGGTGATAATCCATTCGCTAGGCAGTATCGTGGGCACCATACTATAGCCTTCTACTTGGAAGCAACGAAAAGTAGCATTGCGATACTCTGGAATCGGAAACGAAAACGAAGGCAACCGTTCAAAAAAATCATTGTTATCGAGATTGCCTGTGTAGCCTGCTGCTGCTTTTTCATTGACCATAAGGATATTATCAAAGCCGTCACTATCTACAGTCACTACACTTGGGCTTACTTCCTTGGATCTAGGATCAAGATACTTCTGCTCGCTCTCACCATATAGCCATAATGGATTGATATTATAGTCGCTCAGTAGTCGTAGTACTAGCTTTCCTGTGAGCTTAGTTCTGCCTCGCTCATACTCAGTGGTTGTACTGCCCACACCTAGCTGCTCTGCAAAAGAAGATTGCGTCTGATTGAGCTCTTCTCTGATCTGTCTTAGTCTTTTACACTGTATAGATAGTTCCATATTGATAGTAAAAGTAGTTTAAATAAGTAATTTTCACAAATATTCGTAAAAATTACCATCGTTAGTAAAAATTACATTTCTTTGTACTTGTTACTAATGTAGTAATAGAAGAATCAGATAGTACCACAAAAACAGTAAGAATACCAAATGAGATCAATACTACATCTTGACTTAGATACCTTCTTCGTATCCGTAGAGCGACTGATAGACAGTCGCCTCAATGGACTACCAATACTCGTAGGAGGTACCGGAGATAGAGGTGTAGTATCAGCAGCTAGCTACGAATCCAGAGCTTTTGGAGCACACTCAGGCATGCCTATGAAAATGGCCAGACAATTGTGCCCTGAAGCAATCGTTATCAAAGGTAATGCGAGCACTTATACAAAACATTCCAAAGCAGTAACAGACATTCTTAAAGAAGAAGTGCCATTACTGGAAAAAGCGAGCATTGACGAATTTTATGCAGACCTGACAGGTATGGATAAGTATGTGGGCTGCTATAAGTTTGCCTCCGAGATGCGTACTAAGATCATTAAAGAAACTGGCTTACCGATCTCATTTGGACTATCTGCTAACAAGACAGTATCTAAGGTAGCCACTGGCGAGGCCAAACCCAACAATCAGATCAAAATCGATCTAGGATATGAAAAACCATTCCTCGCTCCACTATCGATCAAGAAAATACCTTCTGTAGGTGCTAAGACATTCCAGACGCTATGTCATCTCGGCATCAAAAAAGTATCAACAGTACAGCAGATGCCTATAGAGATGATGGAGTCAGTATTTGGTAAACATGGCAAAAGCATCTGGCTCAAATCCAACGGCATAGACAATAGGGAACTCGTAGAATATCACGAACGTAAATCTATATCTAGCGAACGGACTTTTGGAAAAGATACCACCGACGTACATAAACTTAAGACAATCATCAGAGCCATGGCTGAGAATCTAGCATTCCAGCTGCGTAATGGACAAAAACTCACTTCTTGTATCAGTGTCAAAATTAGATACTCAGACTTCAATACACACTCTAAGCAATGCAAGATTGGCTATACTTCTGCAGATCATAATCTGATCGATAAAGTACTAGAGCTATTTGACAAGTTGTACAGTAAGCGATTATTGATTAGATTAGTAGGTGTACGATTTAGTGGATTAGTATCAGGCAATTATCAGATGAGTTTGTTTGAGAGTACGCAGCGTACTGCAGATCTCTACCAAGCAATGGATCTGATTAGAAATAAATATGGTAGTCGTAGCGTGTTCAGAGCTTCTACATTTGGAGCTAGGAAAATAGGAGGAGTTGGCAATCCATTTAATGGAGAGCCACCAATTGTATTAGCACATAGGACGACCTAAAAAAGAATTGATAATTGATAATTGATAATTGATAATACCTATACCTATGTGTGGAAGATACGCTGTAGTCAGCAGACTTAAAATAATAGAAAAAGAATTCAATGCGAGTATATCGGAGATACTAGATCGTTTTGAATTTAATCCTAATGTAAGTCCTAGTGACGAAGCGTTGGTCATCACTAATGATGCTCCGGATACGGTACAGCTATTTCGATTTGGATTTACTCCGCATTGGGCTAAGAATAAAACTTATATGATCAATGCTCGAAGCGAAGGTGATCACAATAAAGAAAATGCGCCTAACTATACCGGCGCCAAAGGGATAATCAATAAACCTATGTTTCGTAAAGCGATACGATCTCAACGATGCCTAGTGATCGCAGATGCATTTGTGGAAGGGACTACAGAAAAAAAAATGAGTGATCCATATCTCGTGTATCGCGGCGGTCAAAAACGTCCATTCGCAATGGCAGGAATATGGGATGAATGGATAGACAATAAGACTGGAGAAACCACTAAAAGTTTCGCCATAATAACGACGGCACCCACACCACTAATGCAAGTAATACCACATCATCGCAGCCCACTAGTACTTACCCAAGAAGATGAAAAAAAATGGATCAGTAATGATCTTACACTCAATGAAGTTACGGAGATGTTATACCCATTTGACGATACAGGATTCAATGCCTATCCGATCTCTACAGATATTAAATCTGCTCGCAACAAATACGCAGATCTACTCAAGCCTACTGGAGAGCGACTGCGAAAAGAATACGACTATGTATTCTACCAAGATCTCAAGCTACAAGGCATGGGAGAAACCACCGCAAGAAAACGGTCACAAAAAGAAAATCAAAATAATCAATTAGATTTATTTGATAACGAAGTGATTTAACAACTAGTGTTAAAATTAGTTGTGAGTGCTTGATTTACAAGATGAAGCACTTTTTTTTGAAATTCATAGCCTTAGCTATGAGTTAATAAAATGCTGAAACATTGTGTATCAATGACTTGCAAACAAAACTTTTATTTTAAAAGTCGCAATGAATATAGTTATTACTTCAATTACAATTAACAATACGTTTTTAAATCACTTCTACTAATGTATATCAACTGCCATACATACTACAGTCTACGGTATGGTACAATTTCAGACAAAGAATTAATCGAAATTGCAATTTCAGATCAAGCCACCACTGTGTGCCTTACAGACATCAATAACACTTCTGCATGTCTCAATTTTGTACGATTAGCTCAGGCCGCTGGCATCAAACCAATCATCGGAATAGACTTCAGAGATGGAGCAAAACAACTGTACGTGGGTATCGCTAAAAACAATAATGGCTTTCATCAACTCAATAATTATTTATCTTATTACAAACACAGAAAATTATCTTTTCCAGAAATCGCAGTGGAGCTAGAGGATGTGATATTCATCTATCCATTTGAGCAAGTGATGCTACTCAATAGGCGTACCTTTAGCGACAACGAATACATCGGTATACCGAGGTACCAACTCAACAAACTAATCTTTACCGATTACTCTCAATATGCGGACAAGTTGGTAGCATTAAATACTTATACATTTAGAAATAAAAAAGAATTCAATACTCACAGACTACTGCGTGCGATAGACAATAATGTACTACTAAGTAAACTCGATCTAGAGATGCAAGCCCATGAAAGAGATATATATTTATCTCAGCAAGAGCTTGCCAAACACTACGAATATTTCCCTCAGATACTAGCTAATACTAAACAACTACTAGAGACCTGTAGCATATATTTTGACTTCTCTAAAAATAGACCACACCAAAATAAAATCACCTACACTGGCAGTAGAGACAAAGACGAATTACTCCTCTCTACCCTATGCGATAAAGGATTACAAACTAGATACCCTACAGTCACCAAAGAGATCACAATAAGAATCAAAAAGGAACTAAACATGATCAAGAAGATGGACTTCATTCCGTTCTTTCTGGTCAACTGGGATATCATAGATTACGCAATGAAGAAAGGTTACTACCATGTAGGTAGAGGAAGTGGAGCCAATAGTATCGTCGCATATCTACTCGGAATTACCGATGTAGATCCTATAGAACTAGATTTATATTTTGAGCGATTTATGAATCTCTATCGAACGAGCCCACCTGACTTCGATATAGATTTTTCTTGGAGAGATAGAGAAGATGTAACGCGTTATATTTTTGAACGATTTGGTAGCGAAGGACAGGTAGCACTATTAGCAACTTACAATACATTCAAACATCGTGGAGCAGTAAGAGAACTCGGAAAAGTATTTGGTCTACCCAAGCATGAAATAGACAAACTGAGCAAAGGGAAATTTAATTACACCCAACTCGATAAGCTCTCGCAACTTGTCGTCGTATACGCACAGCAGCTAGATGGAAAACCTAATTATCTTAGCATACACTCCGCAGGCATTATCATATGTGAACGACCGATACATTATTATACTGCTACAGACTTACCACCTAAGGGATTTGCGACTACACAGTTTGATATGATAGTAGCAGAAGACGTAGGTATATATAAGTACGATATACTCGGACAGCGTGGACTCGGCAAGATCAAAGATGCGATACAACTCGTAAAAATCAATCAACCAGATGTAGAGTTGCCTGACATTCATGACGTGAAGCCTTTTTTCAAAGATTCTAAAATAAATAAACTTGTAAGCACCGCAAGATGTATCGGTTGCTTCTATGTAGAATCTCCAGCGATGCGCATATTATTACGTAAGCTGGAAGTCAATACCTACCAAGGTCTCGTAGCGGCCAGTTCTATCATAAGACCAGGTGTCGCTAAGAGTGGTATGATGAGAGAATATATACTCAGACACAAAGATCCAGAGCGGAGAAAACTAGCTCACCCTATACTCTATAAGATCATGCCTGATACCTATGGCATCATGGTATATCAAGAAGACGTCATCAAAGTAGCACACCACTTTGCAGGATTAGATCTAGGTGAGTCTGATGTACTCCGTAGAGGCATGAGTGGCAAGTATCGATCTAGAGCAGAATTCGAAAAAATAAGAAATAAATTTATACACAACTGTATAGACAAAGGATACAAAAAGGAAGTCGTTATGGAAATCTGGTATCAAGTAGAAAGCTTTGCTGGATACGCATTCGCCAAAGGGCACAGTGCATCTTATGCGGTAGAGAGTTATCAGAGCCTCTATCTCAAAACCTATTTTCCATTAGAATATATGGTAGCCGTACTCAATAACGGTGGCGGATTTTACAGCCCAGAACTGTATGTCCATGAGGCTCGCATACTAGGGGGTAATATACAAGCACCTTGCGTCAATAAGAGTCACTACCCTACGTGGATTTATGACAAAGAAATCTACCTAGGCTTCCATATGCTACAAGGTCTAGAGGTCCATACTGCACAGCGTATCATCAAAGAACGAAAAGAAAATGGTGCCTTCCAATCATTAGATGACTTTCTACATCGGATGGCAATATCTATTGAACAATTGGATTTACTGATCAGAATAAATGCATTTCGATTTACTAATATAGATAAGCGAAACTTACTTTGGAAAGCACACTTTGTACTCAAAGCAACACCTGCCAAACAAGAGCATCAGCAAGTATTATTTGATCATAAACCTACGACGACTTATAACTTGCCAGTATTCAATATCAAAGATTTAGAAAATGCTTTCGATGAAATAGAGCTATTAGGATTTCCATTGTGTCATCCTTTCTTATTACTAAAGGATTCTTTACCAGAGCAAAAGTTTCTAGCGAAACACTTCTCCAAATATAAAAATAAAATCATCGCGATCTACGGCTATCTTATATCTATCAAAAACACATCTACGACTAATCAAAAACGAATGCAATTTGGTAGTTTCCTAGACTACGAAGGCGAATGGATAGACACGGTACACTTTCCACCAGTAGTCGATAAGAATCCATTTAGAGGCAAGGGCATATACTTACTCACGGGTAAAGTGGTAGAAGAGTTTGGATTTTATACTATAGAAATGATCAAGATGGAACGATTAGCTTACATAGAAGACAGTAGATTTTCGATGCAACAGGAAGAAAAAAAATAATTATTTGTTGTTGATCAAAAGATTATTATTAGTTGAAAAATATTATTCCTTGATTAAAAAAAAGCCCCTAACCAAAAGGATAGAGGCTATATAACTTTCTAACTTTAAAATATTATTTCATCACACTTACTCTATGATACATACTACCCTTTTCTGTTTCTACATAAAGAACATACAAGCCATCCGCAAGGCGACTTACATCTACAGTTTGCAGATTACTGATCGTGAATTGTGTAAGATCAAGTACAATCTTCCCGTCTATACCTATTAGAGATATTTGCTTCACCCTATTAGTCAAATCTAATAGTTCTACCTGCAGAATTTCTGATACAGGATTAGGATATACTTTGATCTCACTACCCACTAGTACATCATATATATCTGTAAACATAATCAAGAAACTTTCTACACATCCAGAAGCATCCATAACGGTAACCGTATAGTCACCATCTGGCACATCGGTAAAGAATCCATCCATATTAAATCCTTCTCCATTGATAGAATAACTGTAACCACTTTCAGCACCACCTATACCAATGACATATAATGTATCTGAACTTGCATAGTAATCCAATCCTATCTCTGGATTCTCATTTATAGTTACACCCACCTCGGTATATTCTGATCCATTAGCATCTCTTACCGTAATATCGTAAGAGCCACTTGAAAGATCACCGAACACCGCTTCATCTTGGAAAGGCCCATCATTAATTGAGTATTGGTATGGTCCTAATCCACCAGTAATTCCATTGACAATAATACTTCCGTTAGTTTCGGAAAAACATACATCAAGTGTAGTCACTGAGATCGCTGTCACAAATGAAATCGAAAGATCGAATGTGTATATACATCCAACAGCATCTGATATCGTGAGCGTATAATCTTGAGTAAGATCTATATCTAACAAATTCTCTGATTGGAAATCGATACCATTAGTAGAATACATATATGGCTCAGTGCCACCCATAGCATCTATTACTAAATCTCCCATATCTGTAGTATAACTAAAACTAATTGGCAAAGCTGATAACAGCATAACATTATCATAAACCACTACTTTCCCTCCTGCATCTTTTACTGATATAGAATATGTACCTGCGGATAGATCCGTAAATATATTGTCTGCAACGAATACACTTTCATTTAGACTATATTCATATGGCTCTATTCCACCGGCAAGAACAACTATAATCGATCCATCTTCCACATTAGCACAAACTAGATCAACAATAGATATTTGCGCACTGAGTGTATCTATATTGACAACAAACATACCGCTAGCTGTACAGTCATTAGCATCTCTTACTATTACATCATAATCACCATTGTCTAAATCTGAAAATACACCCGCAGCATTAAAATTAATGCCATCAATACTATATTCAAATCCACCAACACCACCTTCTGCACTTGCGTTGATAGCGTAACCCACTAACGATATAGTAAGGATGATTTCATCCGGTTGTGTTAAGGTAATAGAATTTGATACGCTCTCGACATCATCTGCATCTTTTACATATACGATATAGTCTCCAGCAGATAATCCATCAAAAGTAGGATCATTTTGAAAATTTACGTTATCGATACTAAACTGGTAAGGCCCCTGCCCTTCTACTGCTGTAGCAAATATAGTCCCATCAGAACCTCCAAAACATGATACCTGATTCGTTACGGTAGCTACTACTTGGAAAGTATTATCCAGTATATTTATATTAATGTATTCGTTTCTCAACCAAGCGCCTGTGCTAGGCACCTGAACATCAACCTTAAATCCATCTACAATAGCCTCATTTCCTGAGTGCACATATGTCACTGTCCCATTGGCCAATTCTTCTTCCGTCACAGAAGACCCTTCTACTATCTCATCCATGCCTCTCATCAGCGTACCTTCGTTAGGTAGCTTGGTGATGTATATGGTTACAGAGTCATCACTTTCTACCGTCAGGACAGTATTGTCGAATGGGGCACTTCCTCCATTAATTACTATTATATTTTTAGTACCTCCAGTTATCACATCTGGAAATACTACATCGGTACAGACCTCTATGGACCAAGAATTAACAAATCCGCCATCTTGTGGAAAATCATCAGCCACAGTAAGTGTCCATGTTCCCATCGAAGGCGTAGAAGTAAAAGGATCCATAGCTTGAAACTCACCGGAGATAGCGGGTTCTGAATCACAAGTACCCTCAAATTCAATGGCGGTAAACACTGCATCATTACTGAATGTTGCCATTATATCATCTCTTGGACATCCAAAATCACTAGCAGGTACACCTGGTCTATCAAATAGATCGAAACTTACATTAGTAGGTGATGCTATTTCTGCCCTTAGATCGCCAGTAAATGTATGTGATATATCTACTGTTATTTTCGCTTGGCTAAAATCTATATCCATTGGGACTTCCAATATACTCTCAACTTCTCCAACGTCATCAGCTTCTATCTCTACTGGCGTATCATTGACATACTGCACACACCCATCACTAGCTGTCCTAAAGGCCTTCGTCTCACTATATTTACCCGTAGAACAAATAGATCGAGCTCTTACTCTCCAATAATATATTGTCCCTTCTTCAAAATCAGTCCTTGTCACAGTTGAAGATGTTGGCGTCGCTGACGTCACTGGCGCTGATAAAAAATCTGGAGCAGTGCTTAATTGAAATTGATATAAACTAACACCCTCTTGTGCATCCCATGAAAAATCAACAGATACTGGATCTACATCAGTTGATTCATCAGCTGGAATGGTAGTATTTGTGATTTGTAAATCATCATTCTGGATATTGATAGCAAATATTTCATTGATCGTAGTATTCTCTGCCATAGCGGTAAAAGTAGATAAATACGATCCAGCCTCTGCATTCAATAAACCCGTTATAGTAACATCCACTGACGCGGGAGTAGTTATCGTATTTTCTGAAAGTGTAGCTATTGCGCCATCCGGGAGATTACTCACTGAGAGACTCACCATATCATCAAATGCATCTGCAGACATTAAATTAGCTATATAGACCAATTCATCTTGCCCACATGCCACTTGGCTAAATGGTGTGATATCTACACTAAACTCTGCCGTGATGCTAAAGTTATCGTCTGACATATCATAAAACACATTATCATTGCCTACTATCACTACTTTTGCCATATCTGTAGGTATATCTGGTACTACTACCTCGTGAGATCCATCATTAAATGCATCTTCCGCCAATACGATATCAAATGTCTCCCCTCCATCTATTGATAGAAAGATATCTACCAATGTACTATTGATAGGTGCTGAATCGGTGCCACTTACATCCCAAGTTACTTCTTTGATATCTGAAGCAGGCCATACCACATTTGTATTGGGTGCCGTTACTCTAAATGGACTTCCAGTATCGAAAACATTAACCTTTACATTTACTTCTCCTGTACATCCTACTGAACTATTGTTATCTCTTACCGTACACATGAAATTCATCTCTCTAGTAACTGTCGGCAACACCTCCCATGTAGATTCTCCTATTCTACTAGGAAAAAATCTTCGTGAATCTGTATTGGGTGAGTTAGATCTATACATAGGTCCACCAGTATTACTACCTTGCGGAGGCATATTTGCTATTTCAATGTCCATCTGCTCCCAACAATAGGTCATCATATCTCCATCTGTATCTGTGGCATCAGCGTTCAGAAAAAAAGTTGTCCTTGCAGGTATAGTGACTACTGCATTGGCCACTGTAACTTCCGGAGCATTATTCGTTGTAGGTATTATCTCTGCACAAGAGTTACCATTACCGGTAACAAAATTCGCTATCTCAATAAGATTTACACCGTGAAAGTGATCATCACTATTACTTTGCACATTAGGCGAACAGATACCCGCATACGCCATTATTGTTGATCCACTTCCTGGCTCTACTGCAGTACTGTTATTTCTATTTCCTCCACAGCTATTGTTATATGAGTGATTACCACCAAACTGGTGTCCCATCTCATGTGCGACATAATCTATATAGAATGGATCATTGATTGGACTACCAAGCCCTGTTACTCCTCTAGCCTTACTATTGTTATTACATGGGCTCCGTAAGTTCGCAACACCTCCGCCACCAGTACTGAATACGTGACCAATATCATAATAGGCTGAGCCAATAATATCATCGCATGTATTTTGATTTTCAGCAAGCATCGCTCCTCCACTATTGTTTGTATATGGATCTGTCGAACCATCTAGAAATATAACCTCATCAGTATTAGCAATTAACTCCATAGTGATTCCTGCATCTCGTTCATAAAGTCCATTAACTCTTGCCATGGCTACATTATATTCTACTAACACAGATTCTACAGTACCTCCGTGAAATGATGCATACTCACCCGTACATGCAAGGGCCAATCGATATTTACGTAATTCGCAGTCTCCATGTCTTGTAGTCGCAATTTCAACGTCTTCTATATCTCTAGAATCTTCATTCACTAGACATTCAAATTGGTGTCGGGCCCTTAAACCATAATCATTTCTAAAGTATACAGCGTACTTCTGTTCACTTCCTTTGATATGATCAATGTAAGTAGTTTGAGCACCTTCTCTGAGTATCATTGCATGCAATCTACTAGCACCATACCCCATACGTATGTATGAACCAGGCACATCTAAGCTATATCCTTTGTATGCCTTTATTCCTGGATACTTAGCGGCTAAGTCAGGATGAAATACATCCGCCGCTTCTATCATAAACATCTCCATTCCTCCATCAGGAGTAGGTAGTTCTATTCTTGATTCAGAAGTCTTTACCTTTTCTAATTCCGTCATAAGAGAAGGAAATTCGAGCTGATAACCTTTGTATTTCTCTGGCAAATACTCATTATCGATACTTGACCTTTGCGAGAGATCAGACTTAGTCCATTGCTGAGCATTTAGGCTGACACCAATAGATACAACAAGTAATAGTATTAGTAACTTTTGTAATTCCATGTGTTAGATAGGTTAATTGGAAAATCTGGTTGTCCAAGATATAAATTTACGAACCCTAATTGATAATAGTATACTTTCTTGTTACAGTTGTCGTAATTGAGTAAAACATTTAATAGCATGTCATAGAAAGTAAATCTTGCACAAGCCAATATTATATTACATGTTGCGCAGATTCCCAAAAGGCTAACCATTATAGAGCACCAACTACGTTTTTACAAAAAAGCCCTTAGATGAACATCTAAAGGCTTTACTATTTTCAATTTATTCTTCAATGGCTAATCCGTTATAAACGGATAATCTTCTTGAACATAATTGTTATCATACAGCTCAGATGCTAAAGGTAGATCAGATTCGTCGGCAAATTTGACTGCTGCTGCTATCTCATCAATAATAGTATTCTCTATCTTTTCAATTTCTTCAATAGTCGCTATTTTGCCTTTGATCATTTTGTCTTTTATGATTTCAATTGGATCGAGTGCCTTGTATTTATTCAGCTCATCTTTGGTACGATACTTGGCTGGATCAGAAACTGAATGCCCTCTATATCTATATGTCTTTATCTCTAAGAAATATGGTCCTTTACCAGATCTAATATGCTTTGCTGCCTTCTCTACTGCTATATGCACTGCCTCAGGATCCATACCATCAACAGCTTCACTGGGCATATCGAATGCAGATCCAATCTTAAATAAATCAGTAACATTACTAGTACGCTCTACTGAAGTACCCATAGCGTACTGGTTGTTCTCTACTATATATAGTACTGGTATTTTCCATGTCATAGCCATATTGAACGACTCGTATAATGCTCCTTGTCTTGCAGCACCATCACCAAATATAGTTACACAAAGATTACTTGTACCTCTGTAAGATTCAGCCATAGCTATACCCGTACCAATAGGAATCTGAGCCCCTACTATTCCATTGCCACCAAAGTAATTGTGCTCCTTAGAGAAAAAATGCATACTGCCACCTTTACCACCAACACAGCCAGTTCCTTTGCCGAATAGCTCAGCCATACAAGAATTAGAGTCCATACCTCTACCTAGTGCTATACCATGCTGTCTGTAGGCAGTTACTATTTTATCACCATCTTGCAGTGCGCTCTCCATACCTGCAGAGATAGCTTCTTGACCTATATATACATGACAAAAACCTCTAATCTTCTGCAATGAATATGCCTTTAGAGTAGCTTCTTCAAACTTTCTAATTCTGTACATATTCTCATACCATCCAAGGTATGTCGCTTTGCTAAACTTTGACTTTATTGCATTTTTTGTAGCTACTGCCATCTATCGTTAATTTTTATAATTGTCATTATCATTAATCTATTCCTATATCTCCTAATAGAATTCGATATATCCCTACACACCGCAATTATTAGGCCGTGAAAATACAACATTGATCAATTATATTGTTGATACAATTAGGAAAATATGTATTAGAGTTACATGTACTTCTTACTATTCATAATATATACTGACTCTTATATCGTGATTAGACGCTAGCTTAGTATCTTTAGATTTTAAAAATATATCTTATCGTGCACATATCCAGCCTCTCTCTCACTAATTACAAGAACTATACTTCGCAGGTATATGATCTGCACAATAAACTCAATCTTGTAGTTGGTCTCAATGGTGCAGGCAAAACCAACTTATTGGATGCAGTATACTATACATGTATAGGTAAAAGCTACCTATCTACCACGGACCGTTACAATATTCGCAAAGGTGAGAACTTCCTTCGTCTCGAAGGGATATTCTACAATAATGATCAAGAGAAAAACAATATCGCTATAACAGTAGAGAAGGATAAAAAAAAGACCATCAAGTCTGATGGCAAAAATTACAAACGAATATCTGAGCATGTAGGCAACTATCCTTGCGTAATGATTTCACCCACAGATGTCCATGGTCTGCTCGATGCCAGTGAAGAACGACGAAAATTTATCGATCAGTCCATAACTCAATATGACAAAGACTATCTCCGTCAGTTGCTTGAATATAACAAACTTCTTAAACAGCGTAACGCATTACTTAAACTATTTGCCGAACAAAAATCATATAACAAACTGCTAATCAATACGATATCTGAAAAAATGGAACGCCCAGCCCAAAAGATACATGAGGCGCGGAAAACTTTTGTGGATCGTATATCTAGTCAATTTAGCGCTACCTATAAGCATATATCTGAGGATAAGGAACAGGCTAGAATAGAATACAAAAGCAGTCTACATGATACACCTTTCTTACAATCGTTATCTGAGAGCAATAATCGAGATCGTATTTTGCAACGTACTACCAAGGGGATACATAAAGATGATCTCAAGTTTATCATGAATGATGATCAACTCAAAGTCTACGCGTCTCAAGGACAATTAAAGTCATTTATCATGGCATTAAAACTGAGTCAATACAAGATAATTCAAAGCGTCCATAAAAACACTCCAATTCTACTCTTAGACGATATATTCGACAAACTTGATCAAGAAAGGGTTAAATTTATCATAGACATTCTACTAAAAGAAGACTACGGTCAAATATTCATTTCAGACACTAATCTCTATCGTGTAGAAAATATATTACAGATCCTTGAAACTAATTATCATAAATTTGTGATTGAAAGTACAGAATCTATCTCCTTAGAAAAACATTAGATGTTCCATAAAAAATACAACGATCGTAAAATATCTGAAGTACTTGATGAGTTTATTCAGAAAAACAAAAGGATACAGATTCATCATGAGCTCAAACTCATTCAAGATGCTTGGAAATCAGAAATGGGAGATATGATAAATGGATATACCAGCAAGTTTTTTATCAAGCATGGCAAATTAGAAATCACCCTTACTTCCGCACCTCTGAGAGCAGAACTAAGTATGTCAAAACCAAAGGTCATCAAACTACTAAATGAAAAAATAGGCTATCAAATTATCAAAGAAATCGTTTTTAGGTAAAGTTAGAATATTCAAAAAGAGAATGATTCTATATTAAACGTTCTAGATATCTATAAGGCCTTCGGCTATTTCCAGCTGAACAATCATTTGATCTGGATCGATACCCACTATTAAGGATTTGTGAAGCGGAATCAAAATTTCATTACCATCTGAGAGTGCTACACTGGCAAGTTCCTGCTGAGGCATTGATACCACATCAATGACCTTACCAATGAGTTGATCGTCTTGGTCATGCATTGAAAACCCTTTGAGAACTGAAAAGTACAGTCCCGGTTTTTCTTTGATTTCCGGCAAATCTTTGATAGGAAGGTACAATGTGTTACCACTACATGACTTAGCATCTTGAGGATTATCGAAGCCTTCAATTTTAATAAGAGTATCGTGAGTTTCTTCTATATATTGTACAAAGTATGGAATATAATGAGCTCCTCTTTTGAGAAAAAATACCTTATTTTTTTTGAGTACCTGAAGGATCTCATCTTCACAACTGAACTTAAGCTTACCGCTAATTCCAAAAGGTTTACCAAGCTTCCCTATCTCCACAAAGTCCTTAAGCATAATTCATATGTTGTTTAATAATATTCTACTAATGACTGCGAAAGTACAAAGCCTTCTTCTGCTCTATCCAATATCTCAATACTAGTATCACCATTTTGAGTACACAAGACAACCATTTCTTTACTGATAAGACCTACACCTTTCGAATATATTTCTTTCACATATCTCTTCTCAATAGAGTTTTCGCTATCAGCCAAAATAATTTCAGTGCAATTCTCATATTGTACACCATATATGTTTACAATACTCTCAATAGCTATTACCTCAGAATCCCAATTTTTATAGACTTCTATCGATTCACCTCCAACATTAACAATTATTGATTCGTCAAAAAACTGATTTCCATCCCACTTTTGACCCAAAGAAGTTGGAATCAGCAATTTAACAAAACGCAAATTCTCCTCAGTCCTTGTCGCTTTATTATCAATGAAACTTGCAGAATATATATCTGTTACACTCCATTGATCAGCTGGAGTTCTTTTAAATGATCTCTCGATAATGTATAAATCAATATCTCCTGTCGTTACAAATTTATCTGTGATTGTCTCTTTCACAAAACCTTTCAAAGTATCTACTGTACTTAATTGCTTGTTGAACACTACACTATCAGTCAGATAAACCCAAGTTCGATCAACCTCTAAAGGGTAAAAATCCTTTTCTAATTCTAAATTTATTGGTGCTATTGACTTCTCTTTACAAGATGAAAAAAACACAAGAAATACACTAAATAATATTAAGAAATATTGTTTCATTTTGACTGCACTTTAAATTGAAAATGGCATCAGCAACACATAATGGAACGTATCACAACATTGATTATTACAAACTTCTATTGATTATTCCTCCTCCCACTACATCGTCACCTTCATAAAAGACAGCCGATTGTCCAGGAGCGATTCCTTTTACATTTGAGAAGAACTCAACTTCCATCTGATCGCCTTGTTGTACAATCTTACTCAACGTGCCCGAACTATTATACCTTACTTGTGTAATAAACTCTGAATAATCTTTGATTTCCGCGTACTTCTGCATATTGAGTTGACCAACATACATTCCGTTTCGCATTAAATCTTCTACATCTCCAAGTACCACAGTATTAGTTTCTGGTCTAATCTCTGTAACATATACGGGCTTACCAAAACCTTTACCCAGTCCCTTTCTCTGTCCGATTGTAAAAAATGGATACCCTTCGTGTTCTCCTATTACTTCGCCTGTCGTATTGACAAATAATCCACCAGCTACTCTCTCCTCCAGTCCATCTACCCTACGCTTTAGAAAACCTCGATAATCATTATCCGGCACAAAGCATATTTCATAACTCTCTGCTTTCTTTGACAATGCCTCATGCCCCCAATCTTTTGCCATCTGCCGGATCTCTGTCTTAGTGTATCCACCCAAAGGAAAATTTGATCTAGATAGGCATTCTTGGTCTAATCCCCAGAGCACGTATGACTGATCCTTACGATCATCTTTACCTTTAGTAATGAATAACCTACTGTTTTTCTCTTTAATATCAGCATAGTGCCCAGTTGCAATAAATTCGCAATCCATTGCATCTGCCCTTTTAATCAATGCATTCCATTTTATATGCGTATTGCAAAGCACACAAGGATTTGGTGTCCGACCAGCTATGTACTCTTCCACAAAATTATCTATCACATAATCACCAAATTCCTCACGAATATCTACAATAAAGTGATGGAAGCCCATTTTCACCGCTACCTCTCTAGCATCATTGATAGAATCTAAACTACAGCATCCTGTTTCTTTCTTTGAAGATCCACTAGATGCATAATCCCATGTTTTCATGGTGATACCTACTACCTCATATCCTTCTTCATGAAGCATCATAGCTGCTACAGTGCTATCAATACCCCCACTCATCGCTACTAGGACTCTTCCTTTTTTACTCATTATGCTACTAATATGTTATTATAAAAATTATGCAAAGATAAGGCAAATAGCTCTGAAATGTTCACTGAGAGTACGCTAGTTGTTGGGTAAATCTAACTTCTCCAGATAATAGGAAAGAGCAGAAGCATCAACCCGCAAATCATAAGGTCTATTGCAGCTAATATTAAGATATCTCCGCCAACTAATGTATCTACCATAAGCGCCATAGATACTGCTGTAATCTTGATCAGTAATAGGATCACTGGCAACACTAAAGGCAATGCCATAACACTCATGATAGTAGTACCTCCTCTATCTATACCTGACAGTGCCGCTATAAATGTAAATATACATGACAAACCTAAAGCACCTAATAAAGCACCTTGAGTGAATAGACTCCAATTCACTATAGGGTTCAAAGTGAATATGGTGAGTAAGAGGATTACCAATGCTATGATTACTACTATAAATATGAAGTTATAAATCAACTTAGCAAGAATCAACTCTAAGGGATCGAATAGCGTATAATAATGCAAATAAGTCTCTTTATTTTCTTGAACGAAACTTTTAGCTACTGCATTGATTCCGGAAAAAATCACAATTATCCAGAGCAAGACATTCCATTGAAATGCACCTAAAGTATTGAAAGACTTGAAGATAATAAACACCGTACAGGCAGCAAATAACAATACACCAAAAAGTGCATATGATTGCCTGAATTCTAAATCAAATTCCTTTTTAATCAAAGTGTAGAGATGTGATAGATTCATATTAGATGTAAATATAGCACAATACAAATAATACTTATTTAAAATATAAGAAGTGAAATGTGCATCAAACAAAACACATTATTTTACCATAACATAATAATTTTAAATTACTTATACATTACATTTAATTGTAATATTTAGTATTTTTGTCATGTAGTACTATTCTCACGGCTACAACAAAAAATAAAACCAGAAATGCTCAAATCGATTTTAACATTAGGAATGATCTGTATTCAAATCACTTTGATGACCGCAGCAGGTAAAAATTTCCATACAGTAAAAGCAATGTCGGGAGACGGCGTGTATTCACTATTGCGTAGATATCATTTGAGTAGCTATTCTTGCAACATTGATAGATTCTATGAGATCAACAAACTTGACAAGAAAGCATCTTTGCTGACTGGCAAGAAATATAAGTTACCTGTTGAGATCTATAGTTATAATGGCACGAGCATTAGATCTACAATCAATTTAGACGATTGGGAAACAGCAGTACAAATTCAACAATATAATGAGGCTATCTTTAAACTAGGGGTAAGAAAGACGCATTATAGAGAAAGCAGAATCTTATGGGTACCTTATCACTTGTTAGAGTGTAAAGCATCGAAAGCCAAAATACCAGAAAATAATAAGAAAATTGGAGGGAAAGAAAAAGCTAAGTATTTTAAAAAGAAAGGAACAATAACAGAAAAGTTATTTGGTAATGAATATAAAAATGTAAAAATACTAGATAATCAACTTAAAAATGAAGTATACTATGTGGTAAGCGGGCACGGAGGTCCTGACCCGGGAGCTTGTTGTACTAGTACTGAATCTATGATGTGCGAAGATGAATATGCGTATGATGTAGCATTAAGACTCACTCGTAATCTTATGCAACATGGAGCTACAGTGCATATGATCATTCAAGATAATGATGGTATTCGTGACGAAGAACTTTTAGATTGCGATAAAGATGAGAAATGCATGGGCACGGCCCAAATTCCACTCAATCAAAAAAAGAGACTTCACCAAAGAGCGGCAGCTATCAATAAGCTCCATAAAAAATATAAGAAGAAAGGATATAAAACTCAGAAAGCAATCATGATTCACATAGATTCTCGAAGTGAATCCAAAAGTCAAGATGTCTTCTTCTATCACTGGGGCAAAAGCAAGACTAGCAAAAAACTTGCTTATGACTTACAATCTACTTTTAAAGCAAAATATAAAAAATTTCAGAAAAATAGAGGATATCATGGCTACGTAGCAGAAAGAGGACTATACATGTTACGTAATACTGCTCCATCAGCTGTATTTGTAGAGTTAGCCAACATACGAAACAAAAATGATCATAAAAGATTAATGTATAAGACTAACAGACAAGCATTGGCCAATTGGTTATTTGAAGGAATGACTGGCGTCAAATCATAAAACAGAATATAAATTTGTACCTTATCCAAGGCTCTTGACACAATCAAGGGCCTTTTTTTTGTTCTAGAGTCCCATAGAAATGCGCTATTTACATATTAGAACATCTTTTAGTAAATCATAACTAGAAAAATATAACAAATCGTATTAAACTCATTTAAATATTACAAGTTCAATACTTCGTAAATGGCAAACCAAAAAGATGTTAAAATTTTTTACGATTTTTAGAAAAGAATTCTTGTCCTAGTTTAGTGTAACAGGTTTCTATCAAATTTAATAGCATGATGAAATGGCTAAAGAATTGTGAATTAAAGTTTATCTAGAAAAAAATCTATCACAACATTAGACACCTCTGAGGTCGATTGATATATTTGCTAAAGTGAAAAATATCATCTTCATAACTCTAGCAAACATCTGTATTTTATTCATTGGATGTAAATCGGAATCCGATCCATCTCAGCTCCGTATTGCTTACAATGTACTAGTCGATCCTAATTCGGATGACTACGACATATTCCTCATGGATCTGGACGGTAAAAATTCAACAAACATATCCAACAACGAATGTATCGATTGGGTGTATAGCGCATATAATGATAAGCTCTATATAATATCTGACAGAGACACTTGCACTCGATGTTATTTCTTGTACGAAACCGATACTAAGGGTACTTACTGGAATAAGATAAGTAAGACATTAATCCAAGACAGTTGGGTATCCGTAAGAGCTGAAGGTACAGAGCTTATCATCAAGCCAGCAGGAACTGCATACGAGATTTTTCAGATTATAGATTTACAGGGAAATATACTTTCTACGGTAGATCCAAAAATGGATTACTTTAACGACCCCTGCTTTTCACCAGATGGAAGCAGTATCATTTTTAGAGGATACAATGGAGACATAAGTAGATCTAATGAAGCAGAACTCTATAGCTTTAACCTAACATCACAAGAGAAGAAAAAAATAACAAATTATCCACCCAATACTTCTACATTTGGCAATTTCCAATACTATGCTGGTCCCCCGAGATGGAGTCCGAAATATGGTAAGATAACATACTCATCTAGTAGTAATAATCATTCTAGAATAAAAGCCATTGACACAATAAAAATAAAACCTAAAAGCCTCACTGGACATAATATAAAATCAATTTGGCATGACATATCTCCTGATGGCAGATATCTCACATTTGACGGCCAGCTTGACTTCAAAGCAGACAGTGCTTCATCTGACATTTTCATCATTGACTTCGATCTTCGCAGTGCAACAAAGCTGACTATCGGAAACGGATACAAGCAAGGGCCAGTATTTGTACATGAAAAATAGTGCGTATTACGCCCAAAGATCTATTGGATAAATACCTTCTTCTATCAGTTTATTGAGTTTATCAATAACTATAGGTCTGTCTTCTTGGTAGGTTACTCCAAACCATTTACTGGTAGTATCTAATATATTGACATTCAATAACTTATTTTGTATTAGCTCATCAATCAAAGCAGGAATATAAAATTCTGACTTTTCTTCTTCACCTCTTGCTTTAATAAACTTGTACAATGCATCTTCGCAATATTCAAAGTAGCTCGGATAGAATGCCCACATATTCATACTTACTAGCGTATCTTCGGCTAACTTGTAACTATGATCATCGTGTGGAAATATGATTACACCTTCTGTATCTCTTTGTATCTTCTCACGTTCCACCACCTTGTCGAGGTTTCCATTTCCATCAGAATAGCATATTCCACGATTGACCGTACCGTGTTCTGACAAAGTATTACTGAGATAATAAGCCACAACAGCGTAATCAGTATTATCACTTCCCTCATTGGCCTCAAAAAAGTCTATCAAGACCTTATATGCATTCTGCCCATAATAATCATCAGCATTGATCACAGCAAATGGTCCATCGATATGGTCTTTTGCAACATATACCGCATGACCCGTTCCCCAAGGTTTTTGTCTATCCATTGGACAACTTATACCTGCAGGAAGTCTATCTAATTCTTGACAAACAAATGCTACTTCTATCTTATCTCTAAACTTAGTTGTGAACGCCTCTTTAAAAGCCTCTTTGAAAGACTCTCTTATGACAAAAACTACTTTAGTAAATCCTGCATTAATAGCATCATAAATAGAATAATCAATAATCGTCTCACCACTAGGTCCAAATGCGTCCATTTGCTTAAGTCCACCATACCTCGATCCCATTCCCGCTGCCAAAACTAATAATGTTGCTTTCATGTTATATTTATATTTATTGTAAATGTATTTTTTATTGAATTAGTATGTCAAAAATATTGAATAGTCACATACCGAAAGTTTCTTATTAACTATGTTTGCAAAAATATAAGATATGATTAATAATCATTTATGATCATTCATATATTTAGAATAAATTATTAACAATTCATTATCTACACAACACTACTGATAATGAATTATAAACATATTTAAATTATTTACAATATGTTATTTTCATTGTTTATATTTGAAGCCTATGTTTTGAGTATCAAGATGTAAAAATTATGAAAATCGGTTTTGTTGCAACATCAATCTTAGGTCTTATAGTCGTGCTAAATGCATGTACTAAAGATCGTATGCCTACCCTTGTAGAACTCGATAATCAACTAGAGAACAGCATTCAGGGAAAGTCTCCTAATGGTACACTAGACTTTTATGTGTTACCAAATGAAAATGATCTTCATTTGATTCCGCAGGATCCCAAAAACCCTCTCACACCTCAGAAAGTTGAGCTAGGAAAACTGATGTATTATGACACTGGTCTAGGACAAGATCCGATGAAAGAGGCTGGAAGAGGAACATATTCTTGTGCTAGTTGCCATGTTTCAGAAGCTGGGTTTAGACCAGGAAATTTCCAAGGTATAGCAGATGGAGGTGTTAACTTTGGTATAGGTGGAGAAGATAGAGTGAAGAATACATTATACTCTGATGATGAGTTAGATGTGCAAAGTGCACGCCCTTTATCAATGGTAAATGTGGCTTATGTGAGTAATACTTTTTGGAATGGACAATTTGGTGGCGGCAATGTAAATGAAGGCACTGAAGATGTTTGGGATTTAAGAGATGATACCGAACTTAATCATCTAGGTTTTGAAGGGATAGAAACTCAGAATATGGATGGGTTAATAGCACATAGAATCACAATCAATAAAGAACTATTAGATGAGTACGGTTATACATTCCTTTTTGACCAAGTATTTGCAGACGTTCCTGTAGAAGAGAGATACACCATTGCAACGGCCTCATTAGCATTTTCCGCCTATATACGTACTATATTAGCCAATAGAGCACCATTCCAAGATTGGCTTAAAGGAGATAGAGAAGCCTTGGGATATGAAGAGAAAAAAGGTGCGATCTTATTCTTTGAGAAAGCACAGTGTATTCAATGTCACTATAACCAAAATCTTGGTTCATCTGAATTTCATGCTCTCGGTGTAACTGATATGGATCAGATACCATCTTATAATACTTCACCAGACGATAGACGGAACCTAGGACGTGGTGGATTTACGCTACAGCCGGAAGACAATTACAGATTTAGAGTGCCTGGCATTTATAATCTTCAAGGAGCTAACTTTTACTTTCATGGTGCAAGTAAGACAAGTATAAGAGATCTTGTAGAGTATAAAAATGCTGCACAGTCGGAAAATTCTAGAGTCCCTCAAGACTTAATTTCTTCTAAGTTTAAACCTATTGGTCTTACTGAAGAAGAGAAATATCATCTTATAGCATTCCTTGAAAATGGATTGCAAGACCCTGATCTTAAACGGTATGTGCCCACTAGTGTGTTATCGGGAAATTGCTTTCCAAATGCAGACGAAGCAAGTCAACTTGACCTTGGGTGCAACTAGATCTTCTATTTAGTATAAGACCTTTCCCAATGAAGAAACATTAATTTGTTCAATTACTGCAATTGCTTTCTTAGAATATCCAGTGTAATTGAAGCACAACCCCAAGTCGCACTCCAACTTTAATAGTTATTCAAGCGACATTGAACTACACCTTTACGCCATCTTTACTAAGATTAAAACCATCAAAAGTCCCTGAGGTCATCATAAGTAGATTCGTATTTTTATAGTTGACTCCACTCAAGTACTTGACCAATTCATCTTTCTCCGTGAAGATTTTGAGTTTTGGATGAGCAATCTGCTGCGCTAGCCATTCGTAAGAGATGTCTGGCATATTCTTCATCTTCAAAGTTTGAGGACTATAGTATAATACAGCAACATCTGCAGGATCAAAAGCATGTCTATAATGTGGTATAAACTCTTTATTGAGACTACTAAACGTATGCAACTCTAATACGGCAATAAGTGTTCGCTTAGTCCAATGCATCTTCACCGCTTTTACGGTTGCTTCTACCTTAGATGGAGCATGTGCATAATCTATGAGTACCGCTCTATCCTTCTTATTCTTAATGAATTCTAAACGCTTGTCCGCACCTATGAATGAACTCATAGCTCTGAAAAATTGCTTGCCACTCATTCCAAGGTCGTTACATATACGCTGTGCAGCTTTCATATTCTGATAGTTATGAGAACCAATAAGCTGCATATTATAGTTCGCAGTACCGAGCGATATACTTCTGTCTTCGCCTAATTCTACTTCATTATATGGAATACACCGTGATTTTGTATTCTTTTCATTGATCAGCTTTTTAAGGCCAGAATCTTGACCATAGTAGAACACTTTACCTTCTGCAGACATCTCTTTAAGGAATTGCCTAAACTGATCTACGTATCCTTCGTAAGTCGGAAATACGTTGATATGATCCCATGCTATGCCTGTAATAACGGCAGTTGTAGCTTTATATAATAGCATCTTTGGTCTACGGTCTATAGCGCTACTTAGGTATTCATCACCTTCAATAATTATAATAGGAGCATCCGTTAACTTCACCATTCTATCAAAACCAGGTAATTGAGCACCCACCACATAATCAAAATCCTTATCACAAGATTCTAAAGCATGCGCAATCATAGCAGAAGTGGTAGTTTTACCATGACTTCCAGCAATTACAATTCGCTGTTTATCTTTAGATTGCTCATATACAAACTCCGGAAAAGACATAATTCTAAGACTCAATTCTTGCGCTCTGAGTAGTTCTGGATTATCTGCTTTGGCATGCATTCCTAGTATTACGTAATCGAGATCCTCTGTAATATTATCTGTATACCACCCCATATTAGCCGGCAATATCCCCGCAGCATCTAATCTTGAAAGTGATGGTTCATAGATTTCATCGTCAGAACCAGTGACTTTATGCCATTTATCACTCATAGCTAACGCTAGGTTATGCATTACTTTACCTCCGATAGCTATAAAGTGTAACTTTAATGATGTCTTTTTTATTTCTGCCATTATGCTGATCATATCTTCATTTCATGATTTTGACGTAAAACATGAAAATTGTTAGTCAATTGTTAATTTTGTCACTTGAACTAAGGTAAATGCAATTAATCATACTAAATGCTAATAACGGTCGTTTAGTTTTCTGTACTTTAGCACGATATCATATATGCCTAGTTAGAACAAAAGTCGATATATTTTCTTTAGTATATATTAAGATTTTATATAATTTATAATAGTAACAGAATAAATATAGAAATATGCAATCCAAATCAATGAAAAACATACTTAGTGTAGGAGTACTATTCTTAGTAGTTGCCTTCCTTAGCTCATGTAGCAGAGGTGGTGTAGGATGTCCTTATGAACTAAGTGCAGCTGCAGATGTGATTTTTCATGTCATGAACTAAAAGATACTTTTAAGAAGCTTTTATTGCCAATTTAAAAGAATTCCACCCATTTTATTTTTGACAGCCTTTTACGTAGGGTCAGCCAGAATTTTTTCAGCTTTAGATTTTCATACGGCGATGAGTAATTCAAATCGTTCATTATCGTTTACTTTTCATAGGTCTTTTCTAGAATTCTTTTCTAGACCAACCATATTAAATTTATAAACCATTTGTGATTTATTATTAGATGAATTGGAATAACATTCAAACGCAGAAGCAAATCGAAGATGCCGTAAATGCGTCTTACCAGAAGTATCAAATTATATTTAAACATAGTACTACATGTCCTGTCTCTAGCATGGCTAAGATGAGACTAGAAAGTAAATGGGATTTAAATCATGTAGATGCTCACTTTCTTGACTTGTTGAGCTACCGATCTATATCTAATTATATAGCTGAATCACTGGAAGTGCATCATGAGTCACCACAATTGCTCCTTCTCAAAAATGGTGATGTGATATATGACTCATCACATCTAGACATATCTGTCGACGAAATTAAAGAATCTATAAATTATAGTGAGCAAGCATAATCAACTGATCACATCAGACGACGGCTCTCATACGCTAATATCAAATCAATTTGGTGTAAGCTACCATTCTTTACATGGAGCAATCCAGGAGAGCAGAACAGTTTTCCTTGCCGCAGGACTTCATTTCGCTAGGCATAATTTATTGACTGAAATAAAGATATTAGAGATGGGATTTGGGACTGGTCTCAATGCCTTATTGACTCTAATAGAGGCCGAAAAATACCACTTTCCCATTCAGTTTAATACTTTAGAGGCTTACCCTATAAGTACTCAGCAAGCAGATACTCTGAATTATATAGATATTCTAGATTGTTCAAAGTATTCAGATGCATTTCGTTTGATGCACAATACCCTATCAGGTCAAACTCTACAGCTTAGTAAGTATTACTCATTTACTAAGCATATCACCAAGATTGAAGACTTTATACCTATTGACAAATATAATTTAGTGTTCTACGATGCATTTGCTCCTACCACACAGCCGGAGCTTTGGGATGAATTGATGATGAAACGGATATACGACTTATTAGATAATCAAGCTGTATTAGTAAGTTACTGTGCCAAAGGGTCTTTCAAACGAGCACTCAAGGCAGCAGGATTCATTCTTGAGCCGCTACCGGGGCCTAAGGGTAAACGAGAGATGACAAGAGCGCTGAAAGGTTAATACAATCTAAGCTAATAATTAAATAATTGCTATGCTCTTATAGCATCCACTGGATTCATTTTACTTGCTTGAAAAGCAGGTATAATACCGGCAATTATACCTACTGCAATAGATATCCCAACACCGGATGCTGTATTAAATACAGACAATTGCATATCGAAAGGTGTAACCGAACTAAGCAACAATAATGTCAAGTAAACTGTGATAAGACCGATTATACCACCTATTATACAAAGTATAACTGACTCTACTAAGAATTCAAGCAAGATTACACTCCCCTTTGCACCCAATGCTTTTTTGATGCCGATTATATTTGTTCTTTCTTTAACTGAAACAAACATAATGTTAGCAACACTAAACATACCTACCAGCAAAGCAAAGAAACCAATCCAAAAACCTGCTATATTCAAAACTCTAAATACGCTATCAAGCATATCTGTTATCATAGACAACTGATTGATAGAGAAATTATTATCTTCAAATGGTTTAAGCTTTCGTTTAGACCTTATTACTCCTGTTAATTCATCTTTGAGATCTGGTAGTTTAACACCTTTTTTAGCCTTTACACTGAGACTTCTACCGACATATCGATTATTATCTTTAACATTTACAAACTTCTTTAAGCTATTATACCCTATCCAGCAGACCTCATCAAAGTTCATAATATTGACTAAACTCTCTCCTTCTTTCTTGAGGACACCTATTACCTGAAATTTCTGTCCAAACAACTTAATTGATTTACCAATAGGCTCTACAGCACCAAAGAGCTCATTAGCCATGACATGACCTAATACGATTTTATTGGCCCCATTATGATATTCTGTTGGTGTGAAGTACCTACCCTTTTCTATATCTACGTTTTGTATTTTGTTTGATTCAAATGTAGATCCCATTACAAAGGTATTCGTAACACTATTGGATTTGAATTTAGCAGTCTTCCCTCCAGTAAAAATAGAGAATGACACCTCATCTGCCAAAATTGACCTTTTCTTGATTCTTTCGTAATCCGAAAAACTTGGATTGGGTCTTCTAGCATATTTCCACCAATTTTGTCCAGGATCTTCGTTCCAAGGTTGCTTCTCTATGTATAATACATCAGATCCTAATTCATTGAAACTAGATACAATATTATCTTGTAGTGAATCTACTGCTGATTTCACCGCTATTATACAAAATATACCAATGACAATACCAAGTAGAGATAAGAAGGTCCGCATCTTATTCCCCCTAAGTGACTGCAATGCCTGAACACTGCTCTCGTATATTATCCTAAATGTGGTAATCATATAAGTTAGTCGAATTAAACTGATAAATATAAGTCGATCCGCAAGAAAGTAAGTAACCAATAGATAAAAAGCACAATATGGTCGTCTAAATGATCAAATAATGGTGGCAAGAATTGATAAGATGAACTAGTAATAAAAAATAGTGGTTAGTTTATAGGTATCATATGAAGAAGAGCTGTATTTCTGCATCTAAAAATGAGCATCCGATTCATACCGAAATACTAATAAAATAGCCTACTTTTGCATGCTTGTAAAAACACTATAATACATACTTATGAGGACTAAGCTTTCGCAATTTAAATTTGAACTCCCTGAAGAATTAATCGCGCAATACCCTGCAGATGTAAGAGATGAGTCTCGTCTAATGGTAGTGCATAGAGATACGGGTAAGATCGAGCATAAACTGTTTAAAGATATAATAGATTATTTTGAAGAGGATGATGCATTAATATTTAACAATACTAAAGTGTTTCCTGCCCGTATGTACGGAATGAAGGAAAAAACTGGCGCAAAGATCGAAGTGTTTTTGTTGAGAGAACTCAACAAAGAAGCAATGTTATGGGATGTACTCGTAGATCCTGCAAGAAAAATCAGAGTTGGTAACAAGCTATACTTCAATGATGATGAAGGAAATAACATACTTGTAGCTGAAGTTGTTGATAATACAACATCTAGAGGAAGAACAATAAGATTCTTTTTCGATGGCACTGATGAAGAGTTTAGGGCTACATTGAGAAAACTTGGAAGTACTCCACTACCAAAGTATATAGATAGAGAAGTAGAGGCTATCGATGATGAGAGATACCAGACTGTGTACGCTAAGGAAGTAGGAGCCGTAGCTGCCCCTACCGCTGGATTGCACTTCAGTAAAGAGCTAATGAAAAAACTTGAGATAAAAGGGGTTGAATTTGCTGAAGTTACACTTCATGTAGGATTAGGTACATTTAGAAGTATAGATGTAGAAGATTTAAGTAAACACAAGATGGATGCTGAATACTACAAAATCAATCAAAAAGCGGCTGATATTGTAAACAAAGCAAAAGATAGCAGAAAAAAGGTTTGTGCTGTAGGTACTACCTCTATGCGTACTATAGAATCTTCTGTTGGAGCGACTAGGCACCTAAAAGCATCTGAAGGCTGGACTAACAAGTTTATTTTTCCACCATACGAATTCGATATTCCCAACTGCATGATCACTAACTTTCATTTGCCTAAGACAAGTCTGGTTATAATGATTTCAGCATTTGCTGGACACGACCTTGCTATGGAAGCATACGCCGAAGCAATCAAAGAAAAATACAGATTCTTCAGTTATGGAGACGCAATGCTGATTCTATAATAAGCTGGAAACAGAGAAATTCAAAGCCTACTGGAATTATTCAGTAGGCTTTTTTTTCGTGTAGTGATGAGTGATGAGCTGATTTTAAACCTTTTACATTAATTTTATTTTGCGTAGTAATAGTCCGACATCACTTCCAACATTCGAGCTCGAGTTATTAATCTTACATCAATTCAATTGCAAAAAAGCACTAATTATTATGAAATTATACCTTAACATATTGAAAGGAGCCAGAATTGCCAGTGACATTTTCAATAGTAAATGACGTTAAATAAATGAACTTTCAATAATCAAAAAGATTATCATCTTTCACCATATACGCCTTATATAATTGATTAATAACAAGTTACACCACTCTACAAAAATCATCAAATCATATTTATTTATTTATTGAAAATTTAATAGCAATAATAGGAACAAAATCATCGCTTAAGACGTAATTGTAATTGAATAGCCTAGAAAAAATAATAAATAATTCAACTCTTAGTCCGCTCAAATAGCAATTTTCAAAAGCAGATTTGGGGGAAACATATTTTTTGATATTTTTGTAGGCTATTTGAGGGCATAAAATTTTATATGTACACAAGTTTTTAAACAATCAAATTCAATTATAACGTATGTATTGGACTTTAGAATTAGCGCATAAATTAGAAGATGCGCCTTGGCCGGCAACCAGAGATGAGCTTATCGATTACGCAGTAAGATCTGGTACACCATTAGAGGTTATGGAAAACCTTCAGGCCCTAGAGGATGAAGGTGAGATATACGAAACCATGGAAGACATTTGGCCAGACTACCCACGAAAAGATGATTTTCTCTTTAATGAAGATGAATATTAAAAATCGGTGACCAATAATTACTAAGAGCTCTATTCAAAATGTGAATAGAGCTCTTTTTATGTATGAAGGATTATGATATTTGCCTTTGAGCCTCTCAGACAACACCCATTGTCGATGGGCTTCACCCATCGCTAAAGAGTGTACTCTCCTTATGACCTTCCAGATATGGATAGGGTTTTTTAGTTTTGGAATCTGATCGATCTTTCAGATATTTTGTAGATATTTATCTCAACAAACAAGCCGAATCAAATTAATGATTAAAATAGTAGATAGTGTAGTTGCAATAGATGGATTTTCGTCTTGTGGGAAGTCTACATTAGCTAAGGAACTAGCAAAAGAGCTTGGATATAGGTTTATTGATTCTGGTGCTATGTATAGAGCTTGTACCTTATATTTTCTAGACAACGGTGTAGATATAAATGATATTGATGCTGTAACTGCAGCACTCAACTTTATCCACATTGAATTTCAAAATATACATGGTTATAATGCCACTATACTTAATGGAAAAAATATTACGTCGGAAATAAAATCACTTAGAGTAGCAAATCAGGTTAGCGAGGTAGCAACTATCAAGGTCGTACGTGAGCAAATGGTAAAGTTACAACAAGATATGGGCAAGCAAAAACGAATAGTCATGGATGGACGCGACATAGGATCTGTGGTATTTCCAAAAGCGCAACATAAGTTCTTCATCATAGCAGATGTGGATATAAGAGTTCAGCGAAGACATAATGAACTCACTACTAAAGGGAAAACGGTATCTGTACAGGATGTCAAGAAAAATCTTGAGCATCGCGACCACATAGACTCCACTCGCAAAGAAAGTCCCTTGACTCGGACACCGAGTCATATACTCATAGATAATTCATATCTCACTAGAGGAGAGCAACTTATGGTAGCTCTTAAGCATATAAAAGCAAAAGACAGAACTCTAGTTGCATAATTATATCAATAATTGACACATCTATTAACCCCACCTTCTATCTGTAACTACAGCCTTAGGATAATCCTTTCCCAAAATTATATTATACTCTTTCAAGTCTGCCATGGACATTATTGGTAAATCGTGGACTTTGCTGCCAGAGATCACATCTAACTCTGGCAACCAATGATGCGCATGCTCTCCTTTACTATCATATCGTTTTCCTTGGTGTACTACATTAAACCATCTACCTGGACGAGGATCTACACCTACACCAGCTATATAGTTCCAATTACCATAATTACTACATGGATCATAATCTATGAGCATGGACTCAAAATATTCTGCACCAAGCAACCAATGTACTTTCATATCATTCACTAGAAAACTTGCAACATTCTGCCTACCTCGATTAGACATAAATCCTGTAGTATTGAGTTCACGCATATTGGCGTCTATCATAGGTACACCAGTTCTAGCTTGTGCCCATATATTGAATAAGGCACGATCTGTTGACCATTCACGGGCCTCCTCTTCGCTGATACCATTTGAGACAAAAATCTTGTCTCCGTACTTCTTAGCTATGAGCCTAAAATAGTCTCTCCACAGCAATTCGAAGATGAGCCAATAAGTGCTATCGTTTTTGGTTCGTTGGGATTCGTACTTTTTAATTTCATCATAGATAGTTTTTGGTGATATACATCCTTGAGCGAGATATGGAGAAAGCTTAGAGCTATAGTCCCAACCTAGCATTTTATTTCTAGTCTTTTTGTATCTGGCTACATTATCACTCTTCCAAAGATAGTATTCGAGCTGAGCTAAAGCAGCTGATTCCCCACCACGAAACCTAGGAGTAGCAGTAATTTCTTCAAATCCAAAATCCAAAAGCGAAGGAATATCACCAGTCTCTATAGACTTATCAATCGTTGCAAGACTTGTAGGTGAAGGCAATGGCACTCTTACAGGCACATATTTTTCTACCTCTTTTCTAAACGAAGTGAAAGTATCGGGCGTATGAGTGATTGGAAAAGGTAAATCAGAAGTATAATAAAGCATCTTTCCTCGACTATACCTCATTTCCATACCTTGGGTCCATAGTTTTTGTTCCAACGCATCTTGCACTGCCACTTCTTCACTGGTACGTTCTCTATTGCAAAACACCCAAGACGCCTTGAGTTGTGTCGATATATCAAATATTATATCCTCTGTTATACCAGTACGCACTATCAAGTCACTGCCAAGATTTTCGATAGATTTACGCAAATCGGTTACACATTCTATTATAAATTGAGTTCTTTTTACTCCAGTCTTATCAAACCCAAAAGGAGTTTTGGGGCCAAATACTCGCTCGTCAAATACGAATACAGGAATAACTTCATCAGCCATTCTGAGAGCTTCAGAGAGGGCCTCATTGTCATGGACTCTTAGATCATTGCGGAACCAAACTATTGCTTTATTTATCATGGATTTGTAACATCATTCAATATTGAAACAAATATCATCATAATAGGTTGTAGATATGTGACTTCGACTAACTTTGTATTTACAAATATCACTTTATATTATGAAATTCACTATATCTACATTTATTGCCTTAATGCTATTGCTCACTAACTGTAACAATTCACAAAAGGTACAAAAAACTGAATTTGATATTCTATTTGCTGAAGTCATGAAAATCCATGATGACGTAATGCCTGAAACCAACAATCTCTACAAGCTCAAAAAAATCGCTCAAGAAAACATAGCTGTTTTACCTGACACGAGTTCAATGATTAAAGAATTAATGGATATCCAACTGCTTTCAGATAAAGCAGATGATGCAATGATGGATTGGATGGCAAATTTTAAAATTCCAGAAAGCGATCACAAATCTAAGATCACTTATCTGCAAAATGAAAAGATAGCTATTACAGATGTCAGAGGACTAATGCTTAATACGATTTACAAAGGAAAATCATTGATTCGAAAATCAGATAAATACATAAAGAAAAATAAACTTCGAGATGAACGTAAAACCAATCTTGTTCCTGCTTTTTAGCATAATTGCGTTACTGTCTTCATGCAAGCCAACTATTCAACATCTTCCGTATCTGGGAAGCAACAAAATAGTTAATGGTGAAGAAGTAAGACATCAAATAAGGTCCTTCAACTATATAGATCAAGACAGTTTGGCATTCAATGCTGACGTCCTCAATGGTAACATATATTTAGCAGACTTTTTCTTTACTTCTTGCCCAAGTATCTGTCCTAGGGTAATGAGAAATATGCTACGTGTACAAAAAAAGTATAAAGACATACCGAACTTTAAGTTAGTCTCTTTTAGCTTAGACCCTAAAAGGGATACTCCTGCACGAATGAAAAAATATGCTGAAAATATTGGAGCTGATTTATCAATGTGGCATTTTGTCCATGGACCAAAAGACTCCATAATGGCTATAGCAAACGAAGACTACTACGTTCCAGCATTTGAAGACCCTGATGCTCCAGGAGGTTTTGATCATAGTGGTAAATTATTACTAATAGATGGTAATGGACACCTTCGAGGATTTGCTGAAGGGACGGAAGATGAAGACGTTACTGAGTTTTTTAATACTATCGATGCACTACTTGCAGAGAGTAAATGATAAAATTTATCAATATAACGATAGTTTTGGCTAGCATAAGCCTTCTTACTCAGTGTGACCATACTGAGTATCCATCTGGAAAAAGATACTACAATGCATATTGTGGAAATTGTCATATGGAAGATGGTAAAGGCTTAAGTAAACTAATTCCTTCACTAGAAAAATCTCAATATTTAATAAATCAACAAGATAAACTTCCATGCATAATAAGAAATGGAATCAAAAGCATGGTCGCAGACTCGAGCTCTGAATTGCAATTATCTATGCCTGCTAATGTCAAGTTGAGCGAAATAGAGATTTTAAATATTTGTAATTACATAAACAATTCTTGGAGTAATCAGCAAGCACAGATGAGCTTGCAGGAAATCAAAGTTAAATTGAATTTTTGTGATTAAACTTCTTGTAATATTAGGAATCATCATAATAGTTTGCGAAAGTCACAACTGATTGACAAGTAAATTACATTTTAAATTCGAACGTCATTTAAAAATCAAATTTGACCCTTAGATTAATTCTTCTTGAACTCAAATAATTAGGAATGGCGAACTGCTGATTAGTAATCGTTTTGACCCATGTATTAGAGGCTTGATTTAGTACATCCATCAGATTAAAAACTTCTAAACTTAACCAAGCCTTCTCCGTAAATCTCATTGGGTGACGTGGTTTTTTATTCTTCCATGTATTATCCCAGAGCTGATACGCAAAACCAAGGTCTACCCTATGATACGCTTTGAAACGATATGTATTTCGATATACCTCATTATTATCTTTTAGCCCAAATGGCAAGCCAGTTCCAACAGAGAAATTTACGTGCATTTTGAAATTTTTATTAGAAGGCAAGTAATCTTGAAAGAACATACTCAAGTTCATCAAGCGATCAGTTGGTCTTGGCACTTTATCTGCTTCTTCTGACTCCATTGCTCCGATTTCCCTTCTAAGATGTTTAACATCATTGAGGCTTTCGCGTACACTCAGTAGAGATAGATTCACCCAAGATTCTGCGCCAGGCACAAATTCTCCATTGATACGTATATCCAAACCCATTGCGGTTCCAGTTGCATCATTCTCACCACTATATCGGATTCTAACATTATCAACTTCGTATGATACAAGATTCTCCAATTTCTTAAAGTAAATTTCTGTAATCAATTTGAAAGGTTTCTTGCTGATCGTCTCCCAATAAAAATCATACGACAAGCCACCTACTATATGGATAGACTTCTGAGATTTTAGATCAGTATTTACCGTACCATCCAATCTTCTCATCTCTCTATAAAACGGTGGCTGATAATACAAACCTCCACCTAATTTAAATGCTATTTCTCTCTTTTGTCCCAATGGCTTGAATAGTATTTCGGCCCTTGGACTTACCAAAAACTCTTTACTCAGTCCTCTATAGGATCCTCGTATACCTCCTGTTACGCGCAGCTCCATTGACTCCGGTTTAGTATAAGTGTAACTATCTTGAGCGTATACTTCGAGCTTGTTATTCTCTATTAAATTAGTTGACTTAAGTACACTATTGAGTATTAATTGATTGGGATCATATGGTAGCGAATAGCCTGCAGAATCTATACGTTCCCATTCGTTGAGCTCATCATCTATAGTTTCATTCTGATACTTCACTCCCCATTGTACAAAGTGATTATTATCATTATCATCATTTTGGAATTCTATTCCACTTTTGAGATGCACATTGCTAATCGTATTAAACAAGTAGTTACGAGCAAAATTGTGCTGTGTACCTACACCCAACACTGCCACTTCTTCTCCAACATTATCACTGCCAAAATCTGTATTAACTTGTGCTAATCTATAGAAGCCCAAAATGTCAAATTTCTCAATCTCATTACTGCTGTATCTCGAAGCGAGTAATTTCCAATAGACAGGATTTTTATCTTTTTCAGGAACATATGTAAGTGATAATCCACCCATCCCATTGACAAATTGATCTTGTTCTTGTCCCTCATAGACAGTTGTCAATCTCAATGCAAAATCAATAAGCCCTAAAGCCGTAGATCTAGATACTGGTCGAAAATCATACTGGCTATAATTATAGTTACCTATAAGTCCTATCTGAAGATCCTTGGTAATATCATATGTTACGTAGGCCTGTATATCTGTAAAATTGGGTGTATACTCCCCTTCTGTATCTAAGGTACCTAAGAGATACCTATTTGTCTTATATCTAGCACCTACTAAATATCGAAGTTTGTTAAACGCATTGGCTCCGATTCGTTTACTTCCTTCTAAGTGAGCAGAGCCACCTAAGAAACTGAGTCCAACGCTTGATTTAGTTTCTTCTGGTCGTTTATATCTGATATCAAGCACAGAAGACATCTTATCTCCATACTTTGCTTCAAATCCTCCCGAAGAGAAGCTCAAATCTCTGATCAAATCTATATTAGGAAAGGTCAATCCCTCTTGCTGCCCACTTCTGATGAGTTGAGGACGAAATATTTCAAAATCATTAACATACACAAGGTTCTCATCATAATTACCTCCACGTACATTGTATTGAGAACTCAACTCTCCACCTTGACCAGAGCTAGCTCCTAGTGCGATATGCGGCAATACACTTTCAAAATTTCCTGTAGTAGTAGGTAGCTGCTTGAGTTCAACTACTTCTTCACGAACCATTCCTACATCTTCTATTTTACTTTCAGTTATAACGATCTCTAAATTATTAGTCGTAGATACCATCTTAAAATTAATATTCCTCTTGACACCAGATGGCATAGGTTGGATCTTTAAAGTGGCATCTTGATACCCTACTCTTGATATACTGATAATTACCTCTTCTTCTGATGGCACTTCTATACGATATAATCCTTTGAGATCAGACTCAGTTACATTACTATTACTGGTAAATATGGTAGCCAACTCTATAGATTCACGAGTATCATAGTCAGTCACCGTACCAAATATGGTAGCTTTCTGAGCAATGGAAACTGTAGATATCAGAAAAAAACTGAGACAGAGGTAAATTCTTGACATGCTGTGAAATTAGTAAAGTGATGTAAAAACATATTGTTAATTAATTTGCAAGTCATTGATATTATTTTACTTCATCAATTTAAAGCGAAATATGAACTTCAAAAACTGCTTCGTAAAACAAAAAATATACTTACAACTTATTCCAACACTAGCTTTTATATCACTTCAATACAAAAAACTATAACGCTAGTTTTTTACTAAAAATTATCAGACCCTATAGCTTTAAGACGCTTAACTGTCGCTATGGGGTCTTCCGACTTAAATACACTACTACCCGCAACAAGGACATTCGCACCAGCTTTCAAGATGACTTCAGCATTTTGTAAACCTACGCCACCATCTATTTCTATATCGACATTGAGATTGCGCTCATCGATCATAGTTCTTAGTTTCCGTATTTTATTCATTGTACAATAAATGAATTTCTGGCCTCCAAATCCTGGATTAACAGACATCAAACAGACCATATTTATATCTTCAAGCACATCTTCTAATAACTCTACATTAGTATGAGGATTGAGTGCAACTCCAGCTTTAGCTCCAGTTGCTTTAATTTGCTGTAGGTTACGATGTAAGTGTGGACATGCTTCGTAATGTACGGTGATTATCTCAGCTCCTGCATCTCTAAATTGCTCTACATAACGTTCAGGCTGCATTATCATTAGATGAACGTCTAATGGCTTTTCGCATAATTCACCTATCCGTTTAGTGATAGCTTGGCCATAAGAAATATTAGGAACAAATATCCCATCCATAATATCTATGTGTAACCAATCAGATTCACTTTGATTAATCATTGAAATATCTCGTTCTAGATTACCAAAATCTGCAGCTAAAATTGAGGGTGCTATTTTATGTGTAGGCATTAGTTTATCATGTTATTTGTATACTCAACAAATGTAATAATATGTATCGGTATACCTACAAGTATATGAGCTAACTGTTAACCAAAAAGTCTAATTTTTAGATTCCACCACAAACTCATTTCAAATCCTTACTTTAGCCAGAATTATTGCTTGTGTGAAGGACTCTCATTAAGAATCATAATCTTCATAAGAGTAATGAGTGTCTAAATTAAAGCATTAAGGTAGTTTTCAATCAAATAATAAAACGAAATGGGCAAATTAGCACTGCATTGGCAGATAATTACAGGAATGGTTTTAGGTGGAATTTTTGGTTACATCATGACTCATGTAGGTGGAGAGCAGTTCACTGCCGATTGGGTCAAACCTATAGGTAAGATATTTATCAATCTTCTCAAGCTAATAGCTATTCCACTGATTATTGCTTCACTGATCAAAGGAATATCAGACTTAAAGGATATTTCTAAATTCAAAACAATTGGATTGCGAACTATTCTACTTTATATCATGTCAACTGTAATTGCAATTACTATAGGTCTAATAGTAGTAAATACTATTAATCCAGGTAGTAGTATTTCTCCAGAGCTAATGGCAGAGATATCGGGTACTTATGAAGAAAAAGCGAGTGCAAAGATCAGCTCTGCTGGAGCGGCAGGTGACAGAGGGCCGTTACAATTTTTAGTAGATATGGTACCTGACAATTTCTTCAAAGCCGCTTCTAACAATGGAAGTATGTTACAAATAATTTTCTTCGTCATCTTTTTTGGTATTAGTCTATTACTCATCAAGCCAGAGGAATCTAAACCTGTCAAAGCATTCTTTGATGGACTCAATGAAGTAGTTCTCAAGATGGTAGATCTAATCATGTTGATAGCACCAATTGCCGTATTTGGATTGATTGCTTCTTTAATTACCGAGATATCAAACCCAGAAATATTTATTGCATTAGCCAAATATGCCATGACTGTTGTCCTTGGGCTAGCAATCATGGTAGTATTTTATCTCATCCTCATCAAGACGAAAATTGGATACAGTCCTGGATTCTTCCTAAAGAACTTTAGCCCTGCTCAATTACTCGCCTTCTCAACAAGTAGCAGTGCAGCTACCCTTCCTGTCACTATGGAACGAGTAGAAGAACATCTAGGTGTAGACCAAGAAGTAAGTAGTTTTGTATTACCCGTAGGTGCTACAGTCAATATGGATGGCACAAGTTTATATCAGGCAGTTGCAGCAGTTTTCATATGCCAAGTAACTGGTTTTGAATTGGGTCTTGGAGATCAATTGACTATCATACTCACAGCTACCCTAGCTTCTATAGGATCAGCTGCTGTACCAGGCGCAGGTATGATCATGTTGGTAATAGTTCTTGAAACACTTGGTCTTCCGGCCGAGTCACTCGCTATAGGAATAGCACTGATCTTCGCTGTAGATAGACCACTAGACATGTGTCGTACAATGATTAATGTAACAGGAGATGCTACAGTAAGTATGCTAGTAGCCAAGTCTATAGACAAAATAAATATACCAGAACCTAAGAACTGGGATGACAACTATGGTAAGTAGCTTATACAGTTTATTGTAAAATTGCATTAAATATGTCATTTAGACTTACATGGCAAAAACTGAAATTTGTTATAATTGTAATATAGATATAACTTAAAAAGATTATGAAAAAATACGGACTCCTTTTATTATTACCATTACTCGCAATTAGCTACTACTTGCTCAACGAAAAACATGATAAGACCAAAGAGATACCCGCACCTACGGAAGGAACTATCGTAAAGATGGATATGGAAGAAGGTGATAATAAGACTAAGAGAGAAGCTTGGTTTGAACTGATGCATAAAACTGAAGAAGGTGTAGAATGGAAAATGGTAGAGCATGACAATATGATGTCATCCTATCAAGACAAACTAAGAAGAAAGCAAGATGTATCTACGAGAGGTGATATCGAACCTGTAGCCGATGGAATACTAGAAGGTGCATGGTCAGAAAGAGGTGCTTCTGAGATAGCTGGAAACGTTCGTATAACAACTTATGATAGTACCACAGATATACTTTATGCTATATCAGATGGTGGTACTTTATGGCAAGGCGACTTGAGTGGCTTCTTTTGGGAAGTGCTCAATCAAGAAATACAGTTTTCTACAGGCTTGCTAGAGGTAGCTCATCTTCAAGATGGAACATTCAGAATCATAGCAAGCATCAATAATAGACCATTTTACTCTGATGATATTGGGGTAACATGGAATCCAGCCTCCAATTGGAATACTCAAGGTGGTAGTAAATTGTTCGATTCGCATGTTATACAAAATGAAAATACTGGTATAAATGAAATATTCTTCCTCAGTAGAGAGACCTGGAATCAAGCCATCAGCGTGCAGAAATCTAATGTAGAAGACATGGACTTTAAGCAAGAAAGATCCTTTACAACTTCTGATCACAGAAACCTATCAATGGCAAGAGTAGGAAATGGTAATGATGTATTTATACTTGAGCAACTTTCTGCCGGAACAAGTAAAATATTCCAATGGGACGCCGAAGCAGACAACTTTGTAAATATCAACAACAATACTCAGATAGGATCTGGAGAGATTGGTCGTATCAATTTAGATGTTGTGATGATAGAAGATACGCTTCGGATGTACTCATATAATGACGCACAAGAATTCTATAAATCAAGCGATCTTGGACAGACCTGGGAACTTCAATCTATTTTACCGATAGATCCATGGGAAGTAGGTGTCTATATAATACCATCAGATCCAAAAAACCTCATCTTAGGCGGAGTCAATGCTTACAGATCTAACAATGGAGGACAAAATTGGCAAATAGTCAATGAATGGTGGGAATACTATCAGAATACAACAACTAAACTGCATGCTGATATTATGTCATTTGAAGAATATACCGATAGTGCTGGAGAGCCCTTTTTGTTGATCAATAACCATGGAGGTATTAGTATGTCGCGTAACTACGGTAAGGAGAATGTCAATATTGGTCTATATGGGCTCAATACTGCCCAATACTATGATGTGAGAACATTGCCATCTAGTCCTGAATGGGTGTTTGCAGGTGCACAAGATCAAGGTTTCCAAAAAGGAATACTTCAAGACGATCAACAAGTAGGAGGATTTGAACAAATTATATCAGGTGACTATGGTCATATTGAATTTACAAACAATGGCACAAATCTATGGACCGTATATCCTGGAGGATCTGCTAGTTTCTATGATGAACCTAAAGTGCAAGGGCCAACAGCCGGTTGGACAATAGGGTCTAGTAACGAAACTGTATGGATACCACCAATGATGGCTGATCCAGATCCAACCGTAGATATAATGTATATCGCAGGCGGAAGTGTAGATGGAGGAAGTGGATCTTATATGATCAAGATGACCTTTGAATCGGACACAATCCGAGCTGAAAACATGCCATACAATTTTATTAGTGATGGGACTATATCTGCTATGATGACATCCCCTCTTAATGCAGACCTATGGTATGTAGCAACCACAACTGGCAAATTTTTCACTTCAACTGACAGAGGGCTAAGTTTTGAGAAAGGAAATATATTTGGTCCTGGATCACAATATCTATATGGATCTGGTATACTTCCATCAGCTGAAGACGAAAACGTAGTCTATTTCTGTGGAAGTGGATATAACGGCCCGGCAGCATACAAATCAGAAGACAAAGGAGCGACTTGGACAGAAATGGGTGAAGGATTACCGCCTACTCTTATGTTCAATATGGTCGCTAATGAAGACGAAACCCTATTATATGGTGCTACAGAAGCTGGACCATATGTATATATAGTAGCTGAAGAGCAATGGTTTGATTTATCAGGGGCGAGTACTCCTACTCAGAGATACTGGAGTGTAGAATACCTAGAGGACATCCATACTGCAAGATTTGGTACGTATGGTAGAGGAATTTGGGATTTCAAATTGGATGAGCAATTTGTAAATACTAAAGATATTACAGTAAACACTTCAGATCTTACGATATTCCCTAATCCCGCGAGTGATATAGTTACTCTAAAAATAGATGAGATAGCGAATGAATCATTTACCGCTAGGATAATTGATATCAATGGAAAAATTGTGTCTCAGAAAAAGATTGATATATCCTCTGACTCTGCAACATTAGATGTAAGTGATCTAAACACTGGAAACTATGTGATTCAATTGATCAATAGCAAAAAGCAATACGCTCAGAAAATTATTAAGATATAAAACGTCATATAATTGACTGAAATATTAGGCATCGGCTCGAGAGTAAAGCATCCAGCATATAAAGAGGGGGCCATTATTAAAGCTGGTGTCACGGCGTAGAAAGCTTGTTTCATGCAAAATGGTGTCAAGCATATATAAATTATAACCAATGGAAAATCATAGAACAGCTAGAAGCTACTGAGGAAATAATATTGGCGGGCGCTGAAGACGCTTTGACCAAAATCATGAAACTCTGGTTAAGCAGTACTGAAACTGTAGACTTGGTAGACAAATATGACGACGGTAAACTTATACTCTAGCCAGGTGATGATAGTCTTAAAAGTAAAGAGATGTCCATCGATGGTTTTTTCCATAAAATCGTGATGGTACGAGATCGTCTCAAGATAATTGAGAAACTAATCAATTCATCTAAGATTACTAATGAAAAGAAAGTAAACCTCCAACAATATATCACAAGAATATATGGTAGCTTGATCTTGCTTAATGTATTATTCAAATACAAGGATGATCATTTCAAAGGAAGTATTAGCTAGCAAAGCATGTTAAAAGAGTCAATACTAACCAAGAAAAAAATAAAGTAATTAGGTACTTGTTCTCTGATTGAACAAGTACCTTTTTATATTGCTTTATATTCGGTAAAGGGATATTAAACAATAATCCTTCAATAACATATAAATCAAATACATCATGCGAATACACCACCTGTCAATACCACTAATACTTACTATATCCTTTTTTTCGTGCATCGAGACTAACCAAAGTTTTACCAAATTACCACCAGGGCTTTGGAGAGGTGTACTTAAGTTAGAAGCAGGCACTAATGTGGTAGCCGTAGAGGAGGAAATAGGAACAGCTGTACAAAACGAGAACGACTTACCATTCCAATTTAATGTAATATATGATGATCCCACTACTTTTTATATCGAAATCATGAACGGAAAAGAGCGAATCGCTGTCAGCGATATCATATATGGATTGGATCGTAAGACCGCTAAGGATACTTTGATCATCAACTTTCCAGTCTTTGATACGTACATCAAAGCACTATACGAAGAAAGTATAATAGAGGGTGATTGGTTCGTAAATTATAAGCCCGGCTACAGTATACCTTTCAAGGCATACCACGCTAGAGGTAATAGATTCAAAGATTTGCAAAAAGTACCTACTGCAGACCTAACAGGCAAATGGGAAACTACATTCGAACCAAACAAAGAGGATGAATATCCCGCTATTGGATTATTTGAGCAAGAAGGGAATAAGATCACTGGAACATTCGAAACTGAAACAGGAGATTATAGATACTTAGAAGGAACAGTGCAGGGGAATAAACTCTATATGTCAACTTTTGATGGAGCACATGCTTTCTTATTTACTGGTAAGATAATGGAAAATGGAAGCCTCGTAGGAGAGTTTCGATCTGGCAATCATTATAAATCTTCATGGATAGCTAAACGTAATGCAGACTTTGAATTGAAAGACCCATTTGAAATGACCTCTGATCTAACAGGCGAACCTATGAACTTCACTTTCCCTAGTACAGATGGTAGTATGGTAAGTCTCACTGATGATGCTTTCAAGGGTAAAATAAAACTAGTAAAGATCATGGGTACTTGGTGTCCCAATTGTAAAGATGAGACTGAATTTTTATTAGATTATCTAAAGAATAATAGCCCGAAAGATATAGAAGTAATTGCCATTGGATTTGAAAGATATAAAGACGAGGCAAAAAGTATGGCTGCTCTAAAAAGATATAAAGAAAAATGGGAAGTACCTTATCAAGTTTTACTTGGAGGAACATCTGCTAGTAAAAGTAAGGCAAGCGAAAAGATTCCTCAGCTTAGTGGCATACTCTCCTATCCTACTTTGATATTTGTAGATAAGAGCAATAAAATAAGAAAAATATATACTGGGTTTTCAGGACCAGCAACTGACCAATATCAAGATTTTTTAAATGATTTTGATAGAATCATTGAAGAATTGAGAAAAGAAAAAATATAAAATATAGCAAAAAATGAAAGTACCATACTCTAAAATAGTATTGATTACTGGAGCAACCAGTGGTATAGGTAAAGCGACCTCTGCAAGATTTGCTGAGCAAGGCTACAACTTGATACTTACTGGACGTAGACTCTCTATCTTAGAAGAACTCAAAAATAAATACACGCGTAAGTTTAAGATCAAGGTGAAGATCTTAAGTTTTGATGTTAGAGATGCTGCAATGACCAAAAAAGTGATCAACTCATTGGATTCTAATTGGAGAAAAATAGATATCTTACTTAACAATGCAGGCCTTGCTAAAGGTTTCGATCCGATCCATAAAGGAAAACTAACGGATTGGGAAACCATGATAGATACTAATGTAAAAGGTCTACTATATATGACTCGCCTTATCTCTCCGGGTATGGTAAAACGTAGGTCTGGACACATCATAAATATTTGTAGTACAGCTGGACATGAAGTGTATCCTAATGGTAATGTCTATTGTGCTACCAAGTATGCCGTAGCTGCACTTACCAAAGGCATGAGATTAGACCTAACTCAGTATGGAATTAAAGTAAGTCAAATCTCTCCTGGTGCTGTAGAAGAAACAGAGTTTGCACTGAACAGATTTGATGGTGATGTTGAAAAAGCAAAAATCTATGAAGATTATAATCCGCTGACAAGTAGTGATGTAGCTCGCACAATATACTTCGTAGCCACTCAACCTAAACATGTCAATATTCAAGATGTACTAATGATGGGGTCACAGCAAGCGAGTAGCACTCAGATAGATCGAAGCGGAAGAAAATAGTATAATTATTTAAAAGGATTCCTAGCCTTCCACTCTTTTTTTGGAGTGAGAAAATCTAATAATTTGGGAGTATACCTATCTATTGCTTTACTAGACAGTTTGATGTACAAATTAAGATTTGTTTGAGTTGCCCCTACGGATGATTTAATCTCTAATGCAGTCCTTGACATATCTACATGAGAAACGCTTTGCTTAATACCTTCTTCTACGAGATCGTAAAGCATATTGAGATACAGCTGATGTGATCCATTATAATTATGATCATAACCGAGAAAGTGGGCATCTAAAGCATCTTGCGACAATATAGAAGTATAAAACCCAACCATTTTATCTTCGAGAAAGTATCCGGTCATACTTAATTTATCACCTAATTGATCTTTGAGATGATAGAAGTAATTATACTTGAGAATAAATAGATTGAATCCTGCTTGATCAGATACGTATCTATATAATCTAAAGATTTCGTTCTTATAAGAGTCTATTTCACTTACAGACAAAACTCTCTTTTGGATGTCTATAGCTTTTTTTCTTGCTCTTCGCATACGCACACGGTATTTACTCTTCAGCGCAGATACATAGTCCTCAATCGTCTTCCACTCCGATCTGATATCTACCTTCATAGTTGGCTGCACTGAAAACTTAGTATAGCCAGATTCTTCAGACATTAAGTGATTATCTAAAAAGTCTTTGTACATAACTCCTCTTACCTTGATACCTTCTTTTCTGAGTTGAGGCTTGAGTATTTCAAGAGATTGTTCTACAAGTGAAAACTTTTTTTTCACTGTGATATAATCTCTAAAAAACATGCCATAATTACCCGTAAGAGTAAGATTACCTACCACTAGAGTATGTGCTCTGAATCTTGATGCGACAGACTTCTTAACTCGAGCTAACATTCTACTCGCTTTTGAACCACTTATATCCTTATCAAATCTGATACTCTCATCTAGTCTGATCGTTTTTATTTGATAATATCCTATCCCAATATCACCCTGTTCCTCAGTGGAGAATAGAGCATATCTATATTGAGCATCACTTGGTGGCGCGAGCTCTAGAGCTTTCAAAAACGCTCTTCCGAAAAAAGTATTATTCTTTGGTACCACAGTTTGCCACCTATCTACAATCACATCGATTGATTTATAAAACTGTACAGATACAGAATCATCTATTGGAAAGAGAAAACTTTGATCTTGTGAAACTGCGACCGAGCTGATGTCAGTCGATATAGATAATACATCAAAAATAGAAGATCCAAATGAAATAGAGGACATAAATAATTTTATATGATAGTAATTCAATAAGAAGACCTAATAATGTCAAATCTAAAGAGAAAGTTGTGCTTTGAAGAAACAATTACGTTTAAATGCCTTTTATTTGAAATCAAAAGAGTAATTGTAGAGATTAGTAGTTCATAGTTTTCTTCACTTTAGTCTTTAGTTTATGAGTGGCTCTGATCTTCCTTAACGCATATTTCTCATCCTCCCATGAGAGAAGCTTCACTTTAGCGAATCCTTTGTAGTTAGTAAAATATTTTTCTATTATCCACTTGATAGATGCATGTTCTACCGCAAAATCTGAAAACTCACTGGCTTTAAACGTTTGTCTTTTTTCTGAACTTGGTATTGCTATAAAGAAATCTTTCTTTATACCATCATCCGTTAGGCGCATCGCTCCAATGGGAATTACATTAAGGTCTTGCCCTTTATAAATTCTATCCGACAGAATGATGAAATCCAATGAGGGATTATCTTCATGTACCATAATGGCTACATTAAATGGCAACGGAAGATATGGCTTCACAACATTGTCAACATCATAGCTATCTCCTGCTCCATATATAACCTCTACCGATACACCATCAGCAGATATATCAATTACAGACTGCTCTTTTTGCTCTTTACAAGAAACTAAAAAAATGAAGAATGAAATGTTAAAAATTATAAACCGCATAGACAAGATTAATATGATAATTAATGTAATAAAAATTGATAAGTAATGATGTAATGAAATTACATATGTATGTCAATCAAATTGTCTTGGACATGGCAGACACCACTTCTTTTTAGTATTTAACCATACAAGAGCTATAACTCAAAACAATCTATATTACGGCATCTAACAAATCTTTAGTGTATTGCTGTTGTGGATTATTGAGAATGGATTCAGCATCATTCATTTCTACGATCTTACCCGATTGCATTACCATGATACGGTCACTGATAAATTTAACTACCGATAAATCATGAGAAATAAATATATAACTGAGATCAAGTTCATCTTTGAGATCTTTGAGCAAATTGAGAATCTGTGCCTGTACACTAACATCCAATGCGGATACTGATTCGTCGCAAATAATAAACTTAGGATTCATACTTAGGGTACGTGCTATACATATACGCTGACGTTGACCGCCAGAGAACTGATGTGGATATCTATCGTAGAAACCTGGCTCTAACCCTACTTTTTCAAGTAAGTCGATAACCTTTTCCTTTCTCATTTTATCATTATCATGAAGACCATGAACCTTCATAGGCTCCTGTATAGCAGCGCCTATACGCATTCTGGGATTGAGAGATGAAAACGGATCTTGAAAAATAATCTGATAATCACGACGAAGTTTTCTCATCGATTCTTTATCTAAGCCAAATACATCTTGTTCTTCAAAAAACACCTTGCCAGCAGTTGGTGGTATCAACCTTAATAAGGTTTTACCCAAAGTTGACTTTCCACTACCAGACTCTCCCACTAGTCCTAAAGTCTCTCCTTTCTTCATGGTAAAACTAATATCATCAACAGCTTTAGTATATGCTGTCGGTCGACCAAAGAAATTAGTCTTTGCCGTGTAGTAAGTACTTAAATTCTCAACTCTTAGTATATCCGGTTCATTTTGTAATCCTATGATTCTCGACTTATAATTTGCAGTAGGTTCTATTAGGGGAGTAACAATGTCATACTGGGACTTCTCATCATCTACACGATCCATGAAATCTGAAACCGTAGGCAATCGATGCATACGTTTATCCATCGGAGGACGACAGGCGATTAGGCCTTTGGTATAGTTATGTTTTGGGGATTGGAAGAGATCATGAGCTGATCCTTGCTCTACTATTTTTCCTTTATACATAACGATTACATAATCTGCTATCTCCTTGATCAATCCTAGATCGTGACTGATAAAAATCGTCGAAGTGTTATACTCAGTTTTTATTTCACCTAAAAGTTTAATGATCTCCTTCTGCACTGTCACATCTAATGCTGTTGTAGGCTCATCTGCGATCAATACTTCCGGATGATTGGATACAGCCATAGCAATCATGACACGTTGTATCTGTCCACCTGACATCTCATGAGGATATGATCTGTATATACGTTCTGGATCTGGCAATAGTACCTTTTCAAATAATGCGATGACTTGAGCCCTAGCCTCTGCCTTAGACACTTTATTGTGTATAAGTATAGCCTCGGCCACCTGCCTGCCACATCTCTGCGTAGGATTAAGAGAACTCATAGGCTCTTGAAATATCATGGATATCACATTTCCTCGCAGATTACACATCTCTGACTCGGATATAGATAATATATCTCTGGATTCACCGCTCTTGTTCAAATAGTCAACACATCCATTTTTGATAAATCCAGGAGGCGATGGTATCAATCTCATAATCGAAAGTGAAGTCACTGACTTGCCACTTCCAGACTCACCAACTATACCAATTGTACTCCCTTTAGGAATATCAAAAGATACCTTCTTAACCGCTTCAAACTCTTTTCCATCATTGATGAATACGGTCTGTAGTTCCATAATGCTTAGAACATTGTTGTTATTAGAGTCTGGCAAGATTAAAGATTTGATATTAGTGTATTGTAAATATGTAAAAAAATATGTACGCCGTAAAGAGGAATTAGAAATTGCTAAATCAAAAAAGAAGAAAATTATTTCACAAAGAGTTCAAGATAGCCAAACTAGGTATGTTCTAGAATATAAGGCATCCATTAGTTTTGACTATATTCTCACTTCCCTGCAATAGCCTTTAGGGCGTTTACACTGCAACTTGCGGCATCGCTCCTAAACGGAAATAAATATACTATGTATTCTGCTAGCTAACCGCAATTCTAAAACGCATTCATTAAATAAATTTTAAATCGGATCTTTATGTTTGTACATCGTCAAGTAAAAACATTGTAAAAGTGAGTAATTAGGTATAGTTGTTCGAATAAAGTAGATAATCAAAACTCACAATAAGTATTAATTAACAGTCTTTGGTGAATTAAGAAGAACAAATGTGAAAATAGCAAAGAGCTTAACATGGATCATACTAATACTTCTTATTGGGCTAGTTATAGCAGCCTTGGTCGTGCCCACAGTATTTAAAGATGAAGTATTTAAAATCACTCTAAATGATTATAAACTGTATAAGATCCAATAAAAACTATTATCGAAACAACCAAAGTACAATTTATAAAAATTGTGGCGAAAGAAGTCGTGGACAATGTTAAGACTGTTGTCAATATAAAAGCAAAAGAGGTCAAAGACAGCGTAAAAACTGTTTTAAACAATCAACTTCAGAACTTAGAGAAACAAGTAGATCTTAACTCTCTGAAAGACAGTATCAAGGATATATTGGACACTAAAACAGATAAAGACGTCGAAGAAATTAAAGAAAAATTAATGGGTTAGAATCCGTTTGGAAAGAAAAATAAGAACTGAAAAAAAACAGTGAACTCTTTGTTAAAATAGATTCAATTTTTATCAAGATATAAAAATACTCTGGCTTCTTTTAATTATATTTATTAACCAAATCAACAATACTTATTTAGATCATGTTAATCACTCGTGGCGACTTCATCGATGTATGGTCTAAACTCAAACAAAGAGGTAAAGGATTCCTGATATCTAAGCTCAATCCCTCTAAGATAAATCGTACAAAGAGTGCTTTCAATGAAAGCGCTGTATCCTCTGCCAATTGGTGGATCATACCGGCTGTGCAAAAGAGGTGGAATAAAATGATCACCGGAGTAGATAAGATGGATTACGAAGATTATCTTATGGATAAATTTTTTGCTAGTACCAGTGCGCTTCGGTTACTGTCTATAGGCTCTGGAGTAAGTAGTCATGAGATCAAACTTGCAAAACACAATCAACTTAACAAAGTAGTGTGTACTGATCTTGTACAATCGTTACTAGAAAAGGCAGCAATTAATGCCAAGGCTCAGGGATTGAGTAATATGCATTTTGTATGCGGAGATATCAATAATACGATACCCTCAGATGAAAAATTTGATATAATATTTTTTCATGCATCACTACATCATTTTTACGATATCGATACTTTCATAAAAGAGACTGTAATACCTAGACTCAAACCAAATGGCCATATAGTAATCAATGAATATGTTGGTGTAAATAGATTGCAATTTCCTAAGCACCAAATTAAAGCAGTCAATCAATCTTTAACTCTCATTCCTCATGCACTGAAAAAAAGATATAAATCGAATGCATTAAAGAAAAAATTCTACGGAAGTGGACTAATTCGAATGATTCTAGCAGACCCTAGTGAATGTGTAGATGCTGATCAAATTCTTCCTACGCTGCACAAATACTGCACAGTAATAGAGGAGAAAGCCTATGGAGGAAATATACTAATGAATGCTCTAAAAGATATAGCTCACAACTTTGTACATGAAAGTTTTGAAGTAAATCAAACACTACAAATGTTATTTGACTTTGAAGATGAATACTTAAAGAAGAATCAGAGTGATTTTTTGTTTGGTGTATATCAGCTTAAAAACAGTTGCGATTCAAAACCAAATAAAAATTAGCCAAAAGGGAAATCATTGGTCAGTTTACTTATGAAGTCAATAAAAATAGTTGGTCTATAAATAATCGTTATTACGACACCTGCTACAGCTCCCCAAAAGTGCGCATCATGTCCTATATTATCTCTAGAGTTTTTAGCGGACCAAGACTCATACCATAAATATAAAACTCCGAATACGATAGCTGGTATAGGTACCACAAAAAATAATCCGAGCATAGACCATGGCATAAAGAGTATAAAGGCAAACAATATTCCCGATACTCCTCCAGAAGCTCCAATAGCGGAATAATTGGGGTTGTCTTGATGTTTGAAATATGTAGGTGTATCGGCTAAAATAATAGTCAACAAGTACATCACTAGAAAAAGTATCGCCCCCATAGTGGGACCAAACATTCCTTTGTACCAATATTCTACATGTCTACCAAATTCATGAAATACATACATATTGATACCTAAGTGTACCCAACTACCGTGCAAGAAGCCTGAGGTTACCCATCGATAATATTGCTTTTTTCTTTTCTCAGTATAAGGATGATGTTTAAACTGATCAAATAACTGTCTATTAGTAAATGCAGGGATCGAAACCATACAGGTAATAATTACAATAATAAGAGTAACGGATAATGTCATGTCTAGCTGTTGTGATATTTTTCGTTACGCAATATAGTATATGCACGATAGAGTTGCTCAGTAAAGAATAACCTAATCATCTGATGTGAGAATGTCATTTGAGACAATGATAGTTTCTGGTCTGCTCTTTTAATAAGGGTCTCATGTGCACCATATGCTCCTGCAACCACAAACACTACCCTTTTGATAGATCTAAGCTGCATATGTCCAAGAGCTGCAGCAAAGTCCTCAGAGGAGTATTCTTTGCCTTTCTCATCTAACAGCATCAGGTAATCTGTGGGTAATAGATATTTCATGACTTGCTCAGCCTCTAATTGTTTCAGTGCCTCATTGCTTTTCTGAGGCTTCACATCCTTGATGACCTCTAGTTTAAACTTACAATAATGAGATAATCTCTTGGTATATATATCTATACCTTGCTGCAGATACTTCTCACTTGTCTTCCCAATGCACCAAAGCTGTATTTGCATGTATATTTTTTGTTTAAACTCAATAGATCAAAGGTAAGAAAGATATGTAAGAGGTTAGTTGAAAGTAAAAGTCAGTTGTCGGCCAAACTAGGATAAAGTCACATCACTGATATGTGATAAGCTTGATCTACTCTTTAAGCCATTCAATGACAAGAAATACTTGTTGATGATTTGACGAAATTTAAGAACCAATTTTATCTAAATATCATTTGCCTAATGGATGCGAAGCATAACAAAATTGAAAACAACATACTCCATATCATCATAAGGTTTTAACTAAGAAGAAATAGCCCCTCTCCTAGATTTAGTTCTAAATCTTCAGACTCAATCGATAATTCATGGAAAGGGATGTATTATACATACCAAAATGGCAGTAGTGAAGTACTAAGTGAGTTGTCCTGAAAAAATAAAAGACTCCGTATCGCAAATAAAAGACAAGTCTTAAAGAGCCTAATCATGCACTCTTACCTATTACCTTTACTTTATGATCTATGGTGTAATACCGCATATAATACTTAATGCCAAATAAACTATTACTCAAAGATTGGTGTGATTTGATAGCCTTTATCAGTCAATAGATGGAGCATACCATTTTTGCCCGCAAGATGCGCTGCACCCACAGCAGCAAATAGAGACATATCCGCACTCAGTTCTACAAAGCGATTGACCATGTTTTTATTTCTTCTATATAGCATTAATAATCTAAGAGATCCTAGAGATTTCTTACTCTTGCGATATAACTTATGAAATCGTCCCTCAGCATACAGATTACCTAGAATCGTTATTGATTTACCATATTTATTTACGTTTCTGAGAACTTGTTTGAGGCTAGTGACCTGATATTTCATAGGTATAGATGCCAATATCTCTATCTGATCTTGCACTGATTCTAATCCATAAAGCTCTTTATCTAACTTCAAGGCATAATTCCATAAATGGTGATCTAACGCTAGTTCATTTTCAACATCGACAAAGGACTCCGCTATTATATTAGAAATTGCCATTGGTTTCAGATTTTCTACTTGGGTGAGTTTAGTACCTGTGACTTTATAGAAAATAGACGACATTCTTTTGTATTGCCGTTTAGTATAAAAGTCTGATAGAGATTGATCAGGTAGAAGCTGGAAGTGTTGATGTAAATCTGCCTGTTCTGCAGCATCTAGATTCATTTCACCTGCGTAACTATCCGTGAGAGGTACGTATTTTTCAGCTAATAAAGCATAAGAATAAGCTTTTGAGCTTTTGAGATGCATAGTACCCATAAGGTAACTAGTGCGATCCTTCTCAGGATCATAAACAGCCCACAATACAGATTCTCTTTTACTTACTGCCATGTACAACTTCTATATCCAAACTATATAGACCTCTAAGACATAACATCTGCCATCCTTTTTGACTTTTTTCATATTACTCCAATCAGAATTAGATTCTTACTGGAGAAGAATAGTCGAAAGGAAGCGTGTTAGACATTTTCACATCGGACAGCGTCATTAATGTCTTTAGTCTTTCTATTTCTTCAATTTGACTTAATGTCTTGAATAAAAGTTGCTCGTAATCTTGCAGATCTTTACAAACAATCTTTAGTAGAAAATCAGCATCACCTGTAATGATATAGCACTCAACGATTTCTGTCACTTCTTTAATCTTCTTAATGAAGCTCTCCAAAGCATTTTCTTTCTGCCACGCTAATGATACAAGTACAAACGTACGAACGTTAAGTCCTAGCTTTGAAGCATCTACTTTAGCATGATAGCTTTTAATTATTTCAGTTTGCTCTAACTTTTTTACTCTTTCTAAAGTTGGTGCTGGAGATAGACCAATCTTTTTAGATAAATCTAGATTAGTAATTTTACTATTCTCTTGTAATATTTTAAGAATCTTAAGATCAATTTTATCAAATTTGGTACCTGCCATATATCAATTTATTTATAACTAATTAGTAATAGTTTTTAACTTACTCGAAGCAAAAGATATGGTTTGAGATGCTCATTTCAAGCTACAAGTCTAATCTTCGACAATAAATTAAAATGAAACGCAAAGAAAATATAATATTTATTGATTTCACACTATAGCATATAAAAAATTATATATTTATCAAAATAGGATATTTTCCAAATAATTATATGATTGTTGCAACATTTATTGATCTCGTAAAAATACCACTATTCTTTAATTTATCGATTTTTCATCAAAATGCCAAAGTTGATTGTGACAATCTTTCCTGACCACAATTAGGTATATTAATTGGTAGCAAGTGACTCATCAGGCTTTGTATGCTTCCATCTTCGATGAGTCCATAGCCAATCAGTCTTGTTATTTCTAATATGCTCCTCTAATTCTATGCAATACGTATCGAGTATAGAGCCATAAGATGCTTCTACTGGATTTAGTTCTAGAGCTGTATTGTATACTTCATAATATCCACGTTTAGCTCTTCTTATCCTAAAATGAAAAACAGGCATATCGTACTCTTTTGCAAATTTCTCAGCGCCATACTGCACTGCCGTATATCTACCAAAAAACTTTGTCCAATAAGCGCTTTTAGCTCGATGTGGAGATTGATCCGATGCGAAAAAATATACTGTGGGTTCAGTAGTTTCAGATATTACTTTTTTCACTTCTGCTTTTGGAATTGCTCGACAACCGAATTTAGTTCGAGAGTCTACTACTTTTTTGTGAAGAAACTTATTACTCAAGGGTGTCATTATGCCTAATGATTGATGACTTAGCACTTTATCACTTATAACCATCCATTCCCAATTACTTACATGACTTATAAGTCCTACAATACTCCTCCCTTGGTCAAAATATGGCTTTAGATTATCTACATCGTGCACTACCATACGCTTACTCAACTCTTTCTCACTGATGCTAAACAACTTCAAGGATTCTATGATCACATCACAAAAGTTTTTGTAAAACCCTCTAGCCAGCTGCTTTCGTTCAACCTCTGACATTTCTGGAAATGCTATAAAAAGATTCTCTTTTACTACCTCCTTACGATATCCGATAACATAGTATGTTAGAACAAACAAGACATCTGCGAGTCGATATAGTATCCACATAGGCAATAATGACAGCGGCTTTACTATAAAGTAGTATAGGATTTGGACCATAGTAATGGTATTCTATTCTTCGATTATCTCTTTTTCTGCGTCCTCTAGACGAATAATTTCATCTATCACTTGGCTTAACTTATCAGCAGGAATATCTTTTATTATGATCTCCTTATTTTTATCGAGTACAATGATCTTAGGTGTTTTTGTTACAAACATTTTTCTCTGAAATCTGATAAACTCATCTCCAGTATTGTGCAATCTCAGCATATCCTTATCCTCCAGTGAATCCCAGCAACCTTTGAATTTCTCTCCACCTTTTGTGCATATACTAACAGTCTTTACCCCTTTAGCAAGATATTCATCATTGAACTTTACTACATGAGGCATAGCTTTCTTACAGTGACCACAATTTGGAGCCCAAAATACTAGTACCGTATAATCAGCTTCAATATCTCTGATTTTTATTGCCGTACCATCCTTCTCATATGTAGTTACATCTGGAATCGTATTCCCTATCAATAATGGCTTAAGCTTATTAGCATTGTCTACTATTTTAGCCAATGTTTCTGCTTTTACCCAAGGTGCCTTACCATTAGCGTAGTACTTATCGACTATATGCACGTATATCGCATCTTGTCCAACCATTTTCATTTGGGCATATTGATTAAGAAAATATGATGTATAAAACTTAAGAGCCTCTTCATTATCAGTAAACTTGGATAGTATGTAATCTATGGCTATGATTGTACTGTCTGGCAATGGTGCGTTGAGCTTCTGCATATAATACTCTATCCTATCGTGCAGGAATGGTGTTCTGATAATCGCAGGGAAATTAAAATTCACATTGTCGAAATAATGCTCTCTGTAGTATCTAAATCGTTTCGCCTGTATTTCTGCTGGAGTACCCTCAGTTATTTTAGGTATATCCACCTGAAAATTAGCGGCTATAAGTGCTGCCGTAATCGTAGTAGGTTGATCAGTTACTAATTTTTCCTGGTATTCTAATATTTCGAGATCCAATACATCAATCTGCTCATTGATCTTTGCCACATCTATTCCTAGCGAATCAGCATCTATTAGTTCTTTCTGCAGCCTTATATTTTCCGGTCTACGTTTGTTAAGGTAACGTAGATAGTCATAGAATAACTTATTCTCATCTGACCCGCTGCTCTTTAGCTCAGAAAGATTTGTGTAGTCCATCTTTATCTCAAATTCTTGATCATCTTCAGGTATAATAAACTGAGAAAACTGATGATCGGGGATAGTAATCGCAATATAAACTCCTGACTCAAACAATGAATCTGCTTCTAATCGAAAACTCTTTTCATTGGATTTACGGATGAGCGTATCCTTTACCAGCTGCCTGTCAGCATAATAGTTACCAACTATAAGTGTATCATTCATATAGTTGTCTATATTGATTTCGATATCTACTTTCTGGGCAGTCACTGACGTAAAAGCAAAAAATGTAAGTAGCAAAAGTGTATAAAATCTATTCACGTATTTCTGATTGTCTATTTATTAAAAGATGAAATGTTACTAAATATTACTTTGTAAGTCATATGCATTCAGATCGTTAATAAAACATATAACGCTATATACATTTTTAAATGAGATGGTTATTTAAATATTATTTAACGATTAACTGCTAGCCTCTTACACCCGCTAATAAGTATAAAACAGCCATTCTTACTGCTACACCATTTTCTACTTGTTGCAATATGAGAGAATGATCAGAATCAGCTACATCACTAGTAATCTCGACACCTCTGTTGATCGGTCCAGGATGCATTACCGTTATCTCTTTGTCTAATCTATTAAGCCTATCCTTATTCACACCGTAGTAGAGTGAATATTCCCTCAATGATGGAATGTATTTGATATCTTGCCTCTCCAGTTGAATACGAAGGATATTTGCAATGTCACACCATGCCAAGGCTTTATCTATATCGTACTCCACTAACACACCCAAGGAGACTATATGCTTAGGAATCAGTGTTGGCGGTCCACATACCATTACTTTTGCACCCAATTTCTGCAGACAATATATATTGGATAAGGCAACTCTACTGTGCATCACATCACCAATAATCACTACCTTTTTACCTTTGAGATTACCTACTTTCTCCGTCATGGAGAATGCGTCTAATAATGCTTGTGTTGGATGCTCATGAGTACCATCTCCAGCATTGACAATATTAGCATCTATATGTTGTGCTAGAAAATGATGTGCTCCAGGTGCTGGATGTCTCATAACTACCATATCCACCTTCATCGAGAGGATATTATTTACGGTGTCCAGTAAGGTCTCTCCTTTCTTCACTGAGCTACTTGCTGCAGAAAAGTTAACTGTATCCGCAGATAGCCTCTTCTCGGCCAACTCAAACGATATCCGAGTACGAGTACTATTTTCAAAAAATAAATTTGCTATGGTAACGTCCCTTAGAGAGGGTACCTTCTTAATAGGTCTATTAATTACCTCTTTGAAATTTTGAGCGGTTTTAAAAATAAGATTGATATCATCAGTATTGATATACTTAATGCCTAATAGGTGCTTCGTACTCAGTTGAGACTGACTCATTTGCTACTAACCGTTTTTAGTTTTTTAGTTTTTCGATTATCATTTCGCCGTTTTGGCAGAAAACAACAATATCTTATCTTCCTCTTCTACGTGATTATATTCTACTTTGACATATGCTTCATCATATGCGTCTACTACTATACCCGTGTAGTTGGGTTGTATAGGTAAGTGTCTGTTAAACCTTCTGTCTACCATCACAAGTAATTCAATTTTTGATGGACGTCCAAAATCCTGTAAGGCCGCCATAGCCGCATGTATAGTACGGCCTGAAAACAGAACATCGTCAACAAGTATTACATCTTTACCATCTATGTCAAACTCAATATCCGTCTCACTGGCCTTAATTGGTTCAGTACGTATCCGGTAATCATCTCTGTAGAATGTTATATCGAGCTTTCCAACGTTCATCTTACTTCCACGTTCAAGCATAGTTAGTCTCTCAGCAATACGCTCGGCAAGAAATATACCTCTCTCCTGTATACCAATAATACACTTCTCATTGACTGCTGGATAATTTTCGATGATCTCATAGCATAGCCTATCCAGAGTAAGTCTGAATTGATCATTTTTTAATAATGTCTTTGCTCTTGCCATACAACAACAAAGATAAGAAGTTAAACCCAAATCACGCATTAGAGAATCTATAAGTCTTCAACTTAAATATTGCAAGGAGGTTAGTTAACTATACTCTTCTCAAACACATAAAATTTTGATTGCAAATCTGATATCAGGTCCTTGTGTTTTAGATCCATATATATAAGGAGTCCATATATATAAGGAGTCCATATATTTTCTTATTTTCAAAAAATTAGTGTGATCGTTGAAATTCATTATAAAATAGCCTTGTACCTATTGATGAGTTTTGAAGACTATTTTGAAAGTTTGGTCAGCGTATGCCACATTTCCACTCCGACGATGCGTTTACTAATTAAAATGCTTAATCATTCAAAAAAACTAAAAATGCAACCTCCATACTTCCGGACATCAACAAATCTTTTGTGTTCTTCGAAAGAATTTTGCTGATCATGCTCTATAACTAATATTCCATCAGTCGCTAGCAAGCCATTATCCAAGATTAGATCAGGTAATTGGTTCAGCGTCTTTAGATGATATGGTGGATCAGCGAATATGAAATCATATTGCTCATCAGCGGATTTAATGAATCGAAATACATCAGATTTCAAAACAGTTAAATTATTTTCTACATCCAATTCTTTAGCAGTCTTTCTGACAAAAGCTATACACTTCCCAAAACTATCTACATAAGTAACATCCGTACTTCCTCGAGAAACAAACTCATAACAGTGATTACCAGTACCACCAAATAGATCTAGCATCTTGGTTTCTTCAAAGTCAATCCTATTTTGCAGAATGTTATATAGTGCTTCTTTTGCGTAATCAGTAGTCGGCCTAGTTGGCCAGTTGTTAGCAGGTGGATTAAATCTCCTCCTACCAAATTTTCCTCCTATGATACGCATAGAGCACTGGCATATAATGCAAAATAATAATGTTTCAGATGATTCTCATCAGAAGATAGAATAGTCATTTCAGGAAGCGAAACCCATTTTAAATGGCGATAATAGGGTGCTACAAACTTATAGATATCAGAGTTCACTCCTAACCATCCAGCCATTTCTAATACATCTATTTCCCTATCCATACTTGTAAATTCAGTAGCTAACTGTAAGTAATACAGAAAATCTTCTTTCGTTCGATAAGTATAAGCATTGTACATAATAAGGTCTCCTTTATTATAGGACATGTAGTGTATTCTACCCATTCCTACTAAAACCACATTTTTCTTGGCTTGAGAAGGATAAATATATTGTCTCATGGCCGTAGAGATATGTATCTCTAAAGTAGGATTTATTAAAGCATTGAGATTTGATCTAAGGTTACTATTAACAGGAAATACTGCGTAGATTCCACTATCTGTAAACCTATTGCTAAGAATTTCATCTCCAATAGATATATTGTTGAAGTATGCGTCAAAATCTCCTCCACCAAAGTCTAACTCACTCAGGTGCACAAAATCAGCTGTTGAGTATGTTACTGAGGTTTTGTTATAATTTAGATTGATATTACCATCTTCTATAAGTGCAGAAAATGGATCTTTGCTATATATGTCTATTGCATGATTACCCGATGCAACAAGATTGTTCTGTTTATCGAATACACCATAGACAAGACTGTCCATCTCAATAAGGACAGACAGAGTGTGATCTTTAGGATCTATATCTTTAGTTGTGAAGGTTAGATTTATCTGTCCCAACTTCCTGATATATTTGGCTTATTTAAATCACCAAACTTAATTCGCTTAGCTGGCTCATAAGATTGATCGTACTTTGCATATTTTGGATCAGCATACTTACCCATAAAATCTTTCCAGTAGGTACCTACTTCTACTACATTTACTAATGTAGACTGATACGTAAGTGTATCCGCAGCAATATCAAATGTCTTACCACCTGAGAATGGCACATACCTTAGTGAATCAAGATTAATACCCAAAGACATGATACTGTCGACTGCTGATGCGTAAGTGGTGTCAGTTAAGAACTTTTCTGAATCTCCCGGAAATTCTGGATCTTCGGAAAGTACTATGAAAGGAATTTGACCATTTCTAAGTGTAGTGGATAGAGTATCGAAATCTCCAGCAAATTCGCCAGTAATAGATCGATAAATTTCTTGAGCAGTTCTAATATCTTCTAACTGCTTTACCACAACAGCTTTTCTTGCTTGCTTAGCAGCTTGGAACTTGATAGGCTCTTTGATAGAAGAATAGAGTATATATGCAAGTAGTACAGCAAGAAGGTATATGAGTATTTTAAAAACGTTTTTCATTGAATAAAGCTTAATTTTGCGTTTGATACTAGTTAGAATTTAATCCCACGTAAATCTACTACAATGTAGATATTATGTCACAATAATAGGTACCTCTTATGAATTTAGATGCATTTAATGACTATTCTGACGTAGTACAATAGTACAAAGATTAATTTATTTAAAGCAAGGTAAATATCCATTTTTAGAGTATGAATGTTAAGAAAGGCGCAAAGGTGATCATATTAGCAATAGAATCTTCGTGTGATGACACGTCTGCAGCTATAATTATTGATGGAGAGATAAAGAGCAATCGTATAGCTAATCAAAGTGTACATGAACAGTATGGAGGCGTAGTACCAGAACTCGCATCAAGAGCACATATGGCCAACATAGTACCTGTTGTCAAATCAGCCTTGGAAGATGCTAGTGTACATCAAAAAGATTTGACGGCCATTGGATTTACAAGAGGTCCCGGGTTACTAGGCAGCTTAATCGTAGGTGTCTCTTTCGCCAAATCTCTTGCCTTGAGCTTAGGTATTCCTCTAATAGAAGTACATCATATGAATGCACACGTACTAGCACACTTTGCTGAAGACCCGAAGCCTCAGTTCCCATTTCTGTGCTTAACCGTATCTGGTGGTCACACTCAGATTGTACAAGTAGATGATTTTTTGGATATGGCGATTCTTGGACAAACGATCGATGATGCCGCTGGAGAAGCATTTGACAAAACCGGTAAAATGCTTGGACTAAATTACCCTGCGGGACCGATTATCGATAAATACGCTCAGGATGGTGACGCGATTTATACATTTACCGAACCTAAAGTAGATGGGCTTAATTTCAGCTTTAGCGGTCTCAAAACAAGTATTTTACATTTTCTCCAGAAGGAAATGAAGAAAGATGATCAATTTATAACTAATAACATAAATAACATATGTGCATCGGTGCAAGCACGTATCGTCTCTATTTTACTCAATAAGCTAACACTCGCAGCAAAAAAAACTGGAATAACACAATTAGCAATAGCAGGTGGAGTCTCTGCTAATAGTAGTCTCCGGAACGGATTGATCAATCTTTGTAATGAAAATGGTTGGAGGCATTTTATTCCTGCATTTCAATATTGTACTGACAACGCTGCTATGATAGCCGTTTCAGCTTACCAAAAGTATCTTGCTGGACAATTTGTAGGTCAGGAAGTGACACCAAAGGCTAGGATGGAAATGAAGAGTATTTAATAGTCGTGCATGAAAAACCCGAGATATTTTAAACTAAAAAGGGGAAGAAAAAGCGAGAGCTTTTGTCTATCCCCTAGATAATTAGAATGCTTCTTATATAATTATAAACAGATTACCTGTTCAACTATTTTAATTTTTTCAAAGATATTATCATTTTTTGTTTTTACACAAAACTTGAGTTAAAAAATGAATTTATTTTTCTAAAAACACTTCTAATGACCTATATGAGTATATATTGCCAGAGTTTGTGATACTAAACGACCATCAGATAGGCTAAAAGTAGAAATAAATAAGAATGAGAGGAACTAAGGAGGATATAACAAGGTTTCAATACTACTATAATAATATGGGGCTGACTGGTATCGACGGTAGAGTTGATTGGTTAGTAAGCATGTCGGAGCACTGATGATACACTCCGTTAACAAATGATGATCAAACCATAATTGGCGAAAATAGATTCGCATTAGCTGCCTAATCAAGGATTAGTAAGCTTTTAGTCCTTGTGCTTGATGCCTGATACACAGCGTAACGACTTAAAAATTTCGGGTAAGGAAGACTGGGTACTTTGACAGTAATTCGAGATAAATTGAAGATAAGATGATGGTGTCGCCGCTTTTTTGCCTACCTGATTTCGAAAATCTGAATAAAAGCTAAGCATGTAGAAAGTTCTCCGGTGCTTTGTCCGGACCAGGGTTCGAATCCCTGCAGCTCCACGGTAATATTCCCAAGAATAACTTTTATTTTTGGGAATATTTTTGTTGCGACTTATTAATTCTTCCAAAAAGATTTTAAAAACAAACTCTTAAGGCTAAACCAGAAAGCCAAAATTCCTGATAGGTCAGATTTTGGAGATTTACCTTTCCCAATACGTTGAATTTGAAGCTCATACCAAGGTAATTCTACGCCACCTAGTTTATCTAAAAACTTAACACCAATTTTGGGAGTCGGAGTGTTAAATCGTTTTACTGATCCGTCAAAAATTTGATTCGCTAAATAAGGATATAAGCAAAACGGTCTTGCTAAGCCAACAATATCTAAACTATCATCCTCCAAAGCTTTCTCCATTACCGAAACAGTTCGAAACCCACCTGTAAGTAGCAATGGTGTTTTAATTAATTTTCGAGCTTTTTCTATATAATCTAGGAAATAAGCCTCACGCGATATGGTGCTTTTCTTACGATCTCCTCTAATCATAACTGGTCTCTCATAAGTTCCACCAGATATTTCAATCAAATCAATTCCTTCATTCCCTAGGAGGTGAATCACTTCCATAGATTCTTCTTCTGTAAAACCACCTCGCTGGAAATCTGCAGAATTAATCTTAATTCCTATTGGATAATCCGAGCCTACTTGACGACGAATTTCGCGATAAACCTCTAAAACAAAACGAGCTCTATTGTTAAGAGAACCACCCCATTGATCTCTTCGAATATTACTATTAGAAGATAAAAACTGACTAACTAAGTACCCATGAGCACCATGAATTTGACAACCTGTAAAGCCTGCCTCTTTCATGATTCTTGCAGTAGTTCCAAAGCGTTTTATAATGTCCCAAATTGCTTCTTCTGTCAATGCTGTTGGTATTTTAAACATTCTGGAAGCACTACCTATATTTAGCGATATTGCAGAAGGCCCAACAGTTTTTCTATTAATTGCTGTAAAAGCCTGCCTCCCTGGGTGGTTTATTTGTGTCCAAAGATGCACACCAGTACCTTCCACTGATTTAGCCCATTCTTTTAACAACTCAAAATACTTGTAATCTTCAACTACTACATTATGCGCTTCACCCAGTGCCATCGAATCTACCATCACATTTCCCGTTATCAGCAAACCTGGATTGCCTTTTGCCCATACCCGATATGCATTTATTAAACCCTTACTTGGCGCATGGTTTCTTGTTCCAAAATTTTCACTCATTGCAGACTTTGCAATTCTATTTTTTAGGACAGACCCATTTGGTAAAGTAAAAGGAGTTGCAATAATTTTCATTAATATATATTTTTTCAAATGTAATTAAACCATTGAAGAAAAAATTGGTCTAAGAAAGAAAAAATAATTATGAGAAACTTCAATTTTTTGGTTGTCTGTTTAATGTTGGTATTTCTTTCATGTAGCAAAGACGAAATTCTAATAGAGGAAACGCATCTACCAGTAGAAACCCAAGGATACAATATGCTGCTTATTGGGAATAGTTTCTTTAAACCCTATGCGGAAAAACTTGATGACTTGTCAATTCTCGCTGGATTTGAAAATCATAGTAGTACTCGAATTACTCGTGGAGGGGTAAATGGAAGACCAATCAATTTTTGGAATGATTCAGACAGTAATGAACACATACAAATCAAAGCAGCTCTTGATGCAGGAAATATTGATGTTTTTGGGATGACAGCAGGCCATGAAACCGAGGATCGTACTGAGGGACATCGTTCATGGATAAACTATGCATTACAAAACAATCCAAACATTACAATCTTTATAGCGATTCCACAAATTGATTTCCCTGCAGATTGGGAACAACGTGCAAAAGAATACGGGTTTGATACAATACAAGAATTGTACGATTATTTTGTTAATGATATTGTACACCATGAGATCGTAGACCAATTACGTGATGAATTTCCATCTACAGAAATTTTTACCATACCTACAGGATGGACATCAGTAAAATTGGATCAAATGAATAGGGATAATGAATTATTGGATGACATCGCTAGATTTGGTCCCCAACCCACCTCTTTATTTACTGACAACAAAGGACACCAGGGCAACATTATTAGAGAAACCGGTTCTTTATTATGGCTAAGTAGCATCTATGGTGTTGATCTTAGCACCTTTTCTTATGAAATAGGATTTAATACAGACTTGCACGAAATCGCAAAGCAAATAATGGATAGTCATGATTCCAATTACAAGCTTTAAAAGCTAATCTTCTCAAAAAATAATTTTCAAATTAGCCTTGTTATAATCTCTAAATCCTCCTCGAAATAATTCGATTTTAATCCCTTATGCTCTACCAAAAATAAACCCACTCATATGATGTATATTGTCATTTAAATAACTTTACCTCCTTACACCAAAACCATATGGCTAATCTTATTTCTCCAAAAGCCATTTCTGACTGATTCAACTAACCTTTTCCTACACTTATAAACAAATTGTTAATGATTCATTTAAAATAATGTTTGATACATTGTTGCAGTTAATGAATTCTATCTTTGATTTATAATCCAATTTGATCATTAAAATGAAATGCATACTCATATATATTATAAGTATATTATCCCTATCAGTTACTGCACAAGAGCAATATAATCTCACCGTGCAGGGTGAATGTGGTATGTGCCAAGATAGAATCGAAGAAACGGCTCTAAGCTATACTGGAATCATTAGTGCTGATTGGAATTCAATTAATAAGATTCTCACCGTAGAGGTCTCTAATGAAGCTAGCGCCGCTTTCAGTATACTTGCTCTGCATGATATAATATCTTTGTCTGGACATGATACTGATAAGTATGACGCACCTGATGATGTCTATAATAATCTACCTGCCTGCTGTCAATACAGAGCACTAGAAGGCAATGAATCAGAGACAGATAGTAATGATCTAAACCCACTCGAAAGCAAGGTTATTGGATATGTATATGAACTAAAACCAAATGGAGAACAGGAGCCCTTGATAGGTGCTAATCTAATATGGGAAAACAATGGAGAAGGCACCACTACAGATTTTGATGGTGCATTTAGTACTATTTTTCCAAAAGGCGGGGACAATCTAATCGTCAGCTATGTAGGATTTCATAATGATACACTAATGGTCAAAAAAGGAGGTCTTGTAGAGATATTATTGGATCCTAGTGTAATGTTAAAAACGGTCAATATTACCTATCGTAAAAAGGATACAGAAATATCATATGTCAGCCCTATCAAGATATCATCCATAAGTAGTAAAGAATTGACCAAAGCTGCTTGTTGTAGTCTTTCCGAAAGTTTTGAAACAACTTCAGCTGTAGATGTAGGATTTTCAGATGCGGTCACTGGTCTCAGAACCATACAGATGCTCGGGCTCGCTGGGCCTTATGTACAAATCACTAGAGAAGGACAACCTGATGTGAGGGGTATCGCTTCATTATATGGAATGGAATATACCCCCGGCCCATGGATAGAGTCTATTCAACTCAACCAAGGTACTGGATCAGTTGTCAGCGGGTATGAAGGTATAGCAGGACAAATCAATGTAGAATTGGCCAAGCCATACTCAGAGGAACAGTTATATATCAATGGATATGCCAATCAAGGAGGCAGATTTGAAGGAAACATGAACTATAATACTGAAGTCTCAGAAAGTGTAGCCACCGCTTTACTAGTGCATGGAAGCAAACGTACCAGAGTACAGGATAGGAATGACGACAATTTCATAGATATGCCATTGAGTAATCGGTTTACTGCCGTAAATAGATGGAAGTTTTTATTCAGAGATAATTGGGTAGGTCAAGCAGGAGTAAAAATAACTACCTCAATACAAGAAGGTGGACAGATAGGGCATGAAGAACATAATATTGTAACACACATAAGCAATCCTTGGTTGAATACTGTAGATATCAATAGACAAGAAGGATGGGTCAAATCTGGTATGTTATTCAATGAGAACAAATCGAGTATAGCCCTTCAACTATCCGCAAGCAAGCATTCGCATGAGTCGGCTTTTGGTGATAGAATATATAATGCTGAGCAACAGACATTTTATGCGAATTTCTTACTCCAACATATTTTAGATGATAATGGAAGCTACGCTATAGTAGGTACTAGTTTCACTGGTGATCATGTAGATGAGCATCTAGATAATGAAATATATGACAGAATTGAAAAAGTGCCTGGCGTATGGGCTGAGTATAATTACCTCAAAGGAGAAAAGCTTACCATAGTACCTGGATTAAGGCTTGATCATCATAATATATACGGATGGTTTACTACCCCAAGGCTACATCTCAGATACGCCCCGACAGAATCTACAGTACTTAGATTAGCTGCAGGTAGAGGTCAAAAGACTGCAAGTATCATAGCCGAAAACATAGGAATGCTCGCAAGCAATCGTACAGTAGTAGTAGAAGGAAACCAAGCAGACTTGCCATATGGAGGATTAGAAGCTGAAGTGGCCTGGAATTATGGTGTCAACTTGGTAAAGGACTTTGTGGTAGCGGATAGAGATCTTTCTTTACAATTAGATGGATACTTCACAGATTTTAAAAATCAGATCATAATTGATTATGATGATGATCCTCGGTTTGTCAAATTCTATAACCTAGATGGTAAATCTACATCTCTAAGTTTGCAAGCACTAGTAGGATTTAACCCAATGGATGGTCTTGATATTAAGCTAGCATATAGATATAATGATGTAAAAGCGGACTACCAATCAGGAGCATTGCAAAAACCATTGATCGCTGCACATCGTACATTTGCTAATGTTGGGTATGAAAGTAAGTCAGGATGGAAGTTTGACTATACCGTAAATAGAATTGGAAGTAAGAGACTCGCTTCTACATCCAAGAATCCTGAAAATCTAAAACGACTTAAAAAATCCCCTGCATTTTTTCTAAGTAATGCTCAGATCTCTAAGGTATGGAATGACAAATTTGAAATCTATATAGGTGGCGAAAATATATTCAACTACAGGCAAGAGGACCCAATAACAAGTGCCGACGATACTAGTAGCCCATTTTTTGACGCTAGTCAAGTCTGGGGGCCTATTTTTGGAGCTAACATTTATGTTGGATTTAGGCATAAATTGTTCAACGAATAATGCATCTTAGCGTCGGATAATTAAAGACTCATGATGTTACTTCGAAATTTAACAATGTACTTTTCTTTGCTTCTGTTTTTTAGCAGTTGCAGTAATATTACATCTCCAAGTATAAAAAATATCAAGAATGCAAAACTTACAGGACTCAATACAAAGACTTTAGACTTCGATTTGGACCTTGAATTATTCAATCCAAATAATAAAGCCCTACAAGTAAAAAGTCTGAAGTTAATGGCCTTAATTGAAGGTGTAGAATTGGATGCCGTAGATCAAAATTACAATACCAAGATGCTCGGCAAGAGCACATTTTTACTGCCTATGAATGTAGGCTTATCTCTAAAGGAATTGGCCAAAAAAGATAGTACCGACATTATGTCCAAAGGTCTTAGGATATATAACAGTGGAGCGATCGACCTTACACTCCATGGTGTCCTCACTTTATCTGATGGTGTATCTGAAAAAGTCGTAAATATTGATCATACTCAGAATATCAGCTTTTCTAAGAATATCAAATAGTCGTATTTAAATCTGCGTGAGAGATGTAATATTAACCTCTCAAGACTCTTTATTTTTTCGATGTGGTTTTCGAATTATTATTTTCTTCTGCTTCTAAAGTTAGACAAAGACCTAAGATTTGAAAGATTTAAACTCTTATTATCAATTCAAGAGCACATGACTTTTTCACAACAAAATCAGTTATCGTTGCAGATGCAACAATAATTGATTTTTGAAGTAAATCATCGCGAGTAAATTCTTACCTTAGTGTTGTAATGCCATACTCAGATAATTGACGAAGAGATCTAATCAGTATTGGCCCTAATCGAAAAAGAATAAATATGCCATTATACCACAAGTTAGGACAGATACCAAAGAAGCGACATGTACAATTTCGCAAACCAAATGGAGAACTTTACTATGAACAACTCTTTGGTACCATAGGATTTGAAGGTATGTCTTCATTACTTTATCATACTCACAGACCGACTATGGTATCTGACATTAAGGCGCCTATAGATATCATGCCAAAGATTGCACAATCGAAGCATATTACTGCACGTAAGCTTATGAGTTACGATGTTGCACCTCAAGATGACTTTCTAGATAGTAGAGTCACATTGCTAGTAAATAACGATGTACATATAGGTGTGGCCGCTCCAATAAAATCACTTACAGAGTATTTCTATAAGAATGCGGATGCCGATGAGATGCTCTTTATCCATAAGGGAACAGGTACATTGCGAACACTAGTAGGTAATATCAAATTTGAATATGGAGACTATCTCATTATTCCTCGTGGCATGATCTATCAAATAGAATTTGATAGTGAAGATAATCGCATACTTTATGCTGAGTCATTTCATCCTATATATACACCAAAGAGATATCGCAACTATTTCGGTCAGATGCTAGAGCATAGTCCATTCTGTGAGCGTGACTATAAGCTACCCAAAGATCTAGAGACGCACGATGAAGAAGGCGAATTCAAAATGAAAATCAAGAAGCAAGGTATGCTTCATGAATTAACATATATAACGCATCCATTTGATGTGATTGGGTGGGATGGTTATAATTTCCCTTACGGATTTTCAATTCACAATTTCGAACCGATTACTGGTAGAGTGCACCAGCCACCACCGGTTCATCAGACATTTGAGACTTCAGCTTTTGTAATATGTTCATTCTGCCCTAGACTCTATGACTATCACCCTCAGTCGATACCGGCACCCTATAATCATAGTAATATTGATTCGGATGAGATGCTATATTATGTAGACGGAGACTTTATGAGTAGAAACGATATTGGCCCAGGATACATTACACTACATCCTGGAGGAATCCCTCATGGCGCGCATCCAGGAGCCTATGAACGAAGTATCGGCCAAACTAAAACTGATGAGCTAGCCGTTATGATAGATACATTCAAACCATTGATGATGACTCAGGCAGCAATGGATATCGATGATGGTAAATATTACAAATCTTGGTTACCACATTGATCCAATTATTGGAATGCACAATATTTTTAAAATAATCCTAAATGAAAAAATATAATTATGAAGAGTTGGGCAAGTGTCGCAGACAATAGTGATTTCAGTATATATAATATCCCTTTTGGCATATGTAGAAAAAACGATCACACTTTCGTAGCAAGTAGAATCGGTGATGAAGTAATCGACTTGAGTAAAGTCGCTAATCAAGGAACATTTGACCATCTAGGCATAGAATCTGAAGTATTGTCATCTAACTACTTAAATGACTTTATCTCTCAAGGTAAAGAGATTACAAATGGAGTACGTTTGGCCATACAAAAGGAATTGACGGATTCCGACTCGATACTTAATAAAGATAAATCTCCATTTACCCATATCTCAGAAGTAGAAGTATTATTACCTGTTTATGTAAGAGACTATACTGACTTCTATAGTAGTATAGAACATGCTACTAATGTAGGAAAAATGTTTAGAGATCCTGAAAATGCATTACTTCCTAACTGGAAACATATCCCAGTAGGTTACCATGGTCGAGCATCATCTATCCTAGTGAGCGGTCAAGATATCCATAGACCGATCGGACAGACAAAACCAGTAAATGGTCCGTCAGTATTTGGTCCAAGTCATAGATTAGATTTCGAATTGGAAATGGGATTTGTGATTGGCAAACCTACCGAAGTGGGATCTCGTATTCCTACTGCTGAAGCTGAGCATCACATCTTTGGATTAGCTCTATTTAATGACTGGTCAGCAAGAGATATACAAAAGTGGGAGTATGTACCGCTAGGCCCATTTCTAGGAAAAAGCTTTGCCTCATCACTGGGTGCATGGATCGTAACAATAGAAGCCTTAGAACCATTTAAAGTCGCAGGCCCAATACAAAATCCTCCGGTACTGCCCTATTTAGAGTATGGAGGAGATAGCAATTACGATATCAAATTAGAAGTATCTATCATCACTCCAAATGGTCAAGAGAAAATTGTATCTAAATCCAACTTTAAATATATGTATTGGAATATGATGCAGCAGCTAGCGCACCATACAGTCAATGGATGCAATATCAATGTAGGAGATCTCATGGCTTCTGGGACTATCAGTGGGAAGGACGAAAGCAGTTACGGATCTATGTTAGAGATCTCATGGGCTGGTAAAAATCCTATAGAGATGCCTGATGGAACATTCCGAAAATTTCTAAATGATGGTGATACTGTAGTGATGAGAGGCTATGCAGAGAAAGGAGAAATGAGAGTAGGATTAGGCGAAGTAAGAAGCAAGATATTGCCGGTGAAGAATTAGTCACATCCATTCCACGTGCATATAAAATGACTCACTTTAGACTCCAACAGCATTGACAACTAAGTTGCTTTCTTTAGAGATATAAATGGTTTTGATGTTGAGTATAGAGTGAATCTAGTTTCAATAACTATAAGAACAACAACCTTAGAATTTGTGCATTCAAATATCAAAACTTTGAATTCACAATTTATTGAAGAAATCAAAAGTATATACTGCAAACTAGACAGAGATAGATTTTCTAAAATTGGGATCAGCATTGATAATTTTTGTTACCTAATTATGCCATTAAAAAAACATATTGTCCCTCAGAAATAGAAAGTAACGCCACTACCCTTCACTGCAGCGATAATACAAAATAATAAAGAGTAAAATATGACTTACAGAAATGAAGTAATGCGTATATTCTACAAAAAATAACATTATGTATATTTCCAATCATAAATGACAAAAGTCGTATTAATAAGAATAGAAATGATCTGAGATAAATCATTTTGACTCTAAAATCCTTATTCAATTTACTTCCGATGATATCTCTAAAGTCAAGACTTTTCAAATATGTGTAAAGCAAGTAATCAAAACCATAATTATACCTATAGGAATTAGTCCTTCTTTCCAAAGGCTAATTTCTATTTTGAATTGAAGTGAACTAATATCATAAACGGATGCAATCATTGTTATTAGCAATATAATCATGACTTATATTGTAATTGACAATGACTGTAAAGTGCGCTTGAGTATCTCCTCTTCAGTACTTTTAGATGAAAATTTATTCAAATGAAAGTTATAATCCCAGCTGACTAATTTATTCAATAAAGACATGACTGAGATACCCTTATTCGTAAAAGTCGTTCTCTACTGCATAAATGGTAGCGGCGGTAGCACCCAATACTGGAGCAATGACAGGTCCTATAAAAGGAATCAAAAGTAATCCTAGATAAACTGTTCCTAAACCTACCGCATCTAATCTATGGTCTCGTATATATAAAATACTATCAGCTACTCGATAATGTCTCTCCATCCAGTAATCTAAGATACCGAAACCTGCATAATATGCCTGCACTAAAAATATCAAAGGCGCAGTCACAACGGCCGCACCAGGAAATAAACTAACTATCAAAAGTCCAATTGTTATGATTAACTCTTTGGATAGATTCCTAAGATTGATACGAATACTTCTCACCAGATCAGAAATCATAGTTTTAATTGAAAACTTGGGTGACACATAAACATCATTCATTTGTCGCTCAATAGAATCGGACATATAACTCATAATAGGAGACACCATAATGAGCAAAAGATATTTTAAAGAAAACAAACCCAATGCAAAGAGGGTGATTCTAGATGTCCAATCACTGAACTTACCTATGATACCAGATCCAGTCTCCCAAGGATAAAAGTATCGCATCCAAGTACCAAGAACATCGCCAAGATATACACTTACGCTTGTCACTCCTGCAGCAATAATAAGACTGACGATTCCACTAAATAAAAAATATTTCAGCAATCCATATTTACCAATACTTTTAAGTACTCTGAGATAAGCTAATATTCCGTTCATATTAAGTTGCAATTCGATTTCTAATCCATATTACTCAATATCCTTTGAAGACGTTCCAATAAATAGACAAATTGATGATTTATATGGATGAGTATTTTTCAACTGATAGACTACATAACTATAAAAGTAATATTTAAATACTTGAGATGAAATTACCCCCATTGTTTCTTTGACTCAATTCATTACTTAAGAATGATAATGTATTTTCTTTTATAAAAAAAAGCAGCTGTCACTTTCGGGACAGCTGCCAAATAATTTTAAAAACCTAAAACTCTTTTACACTTCTTTTTTCTTTCTCTTAGTTTTGAATAACTCAACCAACTCCTTGGGTTTCATGAAGTTTAGGTCTAGGAATGTACTCTTGACAAACTTCTTGATGTCTTGATAATCTCTACCTCTCTTGTCAGTATATGCCTTAATTAGACGTTTTATATATCTAAGGCTAAGATCTTTCACATCTTGGTTAAACTTCTGATTAGAGAAGATATTAATGTATAGTATAAACGTCTTAGTCACTTGAAAATACTCAGCATAGCTGTCCGTATCTAGGTTGTCTAAGAATCCAGTGAAATTTGTAAATATCGTTGACCTAAGATTTTCATTTTCTTCAGATAAGCCTTCGTGTTGATCGTGATATTTTCTTACTGCCTCGATACTATTCTCATGTACATATCCATTATTATGTAATAGCTTCATCAGAGTATAGTATTCTTCTAGATTACCACCCACTTTGGCAGCGTGAACTAGCTTAGCCATACGCATATCTGATTCTGCCGTAACTAGTATGCCCTCCTTACGGAATGCAGATAGTTTTTCAAAAAATGCATTTTTCAATGCTGTAGCATCGTCATTAAGTTTAGCTAATTGTTTAGAATATTCTTTTTGCTCTGCCACATTGAGATCGTAGTACATACCTATGATCATCATAGTCTCAAGATACTCATCATGGTTACTGATCGCATCATTAGATATAAAGGTTAGTAAGTGCTTATGTAGACTCTCGTTGTTATACTCTCCTCTAATTCTATATAGAAGAAATGCTCTTAGAGAGTGATAATTAGACTTAAGCTCTCCTGTAGTCTGTGGAAAATCCGTAGACAGAAAGTTAAGACTCTCAAACTGCTTTTGATATTTTTTCAATACTAAAGCTCTGTTTGCCGGTACTCTTAGGTGATCAGACTTCTGGCTCTCTAGAAAACTTCTTACGCGCTTATTATTGATGCTTTCCACAAGATTTGTGATCCATATATCACTACTAAGCGCAAATCCCACTTGTACAGATTGACCGATACGCTGCTTTATCATTTCAAAATTGGCGCTATTGGCTATATCCACGAGGATCTCTCTAAAGTGATCTTGTGGTTGTCTATACTTGGTATTGCTATCTACTGCGCCTCTAAGCACAGAGTACCCTACTACCTTAGGTATATATAGTCCTTCGTATCCATCATCAAGCAGTACTTTCTCAAATGACTCTAGCTGTAATGGATTATCGTTAGCTACTCTTAGATATAGCTCTTGAATTTCCGGCTCAATCTCTGCTACCAATGTTTTATAGTCATCATCTTCCTCTTCATCTAGATATTTTTCTAGATGAGCAGATGCTTGTATTTTCGTTTTGATCTCTTCAAGTTCTGAGAGGTATTTTTTATCTAATGCTTCCATTTGATATGATTTTACTGGATACATACCCTTTCACCATTGTTCCAATTAGTGCAAGAGCAAGTTATCCCATTATTTAATAATAATTGTATAAAAACTTAGAAACCCAGTAAGACGCATGTCAAACCGGGTTTCTATAAATTTCGCTGAGAGGTTAAATCCTCAGCTGTATCTGCGAAGATCTCATGTATATGGCACATTTGCCTATGCGATCTACTATGTAATTTTGTGATGCAACACTAAAATAGGAATTTTATTCCGCATCCTTAGTTTCAGTCGGCGTTTCTGCCTCTACTTCTGCTGCTTCTTCAACATTCTCTGCTGGTGCTTCTTCAACTTCTGCTGCTGCTTCAACTTCTACTACTGCTTCTTCAACTTCTGCTGGTGCTTCTTCAACTTCTACTGGTGCTTCTTCAACTTCTGCTGGTGCTTCTTCAACTTCTGCTGGTGCTTCTTCAACTTCTGCTGGTGCTTCTTCAACTTCTGCTGGTGCTTCTTCAACTTCTGCTGCTGCTTCAACTTCTACTAATGCTTCTTCAACTTTCTCTGCCGGTGCTTCTGGAGAGCTTTCTTCTCTGAATGCCGCTTCAGCTTGTTCATCTCTCTTAGGAGCGACTGGAGCTTTCACTTCACCATCAACAATTTTTCTAAAATCAATTAACTCCTGAGCAGTCTCTGCTTTACCAGCATCAATCTTAGTTTGCTTCTCAGCTAACCATGATTCTAATTTAGCATCCGCTTGCTCTTGAGTATGTGCACCTTTAGTTACACCCCTTTGAAGGTGCTTCATGTACATAACTCCTGTAAATCTAAGGATAGCTCTTGCAGTATTAGTAGGCTGTGCCCCTTTTTCTAACCATTCGAAAGCTTTAGCTCTATCTATCTCGATAGTTGCAGGCTTTGTCATTGGGTTATACATACCGATTCGCTCAATAAATTTACCATCTCTTGGCGCTCTAGCATCTGCTATTACAATATGGTAGTATGGTCTCTTTTTCCGACCTTGTCTTGTTAGCCTAATTTTTACTGGCATAGTATTAAAATTTAATTGGTTAAACCATTACCTATCTTAACTGATATCAGCGAACAGGCTTTCAAATATTACTAATTAGATGACGTAGACAGAATCTACATACTCTAAGCGAGCGCAAAATTAATATAATAAATGATACCGTGAGGATTTTCCTTAAATATGATTTAATCTTTGATCCACTATAGATTGATCACTATAAACCAAAGATCGATAACTTTAGACTTTACAACTAATACTCCCCAACTACCCTTCCTTCTTGATAGTCTCTGTCTCCTCCCCGAAATACTGGGCAAAACGCTGAATATCATTAGCGAGTTTGGTGTTATTAGTTGCTTTGAAATATGTATCTCCCATAGACTTGAGTGCCTGATAGACAAATCTGTCCATCTCTATCACTTGCAATTCTTCAGTCCATAGGTCTATCTTGAAGGTATCCTTATATTCCTTATCAAATAATGACAACATCATAGCTTTTGCACTTTGTAGACCTGTGCCACTTGGATTATCATCGGATTTCCACTCTATACCGATTGGATGATTATCATCATTGAGTTTTACGTTGATCTGTATTTGTGAAGTCTTAGCCATGTCTATCTCTGATTATTATTCGTTGCAAATGTAGGGCTATCTATTCATTTTCATATATTGGAGTGAAATTAACATATTGTTAATTTCGGATAATGCCGTAAAAAAGTGCTTCGTCTTGTTAATCAAGCTTTACTACTTATTTGTACAATAGTCCATTTATCTAATGCGAGAGCGAAGACAAGTAATACTAACTTTTAGATGATAGATTCTATACTAGCTGACAATAACACATTTGTCAGATTTGGCCCTGAGCATTGGATTTCACTTGCAGTTTGGTGGAGTATTGGAATTATTATAATGTATCTCGGCCGCAACCAATGGAACGAAACACAGCAAAAAAAGTGCATTTTCTACTTTGCACTTATTATTGCGGCCACTCAACTATTCAAGATTTTTGCACGACTATATTTAGGCACATTTGATATTACAACAGATCTTCCTCTGGAGCTTTGTAATATTATGTCGCTAATCATGCCATTTATTATGCTAAACAAATGGAGATTTGGATGGTCTATTATGTTCTTTTGGATATGTGCAGGTACCGCACAAGCAATGGTCACACCAACACATATTGAAGCTTTTCCGAATTATGAGGCTCTCAGATACTGGGCAGTACATGTAGGACTTCCTATTATTGCTATATACGGAGCAGTCGTATATGGATGGAGAGTGACTTGGAAAGACGCATTATTCTCCGCTATAGGCCTGAATCTAATAGCTTTAGTAATCTACTTTGCCAATCTAATATTTGACTCCAACTATATGTACCTCAATGCTAAGCCACCTGGAGTAACAATATACAGTATTCTCGGCCCATGGCCTTGGTATATTCTGAGTTTAGAGGGAGTCATATTTATCCTATTTAGTTTATTGTTGATTCCTTTTGAGTGGTTATCCTATCTAGATAAAAAAAACGAAAAGGCAATTCCCCAAACAAAAGCCATTGATTAAAATGGTGAACCGGATAAATTTGATTTGTAAGCCTATATACTTTACATAGAAATACTAATTTATTATGATGACATGGATAAGATACGTGTTATCACCATAATTGAAATCAAATGTCCTGTCGAAAAATAGACTCAGTTTATAGTCTTCAAACCAACAAATTAATATCTCTTCTTAATTAAACGGGATCTATATGATAGAATTAAGAAGTGAGCAAAATAAAACCTACTCCAAGTTTGTAGTTCGGTAAAATATTGACTCATTGGTTTAATAAGATTTACAACCTTATAAATATGTTAACACTTGAGGAAATACTCAAAGAAAGGAAGCCTAATATACAGGGTGTGATCAACGAAATAAAATGCAATAGTGTGAACAAGATATTAGCCTATACCCTATTAGCTTATAAACGTCGTCATCGAAAAATAATCACAATGGTGATAAGATAAAGCCTATCATACTAGCATCTCTATCTATTGATAAGGTACAATTGTTGATTATCACATTTATGAATTAGGTAAAATAGATTTTAATACAACGAAAAACCTTTCTTTGCATATAAATATAAAAACTAGGAGTTATTAGCAAATAAACAATTTAAGGCGATTCTATTAGACATTTCACTAACGGACAAAACAATACCGATGATAAAAAGTACAATTTCCTCATTCGTTCTTTTTCTAGCTATTTCTTGCGTTTCATTGGCACAAAATGTCCCAATACTAGACTTTTCAGTTAATAATTTTGGGCAAGTCCAATTGGGAATAGAAGCAAAGGCTGATAAATATTACGTTTTAACTACTTTACACCAACCTGATCTTACTTATGAGTCGCCAACTTCCATAACTATGGGTGTAGATGGAAATATGATAATCTCTGAGCCTCTTGCCGCTTTTCCTCAACAAAACTATAAGATTACTGAACATTCGATTGCCAACCCAGATGATACAGATGGAGATGGTATAGATGACATTACAGAGTTTAATGATATGCCCAGACAAGCACCACTTAACTTTGCTGAGGCTATTGATTTCACAAATGGTACAACCTCCATAGACAATGCTGAAACTTTCGCTAGTATGGCGGTAGTAGCTGATGTACCCTGGGCGCCTTTTCTCAATGGCCAACAATTTGTGAAATTCGGAATACTGGATAGAGACACCGATGAACCAAAGGTGTATTTTATAAATAGTAACACATGGTTTATTCATGCAGAATTTTTCAATGCGATTCCAGCAACAGTTAATGGAGATGATGGCTCGGGCGAAATAGTTTTCAACCCTAATGAAATACTTCCTAATGGAGTAATTGGAAGTTATTCATTTAATTTCTCATTTGGAGACGCAATGTCTTTCGAAGCGACACAAAGAACGTTTGAATTATTAGCTGCTAATATGCCATTCCTTCAAAATAACTTCCAACATTTTATTGGAGATGGAGGAGAGATACAACACGAAACACAATATGCAGATGACTTTATTGGATCAAGGATAAATGTTGTTTTAGAATCTGAGGTTTTTGGAGATATAGATTATATACCATTCAACGAAGCAGAAGGTTTTGGCTTCTTTAAAAAAATGGAATTGGATGAAAATCCAGGATCAAGGGATATTGTACTCTACGATGCATTACCTAATTCATTACCCAGAGTAGGAGGAATAATTACTTCAGTAGTTCAGACACCTCTATCTCATGTCAATTTGAGAGCTATACAAGACAATGTACCTAATGCTTATGTTAAAGATCCATTATCTATACCTCTGATTACTAACCTTTTAGGGAAGTATATTTACTACAAAGTAACCGCAGAAGAATACGAAATTCGAGAAGCTAGTATAGAAGAAGTCAATGAATGGTATGAAAATATAAGACCTACTCAACCACAAATCCCTGAAAGGGATCTTAGCGAGACAAGTATATTACCATTGGATGACATAGAGTTTGAAATGTCCGTTGCTTTTGGGGCTAAATGTTCAAATGTAGCTACTATGAGAAGATTTGGATTACCAGAAGGCACAATCCCTAATGGATTTGGTATACCATTCTATTTCTATGATGAGTTTATGAAGTATAATGGATTTTACGATGATGTACAGACCATGATAAATAATCCAGATTTCATTAGTGATCTAGAGATACGTATAGACATGCTTAAAGATTTCCGAAAAGAAATAAAGGATGCCCCTATGCCACAATGGATGCTAGATGAACTTCAAGCTATGCATGATATGTTTCCAGAAGGTACATCGGTGCGATGTAGATCTAGTACTAATAATGAAGATTTACCTGGATTTAGTGGCGCAGGATTATATACTTCCAAAACACAGCATCCTGATGAAGGTCACATATCAAAATCGGTGAAGCAAGTTTATGCCAGCATGTGGAATTTCCGAGCATATGATGAAAGAGATTTTTATCGAGTAGATCAATACATAGCCGCAATGGGAATTTTATGCCACCCAAATTTTGAGGATGAAAAATCCAATGGTGTAGGAGTAAGTATAGATCCAGTATTCAATACAGAAAATACATTTTACCTCAATACTCAAGTTGGTGAATTCTTAATTACAAATCCTGATGCCAATTCAATTCCTGAAGAAATTCTATTGTATCAAGACCCAGATGAAGGCTACTTGGTGTTAAGGAATTCTAATTTGGTGCCAATTGGTCAGTTAGTTATGGGTGAGGAATACCTTAACCAAATGAGAGATTATCTCCAAATTATACATGATGAATTTGCTCTATTATATAATGTGGTTGGTGTAGAAGGATTTGGAATGGACATCGAATACAAGGTGACTGCTGAAGACCATTTAATTATTAAGCAAGCTAGACCGTGGGTCTCATTTTGGGCAGATATCAAATCTACATTTGATCTAGGCGTAGAACAACTCACAGCACCGGCTACTTCCGCTAGTTTGGGAGATGCAGAAATAGTCAAGATCCAAATTGACAATAAAGGAATCCGAGTTATGAAAGACTTTGAAATTTCTCTCTTTGTTGATAATCAATTTGTTGAAACTTTAGAAATTTCGGATGAAGTTAATCCTCAAACTTCTGCTGAATTTCAATTTAATATTCCTCAAGACTTTTCTAATGTAGGTGACTATGACATTAGAGCTATAGTGGCACATGTTGAAGATGGTTATGGTGCTAATGATACATTAGATATAGTACTCAGTAAATTACATCTTCTCGAAGGCGGAATTACTATTGTAAAAGGTATATCCAAATGTGAAAGCCAAATAGATATTACCGCTAATGTTACTAACTATGGAGAATCTACTTTCTATGACACTGAAATAGAGATAATTGTCAATGGATTAGTCGTCGATACAATTAATTATGACTTTGGTATTCCGTACTTAGTTGATGTAGACATATTAATTCCAATCACAGAAAATATTCAACAATTCGACAATCAAATTACATTAAATTTATTAAGAGTAAACGAAGAACAAGATGCTGTTTTAAATAACAATACAGCAATGATTAGCACTGATTTAGATTCTACTCATGATTATATAACCATAATAATAAATGCTGATAATTACCCTCAAGAAACATCTTGGGCTATATACGATGAGTTGAATAATGAACTTATTGAGACTGGCGAATTATCCCCACAAGATTCGGCATATGCACAAGAAGTTTGTGTGGATTATACTTCTTGTTTATCCTTAACAATCTTTGATTCTTATGGTGATGGAATATGCTGTGGATATGGTATTGGAGATTTTTTATTGACTAATTCAAATGGTGAGATACTTTTTACTAACAATGGCGAATTCGGTAGTCAAGCAATAGAGTTATTCTGTCCTAATGGAGAAGGTTGTACGTTTACTACAGATATCGAAACTACCTTAGCTTCAAATGAAGAGGCTACAGATGGCACTATCACAATCAATCCTATTGGTGGATTTGCGCCTTACGAATTTAGCATCGACGGTGGTGCAACATTTGTATCTAACAACACTTTCACAAATCTAGCTCCTTCCGATTATATGATAGTAGTAAGGGATGCTTCCAAAACATGCTTCCAAGAAGAAACGATAACTGTGGACTACGATATACTAGAAAGTATAAATGATATTTATTTAGGCAACATCAAAGTATATCCTAATCCTACAAGAGAGAATTTCATTATCGAGATAGATGAATCTTTCGAGGTACTCCGAGATATTAATATTGAAATATATGATTCTCTAGGAAGGTTAACTCAAAGTAATACAATCTCTAGAAATAGTCAAAATCTTAAAACTTCATTGTCGTTAGCGGAATATAATTCTGGTAGTTACATAGTAAAATGTTACAATGAGAATTTTGAAGTTCATTTTAAAGTGATAAAGATTTAAGCGAGATCATACTTATAAATAATACAGTTATAGAAGATGACCGTTTACCTCTAATGAGATAAATAGACATTTATTTTAATGCCTATATTTCATTCTACCCAACTTCAGTCAATAACAAATTACATCCTCGAGCTTCGGACATATCCAGTCTCCCAGTTAATACTAATTGATTTTTACTATTGATATATCCAGTATCCTCAGTCATGATGAATGAGCAACTATCAATATTAGCTAAGTCAGTAAGACAGACCACTCCTTGCTTTCCTATAGCTGAAGGTGATAAAGGATCTGTAATATCCATGATCTTCGCGCTAAGAAATATATTTTGATCGAAAGCTCCAAATCCAATCGAATAGAGTTGAGAACTGAGTTCTGTCATACCATACTCGGAGTAAATAGATGATACACCAAAAGACTCTTGCAACCGTCTGTGCATCTCAGCCTTAGGGAGCTCTTTTCTTTGGCCTTTCATTCCACCAGTTTCCATAATGATCAAATCAGGAAAGTCTAATGCATACTTCTCAGCGAAATCCATCAAGGCAAAACTGACACCGAAAAGTACAGTAGGCTTTCTATTGGCCTGGCAACGCTTAAGAGAATCGTATAACTTATCATGATCATAAAGATAGAAGTCACTCTCTGCATGCGCAGATATCTTGATAAAATGTTGCATCATATCGATCAGCGATGATCCTTCACGTTCTAAATAGTTAGGTAGTAAAACTAGATAAACGTAATCCACAATAGGTCCGTAATGGGATTCATAGATTTTAACTGTTTGGTTTAGATAAGTTTGGCGATCTCTGATATGATGCAGGCTTCTGCCTGTCTCGGTAGTTCCACTACTTGAATATGTAATCTCCGTTAAATCTTCTCCAGTTATGACTTTATGATGCTTAAAGCCCGATATAGGCAAATAGGGTATATCGCAAGCTTGATGTACTGCTCTATTTCCGAGATTAATAAGGTATTCAGCGTATACAGGATTATATTTTTTCTGATATTGATAGATATCTATGACGAGTTGCTCATAGTTTTCATCAGACACTTGAGCCACTCTGTCGAGTAATTCTTCTCTACGGCTATCTATATGGATTTTTGAAGTGATAAGAATGCGTTATATTAGTAAAGTGAATTCCATTTAACGAAATACAAAAGTAGTCTAATGTTTCAAAATCTAACGTACGCTTTCATAATTACTGTGGGCTTAAGCGCATGTAATCAAAGTGCTGATTTTTCTGATGTGCCGGAGCTTACATTCATTAGCATGTCAAAAGACACTCTAAATCAGGGTATTAACTCCGATACTTTATTCGTTACGTTGGGGTTCATAGATGGAGATGGAGATATTAGTATATCTGAAAATAATCCAGACAAGCTCAATCTGAGAGTTGTAGATATGCGTACTGGTAATATTTCTGATCAATTTTTGGTACCAGAGATACCTGTATCAGGTATATCTAATGGCATTAGTGGCGAGATGACTATAAAGATGTTAGGCACTTGCTGCATTTTTCCTGAGATGGATAGTATTCCTCCTTGCTCAGTCACACCACTTTACCCTGACAATGAATTCATTTGGCAATATACCTTAACCGATGATGCTGGCAACGTAAGTAATTCTGTAACCACAACTCCAATTTTTGTAAGATGTATATAAAATTTAAAGCCTTAATTATATATTTTCACTTCTATAAATGTATTATCTCAAGAATATTACCGCAAGAACTACGATATAAAAAAGAAGCTATTGAAAAAAAACTTCAATAGCCAAGCATCCTAGGAGTCCTACACCTTTTCCCTTAACCTTCAGTATAATTATAAAAGCGAATTAACATTCAACTAATTACTCAAATACCTACCTCAAATCCCCTACTAAATCACTAATTTAGCCGCAAATAACAATCACTAACTTATCAATATTTAATCCAATGATCATAGGAGTTCCTAAGGAAATAAAAAACAATGAAAACAGAGTAGGTCTTACGCCAGAAGGCGTTTTGGAATTAACCAAGAGAGGTCATGAGGTATATATGCAAGACGGTGCAGGTCTAGGATCAGGTATACCTAATAGTGACTATCTCAAAGTTGGTGGACATATACTTCCAACTATAGAAGATGTCTATGCTAAAGGCGAAATGATTGTAAAAGTTAAAGAGCCGATTGAAAGTGAATATGACTTGATCAAAGAAGATCAATTACTATTTACATATTTTCATTTTGCATCTCATAGACCACTTACTGATGCTATGATCCGTAGAAAAGCTGTTTGTCTTGCTTATGAGACTGTTGAGAATCATGATAGATCTCTTCCGTTATTAATTCCAATGTCGGAGGTTGCAGGACGTATGGCTACTCAACAAGGTGCCAAGTATTTAGAAAAGCCACAAAAAGGTAGAGGTATATTATTAGGTGGTGTACCTGGAGTAAAACCTGCCAAAGTACTTGTTCTTGGAGGAGGAATCGTAGGCACACAAGCCACTAAAATGGCCGCAGGTCTTGGTGCAGATGTTACTATTCTAGATATTAATCTTAATAGACTGAGAGAATTGGAAGATATTATGCCGGCTAACGTGACAACATTATTCTCGTCTGAGCTTACCATCAGAAAGTGTATCGAAGACCACGATCTTATTATCGGTGCTGTGCTTATACCAGGAGCAAAAGCGCCTAACTTGATTACTAGGGATATGCTTAAAGACATGAAACCTGGAACTGTAATAGTTGATGTTGCTGTCGATCAAGGTGGATGTGTAGAAACATGTAAACCAACTACTCACGCAGACCCAACCTTCATCGTAGATGACATTGTTCACTACTGTGTAGCTAACATGCCAGGAGCAGTACCTTACACAAGTACGATTGCCCTCAATAATGCTACACTCCCATACACTATACAACTAGCAAATAAAGGATGGAAGCAAGCGTGCAAAGACAATAAAGAACTCAAATTAGGTCTTAACGTGGTCAAAGGTAAAATTTGCTACAAAGCAGTAAGTGAAGCATTTGATCTTCCTTACACCAACGCAGACAATTTCTTGGACTAATAAATATATAGCTGGATGACATTCCAACTTTAATAAAATCTGCTGTACCCTAGCCTTTTGGTTGGGGTATTTTTTATTGTAGTCTTCTCTACTCTTTAACTCTAAATCTATCTAGACTCCTCCAATACTTATCTTTAAAAACATCATACGTAATCCTATATAAGCTATCTAAATTCATTACTTCATCCATAACCTTTACAGTTTGTCGAAAGTCCTTGGTAGCATATAGTATCTTTCGTTTATCCTCGCCCGTTTCTCGCCCTATATTCAAACAATATTGACTCTTAGCCATTAATCTGTTGACCCGTTCTTCAAAAGTGTCTAATAGTTGATAGTCATCATCGCTTGGCATTCCATTACTTCCGTTGTCATAGCTTAAAGTCAAGACTGTAACCCAAGGGTATGCAGCAATGTGATCCCAGTTTAACAATTTTGTATTAATAGAAGCGATTACAGTCTCACCTTCCTTAGTTTTTGATTCGTAACCAGTATATGTATCCGCATCAGTAATATGTATGACTTGATCGTATTTTTCTATTAGCTCTTTGTGCCGCCATTTGAGAAAGCTCGACAGTTTTGACATGGGAATCAAGTCGCCTTTAGTTTTATTCATAGCTTTTATATCTATACTATCGATGAGATCAATGCATTCCATTTCTCCAATATAGTTCTCTAAGAATATAAAAATACCTTGAGTAAATAATCGTTTTGTATAGTCTGTAATATCAGCATGAACCACATCTATATCAATAAGATCTGGATACTCTGAATGCGCATTATAAATGAAAAATAAATTATCCGCAGATAAAGATGCTTGACTAAACGCAACTTCGAAATCTTCTCGATCTGTAGCTGGCTTCAGCGCCGTAAACTTCCAATTAGGAATATTGGGTGCCGCAGCTACTAACTCCTCTATGAATGGTATGACAACCACATTTCCGTCTGCTGTAATGATCAACTCGGCTGTATCATTATCATACATTCCCGTCAATATAAAAAACCCATTTCTAAGTCTATTTAATTTAATGGATACTACGTCTATGAAATCACGAGAAATATTTTCTTGTGATTGTATAGTTTCAAAAAAACGATCAGCATGATCTACAAACCAACTCCAAAAATCTTCATTGTATACCTTTTTTACTTCAATCATCTTAACCTCTATTACTATGCGCAGTTACTTTTTATAATTAGTATAAATCTAGTTCATAACGATCCAAAACATATTTTCCGTCTTGAGTATCACTCAGTATTATGGTAAATATCAAGTAAATCGGAGACTATTATATCAGCAATTTTTAAGGTACATCTTCTAGATACTAAAAATCGAAAATATCATTACCCAGTCAATAAAATACTGACTCCGACCCTATAATTTTCTATCTAAAAGTCATTCCAAAGGTCTCGAGCCCTACGTGTGAAACCATCATTGGTGGTCCTAACCTCACTTGGATTACCGACTATTTCTTCAGGATTCTTTTTATACAACTCCGCTTCCCAAGATCGATTTTGATTTTCTAGTCTACATGTAGAATGGAGTAACCTATAATCTCGATGGCTCAATGAAGGCGCGTAGAAAAGAAATTTAACATTATTCTCACCAGTGGATAAAACTTTATTATATCTCCAGATTTGATACGGAAATGCAGATAACTCATTATCTACGACCATAGCGTCGTCAGGTTTACCATATCGTAAGAATACATATCCCATATCCGTATCAAAGCCATAAGATGTTCCATTAAAGAAATTATGATCTACTGCTCTTGCAATTTTCATATAAGCTGCCATTGCACCCTCAGCACCAACCCCTGAAGTTTCTTTCCAATAATCATGGATAAATCTTCTTTTTGCTATGGTATTGTCATTTTCCAAAAGAACGTCCAATAATGATCTACGCGGTTCGTGAACAATTGGTGCAAGCGCCTTGAGAAAGTAGTCCAAGCTATCTACATCAATATCCTTTACAAATGAGTTACCTATTTTATCTGACCTCTTGCTTAGTTGATTTATATCCGCCTTTGGGTTTACTCTAACAAAATTGACAATTTTACTATCAATTATTTCCTTCTTATCATTGTACAACTTTACTGCAAAGTGATAATTACCAGAAACAATATCCGTAATTTCCAACTTCAATAAATAGGCTTTTATCTCTCTGGAATCCAACCTTTTAAACTTAATTACCTCAACTTCTCCTGCATCTACCTCAAAACCTTCAATTATCTCATAACTACAGTAATACTTCTCAGAATCTTGCAGACCATACACCTCCACATACGAAGTCAATACATCTATATCTTTTCCGAAGTACGAATATGGCAATATCTCCATGTATACCCCATTTCGTGCTATTGGAGACTCTTGATCAGATTGCTCTATTGCCGATACTAGCATTATATCTGACATTAACATTAGATTTTTATGCGATATAGTTACTTGTTTTTCTATTTTAAAAATATGTTTAGGACCCTTCTGATCTTCTAGCTCTACCACTACTTTGTAATCACCCGGACTTAATATAAATCTTCGAACATCCAATAGATCTTTTGTGAATTCTTCCAAACCTGATACCAACATGTTTTTCTGAAAATTTACAACCTCATCTTCCTTGTAAATAACTATAGTTGATAACACTTCATTGGCAGATATAACATCTGCCACATATAGACTGTTGGCAAAGATTCTATAGTTGACCTCAAGATACTGCTGATCTACATTGCTATATCTGATAAAATCTACACTTGCTTTAATAGACCAAGCCTGTATGGATATGGTAACTAATATTAGTGTGAATAAATGTTTCATAATGAATACATTAATACTGTGACAGGGTAAAAATCCCTAATATGAAGTACAAGATGAAATTAAGAATGTAAACTAGAGTTACTTGATGGAATTAATATCCTTTATCATAAGTAATTGAAAGATTCTTCTTCTTCGTGTCATACTTAGTATTAAGGTATCAGGGGTTGACTTTTCTACCGTAAATATCTTGGAGCCATTCACCGTCAATTGTAGTCGACTTCCTGCGCGATCATATTTATAATCTTTGTACGCTCCAAATAGGTTTGTAGTAAGACTTATCGTATCAATATCGAATGTTGTACCATCTAGAGTCCTTGTCTTTTTTCCCTCTTTCAGTGCTTCGCTCAGAATCCATGAACCATAACTATCACTATAGTCCAGTGTTCCTGAAATTTCTTCTTTACATGATGTACCTATTGTAATACAAATACTAAGATAGAATACTGATTTTATAAAATTTGTCATCCAAGAGTATTGATAATAGATAATCAGTTTATAATAGATATATCTAAGATAATAGTATTAATCGAATTGAGCAATTTAATGTTGGAGTCTCAACAAAATCCTATTCTTACCGAATAATAAACAGTCGTCAAAAAGAATATCTCTTTAACAGCATAAAACATTGGACTAAGATTACGGTTTTAAACTAATCTGACTAAATAAAAAAGAGCCATCATTACTGATAGCTCTTTATATTTTAACAAAACATCGATAAAGACCTTACTAGTCTTTTTTAACGTATTTTTTCTCTTTGATCTTAGCTCTCTTACCTACTAATTCTCTTAGATAATATAGCTTTGCCCTTCTTACCTTACCTCTTTTAAGAATTTTAACTTCTACCAAATTTGGAGAAGCTAAAGGAAAAATCCTTTCTACACCTACACCGCTAGACATTTTTCTTACTGTGAAAGTCTTTGTAGCTCCTTTACCACTAATCTGGATCACATCACCTCTATATATCTGTATTCTGGACTTTTCACCTTCTACAATTTTATAGCTAACAGCTACATTATCACCAGGTCTGAAATCAGGAATTTCATTTGCGACACTTAGTTGTTCGTTTACGAATTTTATTAAATCCATCGTACTTGTTTTTATCAGATTCTAAATTTAAGATCGCAAAAGTAATCTATTAATTGATAATTACAACTATATCTCAATTATTATTTTTAGAGAAAAAAAGTATACATATCAAATTACTGAATACGTACTGTACCTGATATAGAGTATTATAATGGGTAAAAATCACCTAATCAATGTTACGTTACCTTTCAGCTCAAATGCATTTCCTCTAGGGCCTGTATACTGCACAGTATAAACATAAACGCCTCCCATAGCTTGCTTCCCTGCATTATTATATTCACCATTCCACCCTTGGTCAGGATCATTATTTTCAAATATCCTCTCTCCCCATCTACTCCAGATACTCAGCGTATAATTTCTTATCCCTGGAAGATAGCCCTTACCACGAAAATCATCATTGAGTCCATCATTATTAGGTGTGAAAGCATTAGGCATATGCAGGGTAACTAATGGAGATACGTCAACAACTTTGATTAGTGTATCTGTACAGCCTGATTCGTGCCGCACAACCTGTATAATATTATATACGCCCGTATCCTGATACGTATAGAAAGGATCTTGATCGTAAGATATGCCACCGTCACCAAAAGTATAAAACCAATCGATGGCATCTTCTGATTGGTCAGTAATCTCCAGGGTACTATTAAAATTTGAAAGTTCTTCCGGAGTGCAATCAAATGCTGCGGTAGGACTAGGTTCTACAGTGATCCATTCATTAAAAGATGTTGATGTAGTACAGCCTATAGGAGAAGTGACTTGAAGTGAAACACTATATGTTCCAAAATCCTCATAATTGTGAAATGGGCTAATCTCGCCGCTAAATCCTCCATCACCAAAATCCCAAGATAGATCATAGCTAGAATCGATAGGAGTAGATAGATTATTGAAAAATATATTAGCAGGAAGGCAGCCAACAAAAGAATTAGGTTCAACAATCAAAAGACCTGGTATAGGAAAATAGGACAAAGCATAACTTGTGGTATCTCTACAATTGTTACCATCTACTACTTCTAGCTGTGTACCAAAAAGACCAGGAGTCAAGTAGGTATGACTCGGGGCTGCGGCCATGGAGGTATTGAAGTCACCAAAACTCCAATTATTCTCAATTATGGCTCCAGCTCCACTCGAACTCAGATTAGTGAATTCTACAGGCCCTGCCACACATGTATCATAGTCAAAAGTGTACTCCGCTAATATTGGCGGATATAAGTTTACTGTAACTTCTGCTGTATCCCTACATCCAGAAGCAGGTACATTGTTATTGATCTGCATCACCCCAGTATATGTACCATAATCGGGTAATGTCAACGTAATATCTCTGGTATTAAACGTCTGTAAATCTCCATCTATATCAAACTCCCAATAGTATTCTTCAATAAACTGAGGTAATCCACTAGTATTGACCAAATTAACAACATTATCCCCACATGAATTGACAACATAGTTCTTTCCGTCTATGATATCATCTGCTTCAATATTGGCAAATACACCATCGTCACAGTTAGTTACATTGAATTGAAAATCTCTTCTGACCTTGCCTATAGACAAACCTCCTCGAAACTCTTCTACACATATACCAACAACAAATTGGCCAGATATAAGAGGTATTCCAGATATAAGACCTGTGTTTGCATTAATCGATACCTGAGGTGATCCTCCCATAGGGTTGAATACTTGATATGTCGGTTGCAGAAATTGAACTGGATCATACGGTGGCATACATATCGCAGGACTAGGTGTAACACCAGTACAAGAGTTTAAATCTCCACCATTAGTCCCTGACCCATCTGTACCTCCAGAAGCCAGCGGACTGCAAAAAGAATATACTAACACGTCACCATCTGGGTCTGTAGCTGAGTGTTGGAAATTTACATCTTGATTAGCACAAATTACTATAGGTGGAAATTCATTAAAAACTGGGCTATCATTACAAGTCGAAATGGCCGCTCCTGATATATTAATAGATGTTACAGATCCAGTATCTCCAGGACTCACTATGTTAGTGATAGATTGATTGCGACAACACCTTTGATATGCAATCATGTATTCGGTATTAGTTAATGGTAAGTTTACCACAAATTTATATAACCCTTTTTGCACACCGATATTTGGTGGTATAATCAGACAAGGATTACTTCCCACATTAGTTACATTTGAAACGTCTTGGACATTTATGTTATCTATTGTTCTCAGGTAATTCCATGTAATGCCATCAGAGTCGAGTTCAAACAATCCAAATCTTCCTTGAGGATCAAACTGTGCCCCTCCACCTTGGGTGTCACGATATAGTGTCATGGTAATCTCAAAAGAGCCTTCTACACCATCGAAACCCTGGCACTTATAGACCATATCCCCCCCTACAATATGGGCACTATACCCGACCCATGCAGAAAGTAAAAAGACCAATAAAAATGATATTCTAATTATTAAATGTTTCAATAGTAATGTTCTTTATATTTTAAATGTATTTGAATTAATTTTATTATTTCAATTTACACAGAGATCATGGTTTTAAAAAGAAAAATCAAATTTTCAAGGACCTTTTCCTTAATTGATATAATTATTATAGAATTCTTAACGTTTTGATTATCCTTTTACGTATTCTCAATTAGTAAAAACCCAATTTCATTTAATATTAAGAGCGATCTTAATTATTAAACGCTTCTTCAAAATAATATATTTTATGGTGTATCAAGATGAGATCAACGATATATGTAAGCTTTTGAAAAACGATAAAGTAATCATATGTCCGACTGATACCATATGGGGACTTAGTTGTAATGTCATGTCAGAGGAAGCGACAAGAAAGATTTATAGCATCAAAAAAAGAGCAATAGGAAAACCGTTTATCCTTTTGGTATCTGATCTCGATATGCTAAAAAGATATGTCATAGAATTACATCCTCGCATTGAAACACTTCTTTCCTATCATAAAAAACCTTTAACCATAATTCATAGTAATCCACGATCTATTCCGAAATATGCATTAGCCACAGATGGAAGTATAGGAATTAGGATAGTAAAAGAAGAGTGTTGTCAACAGATAATCATGACTCTTAATGCACCTCTAGTATCGACATCTGCGAACTATAGTGACCATCCATCTCCTAGAAATTTTACTGAAATAGATCAAAAACTTATTTCAGAAGTGGATTATACAGCGCAATATATGAGAGATCAAAATAATCTAAATGATCCTTCTGTAATAATAAAATATGATAATGAAGGGCAAATCGAAATTCTCCGGCCCTAACATTAACCTTAATTGTAACTTTCCAAATACTCTTCTAGAGAATTATCGCTTTGAACGTAATTCAGTGCCTCATCCAAAGCTTTATCACCAACAATCTGGACTTTATTCTCTGCTATCTCACCAAATAATATTCTTGCCATTTGAGCCTTTATTTCCTTTCTAATAACAGACACATAATTGTTTAGATATCCTGATGCAAATTGATTTTTCTGACCACTTACATATTCATTAAAGGATTGAAGTACTTCTGTAGGCAGTTCCCATGCAGCTATTTGCTCTATTGTGCCTTCAAAGTTTAATTTATCATCTCTTAGTTGCATATAAGTCCACTCAGGTATCTGACTCAGTATACTTATAAGTCCAGGATCTTCGTCTGCCGCACTAATAGGTACATATACATCAGGATATATTCCACCCGATCCATATACCTCTCTTCCCAGTATCTTAGTATAGTACTTTAGGCTATCAACGATTTGGATTGTATCCGAGCTATATCTTTTGCTTACATCATGATAGTCATTTAAATTGTCATAAGATTGTTGGATTGATCTGCCGGTCGGAGTGTAGTATCGTGCTACAGTTAGTCGTATAGCGCCCCCATTTGAAAGAGGATACTGCTCTTGGACCAGACCTTTACCAAATGTGCGCCTTCCCACTACTAAACCTCTATCCCAGTCTTGGAGAGCACCTGCCAATATCTCAGATCCTGAAGCAGAGTTTTCATCTATTAGTACCGCTATTCGCTCTACGTTAAAAAAACTCTTACCCGTAGTGGTATAGTCTATTCTGTCATTTGCCTTCCCTTCTGTATATACTAGAAGACGGTCTTTTTCTTTCATCAATTGAGAAAGTATGTTAGTCGTCTCTGGTAAGTATCCTCCAGGATTATTTCTTAGGTCTATAACTAGATGGCTTAAATTCTGGTTTTCGACAAGATCTTCTAGAGCTTCCATAAACTCTTTGTATGTCTTAGAGCTAAATCGATCAATCTTGATCAAACCTACCTTATCAGTAAGCATATAAAATATCTCTACAGATCTGAGAGGAATTTCGGTTATTGAAAGTTGCACCCTTTCCTCAGTCTTACTTCTATATTTATGTATTTGCACCTCTTTGTCTTCCTCCTCGCTGCTCAGCATATCACTGATGTCCGAAAATGGTAAGCCTTTACCCGCGACTACAATATCATTAATAGCTATTATTTGATCAAAACGCTCTAATCCCGCTTTATCCGCAGGGCTATCTTTTAATACAGAAATAATATTGACGGTATCGTCTAAATAGTAACTTTCTATACCAACACCCTTAAATTGGCCCTCCATACTTGCGTTTATAGACTTCATGTATTCGGGGGCTATGTATACTGAATGAGGGTCCAGTTGATCTAGTACTGCAGTTATAGCTGACTCTACTAAATCACTGTCATCTACCTCATCCACATAGCGAGTATCAACAAATCTAATGATCTCCTCTACACGTCCTGATCCATATCTAGCAGAACTTTCGTCCATATCGATACCTTGTATCAGAGGTGGATTATCGGCATCATTCATCTTATAGCCTAATACCATTCCCATGATCATCATGACACTTAACAAAAACGGCTGCCAAATATTATAATTCTTAATTTCTTCTCTTTTTTCGATCACCTGCGTTGTGGTTATTAGAGGATATAAATCACATTTCTTGCCAAAAAATAATAGCAATTCAATGTTTGTGCAAATGTATCAAGTTGTATGAACGAAAGTGCTACAATTCTAAATTTTAAAACTTTGGAAATTATTATTTCAAAATGCTTACTATTTGAGTGGTAAATCGAGTAAAAGCACAAATATTTCACCCCATTTAATTAAGCTTTATATAAGACAGCGTTAAAAAAACTAGCAAGTAAATTCAATGTAATAGCTCACATTGGGTAAGATTATAATCTAAGTAAATCATTGCACGTAGGAAATATTCAATAATTTTCTTAAGAATTAACTGAGTAGAACTATCTTGGGATTTGAATCTTTAATACAAATAATTGAAGTTAAATCAACCATTAAGTCTAAGTTCTGAATTTCTAGCTATCCTAGATCAGCTCGAAAATTCATCTGAGTCTATGTTTATCACTGGTAGAGCTGGTACAGGTAAGTCTACTCTACTGCAAATATTTAGAAATACTACCAAGAAGCGTACTGCTGTGGTAGCTCCAACAGGAATTGCTGCGCTCAACGTAAAAGGACAAACCATTCACTCTTTCTTCGGATTTCCACCTAAGATGCTTAATCCTGCTGATATAGGGAAGAGAAAAAATTGGAGAATGTATCAAAGACTTGACGTACTTATCATAGACGAAATATCTATGGTTCGTGCTGATATGATGGACAATATTGATTTATTTCTCAGAAGAAACCGAGGTATAAATGAGCCATTTGGTGGCGTGCAACTGCTGTTATTTGGTGATTTATTCCAGTTACCTCCAGTAGTTGCCAGTGAATTCGAAAAACATATATTTAAGAGTAGGTATGAGAGTCAGTATTTCTTTTCTTCTAAGATAATAAATGGCCCTGATTACCACCTCGGTATGATTGAGCTTCAAGAAGTCTATAGGCAGTCAGATCGCGGTTTTATCAACTTGTTGGATAATATTAGAATGAGAGCTATTGACTATGACGATATGGAGACGCTCAACGACAGACATCAACCGATACCGGAAGATCTAGATTACTTTATCACACTATGTAGTCGAAATGCTACAGCCAATGAGATCAACACCTCAGAACTGGCTAAATTGGACAGTGCCAATCACGTATTTTCTGCTAGAATAAGTGGCGATTTCTCTACTAAGCAAGTACCTACAGATCTTCATCTTACCCTCAAGATAGGCGCACAGATTATGTTCGTCAAAAATGATCCGAAGAAGAAATTTGTCAATGGTACCATCGGAAAGGTGGAATCTATCAATGGGGAGACCATAATAGTATCTGTCAAAAACGATCTTGAGGAAATCAAACGATTTGAACTAGAACAAATGGAATGGGAGATCATCAGATATACGCATCCTGAGGAGGGAAATAATGAAATCAAAACTAAGATTATAGGTACTTTCATGCAATATCCTGTAAAACTTGCTTGGGCTATCACTATACATAAGAGCCAAGGAAAGACTTTTGATACAGTAATTATAGATATGGGTAATGGTGCATTTGAGTATGGACAGACATATGTAGCTCTCAGTCGTTGCAGAACCTTACAGGGTATCTATCTCAAGCGCGCTATCAAACCCACGGATATCATGGTTGATAATAAGGTAGCAGAGTATTTTGAAAATAAGCGATATCATTCTTAATAATTTATGAGGAAATGATACCAATGTTATCTTCTACTTCCTTATATTAGTCTGAGAATAAATAAAAACGAACAGCAATGTCAAATTCAAGAAAAAAGCAAGAACGTAAAAGAAGAGGAAAAGCAGCTGAAAAGAAGTTTTTCAAAGTAGCAATTGTAGTTACAGTTGTACTTCTAGTATTAGTCTATTTTATGTACGCTAACTCTTAGCTAGAACTTAGCCGTAGTTACTAATTAGTTCTTTAGTATTACACTTAAACGGCATTAATCACATATCCCCAAAACTTACTACCAAAATACATATTTTGAATATCATGTTTGACACGTGTATTTCTAATAAAAGGATCTGAGTTTTGGTTACTAGTTAATTAAAACTCAAGTTTTCGCATTCTCCGGCTATTTTATGTCCATACTTGTAGTACTAATAAGACTTTAAATTATGTAATTGATCTTTTCTTTATTTGGAATAATCTACTCACAATCAAAAAGTGAACACTTAACAGATCATAATCCACTTCACTTATCCTATTAATTAATTGATTAACTAAACAACCAATTAACCTTAACTTACGGCATTTCTATATTCTCAACAATCTCAAGGCCATAACCAATGAGTCCAACCCTTTTTCGCGGATTACTAGTCATCAATTTGATCTTCTGCACTCCTAGATCTCTAAGAATCTGAGCACCTACTCCAAAGTCTCTCTGTTCAGTACTCGCAGATGGATTATTGTCAGGATTTGTGTCTAACTCTTTAAGCTTCTCTATAATCTCATTTCCTTTCTCTCCGTGACGGATGTACAATAGTACTCCTTTACCTTCTTCGCTGATTTTGTATAATGCAGAATGCAACTTATCAGCGTATCCGTCGAATAGAATACCTAAAATATCACCGGTCTCTGTATTAGAGTGCACTTTAGTCAATATTGGATCTTCACTGTTGATATTACCCATAGAAATAGCTACATGTACATCATCAGTGTTAATCTGACGATACGCCGCTACATTAAACTCACCATATTTAGTTTGAAGCGTAGTTGTCATTTCTTTTTCTACGAGTCTCTCAGTCTTCATTCTATAAGCCACCAAGTCCTTGATAGAAATCAGCTTGAGATCATGTTCTTTAGCGATATCCATTAGCTGTGGCAATCTTGCCATAGAACCATCTTCATTTAGTATCTCAGTAAGTACACCTGCTGGGTATAATCCAGCAAGACGAGCTAAATCGATAGTCGCTTCAGTATGTCCTGTACGACGAAGCACACCTCCAGATTTAGCTATGAGTGGAAAGATATGTCCTGGTCTAGCAAAATCATTAGCTATAGTATCAGGACTAACAATAGCCCTTATACCTGTTGATCTATCATATGCTGATATACCTGTTGTACATCCCTGCCCCAAGAGATCTATACTTACGGTAAAAGCGGTCTCATGTAGAGCAGAGTTCTTCTTTACCATTAGCTCAAGATCTAATTCCTTAGCTCTACTTGATTCGATCGGAGTACAAATAAGCCCACGACCATATCTAGCCATAAAGTTTATCTGCTCAGAAGTGACCAACTCAGCCGCACAAATAAAATCGCCTTCATTCTCGCGATCCTCATCATCTACGACAATTATAATCTTACCGTTCTTAATATCTTCGATTGCATCTTCGATCTTGTCTAATACAACTGTATTTTGACTGATTTTTGCCTCTGTCATATTTATCCGAGTTTAACTTTTATCTGTTTTTTTATGCATTGCCTTCGATGATGCTGCTCAATCTAGCTACATGTTCTTTCCAACTATATTTATCGACCACAAAATTACGTGCATTCCTTTGAATATTCTTGTATAATATATCATCATTTAGTAGCTTTTTAATGGCTACTGCGAATTCCTCAGGACTGTCAGCTATCATCACTTCTTCTCCTTCCCTCGCGCCAATTGCATTATTTACCTGAGTAGTAGTCACACAGGGTAACCCAATAGCCATAGATTCCAGAATCTTATTCTGCTGCCCAGTGCCTGAAAATATGGGCGCGATGAATATTTGTGAACTTCTGTAAGCATCTCGTATATCTTTAACCCATCCCACGACATTAACACTATCGCTAGCTAATTGTTGTACAATTTTAGTAGGCCTTGCACCAGAGATCGTCAAAGATCTGCCTTGAACTAATGGCAATATAAGATCCGTGATATAGACTGCAGCTGCTTCATTAGGAGGATAGCCCATATTACCAATAAATGCGAAGTCAGAATTGGCCTCATCAGCTAATCCAAAAGAGAAGAAATCAGTATCTATGCCATTGGGTACTACATGGATCAGCTCTGGAGTGGATATTGCCATGTAAGACTTATCCTGTTCTGATATCAAGGTATGGTGATCGAAATCGATAAATATTCTAGATTCGTACTTACGCATTCGCTTCGCTTCGGTGCTGAATAGTTTCTTTTTAAATCCTGAATAAATAGATGCTCTCTTCTCCATACTTTCACCGAAAGCATCCATATAGTCTATAGTTTTGGGTATATCCAAACGTCTAGCATACTCTGCTGCTCTAGGTAGTTGGCAGTATATATGACCAATATGGTGTCTTTTAGCTATCTTCTCTATAACTCTCATGATCGATGGATCATATAGTTGCGAAACCTGTATCGGTAGTCCTGTTACTATTGCCGATAGTCGATTATATATTCTGACCCCTTTTGTAATATCAAAATGATACTGTGAATAAACGAAAGGTTTCAGTTGCTCTTTATCTCTTTCTGAAACTTTCTCATCTGAGACAGATACTAGAGTAATTTTATGCCACTTAGCCAATTCTCTGATCTGGTAATACAGTCTTAGTTTATCACCTTTTTCAAGCGGATAGGGAAAACGACTAGAAATTATCAGTAAATTCAAGGTTATAATCTATTTGTTAGTCTTTGTATTCTTAATGCTTTAGGAGTCTAAAATCTCCATGTATTTCTGAGTCCATGTGATTACTATAAGTCCATTTGATAGTTATTATTAACGTTGTTGATCCAAATTTCAATCTATACTATTAGCTAATTAAGACGATTTAGAAAGTTTTAGTCCATTTGTTTAAAGAAAGACTTTAGATCCTTTGCGTCTGATGGTTTTATTCTTCCGCTCAGTATTAGTCTAAGTTCTCTTCTGCGACTAGCACCATCAAATAATTTTTGTTCTTCGGTACTTACTGGTCTTAGAGTTGGAACAATAATTGGTTTTTGACGGTCTGCGTCTAGCGCTACGAATGTGAGGTAGGCATGATTAGACTTGCGAGCATTTTTTCCAGTGATATCGGAAGCAGTAACTTCTACATATATTTCAATAGATGTCGTAAATGCTTTAGTCACTCTCGCGTTGAGAGTGATGACATCACCCAAATGAATTGGACTCTGGAATGAAACATGATCAACAGATGCTGTAACTACATGAGCTCCAGCATGCTTTGCTGCGCATATACCGCCTGCTATATCCATCCATTTCATAAGATACCCACCCATGAGATTACCTAGTGGGTTAGTCTCATTTGGCATGATCAACTCCGTCATTGTTGTGACTGATTCCGCCACTAATTTTTCTGCTCTCTCTTTATTCATACTCAATTTTTCAAAGGCTGTATCAATTGAATTGAGGTCGAAAATCCGTAAGACGGCTCTATCTTCCCCTTATTTATAAGCATACTGAAATACTTCGGCAAAGGTAGTTTTAAGCCTGTATTTAGCATCTTGTAGATCTACTTTTTTTCCAAGCTCTCTCGCAACAGACGTGACCTCCATGTCAGCTTCTTTTATGCCACATGGTACAATATTGTCAAACATATCTAAGTCTGTATTCACATTAAGGGCTAAGCCATGTAAGGATACCCATCTACTCATATGAACACCAATAGCACAAATCTTTCGTTTAAGTGCTTGTTGCTCACTTGGTGCTATCCATACACCAGTGAAATCTGGTTCTCTATACCCTACTATTCCATATGTTGCTAGCATCCGTATTACTACTTCTTCAAGATTCCTTACATATTTGTGTAGGTCGTTATAGAATTCGTCGAGATCAAAAATTGGATATACCGTGAGTTGTCCAGGACCATGATAGGTAATGTCGCCCCCTCTATTAATCTTGAAGTATTCGATGGATTCTGATGCTCTAAGCTCTTCGGATATCAAAAGATGATCTTCGCTGCCACTCTTACCTAAGGTATATACATGAGAATGCTCACAGAATAAAATAGAGTGCTCTTGTCTCATCGTTTGCTTTTCATCTTCATCAAAATCTCTCCATAATACTTTATTAGCCTTGAGGGCATTGTGAATTTCGGTTTGATAATCCCATGCTTGCTGGTACGTTATACCAGAGACTTCTTCGTATCTTACTATTGGTAATAAATTGATATTGAGTGATTTATCTTGTGAATGATGATTATTCAAACGTTTAGAAACGTGATTTGTTATATATTTGTACTGTCGGAACAAAGATATCAACATGAAGACATTTCTATTAGTTGCATCACTCATTATTTCTGGAAACTTATTGGCTCGACAGGTTCATGACTTTACAGTTACTGATACGGATGATGTGATTCATAATATAGACGCAGATCATCTAGATTAAGGATAATTATGAAAACACTTAGTTTAACAATAACAGTATCATGTTTGCTTTTCATACTTTCATGCAAAAATAAAACTACGACAACTATTACTGTAGATAGCTCAGCGACAGAATCCTCCACGACCAAAAAGGCAGGAGAAATAGATCATTATATATGTTTTCGAGAAGATGGGATCAAGGATCTTGAAATGTCAGTCAGTTTTGATATTTATGACAATGCTCTAAAAGTAAAATATAAGGGGCAATCTTCATCTACAATGCTTCACTATGTAGATGAAGTAATCATAACTCCTGGTGAACCTGCTACTAAAACCGTATATACCGAAATGTTGGACGGCCAAGAAAATGGCAGATATGAATTTACTCATTATGGTAACTGGAATTATGCTAAATATATCAGAAAGAGTGATGGCGAAGAATTCAATTTCTCGATAGACCATGATCAGACTGCAACCGACAGTGGATATAGAATTACTCCATGTTATTGAAACGCAAGATCGATGAAGCAGTAAAAATAGAGCGGCCTAAAAGCAGCCGGAGAGTCTAAGAAAAATACCAAAGAGGGTTTGAATCATAAGTCTTACTTTATTCCATTTGATTACTTTTACGAATTATGCAACTCATTCATGAAACTCAATTTCTTGCTCCTATAAATGTATATCAACTATATACTAAAGTCTCCAAAGTATCAATAGAAGCGCATGAAACTTACCAAAAAAGAAGTATTAGAAACAAATGTATCATAATGGGTGTCAATGGACCAATTACACTAAGTGTCCCTTTACTCAGAGGCAAGCACAGCGGACAATACATCACTGAGGTAGAAATATCCTACCATGAAAGTTGGGTAGGTGATATGCTTCATGCCCTAAGATCTGCCTACGGTGCATCGCCTTACTTTGAATATTATTATCTGGAGGTCGAGCATATACTGAAACAAAAACTCTCTCATCTATGGTTACTCAACGAAGCAATGAGAGAGATGATGATCAAGAGATGTGATCTAACAGAAATATCATTTGTTTCAACAGAAGAGTATCACAAGTCATATCCAAAATCTTGGCTAGACATAAGATCACAAAAGCTTAAAGACTATCATCCAATCAAAAGTATGTCAAAAGGATATGCACAGGTATTTGAGGATAGACATGGATTTATAGCTGGATTAAGCATTTTAGATGCACTATTTTGCTTAGGTCCAGAGACATCGCTCTATCTTAATCGTCAAGAAGTATGAAGTGCCTTTAAAACATCATATGGAAAACATCTTACAAACAAAATTAAGTGCCAAAATAGGCCATTCGTGTCCGTGGTGCCTGTTCTAAATCAACTACAAATAATAGCTAAGACAAATTACTTATTTCAGCATCATCCAACAATCTATAGTATCTGTCAGCATATGAAAAAGTAAACCTAAAGCGACAATTCTCATCTTCGGAAATATTAATAGTACGAAATAACAGGCGATTGCCCAGTAAGAGTGTAGTACATGATATTCGATACTGCATCGACCAGGATCAAATATGGGCTCAGCCAACAAATGATCCAAATCAACTATCATCGTAGCGATCATTACGAGCCAAGCCCTTTTCCAATTGTCTCGAAAAAGTAAGTAAGCTAACAATCCAGGAAATAGAAAATGAAGACTATAATGAACTACAAACTGTAACATTACGAGTAAGTAAATTCACCGAATTCACTCTTAACCTCTACACTACTTTTATCAGCAGCTTCTACCCTTCCAATAATTTGTGCATCTACATTAAACGACCTTGATATGGCTACGATTTCTTCTGCGGCTATCTTGTCTTTACAGTAGATTTCTAGTCTTGTACCCATATTAAAAACTTGATACATCTCTTTATAAGAGATGCCTGATTCGTTATGAATAATCCTAAATAATGGTGGCGTCTCTAAGAGATTATCTTTAATGATGCGTACATCTTGCTTAAGGAACTTAAGTACCTTAGTATGCGCTCCTCCAGTACAGTGCATCATGGCATTGATACTAGATCTATGGTTATCTACTACTTGCTTAAGTATTGGAAGGAATGTACGTGTCGGAGATAATACCATCTTACCTACATGTAACCAATCACCATCTACTTCAGTCACATCTGTTAGCTTTTTACTACCCACATATACTAAATCCTTCGGTGTAAGGTGATCATAGCTATCTGGATACTTCGCTGCATATTCATGATGAAACACATCATGCCTTGCGGAGGTCAATCCATTGGATCCCATACCGCCATTATAGTCAGTTTCGTAAGTACTCTGACCGTATGAGGCCATACCTACTATGTAATCTCCTGGTGAGATATTACTATCTATTACATCTTCTTTCTTCATTCTGGCGAAAGCCGTAAATCCAACATCAATCGTCCGTACAATATCTCCAACGTCAGCTGTCTCTCCACCAGCAAGATGAAGACTGACACCATGGTCGCTCATTTGATCTGCAAATTTCTGAGTGTATTGAATTATAGTCTTGATCACATCACCATCTATGATATTCTTATTACGTCCGATAGTACTGCTAAGGATAATATTATCTACGCAACCCACACAGGCCATATCATCGATATTCATAACGATACTATCTTGGACTATGCCTTCCCATACAGATAGGTCTCCAGTCTCTTTCCAATACATATACGCGAGAGATGTCTTTGTTCCTGCTGTATCAGCGTGCATCAGATTGACATGGTCATCGCTACCCGCCACTATATCAGGTAATATCTTACAAAATGCATGTGGATATAGACCTTGGTCAAGGCCTTTGATTGCAGCATGTACATCCTCTTTATTGGCAGATACACCTCTCTGTGCGTACCTCATTTTATTATCGTCGTGACTCATAGCTAAGTGTTGAGTGGCAAAGGTAATCATTGCGAGTAATTATCAATATGAATTAATTTAATATGTGCTTGATAGATACCAGCAAAATCAACTTTCGTCAATACTATGAAGAAATCTTTGCTAGATCTCATATTTATGTCTGTATCTAAAGCAGCAAAAACGAAATAATCAATGTCTTACTTATATATCCAATAACTCTTGGCGGACTATAAGTGCTTAGTCTCAACTCTAGCTATCATAGATATAATAAAGATTCTATATTTACATCATATGAGAAATAGACATTTACTAGTTTTTGTTCTTCTGTTTGGAGCCATTGCGCTTCAAGCTCAACTTTACATTACAGACCCTAATAAAGTAATATTTGGACTCAAATTGGGTTATGGTGAAGTATTGTCAAGACCAGAAACTACTTTTGTTGGAAATGAAAATGACTTTCTGATCTATGAAGTATCTCAAGAAGATAGCAAATCTGTAACCTCTATAGGAATGTTTTTTTTTAGAAAATTTGGTTACTTATGGTTAGAAGGAGACTTTCTTTATAATAGATACGAGAATGAATATAAAGTAAAATCATTTTTTGGAAAAGATGATCCTACAATATTCTACAAAGAGACTTTCCACTATATCGACTTCCAAGTGATTTCTGGTATTCATGCCAATAATTTTCGAATTGGAGTAGGTCCCGTCTTTCATATATTAGGCGACCATCAGGGCGGTATAGAATTACAGGATGTATACGTACCTAGACCTAGAACGTTAAGTTTCGGATTTAGTGGAAATGTAGGATATGACTTACAGTTTGGTGAAGTACATATCAAGTTTGATGTGAAATTTGAAAGCTCCTTCAGGTCGATAGGTGACCATATCTATTACGGCCCTATACAGTCAAAATTTAAAGGTACACCAGACATGATAATCCTCAGTACCTCTATAGGTATCTAATATTGCATTCAGTGAGTTAATTTTGTTAATGAAAACTTATTCTCCTAACCTATCTTCAGTTTAGGATCTAACCACACATAGAGTAAATCTGCTACTATATTCAGTACTACAAATACTACACTAATAAAGATTACACAAGCTAAAAGAACCGGTACATCATAGTTTATCATCGCGTCAACAGTGAGTTGACCTACCCCTTTGAAATTGAATACATTTTCGACAAAAAAAGCACCTGCTAGTAAAGAGGCCAACCAACCTGTCAATGCTGTTGTAACCGGATTCATAGTATTGCGTAATGCGTGATCGAAAATCACTTTAGTAAATGCCAATCCTTTAGCTCTCGCCGTACGGATATAATCCATAGACAACACGTCCAACATGGCTGATCTAGTTAATTGAGTCACTATTGCTACTGGCCTGATACCTAATGCAATAGATGGCAAAAATAAATTTCGCCATACTACCACTTCATCACCCAAATCATTGAGTTCGTAGATACTTCCTTGGAGGTTCAATCCAGTGATCTGCTTAAGATAAAAACCGAAAACCAAAGCCAAAACCATCGCACTTACATAGCTAGGTAGTGAATAGCCTAGAGTCGAAAAGCCAATGATAAACTGATCTAATTTAGAGTTGTGATACAAAGCGGCAATAATACCAAACAATATTCCTAAGATTGTCGCTATCAAAAAAGCGGACAAGGCTAAAATGACTGTCTTGGGAATCGTTTCGCTCAACATTAATGACACTCTCCTACCAGTTTGATAAGAATATCTGAAAAATGGTTTCTTGATTACCAAAGAATTCTTAGATCCACTCCAAATGGTGGCAATTATGTCATATTGATCTTGATAAGTGTTATCAATTGAGGATATAGGTGAAATATCGACCAAATACCTACCCATTTGTTGATATAATGGTAAATCCAAACCGAGCTGTTTTCTTCGCGCTTCAACAGTTGCATCATCTGATCTCTGACCAAAGCTAAGTCTCGTGGGATCTACTGGAGCTAGATAAATGATCGCGCTAATCAGTATCACAACTGATATCACAACCGCTACACCTGAGAAAATCCTATTTATAATGTATCTGAGCATCTAACCTCAAAAATACAGAAACAATGAATGAATGGTTGTACAGTCGCCAAAAGTTTATTAAGGTCCAGTTAAACTCCTCGACTGATATTTATCAATTATAATTCGGAACTTACCCCATTACCACTCTGGCTACATGTTTTTTTTCTCAAAACACTGTGTCTGCAGATTACTATTCACCTGAGAGATTGATTACTTTTACGACATAGGGTTCAACCAATCTATGAAGTAGGTGTTATTCCTATCGCATTAGACCAACCAAAGACACAACTTACACATGGCAATATATAGAACAAACTACGCTGATATACCGCAATTATCAGATAGAGATAAAGCCTATCAGTCAGATCAAAATCCATTTGAGAGTCTTATATCCTACAAGCCGGAATTAGCATCTTTCATTCAAGCTATAGAAGATCGAAAGAAGTATCCTGTCGACAGAACGCTAATCGTCAATGTACTAAAAGAACAGTACAAAGACATAACTAATTGCGATCTGAGTAAGCAGAACATCGAACTATTACGATCAGAAAATACATTTACTGTCATCACTGCACATCAGCCCGTGCTTTTTACTGGACCATTATACTATATCATCAAGATATATTCTGCGATTAATATGGCAGAAAAGCTTAAGGAAACTCATCCTGCTTATGATTTTGTCCCAGTTTTCTTAAGTGGTGGCGAAGATCATGATTTCGACGAAGTAAATAGTTGCAATCTCTATGGCAAGACGATAGAATGGAATCAAGATAAAGCTGGATCTGTGGGAAGAATGAATCTCGATGGAATACAGGAAGCCATCACAGCATTAGAAGATATCCTTAGCGATAAGGAAAATGCGCAGAAAGCTAAAAAATGGATAAACGAAGCTTACTCCAATAGTGCTAGCTATGCAGATTTCACTAACAGTCTGGTGAATAAAATATTCTCAAAGTATGGATTAGTAACATTAAATCCTGATCACAAGGATCTTAAAGCTTCATTTGCTTCCGTGATGAAAAAAGAACTGCTAGAGCAATCAAGTGCGCCACTTGTGCAGCAAACACAATCAACAATAGAAGCATTAGGATACAAAACCCAAGCATTTGCTAGAGATATCAATCTGTTCTACCTGCAACAAGGATCAAGAGAGCGTATAGAATTAGATAATGGTAAATATAAGATACTCAATACTGCACTTACTTTCACAGAAGAGGAAATACTTGTAGAACTAGATAATCATCCAGAACGTTTTTCGCCTAATGTAATTATGCGTCCTATGTATCAAGAAACAATACTGCCTAATCTAGCTTACATTGGAGGAGGAGGAGAACTTGCTTATTGGATCGAGCGTAAAAGTCAATTTGCGGAATTTAGTATCTTTTTTCCTATCCTCATTCGTCGTGCTTCTGCCATGCTAATCACTAGTGGCAATGCTAAAAATATGAACAAACTAAATATCAGCGTTGATAGAGTCTTCCATGCTGAAGATCGCCTAATCGCTGATCTTGTCAACGCTGAATCTGAAGTAGATCTCAGCTTAGCTGAACAACTACAATCAGTAGACAACGTATTCCAATCCATTGCTGCACGAGCTAAAATTATAGACCCTACTCTAGAAGGAAAAGTGCTAGCCGAAGGCAATAAACAACTCAAAATAATAGAGCATCTAGAATTAAGATTGCGTAGAACTGTAAAAGCGCAGCAAGAAACTGAAGTGAATAAAATACGAAAAATAAAGTCTAGTCTATTTCCTAACAATGGCTTGCAAGAGCGTCATGACAATTTCTTTCAATACTATGATATGTATGGCGATCAACTGCTCGATTTGATGAAAGAAAACATAAATGCTTTCGATAAAAATTTTATAACTATTGAGTTATAGTAGCGCAACTGACACAACCTCATTCTACTGATTTATAGCAATTGCTAGAATACATTGATACACAATAAATTTATTTTATATCAAAAATTTAGCAATCCTTTCAATTAATTATTCCTCAGTATCCTTATCCTTTATAATTATTGAAGACCCGCTAGAAATTATTAATAATGCTTGTTCAGAAACGCTTACTGAACGTACGACAGATTGAACATTTGGAGGTAAAGTAAGAACGTTAGTGAGTGAATTTGTTGGAATAATTACATCATCACAATACCTCGGCAATCTCAATTGTGACCATTCTGCAATATCAGTCCAAAGTCCATTTTCTCCGGACCAAGTATTAGTCTTTACGTCTTGCTTATTCACTGTGATATGGAGACTGTCTCCTCTTGCTCTTAGCATATTATAAGGCACCAAAGATACTTTGAGATCAGGAATGTCTTCTTCCCATACCACTGAGACATTTGTACTAAAAGCATCTCCAGTTATTGACTCAGCATGATCTATTACCCAATCGTAATATCCCCCACTTACTGACGAAGCATGATAGCTACTGTAGAGTGCATCACTGCAGACGGTTGAATCGCCTGTGAGAGTAACGTTTTTCGGCTTTAGCCTATCATCATAAAACCAATCCTCAACGCCAGGAATAATATCGGTATAGAGAACTGGATCATCTTCGTGTACATCATGGCCTCTATCAGTATAGCTGTGAAAGTCGTAAGGAAGTCCAACCGAATCTGCCTGATCAGCCATGTCAGAACTACCATATACATCTGGTAAATCAGAACCAACAACTAACCAAAGTATGTCACTGAATGGTTCTCCATTTGTATATGGTACAGTACCATCATCCTCGCTATGAAACATGACCATCGTAGGATCATCTGAGGCCTCTATAAAATCTGTAAATCCTAATGCACCTGCCAAACTAAAAATCGCATTTGCATGTCCACTGTATTCTTGATTATCGCCAGCACAATCCAAGCAACCTAGATCAGGACAATCGTCTGTGGAGTCCTGAGTCCAAACATAAGTAGATAACGGACGCTCTGCCTCTTTATCCAGATAAGCATTGTGCGTAGCTATAAAAGCTCCTGCGCTATGTCCCCCTATAAATATCTGATCTGGATCTATGTTATAGATATTAGATCCAGCCGCATCTGCTCTAAAAAATCTTACCGCTGATCTTCCGTCTTGCAAACCTCTATATACTGCACGATTGGATAAATCCGAATCGAAAATATTCATCCCCAAACGATAATCTATTGTAGCTGTTACAAAACCTCTTCTCGCCAACTGTTCTGCCAACAATCTTATACTCCAGTGATCTTTGCTCCCAGTTAAAAAACCACCACCAAAGCAAATAATAATCAATGGTCGCATACTAAGTGTATCTCCATCTGGCTGAAAGATATCCATATAAAGATCTTCGTCCGTAGTTTCAAATTCATCTACATTGAGAGGATATCCCGTAAGCCATTCATAAAAGCCTCCACCAGGAACTGGCTGAGGCACATCAGTACTAAACAGTACTTCCGAAGTCTCTGTCCAAGTATCAAAGACATCTTCTTGATATCGGTTAGGTAGCGATTGAGCACTGGCTGCAATACTTGTCAAAATAGTGAAGATTATAAATTGATATCTCATCACTTCATCCATTTTGTGAAATAATCAGAAAGTGATCTTTGAAACTTTATGCATGATCTATACTGTTGATGCATCGCAAGATAAGTTATATGTTCAAGTTTTAATTCTTGGCAATTGTTTTCCTCTGTAATCTTAAGTTTAGCCTTGTCTTTTAATTTTAAATCTTGCAACTCAGAAACGAATGCTTGTTCATTTTCAGATAAAGATCTTTTGGAATCATTTGTATGTTGTATTTCCTGAAACTGTTTAGGAGTGATACTGTGTTTGGAAGCTAGACTATAAAATAAAGGATTTTTGGACTGAGACTTTTCTTTCTTATTCAAGACGTAGATTCTTACGAATGATTCTTTTTCAGCTTCCGTATATATAGTAGAGTCATCACACTGAGAGTATGATACCTGAGTTACACAAATTAGAAGCCAGTAATAAAATATTTTCATATTAGTTAAGCCTAGTTATTTGATCATCGTGACATCACCAGAAAGATATTCTGTACTTCCATCTAAATGTCCGACTTGTATCAAATATACATAAACTCCCAGAACAGCCGTTTTACCTCTAAAATTACCATCCCAATAATACGAATCATCATGAATAGAGAAATTTTCTGCATCATAGATCAGCTCTCCCCACCTATCATATATACTATATTTGAGTATCGTAGCTGGATATTCTAATGCGGTGATTACAGGAAAAAATTCGTTTACTCCATTATTGTTAGGAGCAAATATATTACCCACATAAACTGGGCATACATAGGGCGGAACGGTTGCATCCACAGTGAGCTCACAGCCCTTCTCGTCTTTAAGAACAATTTGATAGTTTCCAGGCGCCAATCCACTAAATACATTACTAAACTGATAACTAAATCCTCCGTCAATCGAATACTCGACATCTCCTACTCCACCATCATAGTTGACTGTAATCGTACCATTGTCTTCTAAACACTCTGGCTCAGTCTCAGCGACATTTCTGATCTCGAAGATTGGATATACTTCTACAGTCAGCATAGTATCTTTAGTACATCCCATCTCATCCCTAATGGTAATCGTATAATCACCAGGAGCCAAGTCAATAAAATCTGAATCCATCTGCCATGGGCCATCATTTAACGAATATTCAATAAATGGTGTTGCCGCTATCGCTCCAATTGTTATTTCTCCATTAGATAAGTCGCAACTCGCATTTTCTTGTACTACTCCAATAATAGTTGGACCAAGACTAGGTGCCACAGATGCTGTTGCAGAATCAACACATCCCAGAGCATCCAATACAAATATAGTATAGTCTCCTGGCGGAACATCTGTAAACATGCCATCAGTTACATAATTTTGACCGTCATAGGTATATTGAATTTCACCAAAACCACCTACTACATCCAACGTAATAGTTCCATTTTCTAAACCGCATTCCGCATCGGTATCAATTACAGACATAATCTCTGGCACAGGTATATTATCGATACTAATATCATAAACATCTTCACAACCCAACTCATTTCTCACTGTAATTTCGTAAACACCCTCAGCAACTTCAGGAAAATTTAGTTCACTAGAGAAATCTCCTCCATTGAGCGAATAAACAAGATTTTGATCAGATAAGGAATTTACTGAGATGCTTCCAGATTCGCCTCCACATATGATATCCGATTGATTGATCTGAAAATCTATATTGAGTTTAGCTCCAAATTTGCAAAAAGTAAGATTATCTAAGCCAAGACCAAACCCTCCATTCGTTACCCTAAATCCATCTAATTTTACGCTAAAAATAGAACCTTCACATTCATCCAATCTAAATCCCCATTCTGTACACAATCCATCTCCTGTTCCAGGATCTCCAGGTATAATTACTCCATTTATCTCACTACTAGAAAAAATTGTGTCTGCGAATATGACATCTCCAAATTCACCTAATGCATGCACAACAAATCTTTCACCAAAATCCATATCCAGAATACATCCACTCACACTATCCATCGGACTTAAAAAATTGACATAGATAGGATCAGCATTGAGACCAAATACAGTACCATTATCAGTCAAAAAATATTGTCCTATATCAACTCCAGCTGCAGGCGTATCAGCTCCATTGTTTGGACCTTGAAAAGCGGTCATAGGTGCACCTACTTTTGCTAATCTAGCAGGAATGCCACCCTCCAAAGAAAAGGATACTCCGAACACATCGGAGTACTGATCGAAAATGTCCATATCATCAATAAGCTGACCACTAGGTATCGTTTCAAAATCTATATATATACAATCTCTTGTAAAATCTTGACAATAACCTAAATGAGAAGTTAGTAAAATGAATAGGGCGATATGTATGATTTTGAGTCGCATTTCTAATAAGTAATATAGTTTTTTTTCTGTTAACGTCGTAAGTAATCCAACCGAAATTAGTAATTATCTTGATTCCCTATGAGCATTTCCTTTAAATATGTGCTTAAATAGCGCCACATTAACATTACTAGACTTTTTTAAGTCAATATTCAAGATCAATAGTGCTTTGGGTAGAGAATATAATAAAGAAGTCTTGAGTAAAACTAAAAATACGTTGAAAGTGATTTTGATTATCTTATCGAACAGCCAATAATATTCTTGGTTTCCCTTGCATATCTTCAATTATCTCTACCGAATCGAAAGATCCTTCATTTAAGTATATCTCTTTGATTTTATGGGAATGATACTCATTGAGCTCAAGAAAGACTGCACCATCATCTGCTAGCCATGTACTACATAGATCTGCAATACGTTGATAAAATACCAATCCAAACTCATCATCTGTAAACAATGCTATTTGTGGTTCGTGCTTTACCGTCGACTCACTCATTACAGCTATTTCTGAAGTGGGAATGTATGGCGGATTACTAATAATTATATCATACGGCTCGTTGGGTTTTGTAAGTTTCTCTGAAAGTATATCTTGCTTGAAAAAAGTGACGTCTGCACCGTGATGATTTGCATTATGAATAGCTACCTTCAGAGCGGCGTTGCTAATATCAACTGCTATTATATTACACTCATTGTATTCATTTTTAATGGTTACTGGAATACATCCACTTCCAGTACCAATATCTAGAATTGCTGGGGTAGGTCGCATATCCAAATTTCGATCAGAACTTATTCGATTATTTATTTTCTTGAGATATTGTAGTACTTGATACACAAGCTCTTCAGTTTCTGGTCTTGGGATGAGCACTGCCTTATCTACATAATACTGATATCCGTAGAAATCGGCTCTATGGGTTACGTACTGCAATGGTTTACCGGCAATAAGTTTCTCTGTGGCTTTATCTATCTTGGCTTCAACTAGTTCCGTAATAGCCGTATCCAATGGAATCAGATCTTCTATGAGATATCTAGCTAGTCTCGCTGACTCATTCATATCGATGTGCAAAGACAATCTTGTCAATACGGTCAATTGTAGTGTTTTTCTATCCATAGCTATACATCTGCGTGGAAGCGAGGTACGCCCCTATAATCAAGATTACATAAATGCTATAAATTCTGAATGGTATATATCTAGTTGGAAATACCTTTAGACTCACTTTATTGTATACTATCATCATCAACGTGTGGCAAATATTAGCAACAACTGTAGCGTATGCTATACCAACCAAGCCATAACTTTGTGCCCACCATATACTCAATGAAACATTGATTATCAATTCTATGAATGTCATTACAAATAGTGCCCCATTGCGCTGTCGTGCATACATGACTACCTGAGGTAACAATATACGCGTAATTAGTATCAATAGGTATATATTGAATAGTTGCGCGGAGGCTAAGTAGTCACTACTATAAACATAAGTATATATGAATGGAGATGTCAACATCAAAGCGATACTCAATGGAAACAGTACATGCATGAGTTTCTTTGTTCTTGATTTCAATTCTTGCAAAGTACTATCTAGGCGCTTCACAGCTAACGGAATCATCGCACTGGATAATGAAACAATAAGTATCACTGTAATAGGTAGCTCACGAGATCCGTATCTAAAAACAGGAAAATCAGAGGCACTGAAGTATTGATTGACAATTATACCATCTACGTATTCCATACCATTACTCAATACAAATTGCAGTATGATTGGAATAGCGAACCATCCAAATGCTCTAAATAGTGTTGAATCAAACTTAAACTGTGAATATCTAATCAAGATCATAAGCAACCAAATTAACTTAATCAAACTCCAAATAGCAATACAAACTACTAAAGCTTCTACAGTGCCAAATATAAAAATTGCGGTTATGATTAACCCTAGCTGAAGTATGAAAATAGCGTGTGTATAATGAGTAATTTTATTGCTTTCTGACCTAAGTAAATATATAGCTTGTATAAGCACTGTAGCTGGTGAGCAAATCAGATATAACGTGATCCAATCAGTATAAGGAAGCTCTTGATGATCTGTAAGCAGATGAAGTATTGACTCATGGAATATCCAAAATACAAAAGCCACTAAAATTGATAAAATCATTAGTAATAACCCTGCATTAAAAAGTAATATTTTCTTTCGTCCTTCATTAAGTGTCGGATAGTATGCTAGCAAAGCATTGTTAACTCCAGTAGACCAAGCGAAACTCAATAAATGAGCCGCGAAAAACAACAACTCGTATATTGCTACTTTTTCTTTGGGCCAACCAGCCTTCACCATGAGCACACCTATAAGTATGGAACAGGCAAACCGCCACAGTTGATGATACTGTAGCGCACTTGTAGTGTCATTATATATATTTTGAAAAAAGTTGCGATTCACTAATATGAAATATTCGAATAAATACGATTTATACTATTCAACAATTTTAATAGTATTAAGAATGTCTGCAAGATACATCGATAGTCTATATTTTTATCATTGGAATGTAAAACACTGTCTCTCAAAAGATTGAATATCACAAATGGACCAATAATTGCTTTATAATTTTATCACTAATGCAAATTACTAATACCACAATATGAGAAATAGCTTAAATCAATCACAATACAGCCAACTCAATCTATTAGATCAAGCACTTGTGGACAAAGCCGTAGCCATGACAGATACTGCATATGCGCCATATTCAGGATTCTTAGTAGGTGCAGCGGTACAGTTAAATAACGGTGTTGTACTCGGAGGATGCAATCAAGAAAATGCATCTTACCCACTATGTATGTGCGGTGAACGTGTAGCCTTATATAATGCCGCGGCCAATTACCCACATCAATCTGTGGTATCATTAGCCATAGTAGCCCGTAATCCGAGAAAGAAACTTACACAACCCGTTAGTCCCTGTGGCGCTTGTCGTCAAGTAATAGCAGAATATGAATCTAGATATGGATCAGACATCAGAATCATCCTCAAAGGGGAGACAAACGACGTCATCATCTTTGACACGATCAAAGAATTACTACCTTATGGTTTTGATGGTACTTTCTTATAATTAGTCATGAACCAACTAAAGTTCTAACATTTTTGTTAGATATAAATCTAAGGCTTTTCTTTTCTCAGTATCTAATACGTAATCTATATTATCTCTGTAATACGATTCTAGATCATGTAATGGCTCTTTAATTCTCTGCTCCTCGATTACTTGGTCAATACTATTGATCCCATTATTCAAATCTATAGACAATTGATCTATAGCACTTTGTGATACATGACCTTTAGCAATCCATACAGCATAAGCAAACGGTAAACCAATCAATTTTTTCCAGTAATGACCAAGATCATAGCTATATTTGTATTTCTTCTCATTCTCAAATACTTTGTCCCCAATCATCAATACAGCTTCACCAGTCTCAAGCTCTTCAATTTCGTCTATATTGACTGTAGAATACCGAGGATTTGTATTCCAATATTCCTTTAGTAAAATTCTAGTAAGGATCGCTGAGGTACGACTATGACTATCTAAAACGACATGATTACAATCCTCAATTTTCTCATTGCTCATTAGAACAACAGTCCTTACATGATCATCACAGCCAATACATGAATCAGTGATTATCTTATATTCCCCGATAGAAGATAGTGCTCCCACGGGAACCAATGCTACATCAACTTTATCATTTTCATAAAGTTTGACGCAGTGAGCCGGATTATCATAATAAATAGAATATATTTCCTTTGACAAACTCGTTTTTAGTCCATATTCAAATGGTTTTGTATTGAGGTAACCGACCAATGCTAGCTTAATGTCTTTCAAATCTTTCGCTTTATATCCTGTTCATCTATGCTTAGACAATGCAATGATATTAAAATGTATTTGAGAGATTTAATGTTTTGGTATATTCATATTATATTTAAACTTAGGGTTAAGTAATTAATTTATCTTTGTGGTATGAGTATGGCATGGAAACAAACGGGACAGTCGCTAGTATATAGCCTCTTCAATCCCTTCATAAAGTTATTAATCAAATTAGGTGTTACACCTAACATGGTCACTGTCATGGGCTTAATGCTCAATATATTGGCAACAGTCATATTTATTTTTGGCGCAGAGAAGGCAGATCGTAACGATCATAGTTTTGTGGTATGGGCTGGACTAACTATACTTATCGGAGGTTTGATGGATATGATAGATGGTAGATTGGCTCGCTTAGGTAATATGGAGAGTGACTATGGTGCCTTATTTGATTCTGTACTAGATCGATACAGTGAGATGATTATGTTTTTGGGTATATGCTATTACCTCATTGCACATGATTTCTTCTTGAGTAGTTTATTTGCATTCATTGCACTTATTGGCTCAGTGATGGTAAGTTATACTAGAGCTAGAGCAGAAGGCCTTGGCGCAGAGGCTGCGGTGGGTGTTATGCAAAGGCCTGAACGTATACTAATCATAAGCATATCGGCATTGCTAACAGGTGCAGCTTCTTCTATATTTGGTGCTGAATATAAAATCATTGTAGATTGGCTACCAATGTCTCTTTTTGAGCCTATCACTGTATTTACATTCCCCATATTTATACTCGCTATATCTACCAACATCACCGCAGTGCGCAGATTGTTACATGCCAGAAAAGTGTTAGACAAGTAAATTTTCTGAATATTTTTTTTCAACATATTTTATAACAAAACATAAACAATTTTAACCTAGCTTTTACTTTAGCGTTACAATAGCTTCAAAAGCCGTTATAAAGTTAGACGCATGCCGAACCCATCAACAGAAGATTCATATAATAGATTTTCTAAATCCAACATACAGGCATTTTCTATTTTCACCCTTCTATATATCAGTTGGATATCTTTATCTATGGGATTGAGAGTAGAGCACTTAGGAGCTGTCAGCTTTTTGTTAATTACATTCTTTGCCAACAGGAAGACTAGGAATATTACACTTGGATTTGGGTTTTTTATCATTTACGCTATACTATATGATAGTCTGAGGGTATGGCCCAACCATGAGTTCAATCCTGTACATATCTTAGAACCATTTAATCTTGAAAAAAAGCTATTTGGTCTAAACCTCAACGGCACTATGGTGATCCCAGGAGAATATTTATTTGCCCATAAAACAGATATTCAGAGTTTCATATCCGGAGTTTTTTATCTTACTTGGGTACCTTTTCCATTGGCATTTGCTTTCTATCTTTATTTCAAAAATAAAAAACTACTCATTGATTTTGGCTTTACTTTCTTATTGACTAACATAGTAGGATTTGTATTTTATTATCTCTACCCTGCCGCACCGCCTTGGTACAAAATTTATTGTGGTACAGAATTGGATTTAAGTATTTTAGGTAGTGCTGCAGGATTAATAGAGTTTGATAGATTAGTAAGTTTTCCCTTATTTGAAAATATGTATACCCGCAACTCTAATGTGTTCGCTGCAATACCCTCACTTCATGCGGCCTATCCTTTAGTATTATTATATTTTGGAATCAAGAACAGAGTGAAATGGATGTCTGTTGTATTCTTTTTAGATATCATTGGTATTTGGTTTGGGGCTGTATATACATTACACCACTATATTATTGATCTATTATTAGGCTCATTATGCGCTATTATTGCGATCTTTGTATATGAAAAGATATTCAACAGATTAGGAAAAAAGACGTTTTTGGATACATATACTAATCTAATTCGTCGTTAGTAAGAATAACTTTAAGTGTAATAGCAGAAATACACGTCATAATCTACGGCCATGTTAAAACAAAAAATGAAAGCCTATGATCGTCCTCAAAAAGTGGCGGCAGCGGGGTTATATCCATTTTTCCGAGTAATAGAATCCGAACAGGATACTGAAGTCACTATCAATGGTGAGCAAGTACTTATGTTTGGCTCAAACTCTTATTTAGGGTTGACAACTCACCCTGCTCTGAAGGAAGCAAGCAAATCTGCTATTGATAAATATGGAAGTGGATGTGCAGGGTCTAGGTTTCTAAATGGTACACTCGACTTACATATTGAACTAGAAGAAAAACTAGCTAAATTCGTAGGCAAAGAAAGTGCTTTAGTATTCTCTACAGGATTTCAAGTAAATCTAGGAGTGATATCATCCATACCTGGCAGACATGATTATATTATCATGGATGACTTAGATCATGCTTGTATCATTGATGGTGCTAGACTATCATTTGCTAAGTCGCTGAAGTATCGCCATAATGACATGGCATCACTCGAAAAAGTACTCCAGAAATGTAAGGAGGACAGCATCAAACTCATCGCAGTTGACGGAGTATTTAGTATGGAAGGTGATTTAGCTAATCTGCCAGAGATTGTAAAACTAGCTAAAAAATACAAAGCCAATATATTCGTAGATGACGCACATGGAATCGGTGTAATGGGCAAATTGGGTGCAGGTACAGCGGACCACTTCGGTTTGACTAACGATGTAGATATGATTATGGGTACTTTCAGTAAATCGCTAGCCTCTATTGGAGGATTTGTAGCTGCAGACAATGATACGATCAACTATCTCAAGCATAATGCACGATCTCTTATCTTCTCTGCGAGCATTGCACCTGCTAATGCGGCGAGTGTCATCGCAGCAATAGACCTTATACAGCAAGAGCCAGAACGGATCGAAAAACTTTGGATTAATACATACTATGCGATGGATCGACTTAATGCTGCAGGATTTGATATCGGACATACAGTGACTCCAATCATACCAATCTATATTAGAGATAACGCAAAGACTTTTATGCTTACTAAGATGCTCTTAGAGCAAGGTATATTTGTCAATCCAATTGTCACTCCAGCGGTATCTAATGAGTCATCACTTATTAGGTATTCACTTATGGCCACACACTCTATTGAACAGATAGATGAGTCAATAGATAAAATAACAGCAATCGCGAAAAAGTTAGACATTCTCCAAAAGGTAATGATATAATATGGGACTTGAATTAGTAAAAATCATTGATAAAAAAGGCAAAAAAGCATTTGTCAATTTTCCACATGATTTATATGCTGATGATCCCAACTATGTGCCTGAGATATTTATGGGGCAGATGGATATATTGGATGAGAAGAAATATCCATTTTTTAATTATGGTACTGCGGAGCTGTGGCTTGCCTATCGAGATGAAAAAGTTGTAGGAAGGATTGCTTCCATAGATAACTCAAATTACAATCAGCACTTCAAAACTCAGACTGGATTTTTCGGTTTTTTTGATTGTATTAATGATAAGACTGTGGCACATGCGCTTCTCGATAAAGCTAAATCATATGCTAATGCTAGAGGATTCAATAAGATTATAGGACCGACCAACTACTCTACTAATGAAACGGCCGGAACGCTCATAAATGGATTTAATGAGTCACCTAAGATTATGATGACTTACAACGCCTCTTACTATCAGTCACTTCTAGAAAGTTTCGGATTAGTTAAAGAGATAGATCTTTATGCGTATTTACTTCCAGTAGAATCTGTGTCTAAGAAATCACTAAAATTAGCAGATGCTTTTGAACAGCGTCTAGAACGAAAAGGAATCACAATTCGAAAAATCAGTAAGAAAGATATCGTCAAAGAAGCTGCTGGAATGAAGATCATTTACAATTCTGCATGGGAAGACAATTGGGGTTTTGTTCCTTTTACTGATGCTGAGTTTGAATTTCTTCGCAATGACCTAAAAATGTTAGTTGATGAAGACTTTACTTTTGCTGCAGAAAAAGATGGTAAAATGATTGGCTTTGGATTAACTCTTCCAGACATCAATGAAATACTAATTAAAAATAAAAGAGGCAAGCTATTTCCATTTGGTTTATTCAGATTACTCTTCGGCAAAAAGAAAACTAATTGGGTGCGAGTGATAGCGCTTGGTGTATTGCCTGAATATAGAAAAATGGGAATCGAAGCGATTTTCTTTGCTAAAAATATAGCTGAAGCAAAACGTAGAGGAATCAAAGGAGGAGAAGCGAGTTGGATATTAGAGAGCAACACAGAGATGGTCAATGCTGCGGAGAGAATGAATGGCATTAGGTATAAAACGTATAGATTGTTTAGTAAGACGCTTTGATAGACTTAGAGATATTCTTAAGCATTATGAGATTCGCTTATCGACTAAGAATATAGATTGAGAGAAAAAATGGATATTATTGAATAAATTATTAAAATAGAAATCTTTTATATCCAAATCTCTCCAACTTAAACAATTCAACAAAAGAAAATAATTATAATCCTAATCTTAGTTGTGAAAGTGGTATTCGTTTTACTATATCTCATTTCAAGAAACAGAGAAGCTAGTAAAAAAGATAATGCACCGAAAGTTGACAGAGAAATCGACCTTGATACACTTTCCAATAAATTTGTAAATACATCAAAGTTAGAAAAATGTAGATCTGAATACCCTTTTACAAGATGGGGACTTAATGCGACAGAGCACGCCATGGAATAATACTCGCTTGCAATTGCGTAGCGATAGAAATGGTATTTGACGAGTTGACAGCTAATCTAAAAGTACTTCCTAATGAAGCAACTATAGAAGATAAAGTATATCTTTTCAAATATTCAGTACTCGCAAATAACACTATGTATGCGAGAATAAATGATCTAATAGAAACTGGAGAACGAGAAGATCTGTGTGAACTAATGGATCAGATATCCATCGCTATTAGATTGGAAATAGAGGAATTTGCTAATGGAGAAGGGATAGCTAGTGAGTTGAGAGAATGGTATATAGAATATTGAGAAATGTCGAGAGAGAAGATTAATTAGATATCAAAAGTCGTAATGAAAATGAAAAAAGTACTTATCACCGGCGCTTCTGGCTTCATAGGCGGATTCCTAGTCGAAGAGGCAATCTCAAGAGGATTGACAGTGCATAGCGCTTTACGTAATAGTAGTAATACGGAAGTGCTAGATGGATTGGATACTAAGCTCATCTATTGGGATTTTGAAAATGTTGATAATATGGCTAATATTCTACGTAAAGGAGATTACGACTACATCATCCACAATGCAGGACTGACCAAAGCAAAGGCTAAAGAGGCCTTCTTCAAAGTGAATGAACAATATCTCCGTAATCTGGTAGATGCTATTCGCATGGCGGATCTAAAATTAGACAAGTTCCTATTTGTAAGCTCGCTAGCAGCATTTGGACCTGCTGACTTTCAGCCAGAAAATATCGTGAAGGAAAACTCTGTTCCACACCCAGTAACGAACTATGGACGTAGCAAGTTAGCTGCTGAACTATATCTTATAAAGCAGCAAGATATACCACACAACATCATACGTCCTACTGCCGTGTATGGCCCACGTGAATATGACTTGCTTACTGTATATCAGTCGCTTGGCAAGCATATCGAAGCCTATATAGGTCTGACCAATCAGAGATTGACATTTATTTATGTCAAGGACTTGGTTCGAGCAATGATAGATATCTTATTTTCAGATCATGAGTATAAAGGATATTTTATTTCTGATGGACATACTTATTCGGCTCAAGAAATGAATGTAATCGTTAAACGCGAATTGAAAGTGAAGTGGACTATTCCGATAAAACTTCCAATTCTATTAATAAAGTTCCTAGCTTTCTGTAACGAGAAAATTGCAAATATTTCAGGAAAATACCCACCTCTCAACATAGAGAAGGTGAATGAATTGCAAGCAAGAGATTGGAATTGTGATATTAGTGGGCTTGAAAAAGATATATCATTTGTAGCGGAATATAATCTTGATCATGGACTAAAAGAAACTATAATTTGGTGCAAGGAACAGGAATTAGTTTAACTCAAAATCACATTCTCACAATATATTTTATTGTCTTTTCAAGTCTTAAGAAGAAGAAGAAAATCGGGTATTCACACAACAACAGAGACTCCATATTCAAGAATTCTTTTGAACACAATTTTTCTAAAAATCATCAAAATTCTTTAAAAATCATTAAAAAAACAGCTGTTTTGGTGAAAAAAAGAAGGGATTTTCGATCAAAAGGTGAAAATTCAAAATAGAAAAAGTCACAATAATGTGACTAAATGAATGTAATTGCGATCTTTGCAACCTGTAGTTAACTATAGAATTTAAATTAGAGTTTAAACTTCGAACTTAAAGGAAGATTTCAATTTAGTGTAATAGACAAATACAAAATTTATTATGGCAAAAAAACCAAGTGTAAAAAAAGCAACCGGTAAACTAGGAATTTTACTTCCTGGAATGGGTGCAGTAGCTACAACAGTAATCGCAGGTGTTCATGCAGTAAATGCTGGCAAATCGCAGCCTATCGGATCATTGACTCAAATGGGTCGGCTAAGAATAGGCAAGCGAACTGGAGGAACGAAGAAGCCGCTAATCAAAGAAGTAGTGCCAATTCAAGATCTTAAGAAAGTAGTATTCGGAGGATGGGATTTATTTGATGATAATGTATATGAGGCTGCATCTCACGCTCAAGTACTTGATCAAAACCTTCTAGACTCTCTCAAAAGACCATTATCTAAGATCAAGCCGATGAAGGCTGTATTTAACAAAAATTATGTCAAAAGATTAGATGGTAAGCACGTAAAGCGTGGTAAAACCAAAATGGCTCTTGCAAAGCAGATCATGAAGGATATAGAAAACTTCAAGAAAGATAATAAGTGTAATCGTGTCGTAATGGTATGGTGTGGATCTACTGAGATCTATATCGAAGAATCAGCAGTTCACCAAACTGTTGCTTCACTTGAAAAAGGTATGAAGGAAAACCATAAGGATATCGCTCCATCAATGCTATACGCATATGCAGCTATCAAAATGGGAATACCATATGCTAACGGAGCACCTAACCTTTCTTGTGATGTTCCTGCACTAGTAGAACTTGCAAAAGAAACTGGATCACCTATCGCCGGTAAAGATTTCAAAACTGGTCAGACTCTTATGAAGACGATCTTAGCTCCTGGTCTAAAGGCAAGAGCATTGGGAATCGAAGGATGGTTCTCTACAAACATACTAGGTAACAGAGATGGTGCTGTGCTAGATGATCCAGATAACTTTAAAACTAAAGAGGTATCAAAGATGGGTGTACTAGATCAGATATTAGAGCCCAAACTCTATCCTGAACTATACAAAGATTTATACCACAAGGTACGTATCAACTACTACCCACCGCGTGGTGATGCCAAAGAAGGGTGGGATAACATCGATATCCGTGGATGGTTGAATTACCCAATGCAGATTAAGGTGGATTTCCTATGTAGAGATAGTATCTTAGCAGCTCCGATCGTACTTGACCTTGCACTTTTCCTAGATTTAGCGAAAAGAGCTGATATGTCAGGTATCCAAGAGTGGTTATCATTTTACTTAAAATCCCCACAGGCTGGAAAAGGTCTACAACCTGAGCATGATATATTTAAGCAACTAGCTAAGCTTGAGAATACGCTTAGACACATGGTAGGTGAAGATCTTATCAATCATTTAGGATTGGATTATTACGAGAACTAAGGTATTTAATATCTTATTGATATAATACGAGAGCTATACTTTATTGAAGTACAGTTCTCGTATTTGTTATATCAGTTTTAGTGAACGAATTGTCCACTAATTCATGTTATTTAAAGGAATGCAATTTTAATATGTCGTGTACATAACGATTGATAAAGTTTTATCACCTATTTGGAGATTCACTTAAGTAATTATCAGCGCGATTAAATATATTGATGGGTTGGGGATTATTAGTCTTAATTTATGAATATGAATACTAAATGTCGTATTGACATTTTTTCACGAAAACATAAACTATGCATATTGTTAAGTCACTTGAAACCCTCATTCAAAAACTTAAACAATCAGATACTTCCAATCACGGAAAAATCATTAAAAACATAAATATTCCACTCAGCGACTTTGAGGCTTATGCATCATGGAATGATGAGGGTTATACTCGTAACTGCATATGCAGGACCAAAGAATGCGAATTGATTCTGCTATGTTGGAATAAAGGAGCTGCTACTCCAATTCACGGTCATGATGGTCAAAAATGCTGGGTCTATCAGATTGAAGGTCAGATGACGGAGGTTCGATATGAAAAATTTGAATCCGGAAATCTTTTCGAAACTAATAGAATGCAATTGAATCCTGGTAAAATAACCTTCATGAATAATGCGATGGGTTATCACGAATTGGTAAATGATACTGATGGACGTGCTATGACTCTACATGCCTATATATTACCAATAGATTCTTGCGAGGTATATTGTGAAAAAGAGAAGGGCTTCAAATCAAAAGATATGGAATATGATACTGTAGAAGGTAATACTTTGGCGGAGATTTAACAGCAATTGGGGAATCTTTATCCATTAAAAACTCTCTACGATTTTAATTGATTCTCTGTCAAAATGATTAAGTTAATATAATTAAATAATCGGGTTCGTATTAATTGAAAGTTGTAATTCTTCAATACCACTTATTTGATCTCAATTGACCATTCAACCTTATCCCCTATTCTACTCACCAACAAATAATACATTAGTGAGACTATAAATAGATTCCATGCCATTTCTGATGTATATTACTACAGTATCATTTAATATTTTTTGATCTACTTGACCCTTAATGAAATAAGTAATTTCTTTATAATTAAGTTGGTCTGTTTCGGCAAATTCTGTGTTTGTTAGAATACTACTTATCTCATTTGTATTTTTCGTTAATTGAGGTTGATACAAATTAATAGTTGAATCACAGCTATTTATTTGCTTGTATAAATAATCTAGCCTTGATTTATTTTCTATCGTTGGATTTAAATGATTGATTTCATTTAAATCTTCTAACAACAATTCTTTAAGTTGCAAATTGAGATTAACCGTTTCTTTCAAATCAGAATTGAATCTCCTCAAAAACATCAACTCCTCTTGCACCACATCAAAAGTTGAAATCGCCTTATTCGAGACTACTACCAAAGTATCAATCCTTAACGTGCTGCCTTCATTACTTGCCTGGGCGTGCAGGTCCTTGATAATAATGGACTCCGTAGATACATTGGTACTACAACTAATGATCAGCAGAACACAACACATATTGAAAAGTAATCTCATTGATTTAAAAATATAATTTTTCAAGGGTATAACATTCAAAAATAGGTCTCGTAATTATATCGTACTAAATAAGTTGTAGACTTTAATTCCTATTTAATATTTAACAGACCTATCCTTATTACTCTTCCAGAGCAAGCCAATGTAATATCCTAAAGTATTCACTAAAATGTCGGACACTTTATTCATCCATGATTCTATAGCAAAACCATACGGCAAGACAAGTTCTAAAAGCTCCCAACTTAGAGAAAGCAAAAAGAAAAGCCTCCAACTTTTGAAGATCAATCTGCCAACAAATAACCAAATCAGTAGATGCGCCAAAGAGTATATATTGAGTACTTCCATAGGATCTTTTAGTGAAAAATTATTAGCTCCCCTAAAATACAAAAAGCCACACTCTTTGAAGAATGCGGCTTTTTACATTATACATTATTCCTTATCTAATGACCTTCTCCGCATTAACAATCTTTCCTTCGTAGAGATATGACTTGATGTAAATACCAGTAACACTTTTAGACAATAATGTTTCATCAATCAATATTTTTCTACCCATGATATCATGATATTCGACAGCATCAAAAGTAAAATCTACATCTATAAAATCAATAGAAGTAATTGCATCTGTTCCTCCTATCGCATAAGAGCCGTTTCCATTTGATATCATGGATACGAAAACGTATGGTTCGTTTACAATTACATTTGTAATTTCTCTAGTCTCCCAAACTGGTATATCTCCTGTTACTAATTTCTGATCTATGAATAAACCTGTAAGGTCAGCAGAGTTCCAATCTATCTCACCTGTATTAGGTAATATGAGTGTGATTGTATAATCATTCATACTTCCACCTTCTTGCTCGATATAGTATACTTTATCTTGCCATACTACACCGTTCTCTGTGATGAGTGCATTAGTATTGCTAAGTAATGAAGCATTAACACATTCTTCAGTACTTCCTTCATTAGCTTTGATTGACATTAGGATACTGTCGTGTTTCTCTAAATAGACCGATTCATTACTTCCAATAGAACTTGATAACGCTCGATCTAGAGATGAATACAATAAGCTCGGTTTTCCCTCTCCGAAAGTAATTACAGGAAGTGTAGTACCATCAAAAGAATTCCCTGAGTTAGGACAGCCATTAATGTTATCAATTTTTAATGTCGCCGATGAGGCATACCCAGACTCGTATGCAGATACTAAATCATCATTAGTATATCCTGCATTGTCAAAACAAAACTGAAGGGCAATATTACTAGTGCCATCGAATGCAAATGGAGAATCAAAACGGATATCATTTAAGCCTACAGCTGTCGTAATCGTACCTCTAAATACCTCCTGAAAATCAATGCCATTATTGATACCATTGTTAAGTTCGTTTACATTTGTATTCGCCATATAAACGGTAAAGTCTAAATATGGATCTAAAGACCCTTTTTCTTCTAGATTGAACGAGATTTTACTAATATCTCCGGCGATGAGACCAGAGTTAGTGAGCATCTCATTACGATAAATCATCTGCGTACGCATATTAGTATAGTACTGACCAAATACGTTTGGATTGGAAGTGGTCGCTACTCCTACATTAGCTGATCCGAAAGTTACGCTTGTATCGAATGCCAAATCGTCTTCGATGATTACAATAGTACTTTGTGGTGTCTCTACCAATTGCTCCGAAGTTAGATTGATGACAAGTGTTTTATCTCCAGATACTACAGCATCATTGAATAATGTAAGACCAAATGATGTATCAAATTCACCCGCGATCAATGTTCCTGACAATGAGTCGAAAATGAAATCTTCTCCTGCTACAGCACTACTACTTGGATCTACTGACAACGTGATCGTAGCATCTACATCAAATGCTATAGGTGAATTAATTCCTATTTCCGTCGTCGCAAATGCATCACAATATTCATCACTAGATTGATAATCTAAAAGATCAGCATTAGGCATGATTAACCTTAGCCTAGCCTGGCTAAATACTGAAAGATCCAGCTTGTATACATTGTCTAAGAATCCATCTACTCCATTCCACCCATTAATAATATATATTTCATCGTTGATTATAAATGATGCAGGTGCCCACCTCGATTTTCCCGGATGTGGAGGCATTTCTATCCAAGAATTAATCTCCGAATCATACTTCCATAACTCACCTGTTTCCATATAAGCATGATTATCTCCATCACCACTAAGCACGTAACCAAATCCCTTGTGAGATAACTGTGTTCCTGCTACTCGACCCTCACTAGGCATTGTAGCAACTTGCATCCAAGTATCCTGTGCAGTATCATATTGGTACCATTCGTTAGATATAAATCCATTGCCATGACCATTACCTACGTATACATACTCTCCATCGGTAAACTGAAAAGGATGGTGTCTTTCAGCTGCCGGAAAATCTGCCTTACGCTCCCAAATATCATTCTCGATATCATAGGCCCACCAATCCTTTTTATTGCCTCCGCCTCCACCCAGACCGAGATATACAAAACCATCAAGCGCAACCATCGCTGGATGCGTCCTTGCTGAACAATCACAACTAGCTAGTTCTGTCCACATATCAGTCGCCGGATCATATTCCCAAAAGTCATTAAGCGCATTACTCCCATCGCTACCAAATCCAAAATATGCCTTACCATTGATTACATCACCAATAGCAAATCCTCTAGATGCACCTGGAAAATCTGTTTTCTTAAACCACATATCTGCATTCGCATCGTATGAAAAGAAATCTGATGTTGGACCATTTTCTGTATTACCAGATACCATATACCCTACATCCTCAATAGAAAATGCATAACTATGATCTGTACGATAATTATCTGGGACTGATGCCACTTGTTCCCATGTCTGAGCCATGAGCAGGCATGTTTGCAACAATGCAATGAAGGTCAACGCTTTTTTGATATTCATCTTATAGATTTAAATCTGTTGTATATTATGTTCTATTCTCGTAGTATAAAGGAAAAGAGAGAACAAATTGTTCTTGTAAAAAATCAAAGTTAATCTTATATCAATCGAATAATAAATTGAATATACTCAATGTCTTGTAGACTTATAAAAATGTAAATATGAAAATTGATTATTATCGACTTAAAAAATATATCTATGCTTAAAAAAACTAAATTTCATTATTTGCCTTAATTTGAATTAAGAGCGCCAATATCCATTATATTTACGTTTCATGTCCAATGAATCAACACATAAAAATCAACAAATCGCCTTCTTTACCTCATTATGGAGGTCACAAGCCACTGCTATTATGGCCACGGCTGCTGATTTTAGTGTGTATTTCGTTCTCTTTCATTTTATTAGCACATACTATGTAACTTCATCCGGTATAGGAGCATTTTGTGGTGCTACATTAAGCTTTTTCCTGAGTAGGCATTGGGCTTTCAAGAGTACCGAAGATCGTGTACGTAACCAAATGATAAGATACAGCTGTGCCAGCGGATTAAGCTTATTTCTCAATGTATATGGTATATATTTCGTGGTAGAAACATTCGGCATTGAAGAGACAATAGCTAAGGTATTAACCTCAATTTCTATAGGTCTATTTATTAATTTTCCAATTTTTAGGTGCTGGGTATTTAGAGATCGAGAATAATGAAAGAGTCAATTACATTTATAGTCAATCCATTTAGTGGTACTACTAATAAATATGACTTTGACAAGATCGTCAAAGATCAAATCGATACTAATAGATATGAATATACTATCAAGTATACAGAATCAGCTGGCCATGCCACAACTTTAGCACTAGAGGCTGCATCGCAGCAAAAATCTATAGTGGTAGCCGTAGGGGGAGATGGCACTATAAATGAGGTAGCTGCTGGACTAGTTCATACTGAAGTCGCCCTTGCTATACTCCCTGCAGGATCAGGAAATGGATTTGCATTGCACCTTGGTATGAACAAAGATCATAAATCCGCAATACAGCAACTTAATACCGCTAAGCGATCTAAGGTTGATACTTGTTTACTTAATGGAAAATTTTTTATCAATGTAGCGGGTCTAGGGTTCGATGCGCAGGTGGCGTACCATACTAAAACAGACTCTAAGCGAGGATTTTGGAATTATCTCAAACGTACAATACAGTTGTCTGCCAAATACAGACCTGAAGAGCTCAGTCTAGAGATCGACGGAAAGAAAATCGAAGGCAAGTATGCTGCGGCAGTGGTAGCTAATGCATCGAAGTATGGATATATATTCACAGTAGCACCATTTGCTAAGCTTAACGATGGGTTATTAGATATCATCTTATTCAAAGATACATTCGTACCAAGGTATTTTATGGAGGCCTATAGATTTGTAAATAATACGGTACATAAAAGCAGTATTACAGAAACATATACTGGCAAATTTATCAAGATAAAATCTGTCAATAAATCGTATTACCACCTCGACGGTGAAGGATTTGACAAGACAACAGATTTTGAAATATCTGTCGTACCTGACAGTATATGGGTAATGCAAATATAGTTGTAATAACAATTAATAATTTCCTCTTCTAATCTCAATTATTAAGGTGATATAATCAGATTATTTTTAGAAAATAATATTCTATTGACCTAATTCAATGGAAGATTAAATGAGATAAAAGTTGTTATAACTAATATCAAAATACAAAGGCCTTGAATTAACACTTCAGGCCTTTATATTATTTTTCTTGTTTCTGTTTCCAACTATTGATTGTAATCTGGTACATCAGCGCCTATTTCTTACTCTCCATGTTTATTCATCATTTCAGATACCAACTTAGCTTTAAGCGCAGCTTTGCTCACTTTCCTTACATATTTGTCTAATACCTTAGTAATACTAGAGTATACTACCCTCTCACGACTATTAAATGATTCCATTGTCATCCACTTAGCCTCAGTAATATCTTCTTCGATCTGAGGAATGAGACCCATCTTAGGTGCCCTCATATGATACCAGTATGATTTCTTGATGTGGCGTTTACCAGACTTATTTTTATATACGTGATTGGTTATACAAATCTTTTTGCCTAGCACTAAATTCCGGATACCTGTCTCCTCCTCTACTTCTCTGAGTGCAGCGTCCTTTTTAGTCTCGTGTTTTTCTAGTTTCCCTTTTGGCAGATCCCAATGTCCTCTGCGAAATATGAATAATATCTCATTAAACTCATTTGTCACTAATCCTCCACCAGCTTCTATGATGGTAAACAACCCTTTAAAGTCCTTTCTGAGTTTCTCATAATCCTCATGATATAGAGTGATACGAGTATATTTTCCGCCTTTTTCGGCCAAGTCGACAAAATTATGTAGATGCTTTACCTTACCCGCATATCTAGCTATGAGTTCCCCTGTTTTCGGAGGCCTAAGTGGTTGGGCATCTTTTAACGTGATGAGGGTCTTATTGATATAGATTTTGTACATTAGCGCACGCTTGTTAAGACATGATTTGAATCAGCCGTAAAGCTATAAATTTTATGTTATTCTTACTATTACAGATCAGTCCTATTCTAGATAAACTAACCCTATAGTTAATGAATATAAACAAGTTATAATTCGATGTGTTATTTGAATTAGATATTTAGACAATCATTTAATTAAATACCTTTTATACATTTATGGTTTCTGCAGAATTAGCACAAAAATTACTCCAAATTAAGGCGATAAAATTGAGTCCATCAGAGCCATTTACTTGGGCGTCTGGTATCAAATCTCCAATTTACTGCGACAATCGCGTCACTTTATCATATCCAGAGATAAGAACGTTTGTCAAGATTGCATTGTCGATACTTTCTGAGCAATTAGAAGATTATGATACTGTAGCAGGAGTGGCAACAGCTGGCATTGCACACGGAGCACTAATAGCAGATTATATCAAAAAACCTTTTATATATGTCAGGTCTAAAGCCAAAGGTCACGGACGCGAAAACCTGATAGAAGGGGATTTCTCCAGAGCCAAGAAAGTACTAGTAGTAGAAGATCTCATATCTACTGGTGGGTCATCTATACAAGCGGTAAAGGCACTAAGAGCAGAAGGCATAGAAGTAGTAGGAGTGATCGCACTTTTTTCTTACGAATTTGAAAAAGCTAAAAAGAACTTCGAAGCAGCAAACTGTCCTTATCTAACAGTAAGTGGATACTCGACTATGCTCACACAAGCCAAGAAGACTAATTATATCACAGACGAAGAATATGCTACCCTCCAGGACTGGAGCAAAGATCCATCTGGTTGGTTCGATACGCACTTCAAATAGAATTTTATAGACCAAAAGACTTTTAACTACATTAGCAATTACTTACAATCAATATTATACTTACGACGATGTCAAAATTGAATAAAAAATCAGAAGAGTTCCTATACGCATATCACAATAATGCTTCGCCGACTGGATTTGAGTCACCTGGACAAAAACTATGGATTGAACATATAAAACCTTATGTAGACGAATGTCATCTAGATACATACGGTACTGCTTATGGTGTGATCAATCCTGGCAAAGACTATAAAGTAGTAATAGAAGCGCATGCGGATGAGATCGCATGGTATGTCAATCATATCTCTGATACTGGATTTATCAATGTAATACGTAATGGTGGATCTGATCATGTCATAGCGACATCAAAGAAAGTAAATATCCATACTGATAAAGGTATAGTAGAAGGTGTATTTGGGTGGCCAGCAATACATACTCGTAAAGGAAAAGATGCTCAACTAAGTCCTAAGTTAGAAAACATCTTCGTAGATGTAGGAGCAAAAGATAAAGAAGAAGTGCTAGCTATGGGTATCCATGTGGGATGTGTAATCACTTACCCAGACAAATTCGGCATACTTAATGACCGTTACTATGTAGGTCGTGCACTGGACAACCGTATGGGAGGATTTTGCATCGCTGAAGTAGCTCGTTTACTAAAAGAAAATGGCGACAAACTACCTTATACACTATATGTCGTTAATGCGGTACAAGAAGAAATAGGACTCCGAGGTGCAGAAATGATCGCAAATCACATAAAGCCAGATGTAGCAATCGTAACAGATGTCACTCACGATACTAATACCCCTCTGTTAAATCCTAAAAAGCTTGGAGACACTAAGGCCGGTGAAGGACCGAGCTTGACTTATGCTCCGGCAGTACAAAATAATCTACTTAAACTTATAATAGATACAGCAGAGAAAAATGAGATTCCATTCCAAAGAGCTGCAAGTAGTAGATCTACAGGAACAGACACTGATGCATTTGCCTATAGCGGAAGTGGTGTGGCGTCTGCTTTAATTTCAATACCTCTAAGATATATGCATACCACGGTAGAAATGGCACACAAGGATGATGTAGACAATGTGACAAAACTGATTTACGAGACATTGAAGTGTATAGAAAAGAATCATAATTTTAAGTATTTTTAGCAATAGGTTCGACTTTTTGTCTTCAACTCAGCTCAGACAACATTAAGTATAATGTTCATGATACTATCGTTCACTAAGCAGAGTTAAATTAAAAGATACGATAACTACTTTTCTTTCTAGATTGTAATTACTTTACTTAGTACAATTATCAATCATACTTGGACAATCTGATCCATAAAAATATTGGTCTTGGATATGCATTATTGCATTTCTACCTCTATAGTAGTTTTCATATAGCAATATGTGCAGTAGCTATTACATCTTACAGTTACTTTACCTTATCGCATCAAATAATAGATTATCATTATGTAGGATTTGTCGGTGCGTCTACCTTATTACTCTACTCACTTCATCGAATTATAGGTATCAACAAATCTGATAGCTATGCTACTAAAGGAAGATTTGCAATCATTATCAAATACAAATCGCACTTAATTATATACTCAATAGTGTCAGCGCTGTATTGCCTTTATACCTTCTATACTTTTGACTGGAATCGAAAAATATTGCTTGCTATTCCTGTGGCATTATCGTTAAGTTATAGTCTACCTATTTTCATTGGTGGTAAACGGTTAAGGGATTTTCATTTTATCAAAATATTTCTAATTGCTTTTTGTTGGGCCCTGATTACTTGCACAATACCTTACTATGAGTCTATTAAGTATCAGTTCGATATTCCTCATAACTATTGGACTTTATTTCTTGCGACAATCGACCGAGCACTATTCATATTTGCAATCACTATTCCATTTGACATCAGAGACCGAGATGTTGACAAAAGTAATAATGTCCAAACATTAGCGACGAAATTTAGCGACAAAGCACTTAAGCGCATCTCATTGCTTGCATTGATAGTTGGGACAATTATTTCAATATTACTTTATACTCAAGATGTACATTCAACATTGACATTACTTCCAATAATACTCACCTATACCATTACCTCATTCTTAGTTTATCTAACTCATCAGCGGCGATCTGACTATTTCTTTACTGGCCTTTTGGATAGCACAATGATATTGCCCTTGATATTATTTTTTTTGTACGTGAGTTGCATGTCAATTTAACTGTAGTTTTGAAGTATCAACCTCAAACAAAACTGAGATGGAAACAGTAAATGAAATTTCTATATAAACAAATTAAGCTGTGCTGGTACTCCGAGACTTGACAAAGCTATTGGTGTGGTAATTAAATAATTTGGTAGGAATAGTAATAATAAGATTAGAGTATTGTTCTAATATTTACTGAAAAAAAAACTTAAGAGAGGGAGTGTATTTGGATTTTTTATACATCATTCTAAATGACATCAATAGCCAGAACAATCTATTTAATTATTTAAAATATAATTTATTAATCCACTGCATTTATTGCACAGACCAAATCGCACTACAACTTTCGTTGCTTTATTATTCTATAATTAGATAAAGAAAAAAATGTAAAGGTCTCAATGTTCGATACGGACAACTACCTACATATTCCTCCCACAACATATTATTCGAATACATATTCGAATCAAAGAAATCACTTCGTTATTCAATTTCATTCCCAACACATATATTCTAAGAGACATACCTATTTACAAATTAGGTGTATAGCCTTAATGCAAGTATAATATTAGAAAATACTTATATATTAAAACCCCATATACGTATTGTATTGATATCTTTACGTATAAGCTAGCATTATAGCACAATGTGCATATATAAAGCTGATGCTTGTCACTAAAAAGAACTAATGAACATGAGATACCTATTACTCATAATCAGCATGAATCTCTACAGCATGAATTTGCTGGCACAAGAGACATATCTAGACCAATCTAAAGAGCCGCTCTTCCATCAAATAACAGAAGCATATGACAATGCACTTTACGGAAGGGCTATTGATTTGGCCAATGATTACATTGCTCAAGGAAGGCAGCTCAACCAAGATCATACACCTACATCAGAAACACAGGTCAATATCATAAGTCGGATATCGGCAGTGCATCTAGAGCGTGACGGCGCTTCTCTAGAATTGGAGAATTATGCACTATCTATCAACCCTGATCATCTGACAGATAAGGCGTTTTTTGTATTAGGAGATTACTTCTATAATGGAAAGGAATATGACTCAGCTATACATTACTTCGATCAAGTCAATGAATTACAACTAACGGATAAGCAATTTACCGAAGCTACTTTTAAGCAAGCGTACTCCTACTTTGTTACCAAGGATTTTAACGCTGCAGAAAACAAACTGCTACAGATTAAAGATATTAAAGATATCTACTACTACCCTGCCAACTACTACTACGGTATGACGAAGTACTATAAAAGAGACTACGATGCTGCGATCAAAAGCTATGAACGTGTATCTAGCTCTAGTCAGTACAAAGCTCATATACCTTATTATATTGCACAGATCTACTTCGCGCAAGATAAGATGACAGAACTAGTATCATATGGCGAAAAAGCCATCGTGAAGCCAGAAACAAAAAAGATTAAAGAAATTAGACTCTTATTGGGTCAAGCTTATTTCCAACAAGCCAACTACTCAAAAGCGCTGCCTCATCTCAAATATTACGAAAAGAATACAGAGAAACTAACGAATGATGAATTTTATCAATTGGGATTTACGCAATATCAATTAGGTCAATATGCAGATGCGAAAGACAACTTTAAAGAATTGACCATCCTGAACGATAAACAAGGACAATTGGTGAATTACTACTTGGCGGATTGCTATGTAAAGACTAATGACTTGAATAGTGCGAGAACAGCGTTCAAAAAAGTAAGTCAAATGCCTTTTGAAGTAAGTATGCAAGAAGAAGCATTATTCAACTACGGCAAACTATCTGCTGAGTTGGGTCACGATAGAGAAGCGATCAATACACTTATTAAAGTGGAAGAAACATCTCCCCATTACGAAGCGAGTAAGCCGATCATTAATGATATTCTTGTCAATACGGAAGATTACTCCAACGCGATTAATATCATAGAAGGTATTCCTACTTTAACGCCAGAACTAAAGGTGACGTATCAAGCGATCACGCTTAAGAAAGGTCTACAGCTCTATAATGAAAATGATAAGGGAGCTGCCAAGGCCATGTTCGACAAATCTATGGCTATAGATGTCAATAGAGCGTCAAGCGCTAGAGGACAATATTGGTTAGCGACTATGCTACACGAGCAAAATGAATTTACGCCTAGTCTACAAGCATATCAAAAATATTTTGATTTATCTAATGGCCTATCAATGCCAACTGCATCCTCAGAATTTATCGCTCACTATAATCAAGGCTATAACTATCTTCAGCAAGATGATTATGGACAAGCTGAATATCATTTTAAAAATGCAATAGTAGGTATCAATACTAATCGCGAACGGATCAAAGATGAATACATTACAACGAGAGTGCTAACAGATGCTCTTGTAAGAGCTGGTGATTGTGCATTCACTGCCAATAAATATGATGATGCCTTAAGCTATTATGGCCAAGCTATAGATAGAAAACAGCCAGGATATGATTACTCGTTATATCAAAAAGCACTCATAGAAGGATTGTCGGGTAGACCATATGAAAAAATCATTACACTAGAAGAAATATTAGAAGATTTTCCAGAATCTGAATATGTCGATGATGCCTTATTCCAATTAGGTGATGTTTATCTAAGTATAGGTAATACGGATTCTGCATCGAGTACATTCACTGATCTAATAGAAACGCATTATGGTAGGTCACCTTTAGTAAATGCGGCATTTCTCAAAAAAGGACTGATTAGTTATAATAAAGGAGATATGTCAGAAGCGCTTAAATTTTACAAACGAATCTTTGTAAATAATCCTGCACCCAAAGAATTGCAAGCAGCTTTACTAGCTATCGAAGAAATATATATCGTTGACCTCAAGAAAGGCGATGAATACTTTGCTTTTCTAGACTCTATCCCTGAATATAAAATTACTGATTTTGAGAAAGATTCATTGAGTTATGTTATCGCAGAAAATCAATTTAGTAACTCTAACTACGAAGGAGCCGTTGATGGATTTACTTCTTACTTAAATAAATTTGCAACAGGTACACACAAATTAGACGCGCACTATATTAGAGGAGAGTCACTAAGTATCCTGAATAGATATGGAGCCGCCAATGCGGATTATGAAGCTGTAATCAAAGAAGGATTTAGCAATTATTATGAATCTGCATTGCGTAAAGCTGCTATCATTAACTACAATCATATACAAGATTTCAAACAGTCGTATAAATTTTACGATATCCTATCGAGAGTAAGCCAATCTCAAGAGATCACTTATGAAGCTCAACTCGGTGCATTGAGAAGTGCATTCCGAATACAAAAAGATGATGCAGTGCTAACCTATGGCACTCAAGTATATGGTAGTCCTTATAATACTAATAATGAGAAACTATCAGCTAGATACTATGTCGCTAAAGTATCTTATAAAAAAGGTATGAAAGATCAAGCATTGATAGCATTCGATGAAGTAGGCAGGAATGCAACCAATAACCAAGGTGCAGAATCGAGGTATATGACTTCCAAAATATTCTATGATAACAATGAAATGAAACTTGCCGAAGTGGCCATCAACAGTGCCAATGAAAAAAATAGTGCTTATGCCAATTGGGTAGCCAAAGGGCTCTTACTATTATCTGACATCTACATCAAAAATGGTGACATCTTTAACGCTAGAGCAGCCACCGAAGCGGTTGTAGAAAACTTTAGCAGCGATAAAGACTTACTATCAGAAGCGAATCAAAAGCTAAATAAAATAAAAACTTTAGAAAAAAATCAAAGTAGAATCAAGACAAAGAGTAATTCTGATCAACTAGAACTAGATACAACTGGAACTAACAGAAACGATTAAATAATTAATTGAAAACTACTTCTTACATCCAAACAAGTATACAAAATAAAATAAATGAATACTCTAAAATATATATCAGTTATAGCCATCGTTTATTGTTCACATGCGGTATCATTTGCACAAGTTGGTACTAATGGTATACTAAATGAAACACCGACTGAGGCACAATCTCATATGGGTGACGAAGAACTAGAGGTAGTCAAGGCATTCAAAGCGAAACTAGCAACCGTATCTTCACTAAATATAAATCCTACGATAAAGACCTCACCACCAATAAATCGAGATTATAACTATCGCATTAGTATAGTAACCTATAAAATTGACTATGCGGAGCCTACCATCAAACCTTTCGCAATGAAGCCTGATTCTAAAAAAAATTATCATAAGGGGTATACTAAATTTGGGTTTGGGAACTTCATGTCTCCCTTAGCTGATCTGTCTTATCACAATACGACGGAAAAAGTAGAATATGGAATACTTGCCAACTATCTATCTCTAGATAACTCTGACGAGAATGCTTACCAAAAGATGTCAGACGTAGATGTGAACGCACATGCCAATATTAAGCTTACTGACAATTTAGAATTACTAACAGGTATTTATACTTCCATAGACAAAAGATTTTTCTTTCATATACCAGCCAATGAATCTAGACTATATGGAGAAGAAGCTGCTGTCAGAAATCTCAATACTTACGGAGCTAACGTGGGCATCCAAAACAGTTATGACTATGCACTACAATATAAACTAGTTGTAGATGCCAACTACATGTCTATCACTAACGATAACACCAACGAGTTCAATACTAATGTAAAAGGAGTGATATCATATGCTAGCAAGTCACTCGGTTTGTCTCTAGAAACAGAAGTGGATTATTCAAAAGTATCGGAGTCTGTAGATAGTTCGTTCTTGACGTTAGCGGCAACACCATCTCTGTTTTGGTCAAACGATAAATTCAACATCAGCGCAGGAGCGAGTACGATCTTAGCAAATGATGAGACTTATATTTTTCCTGTAGCAGAATTATTAGTAGATGTTAATTCAGATAAACTACAGATAATTATTGGGGTAGATCAAGAATATATTCATAATAGTATCGGAAATGTAATAAGCTATAATCCATATTATCAAACTGAATCTGGTGACTATGGATCTACCATTACTAAATCATATTATGGAGGTGCACAAGGGGATTGGTCCAAATTATCTTACAGAGGGAAAGTAGGTTATAGAGAAATATTAAATCAATCTACCCTACTTAATACTGCAGACGTCAGAAAATTCGAGCTTAACTATATCGATATGAATAGTATATTCATCGAAGCTACGGCAAGCTATTCGCTTAATAATATATTCACGATTGGATGCGGGTTTCAGCAAAACGTCTTTGACTTAAAAGATGATGTAGTCGCCTTTCATTTACCAACCATGAGATACAATACATATACCGTCATCAATTTAATGAATGACAAATTTACGATTCGACCTACCCTAGCCTTTACAGACAAAGTAAAGTATATCAATGAAATTGGTGACGTGGACAAACTAAATACTATGCTATCATTCAACACGAGTATTAACTATACTATCGGTGATAACTTTGGACTATTTGTAGATGGTAAAAATCTATTGTCAAATAACTATGCTGAATATTATGGGTATGATGATATTGGATTACACGTTCACGGAGGTATAACATTAAAATTTTAGAATCAAAATGATAAGCATAAGATCAATAACTTTAGGTGACTTAAAGGCCTATGAACATTGGAGTCAACCGATACACGCTTATCATGAGTTCAATGGACCATATTACAACAAGAAGTCAACTGATGAAGTATCAGTATACATCAATGATCTCAAAGATAAACTACAAAATGGCGGTAATGCATTGCCATCTAGAAAGATGATTGTTGATCCAAATAACAATCTCATCGGAGAAGTGAGTTATACATGGAGATCAATAGAAACGAACTGGATGGAGATTGGTATTATTATTTTTGACGAAAGTTATTGGGGCAGAGGATTAGGAGCTCAAGCACTCAAATTATGGATCACAGAACTATTCAAAGAACATATTGCTATTGTAAGAATAGGATTTAGTACTTGGTCGGGGAATCATGGAATGATGAAACTTGCTACCAAGCTTGGCATGCGCCAAGAAGCTTGCTATCTTAATGCAAGGATAGTTAGAGATCAGTATTACGATTCTGTGAGTTATGGATTATTGAGGGAGGAGTGGAAATAGAATCACTGAAATAAATGCTAAAAAGACAAGATTAACTTTTTCTTTTTACAAAAAATATATCTAAAAGTAATAAATTGATAGAGTCAGCCTAATTGCTAAACGTTATACTATTAGAATAACAACTTCAATTATTTCAGTAACAATTAATCTCATATTAGGTATATATGCTCATCAACGATTAATATTTATGACTGAAATCTACTACAAATAAAAAGCCGAATTCACTGAGTGAATTCGACTTAACAGATTAAACTTTATGTAAGCTAGAATTATTTTCCTAGCGCTTCAATTTTTGCTTTGTACTCAGCTACCTTTTCAAACTCATTAGCTCTTGCATAAATTTCTTTCAATGCAATCAATGGGTTTCCATCTGCTGGATTTAATTGTTCAGCAGAGATAAAGTAAGGCCTAGCTTTCGCGAATTGGCTATCCATTTCAGCCTTCATAGCATCGTACTTCTTAGTGCCAGCTGCAGAGAAATCATTAGATAGTTCATTGATCTTATCTGTATAACTAGCTGCTTTATTGTAGTATAATGCTCCTAAACTATATGTAGCATCAAAATTTTTGTCATCAATAGCTAGAGCTTGATTGTAATAATCATATGCGAGATCAAAATATTCTATTGACTTAGCTGTATTTCCAGCTTTATCCTCTGATTGGTATAGTTGATCATATACATTACCTAGAGTATTACGTACAGTTACATTATTTGGCTCTTTTTCTATAGCTATCTTTAGTTTGTCAGTAAGTATCTCTAATTGACCTGCCTTGAGATAGTAATTTATCTCAGCGAATAGAAGTCCAGTATCGTCAGGGTACTTTGTTCTACCCATTTCTAAGTATTTCAGTGCTTCTTCAGGTCTAGCCTCAGACTTGATACTAAATAATGCTTCATATATTAATGCATGATCGTAACCTGCATCTGCTAACTCAATAAACAAAGGTGTAGCGTCTGTTTTCATATCGCCATAATATCCAGCGACTGCACCGTAGAACATATACTCTTGTCTTTGAGCATCATCAACGATAGGGCTTTTAGCATCATTAGCTTTCAATAGATCGTGTAATTCTAAAGTATAATTATAACCACTAAATGCACTTGCGTAATCTTTTACGTTATAAGTAGTAATTGCTGAATTAATTAAGTGTCCAATCGTTTCTTCCAGTCCTTTGAGGGCATCTTTTTTATGCCCTTTCTTAGTACCTAATTCTAATCCTTTAGAGAAAGATTGGTACGCAGTCTGTGCCGCATCAGGATACTTAATTAAATATTCTGGATTGAGTAATGATGCCTTCACTTCAGCATTGGCTAATTCATTATATATCTTACCCTTAGTATTCCAAGCATCAGGATTCGCTTTGGCCTCATCAGATTCGAATGCTGCTTTCACTAATTCTAATGCCTCTGTCAATTTGGCTTCATTCTCAGCCGGATTTTGGTAATATTTACTGAGGTTTTTTGATGCTTTCTTAAGCATTTTCTTAGGACTATCTTGAGCACTAATTGTTCCTACTAAAAGGAAGATGCTCATTAAAGCGATAAGTAATTTTTTCATGTTTATTATTTTAATATTAAAGAGTTTCCTAAAATTGTCATTCGAGTATTCAATGATGATCTCAACTATTACAATCATTAATAAGACAAAAATACTTTATGTAGAGTGTTTAGATATTCTTTAAAAAAACTTTCAACTTAGTAGAGTCATTAAATCTACTCTTCTTCCTCTGCTCTTTTCTCTTCTTCTGTTCTACGGATAACTGCAACATCTGAGATCGAACTCTTTTTACCAAGATTGATACATTTCACTCCTTGAGCAGCTCTACCCATGATTCTTACATCTGTCACGGCTAACCTGATCATTATTCCATCTTTAGTAGTAATCATCATATCATCGTATTCACTCACTGCTTTGATCGCTGCTACTTTACCTGTCTTTTCTGTTACGCTCATAGTCTTTACACCTTTACCTCCTCTATTGGTAGTTCGGTACTCTCCTATTTCCGATCTCTTACCAAATCCATTTTCTGATACTACGAATATTGTTTTCTGAGAATCTTCTTTAACGCTTAGCATACCAACCGCAAAATCATTTTCGTTATCCAATTTGATACCTCTAACTCCCGCAGCAGATCTACCCATAGACCTTACTTTAGCTTCTGGAAATCTTATCGCTCTACCATTTCTATTCGCGATAACAATTTCGTTTTCACCATTTGTAAGTTTCACTTCCATAAGCATATCACCTTCATTGATTGTGATCGCATTGATGCCATTAGTTCTGATTCTAGAAAATTGCTCTACAAGAGTCTTCTTAATCACACCTTTTCTAGTACAGAATATTATATAATTGTTATTGATATATTCCTCATCTGTTAGATCCTCTATACGGATATAAGCTTTCACCTTATCTTCTTTTGGCATACGTATAAGGTTCTGCATAACTCTACCAGTACCTGTCTTACTTCCCTCTGGGATCTCGTATCCACGTATCCAGAAGCATCTACCCATCTCAGTAAACAATAATAAGTAATCATGATTATTGACAACAAACATATGCTCTACGAAATCTTTATCCCTGGTCTTACTGCCTTTACTACCTTTTCCTCCTCTACTTTGTTGACGATATTGTGATGTCTTAGTTCGTTTAATATATCCAAGACTAGAAATCGTTACTACCATCTCTTCATTAGCAATTAGATCTTCGATTTTAATCTCGTCCTCTGCATAGGTAATATCAGTTCGACGCTCATCACCATATTTTTCTTTGAGTTCGGCCATCTCATCTTTGATGATTCCTCGCTGTAAATCTTCACTTGCGATGATCTCTTTATAATTAGCGATCTTCAACATTAACTCCGCATGCTCTTTTTTGATCTTATCTACTTCTAAACTTACAAGCTTTTGCAGACGCATCTCGAGGATAGCCTTAGCTTGTATTTCAGATAACTCAAATGCAGCAGTCAGTCCCTCTTTTGCAGCTTCTACAGTCTTACTTGCACGTATGATTGCGATTACCTGGTCGATATTAGCAAGTGCTTTAAGAAGCCCTTCTAAGATGTGTGCTCTTTCTTCAGCTTTTTTCAGATCATATTTGGTGCGTCTTACAATTACCTCAAGACGGAACTTAATAAACTCAGTTAGCATCTGCTTTACATTCAGCTGCTGTGGTCTACCATTCACCAATGCGATGTTGTTGACACCAAATGAAGTCTGTAAATATGAGTACTTATATAGCTTACTTAATACAACGCTTGCCATTGCGTCACGCTTCACCTCTACTACGATACGCAATCCATTACGATCCGATTCATCTCTCAGATCACTAATACCAGATATTTTGTCTGTATTTACAAGTTCTGCTATCTTACTTACTAGATTTGCTTTATTGACTTGGTAAGGAATCTCATTGATAATAATTGTCTCCTTTCCAGTCTTATCATTAGTCTCGATGTTAGCCTTTCCTCTAAGTACTATTTTGCCTCTACCTGTGTGAAATGCTTCTTTTACACCATTGTAACCTAAAATAGTACCACCTGTTGGGAAATCAGGCGCTTTGATAAACGTTATCAGCTCATCTATTGTGATATCTGGATTATCAACCATTGCTACACAACCATCGATCACCTCCGATAAGTTATGCGGTAGCATATTAGTCGCCATACCTACAGCGATACCTGACGCACCATTAATCAGAAGTGTTGGAATTCTAGATGGAAGTACTGTTGGCTCTTCTAGAGTATCATCAAAATTGAGTCTAAAGTCGACTGTATCTTTCTGTATATCATGTAGAATCTCGTCTGTTATACGTGACTGACGTGCCTCAGTATATCTCATGGCTGCTGGACTATCACCATCCATAGACCCGAAGTTACCTTGACCATCAACAAGTGGATATCTCAATGACCAATCCTGAGCCATACGCACCATTGCATCATAAACTGATGTATCTCCGTGTGGGTGATACTTACCTAATACCTCTCCTACTATTCTTGCAGACTTCTTGTGCGACTTGTTATAACTGAGCCCCAAATCATGCATTCCGTACAATACTCTTCTGTGTACAGGCTTGAGTCCGTCCCTCACATCTGGTAATGCTCTTGCAACTATCACTGACATAGAATAATCTATGTAGGAAGACTTCATTTCATTTTCTAGATTGATAGGTATAATTCTCTGATCGTTAGACATTTATATATTTTTTTAAAACAACATTTTGAGTAGGCGAAGATAAGTAAAATAGCCATATTAAATGCCCATTTAAGTATATAAAAATACTATCTGTGCAAGTTTTTTTAAATAAGATATTTCGCTTCATAGATCCCGAACAATAGTCTCTAATTATTCCTACCTTGAGAAGTATTACGGACTTTTCAATTTCAAGTCAAAAGTAAACTAACAATCAGACAATTACACACATAAAAATATATGCTTCAGTATTTTATACATATAGTATTATTTATATTTTTAATACAACAAAGCTCATCTGCACAAAATGGCATTCAGAACCTTGGTGGAGCCACCACTAATGGTATTGCACATGCAGGAGTTACGCTAGATAATATATCTGCTATGTACACCAATCAAGCCGGAACCGCTTTTCTTGAAGGATGGGCTGTAGATGTAAGTGTAGATCGTAGATTCAACCTAGAGGAATTGACAACATTCTCTTTTGCTGCAGCTACATCGCTCAACTTCGGTACGGTAGGAATTTTAGTAGGTCAATATGGATTCGATGCATATTCGGAGCAAAAAATAGGATTGAGTTATGCTCGATTACTCACCTCTTATCTAGCTATAAGCGGACAGTTTGATGTGCTCGGCTTCAAAATTGATGGATTTGGAAACACCTACTCATATACTGTAGAGGTAGGACTATACAGTAAGCTAAGCGATCAAGTACACTTAGCGGCTCATATATTCAACCCAACAAGTAGTAAGCTCAGTGATGAAGAAGAATTAGACAGTAGAATCAAAATTGGTGTGAGGTACATACCTTCAAATAAATTAGACTTTTTCACAGAATTAGAGAAAATAATCGATAGAAGTGTTCAAATTAAATTAGGTGCAGAATATGCTGTTCTAGATAATTTAGACCTTATGGCCGGAGCCAATCTAGAAATCAATTCATTTCACTTTGGGTTTAAATATTTAGTCCAAAATAAAATTACTTTAGTCGCCGCCTTCAGTTTCAATAATAATCAGCTAGGCAATTCTCCAGGAATCAGTGCTCAATATTGGAATAGACCTTTGGAAGATTAGTCAAGTATTGGCGATTCAAACAGGCAGAATTTAAGGATGCTTGTATAGCAAACAAGTTCTAATTTAGACTAAAGCAAATAGATTTAGAAAGTAGAAGATACCTCTTAAGAATGCTGTGCAACTCATTCACGTAATAATTTAAAGAAAGTGCCAATCTTATTTAAAACCTAGGACAGTCAATGCCCAGACTTCCTTGACCTAAACCAAATATGCTTTCTAGATTCGCTGTTAAATTGAACATAAATGAAAAGTAGTAGTCATCTACGCTTGAGCCACCACGCTTAGATCCTGGAGTATTGAGTTGAGGTACGCCAAGCGCCTCTCCTCTTCTATCTGCAAAAGCAGCACTTATTGCTCCATAATTAGCAAACAAATCTTCGGTATTGGCATATACAGTACTCACATCGTCAATATAATCCGTAAATGACCTGCGAGCTAGTAACTCAATACCAAAATTATACTTGTCATTGATCTTTATCTTTACTCCACCACCAAATGGTATGGCGAGTGCCATTTTACTATATTTACTCTCCTGTCCAGGTAATCCTTGTCCTTCGGTACCTAAAGGTTGAAGATCATATGTTTCTCCATTTAGGTCCGACTTTGGATTAAAGTAGAAAAATCCAAATCCTACAGTAAAATAGGGCGAAAATAGCTCAGAACTGGCTTTGGCATCATACCCAAAAATGTAATACTCACCTAAAAGTGCCCCTTCTACCACTAAAGAAGTAAATCTCAGGTTTCTTATTTTTTGAAATTCTAACTCCGATTTTCGGTCATCACCAGATAACTTACCTAAAGTCAAATTGGCTCTGATTACCAAATTCTTCTTGGCTATATATCTTAGAATAAGCTGTCCGCCAAATTCGGAATTACCTAAATTAGTACTAAGATCTGAAGCATTGAGATCTCCATAGTACAGTGTGGATCCAAGTCCAATTCCAAATTCGTAATACTGAGCTGAGCTTTTAGTAGAAAACAGAAGGAATGATATGAAAAGGAAAATAAGTCTATACATATAAGTATAATTAATCGTGTAAAAGTCTATCAGTATGTCTGCTAAATACCAACTGAATATTAGTCATAATTAACTAGTATTTATATGATTTTAACTACAAATTTAAGCTTAAAAGTATTAAAACCAACCATTAATACAATAATATTAAATGTAATATGTACTGTATATCAATACTATTATTGCAGTTCTAGTATTATTACCTATTTAACTGACAAGTAGATACCCTTAAGAATAATTATAATAGCTTTTCGCTCCATTATATTGAAGAATCATCATCTTTGCATATATTATTTAACATACAGTCATCATCATGTTACAAGCCATCTCACCTATAGACGGACGATACGCCAAAAAGACACAACCACTTTCACAATATTTTTCTGAAGAAGCTCTCATCAGATACCGTGTATTGGTAGAAATAGAATATTTCCTCAAGATGAGTGAGACCGTACCTCAACTGAGTAGCCTCACCGATGCTGATAGGGCATCCGTGAGATCTATCATAGAGAACTTTTCAACAGCTGATGCTGAGAAGATAAAATCTATCGAAGCAGTAACTAATCATGATGTGAAAGCGGTAGAATACTTTATAAAAGAACAATTTGACGCAAGAGGTCTTTCAGAGCATAAAGAATTCATACACTTTGGGCTAACGTCGCAGGATATCAATAATACATCTACACCGATGATGGTGAAAGATGCACTCGATAATGTAATCTTTCCAAGTATCGAAGAGGTAATCAACAGCTTAGAAAGTATGGCTAAAGATTATTCTGGTATACCCATGCTAGCTAAAACTCATGGTCAACCTGCCTCTCCTACTTCATTAGGTAAAGAGATCATGGTATTTGTAGAAAGACTCAATGATCAAATGGACAGATGTAGATCACTTCCTATAAAAGCCAAATTTGGCGGAGCAACAGGTAATCTCAACGCACATAAAGTATGCTATCCAGACATCAATTGGATAGAATTTGCTGATGATTTTGTATCTCTGCAATTAGGATTAGATAGATCTAGATATACTACACAAATTGCTCATTACGATCACTTAGCTGCGATATTTGATGCATTGGCTAGGATCAATACTATTCTTATCGACCTTACACGTGATATATGGACTTACATCATGATGGAATACTTCAAACAAAAAACAGTGGCGAATGAAGTAGGATCAAGCGCCATGCCTCATAAAGTAAATCCAATCGATTTTGAAAATGCTGAAGGAAACCTTGGTCTAGCCAATTCTATACTCAATCATCTAAGTGCCAAACTACCTATAAGTAGGTTACAACGTGATCTTACAGATAGTACTGTGATACGTAATATTGGAGTACCTTTTGGTCATTCTCTGATTGCATACACAAGTGTCCTCAAAGGTCTAGGCAAGCTGATACTCAATGATTCTGCCATAGCAGCGGACTTAGATGCCAATTGGGCTGTAGTAGCGGAAGCTATACAAAACATACTCCGTAGAGAAGGTTACGATAAGCCCTATGAAGCACTTAAAGAATTGACTAGAGGTAAAACTATGGTTAATGAAGATGATATAACTGCCTTTATAGATACGCTTAATACTACTGAAGATATCAAGGCTGAACTAAAAACTATCACACCATTTAACTATTTTGGATATGCCTAACTAAAATAATATCCACCATAGTCAAATCTTTACTCAAATTACTTGCTTTTTCAGAAACATAGATCAAAAACACTTTAGATAAGTCGACGGAATAACTTAATATTATTTTACTTACTTTTAAATATATTTTAAAATCAAATCCCACTTAATTAATTGATTTTGTTTAGTCTGTCGACATCCTTTGAACAAGGATTTTGGCTAATCACCTCGTAATTATGGTTAGACATATAATTTCTGTCTCTTTACTGACTCTTTTTCAACTAACGGGTTTTTCTAACTCAATATCTAAATCAGAAACTAGAACTCCTCCTTTTACTATGTGCGATTGTACAGTATCTCAGGGAGGCATAATTTACGATTTCCCTTTTTTTAGTACTAGTGAATCTGCGTCTGAATTTTATGCATACGGCGCTCCTATTGGCGCTTCATCAAATACCGGTCTCGAAACATCTAACGGAATGATCATGTTACTTCATGAGGATTTGTTAACGAATGAAACTAGTCTAGTAATTGTATTAGATGCACCAAATGATGGGTCTGGGGGTAATGCAGAAATCACTTTTAATTGTTTACCATTAACTGCAATTGTTGATGTTGCGGATGATCCAGGAGAGTTTACAGGGAACGCACCAAATATTGTAGGAGATTTTTTTTGGTCGAGTTGTTGTACTGACGGAGGGGTAATAGGGGGTATTGGCTGTGGTAATACATTTACTATAAATCCTGACATTGGCAGTGGTATCGATGAATTTACTCTTGTATCTGGAACACCGGAGTTCCCAGAATATATAAACCTAGCAGAAATAGATTGTCCCATAACCATAAATTGTGGAGGACCTGTATGCTGTGAAGAGTCGTTTGAGTTTGACGCTAATGTTGAAGATGCGACCTGTTCTCAAGGTTTAGATGGCTCTATAGATCTTACAACAACGTGTTCTGAGGATCCTATTTTTGAATGGTCGAATGGTAACACAACAGAGGATTTAATTAATGTTTTTCCTGGAGAATACACTGTAACTGTAACTGATGCTGGGGGCTGTGTATTAATAGAATCTTACACAATAAGTTATAATGAGGTAACTCTTGAGGTAGACGGTGAGACAAATAATATTGATTGTTTCGATGATATGAATGGCTCTATCACAAATGCCGTTGGCAATTCAATGAATATTCCTTTTTCTTATGAATGGAGCAATGGTGAAGTAACTCAGGATATAGTAGATTTAGATGCAGGAATATATACATTAACAGTTACTGACAACTTTGGATGTACAGGAACTCAGGAGTTCTTAATTTTAGAGCCAAATGAATTAGAGGGAATAATAATCAATATTATTCAACCAGTAAGTCCTAGTACAAACGGTTCATCTGAAGTTATAGTTTTGGGTGGAACACCATCATATACATATTCATGGGACAACGGAGAAACTACTCCAACAGCCAATGAACTTGCTCCGGGCATCCATAATGTAACAGTAGTTGATTCCAGAGGTTGCGAATTGATATTAACCGTCGAAATTTACGAACCATTATCAGCGATTTTCAATGTGACAGAAAACTTTTGCTTTTCTGAATGTGAGGGATCTATTGAGATCCAAGCTATTGGAGGATTAGCTCCTTATACATACACATGGATACATGGAGAGATTACATCAACAATTGTTGATTTATGTGCCGATATTTATACCTGTATAATTACAGATGACTATGGCTCTTTTTATCAAGTTGAAATCAATGTTGAAAGTTATCCTGAAATTTTTCTTGATACTGACTTCTCAAATACTATATGCTATTTATCAAATGATGGATATATAGATTTGAGTGTAAGTGGGGGTCTATTTCCGTACACTTTTAACTGGTCGAATGGTGCTATGACTGAAGACATAACACAATTATCCAATGGCTTATATCAAGTAACCATAACGGACTCAAATAACTGTGCGATTGAGGAAACTTTTTTCATCGAAGAGGCTCCTGTATTCACATTTGATACAATCATTACTCCAGCTGATTGCAGTTTAAATAATGGAAGCATATTTTTAGTGAATTTTGAAGGGGAGAGTCCCTATCTTTATTCTTGGAGTTCAGGTGAAACTACTGACTCTATAACTAACAAATCAACTGGTAATTATTCAGTTACAATTACCGACAATATTGGTTGTATTCAAGTATATGAATTAGTAATTCCTAATACTCAGTCTGCTACACTCAATTCTACTGTTGAAAATGTGACTTGCGAAAATGGTTCTGACGGTTCAATTGACATAAATATAATTAATGGCAATCCCCCTTACATATATACTTGGAATACTGGAGACTCTGCTAATTTTATTGATAATCTTCCGAGTGGATTCTACGCCGTAACTGTCACTGATGATATAAATTGTATCTATACAGCTAGTTTTAATCTAGTTGTAACTTCATTAATTGATGCAGACACAACTATAATTGATGAGTCTTGTATCGGAGTTCAAGATGGTGCTATTGAATACAATATTTTAAATGGTTTTTCACCTTTTCAATACACATGGTCAAATGGTGAATCAGAATCTAGTATTGATAATTTATCACCAGGATCATATCTTCTAGATGTTGTAGATTCTTTAGGTTGTATATATCAAAATGAATTCAACATATTGCCAGGAAATACCATTATTTTAATTGATTCAGTCACTCATAATATTTGTTCAGGAGAAAATAACGGTTCTATAGAAGTTGTTGTTTCAGGACAAGGACCCTATACTTTTTTATGGGATAATAATTCGACAGATTCACTAATCAATAATCTTACAAGTGGATTATACTCCCTTACAGTAACAGATATTGATGGATGTTTAAAAATTAAAGAATTTCAGATTGATGATCCTGATCCAATAACTAATAATATTGAAATAATTCAACCGGGATGTGATGAAAATATTTTGGGTACTGCTACAGCTATACCTAGTGGTGGAACAGGTGATTTTAATTTTTTATGGAGTAATGGGCAGAATACGAGTACATCAGTGGAATTAGTACCTGGATCATATACTGTTACTATTTCTGACGATAACAACTGTAGTTTTATTGATTCTATTATTGTCGAAGAGATTATACCATTGCTTGTTGGAGCCTCCGTTGATTCTATTGATTGTTATGGTGATTTTGCTTCTATCGAAATAAATACAATAACAGGAGTTAGTCCATTTAAATACCTTTGGAATAACGGAAGTAATGAACAAATAAGAAATGATCTACTTGCAGGTATTCATGCTGTCACAGTAACTGATGCTTACGGTTGCTCGGAAGAGTTGTCTTTTAACTTAAGCCAACCTGATATTCTATCTAACTCAGTGGTAGAGTCTATATCTCCAACGTCGAACGGTTTAGACGGGCTTATTCAGATAAATATTTTCGGTGGTACTACACCTTACTCAATAGAATGGAGTAATGGGTTAACAGACGTTCTAACTATTGATAATCTTGATTATGGTATATATACATATACTATTATAGACAGTAATGAATGCATAACTTTTGGTGAGGTTATTTTTACGCCTGAACCATTAATTTATACACTAGATTTAATCAATAATTTATGTTTCGGTCAATGTATCGGATCAATTGGCTTAGAAATATCAGGTGGTGCGACACCTTATTCTTTTTTATGGTCTACGGGTAGTCAAGATAATTTATCAGAGCAATTATGTAATGGGATATATTCTGTCACTGTTGAAGATAATTTAGGAAGTTCTATTATTATTGATGAATTAATCATTGATAGTCCTCCTATCCTAAATTCTTTAAATGTGGTGTCAGACGAAACTTGTATTGATTTCAATGATGGAACTATTTCTTTAAATGCCTTTGGTGGTGAACCACCTTACAATTATTTTTTAAATGGTCTAACTGTTAGTAGCACAGTTACTAATCTAGAGCCTGGAAATTATGCATATCTAGTCGTGGATAACTTTGGTTGCGAGTATACTAATACTGTTAATATTAATGCTGTAGACCCGATTACTTTAGATGTAACCCAACAAAATATTAACTGCGATAATCCTAATGGTCAAATAGAGATAGTTTCGAATAATATCAATGGTTATGAAGTTCTATTAAATGGTGATTCATATGGTTCAGACAATACTATTTCAATTAATAATCTATCAGCAGCAGATTATACCATCCAATATGTAATTAATGATGAATGCATTGAAGATGTAGAAAATATTACAATTTTAGACGAAGGGTTATTTGAAATTAATTTTAATCCAGAAGTTATAAAAATAAATCTTGGAGAAGATTTTAATATCAATATTGTTATTTCAGATCCAGGTAACATTATTCAGTCCATAGATTGGTTTAGTAATTCTAATATTCAATGTGATCAATTTAATGAAGAGAGCTTTTGCACTGTTTTATCAGGCACATCTAATCAAGATGACTTTATAACACTAATTACAACGCTAAACAATGGTTGTATTTATGAGTATTTTATACCCATTGAAGTCGAAATAGTAACTGACTTAACCATACCAAATATATTTTCTCCAAATGGTGATGGTACAAATGATGTATTTACTATTCAAGCCAATCCTTCAATATTAGAGATAAATTCATTTTCTATTTATGATAGGTGGGGTAATAAGCTTTTTGATGAGGACAATGTTAACCCAATCAATTTTGAAGGTTGGGATGGAAAATTTAATAACATTACTGTCCAACCTGGAGTGTACATTTACTCGATTTTGGTGACATTTATTAATGGTCAAACCAAACATATAATAGGTGATATAACTATTGTTACTTAATGATATGAATAGATATTTCATGAAGTATAATTATTTATAATTCACACGTACTGTTACTTGCATTAAGAAAATATTATGCGTTTTCTAGTTTGTCATGTCCCTTTTATGCGAAAAATCTAATTCTCATGTCCATAAATAAAGTTTAACAGGATATACTAAATAGATGATAATTTCAACTCCTTTATTATACTCCGCTTTATCAATACTAAGAAAAAAACACTAACTTCTCCAAAACCTAAGAAATATTCGACTCCAAAACCAAGCGGCACAGACACCTAGCAATGCCCCACTAATCACATCCAACGGATAATGAACTCCTACATATACTTGGGCAAATGCTACGGCAAAAGCCCATACAGCTAATCCAATCCGTAGCCATTTGCGACCTATAGGCAATAGGAATATCAGATACCAAGATATAGCAAAGTGATTGGCCGCATGATTACTCGTAAAGCTATATCCACTGCCGCAATGCACTCTTTTGATAACTTCATCTGCGTCCAAAGCTCTACATGGCCTTACCCTTTCTACATTCTTCTTAATGACTGTGTTACTGATAAAATCTGCAGTTCCAGCTGTCAATGCCAGAAAGACAATAATGAAATACCCCTTCTTACCAAAATTAAACAAACAGAAACCAATAATAAAGAGGTATACTGGAGCCCATAAAACAGGCTCTCGAAGCCATGGAATCACAGTATCAAATAGTCCGTTGGTCATATCAGTGTTGACAAATTGGAATAAAGCTCTATCTATTTCTAGTAATAGTGACAAATTGAAAATATATTAGTAAGTGGTCTACATTTAACGTGGTCGTACAAAGTTAAATTTTTAGTTTTGAACAGAATTAAGAAATCACACTAATAAACACATATTAATTGGCACTAATAAAATCAATATCAGGTATCCGAGGGACTATAGGAGCTCAACCTGGTGAAAACCTTACTCCTATCGATATCGTAGAATGTACAGCCGGATTCGCACAATGGATCATTAAGAGTGGCGCACCGCATAAGGTAGTAGTTGGTCGAGATGGACGTATCAGTGGAGAGATGGTAAGCCAGTTGGCGGTACAAACCCTAATCAGTATGGGCATGGAGGTCATTGACCTTGGACTTTCTACTACACCTACAGTAGAGATGGCAGTACCATTAGAAAGCGCAGGCGCAGGGATAATATTTACGGCTAGTCATAATCCTAAGCAATGGAATGCTCTTAAATTTCTGACTCAGACTGGAGAATTTATATCCGCAGCGGTAGGTCAGGAGATAATTGACACTATAGATAGTGGTAAACTGCACTTTGCAGATGTAGATAGTTTGGGCAGCTATCGCAAGATGGTAGGATACATTGATAAGCACATAGATATATTATTAGATCTACCTTACGTAAATATCGATCTAGTCAAAAGCAAGAATTTCCATGTAGTTGTAGATTGTATCAACAGTACAGGTGCGATATCTATTCCGCCATTATTAGACAAGTTAGGAGTGACATATACTCTGATCAATGAAGAGGTAAATGGACAATTTGCTCATAATCCTGAGCCGCTTCCAGCGCACTTAATCGAGTTATCTAAGACGATCCAAAAAGAAAAAGCCCATCTAGGTATCTCTGTAGATCCTGATGTAGATAGATTGGCCTTTGTCAATGAAGATGGAAGTATGTTTGGTGAGGAATATACACTAGTAGCAGTGGCAGATTACATCCTATCTATCAAGAATGGTAACACTGTATCTAATCTATCATCCACTAGAGCATTAGCTGATATTACTACTAAACATGGCGCAAGCTACTCTGCATCTGCTGTAGGTGAGGTCAATGTAGTGAACATGATGAAAGCTACTAATGCTGTAATAGGAGGAGAAGGCAACGGAGGTATCATACTCCCTGAGTTACACTATGGGAGAGATGCACTAGTAGGTATAGCAATCATGCTAACACACTTAGCTAATGATGGTAGAACTATGTCTGAACTGAAAGCTAGCTACCCACCATACAAAATCGTAAAAGATAGACTCCAACTCACCAAAGAGATAGACGTAGATGGCATCCTCAAAGCGGTAGAGACTAAGTTTAAAGATAAGCGTGTAAATACTATCGATGGAGTGAAAATAGACTTCGCTGACGGTTGGGTACACTTACGAAAATCTAATACCGAACCGATCATCCGAATCTATAGTGAGTCTAAGGATATAGCCACGGCGACAGCCCTTGGATTAAGTGTAAAAAATACTGTTCTAGAGTTGATATAATTACATGATTTCGATTTATATTTAAGGGATATTAGTCACTCCTCAACTGTTATATATAAGCTTAAATAATGACAGAGAAATATTTCGATAGATTCAGAAAGAACATCATTGGCTTAGATCAAACCTTTACTGGACCATATGGCGAGAAAAAAATTGTCTATGCCGATTGGACTGCGAGTGGCCGTATGTATGGCCCTATTGAACATCGTATAACTCATGATATAGCGCCTTTTGTAGGTAATACACATACAGAGACTACTGTTACTGGGTCAAGTATGACCAAGGCTTATCATCATGCTAAGGAAATCATTAAAAAGCATGTAAATGCTAATGAAACTGATATACTGATATCATCTTGCTCAGGAATGACTGGTGTGGTGAATAAATTACAGCGAATATTAGGCCTCAAATTGCATGAAAAAATGCGTAAGAAAATCGATATTCCTCAATCTGAGCGCCCTATCGTTTTCGTTACTCATATGGAGCACCATTCCAACCAAACAACATGGCTAGAGACAATCTGCGATGTTATGGTAATACAGGCTTGTAATGAAGGTTGTGTAGATCTTGATCATTTTCAGCAATTACTAGAGAAGTTTTCCGACCGTCTTACTAAGATAGCCGCTGTTACATCGTGCTCCAATGTCACCGGTATACAGACTCCATATCATGAGATCGCTAAGATGATACATAAAGTTGGAGGCCATTGTTTTGTTGATTTTGCATGTTCTGGTCCATACATTGATATAGACATGCATCCAACAGATCCAGAAGAAAAAATTGATGCGATTTACTTCTCTCCACATAAATTTTTAGGAGGACCGTCAAGTTCTGGCATACTAATATTTTGCCAATCACTTTATGACAATAAAATTCCTGATAATCCAGGTGGCGGCACAGTCGATTGGACTAATCCATGGGGAGAACATAAATACTATGACTCAATAGAAGCTAGAGAAGATGGAGGTACACCTTCATTTATCCAAACTATAAGGGTAGCGCTTTGCGTACAGCTCAAAGATGAAATGGGAGTAGAGAATATACTACACCGTGAGCACCAACTCATGCGGCCAGTATGGAATCGTCTATCCAAAGTAGATAACTTACATATATTGGCTGACAATTTAAAAGATAGATTGGCGGTATTCAGCTTCTACATTCAGGATTTACACTTCAATCTAGCAGTAAAACTACTCAATGACAGATACGGAATCCAAGTAAGAGGAGGGTGCTCTTGTGCCGGTACCTACGGTCATTACCTGTTACAAGTTACCAACGAAAAATCTAAAAGCATCACTGACCTTATCAATCTTGGTGACAACTCTAATAAGCCTGGATGGATACGAATGTCTCTCCACCCTACTATGACCGACGCTGAAATAGAGTACTTAATCAGTGCTATAGAAGAGTTATGTGAACATCACAAAGAGTGGATGCAAGACTATGAGTATAACAAACACAAAAACGAATATTACCACAAGAGCGGTATTAAGGTTGAAGATAGTATAATAAAGGATTGGTTTACAATAAGAGATATGGAGATAGCCTAAATTATAAGTATTATTAACCTAGTCTACTTCAGTAATGAGCGATCGAAATTGGTATGAAATAATACTCTATAAATTAAAGTGCCTCAACTTCATAAAGTATTTGATTCTGCTTCAGATAAATCCAACGTGACATTAGTCCTTATCGTCTATATCAGCAGTATTCTTAGACTTAAATACCCACAGAGCTTTAGTTTTGTTCATAATTATAACTAAGAGATTGATTGATTTGGCTTGGGAGTCATTTGGGTCAATCATCATTGAATTGCTGTCTGATCTCTCATTGACAATATTGATATTCAAGCTTCGTTCAGCTTAAACCGTACATCTCAAAAATAACAATGGTTGTTTTTTATCGACAAAAAAGCCACACCTCAATGAAGAGATGTGGCTATATATTTAATAATTAGAATGCCGATTAAAGCGATCTAATTAAATTCTTATTTGATCAAAAATTCAGTATCTGCCATTGGCTTATTTACCATTACTTCTGTCACTTTCATATTTAGTGGGAAAGGTGCAGCACCAATAATATCAATCTTGTGTGCTACCATGACTCCATCTACTGGCTTGTATTCAGATAGCTCCGTAGTCACTACTTGTAATTGCTCCCCTTCACCTTGAGTGCTTACTACCTTAAGCAGGTAACCTGTACTCATGCTAAAATATTCAGTAGATTTTTTACCTTCTTTATCCACTACTGATAGCTTGTAAGCTTTCTCGCCATTGACATCTTCAATACCTTTTAGCTCCATAGTTTTTTCAGTAGCATACTTGAGATGGCCGAACATTTCTGCTTGCTCTTTTATGCTTTCTAGCTGCGGTCCTTCAGTAATTTTTTGACTTCCACCCATTCCACCAACAGCAGCAATAGAACCATCGTAGATAGTTTCTTGCATAACGTTACCGCCCATGCTCATTACCATCTTCATCTTGTTATTGCCTTTCTGCATCATAACAGTCTCAGCATCTTGACCCATTACATTCATTACCATTACGGTCTTCATAGATGTAACACCCATCAACTTAGCTTTACCACCAAGTGCTTCGATATAGTTAGATACAATCTCTTCAACTGTGATATCACCTATCATCGCACTATCATCAATTACTAGCTTATTTCCGTATGCGTCGTAATAATCTAATTTACCATCAGCATCAAATTGATTAAGTTTATCCGCTACATCATCTTTAGATCCAACAACGATTATATTAGCGTTCTCTGCTCTTATGTACTTTTTGGCCATAGCTTCAAAGTCAGCTTGAGATACTGCTTCTAACTTACTGAGATAAGTGTTATAGTAATCTTTAGGAAGGTTGTACTTGTATGTATTACGAGCAAATCTTGCAATAGTCTGAGGAGATTCTAGTGATCTAGCAAATCCACCAGCTAAAGAATTTTTAGCTAATTGTAGATCATCTGCAGTAACACCATCGGTTACCATCTTACGCATTTCATATAGAAATTCTGTTATGGAACTATCTGTCACCTCGTTGCGCACACTTGCAGATGCACTGAAGTTACCGATTAGTTGATCTGATGACAACTGTGATCTAGCTCCATAAGTATATGCTTTGTCCTCTCTAAGATTTTGCATTAATCTACCAGAGAATATACCTCCTCCGAGGATACTATTCATTACACTTGCAGGAACAGCATCAGGATTACCTGGCTGATATTCGATTGGATACGTAATTCTGATCACAGATTGAACTGCACCGTCTTTGTTAGCGAAATGAACATTAGTTGAAGTAGGGAATGCAGGCACCTCATACTTTGGAGAAGGAATAACTCCCTTCTTCCAATTTCCAAAATACTTTCGGACATTATCTTGAACCTCTTTAAGATTAGTATCTCCAACTACTATAAGATAAGCGTTATTAGGCTTATAATAGGTATTGTAAAATTCCTTCACCTTATCCAACGTGATATTATTCACCGTTTCTTCAGTCTGCACTTCACCATATGGGTGATTAGCACCATAGTTTACGATGTTAGATACGTTACTGCCAATAGCACTAGGGTCAGTCTTAGCAGAAGCTAGCCCTGATAATGTCTGAGTCTTTGCCTTGTCAAATTCTGCTTGAGGAAAAATCGGATTATATAGAACATCTGTCATTACATCCAAAAGTTTACCTTGATGTTTAGTGAGAGAACTTCCGAATATACCTCCAGAAGAAGTATTAAGACTTGCACCTATAAAATCTATGGCTTCATCGATCTGAGCCTTAGTTCTATTCTTAGTACCATTACTCATCTGATCTCCTGCCATGCTTACGTATCCAGCCATATCACCTTCTACTAGAGCATCGTTATTAAGAGATATTTGGTAGGATACTCTTGGTAATTTGTGATTTTCAACCACTATTACTTTAAGTCCATTATCCAAATCAAAGCTGCTGTATTCTCCTAGCTCAATATTACGAGCTGGTCCAGCAGACGGTGCCGCAGATCTCCAAGTTTTGGCATTGGTTACAGTATTATCTTTCATCTCTGAAATGCCTGTATCAGACATCATATCCGCATTTTTCTTTGTACACTGAGTGAATACCAAAGATACGAAGCAAAGAAATATTAATATTTTATTATTCATTTCTATTCTTATTAAATTAATTTTTGAAAATGTAAATCAGTAATTCTTAAGGTGTATTTGGCTTAGGTAAGTAGTAGAGTACCACTCTATTACTTTGGGCAAAATACTTCTTAGCTACCCTTTGAATATCTTCCTTAGTTACTGCTAAGTACCTATCCAATTCTGTATTGACAAGATTAGCGTCACCGAAATACATCTTATAATTCGCAAGACTCTCTGCAATACCTGCTACCCTAGAGTTACGACTGATGAAGTCATTTTCTGTTTGATTTTTAAGCTTTTGGAACTCCTCATCAGAGATAAGCTCATTTTGTGTGCTAGCGATCACACCGTCCATTGACGCTTCTAAATCAGCTGGATCTACTCCCATATTAGCTATACCGAAAGCGATATTCACCCCTGGATCTTCCAATCCTAGCGGAAAACTACCTACAAAGACTGCTTTTTGCTCATTATCAACACAAGTTCTGTATAGTCTACTAGACTGTCCTTGAGATAGAAGCGTACCTAACATCTCCACTGCATAGAAATCTGGAGTACCTTGTGCAGGTATTCTATATGTCTGTACTACAGCTGGCAGTTGCACATTATCATAAATTGTATCTCTGATCTCCATAGTCATTTCTGGCTCTACTATAGATGGTCTGTAGATATCACCAGTACCCGCAGGTATCTGACCAAAATACTTTCTAATCATTTGTTCTGCTGCTACGTAATCTAGATCCCCAGCTATAGATAAAATAGCATTATTAGGTACGTAGAAAGTTTTGTAGAAATTTACATAATCTGATTCCACTGCTGCATTAAGGTGATCCATCGATCCGATTACAGGCCAGTTATAAGGGTGCTTAGTGTAAGCTCTCTTCATTGCCTCTTGTAGTATTGATCCGTAAGGTTGATTATCGATACGTTGTCTTCTCTCTTCTTTTACAACTTCTCTTTGGGTCTCGATTCCTTTATTTTCTACTTTTGCATGTAACATACGCTCTGATTCTAACCATAGGCCCATTTCTAACTGATTAGATGGTAATATCTCATAATAGTATGTACGGTCATTAGATGTATTAGCATTTAATGTTCCTCCTGCCTTTTCTACATATTTGTCATATTCTCCACGTTCGATGTTTTCAGTGCCTTCAAATAAAAGGTGCTCAAAAAAGTGGGCAAATCCAGTTCTGTCAGGTTGCTCGTTCTTAGATCCTACGTGATACATTACCGATACGGCTACGATAGGTGTTGAACTGTCTTTGTGTAGTATCACTTGCAGGCCGTTATCCAAAGTAAATTCTTTGAATTCTACCTGATTCATCTGTGCGTTTAGCGCCAACGAGAACACTACTCCACAGAGGACTCCTAATAGTCTTTTCATGTGTTATTGTTTATTGTTTGATTGCTTAATAAATAGTAGAAACTAACTGATGTTTGCTTCGAGATACAAATTTAAATATGTAACTCTGTTCGCTGCTATAATTTCTACAAAAAGATGATTTTGACGGTCTAAAAGGCATATTTGTTAAATGTTAAGCAGCAGAGGTATACAAAAAGAGAGGAATCAATAGAACTCCAAATATTTTGAAAACACTAACTCTATTTTCCAGAAGAGTACGTTTACTGTTACAACTCACAAGCCAATTATGCCTAAATGAAATTATTAATTGAGCGAAATTTAAGACTATCTATACCTTCTCAATCACTACCGCATAGCCCTGTCCTACTCCAATACACATTGTTATCAATGCATATTTTCCATCTTTATGCTGCAGTTCTTTTGCGGCAGACAACATGATACGAGTGCCTGATACTCCCAGAGGGTGACCTATCGCAATTGCTCCACCATTTGGATTGATACGTGAATCAATATCCGTTAGACCTAACTCTCTGATACAAGCTAAACTTTGTGCTGCAAACGCTTCATTGAGTTCGATAACATCCATTTGATCTAACGAAAGCCCTGCTCTTTCGAGAGCTTTTAGAGAAGCTTTTACGGGTCCTATACCCATAATCCGCGGCTCTACTCCAACTACCGCCGAACTCACTATTCTTGCCAAGGGTTTCAGGTCATATTTTTCCACTACCTCCCCAGAGGCTATGATTGCTGCTGCTGCACCATCATTGAGACCAGATGCATTTCCTGCAGTTACTGTACCGCCATTCTCAAGTTTTTTGAATGCTGGTCTGAGTTTAGCTAGTATCTCGATTGATGTATTAGGCTTAATAAATTCATCTTGATCAAATATTATTGGATCAGCCTTACGCTGAGGTATAGATATCGGCACTATCTCCTCTGACATACGGCCAGACCTCTGAGCCGCCAAAGCTTTCATCTGTGAATTATAAGCAAAGAGATCTTGATCTTCACGACTTAGATTGTACATCTCAGCCAAATTCTCAGCGGTACTCCCCATTCCTTCTACACCGTACATCTCCTTCATCTTAGAGTTAACAAACCTCCAACCAAAGCTACTATCGTACATCTGAGCATCTCTGCCAAAGGCCTTACTCACTTTAGATATCACCCATGGGCCTCGAGTCATATGCTCTACTCCACCTGAGATAAATAGACCCCCTTCATTAGCCTTAATCGCTCTATACGCATGTATTATCGATGACATACCTGACGCACATAATCTGTTAACTGTCTCTCCAGGTACTGACCAAGGTAAGCCGGCCAAAAGTGCGCACATTCGAGCTACATTTCGGTTATCTTCTCCTGCTTGATTGGCACAACCTAAGATTACGTCATCATATGCATCTAATGGAATATATGGATGCCTCTCAACAAGTGCTTTTATCGGAATCGCTCCCAAATCATCCGTTCGCACTTTAGAAAGTGCACCTGTAAAACTTCCGAATGCTGTCCTAACTCCATCGACGATGTATGCTTCTTTTGTCATCTCGTTACAATTTATGAAGTATTTAAGAATCGTATTGTTATTAAATTACTTCCGTCTTATAATTATACAATGATAATGAAAGGTGATAAGTTTAGGCAATGATGGCGATTATATTATTCTGGTCTTTCAATAGACAAATCTTCAATGAAGAATGAACAGTTATCTAGCTATATCATTATTATTGTATCCAATTACCCAAATAAGAAAATGAAATATAACAAACTAGGAAATACCGATATAGAAGTAAGTGAAATATGTTTAGGAACCATGACATTCGGAGAACAAAACAGTGAAGCTGAGGCACATGGGCAACTAGATTACTCTATGGATAATGGCATCAACTTCATAGATACAGCTGAGATGTACGCAGTGCCGGGAAGAATGGAAACACAAGGTCAAACAGAGAAATACATTGGTTCTTGGATCAAGTACAGTAGCAAAAGAGATAAAATTATTCTTGCGACCAAAGTAACTGGACCATCCGCAGGGCTTAAATATATTTCCAATCTGGAATTAGGGTTTAGTAAGGATCGTATGGATGAAGCACTACATAATAGCCTAGAAAGATTACAAACAGATCATATCGATCTATATCAATTACACTGGCCGGAGAGAAATAACAATATATTTAGTCAACGAGGATGGAATCATGAAATCAAAGAAGAATGGCAATACAATATCGATCAAGTTGTCCAAAGACTAAACGGATATATCAAAGCAGGAAAAATAAGACATTATGGCCTCAGTAATGAAACACCTTGGGGTGTTATGCAATACCTTAAAGAATCAGATAACCAAAACCTACGCAGACCCGTTAGCATCCAGAATCCGTATGGCTTGCTTAATAGAACGTATGAAGTAGGTATGGCTGAGATATCATACAGAGAAAAGGTAGGTTTATTGGCTTATTCACCAATGGGTTTTGGGCTATTATCTGGTAAATACCATAAGAAGCAAGATAAGCCAACAGATAGACTAAACAAATTTAAACATATGGCAAGATATAGTTCTGATCAGAGTTACGAAGCAACAAGTAAGTATCTCTCAATAGCTGAATCGCATGATATTAGTCTAGCTGCTATGTCTCTGGCATATATGAGATCGAAACCTTGGATTACTAGTACCATAATAGGAGCTACTAATATGGAACAACTTAAAGAAAATATTGATTCTGCAACAATTGCTTTAAACCCTTCGTGGCTCAAACAAGTAGAAAAAGTTCATAAAGCGATACCTAACCCTGCGCCATAGAAATAAGTAGATTAATCCACCCTATATAGGTACTTTTGCGTTCTACTTTATTAAAACATACATTACATCTATAGATCAATGATCAAGACTGATATACTTATTGTAGGAGCTGGCCCAGTGGGTTTGTTCACCGTATTCGAAGCTGGACTGCTCAAGCTAAAATGCCACCTTATCGATGTACTACCACAGGCTGGTGGTCAACTTACTGAAATCTATCCCAAAAAGCCAATCTATGATATTCCCGGTTTTCCCTCTATTCTCGCTGGAGATCTGGTTAATAATTTGATGGAACAGATAGCCCCTTTCAAACCAGGATTTACTCTTGGTGAACGAGCTGAGACGATCGAAAAAGTAGATGATAAAATGTTTTTATTAACAACTAATAGAGGGACCAAAATACAAGCACCAGTGATCGCTATTGCTGGGGGACTTGGATGCTTCGAACCTAGAAAGCCACCTATTGAAGGATTGGCCAATTTCGAAGACAAAGGTGTAGAATATATCATCAAAGATCCTGAGCTATACAGAAATAAGAAAATATTGATTGCTGGCGGTGGGGATTCTGCATTAGACTGGACAATATTCCTAAGTGAAGTAGCTAAGGAAGTTACTCTAGTGCATCGACGCATAAGCTTCCGTGGAGCTCTCGATAGTGTAGACAAAGTGATGGAGCTAGCACAATCTGGCAAGATCAATTTAATTACTAATGCACAGGCCAAAACGGTATCAGGTGAGGGTAAATTACAATACGTAGGTATATCCACTAAAGTAGGCGAAGATCAGAAAATAGAGGTAGATCATTTCATTCCACTATTTGGTTTGTCACCTAAACTTGGACCTATTGGAGAATGGGGCTTGAACATAAATAAAAGTGCAATAGACGTAGATACTGTAGATTATAGCACTAATGTACCAGGCATCTATGCAATTGGCGACATCAATACTTATGAAGGTAAACTCAAACTAATTCTGAGCGGATTCCATGAAGGTACATTAATGGTGCAGTCCGCATTTAAGTACATCTATCCTGACGCTAAATTGAGCTTCAAATATACTACGGTAGCAGGAGTAAATGGATTCGAATAATATTACCGATAAAATCAAAAGTAATAATTCCTTGACCTAAGCCATCTAGAGATAATATTTTGATGCACACTGTATCGTTATCGCAAGGTATAATCAAGCAAAAAAGACACCTGATAGAATCAAAAGTCGTGACATATCTTTCAAAATACCGCTTAGGGATGTGGTTACAATGAAAAGTAATATGTTTTAGATTGGGTTGGTCTGATTCGAAATTCAATTGATTTGATAAGCAACTAAATCACCTGATTAGACTCCTAACCATTTTTCGTAGTCTTCATCTGGCTGTGGAATAGTCACTTTTGGTGCACTAGTGAACAAGCCACGAAAAAAACTTCCGATGTTATTCATTAATTTATTCATGGGTATGTGGGTATTTATATTATCTCTGCTTTTATGACGCTTTTAGTTATGATATGTCACACTAAAATACAATTATTTTCGAAAAAAAATAATTGTTTCGAAAAAAGCTTATTGTGACAAAACATACAGCACCAAATATAATTTTGTTTAGGTTTACCCTTGTAAGACACTCATGCTATCCCATTTTTATAATAACTAAAGAGAGATTACTAATTTAAGATAAGTAATTCCCATTAAAAACTATCTTTCATCTAAACAGTCATAAATAAATCTACAATAGGTACCAATCTACTCCTTTTTTCAGCTTACTCTGAGTGATCCCTTCAGCCGAATCTGGCTCAACAGACTTATTATATTCCCATTTGGCCATTGGAGGCATAGACATGAGTATTGACTCGGTACGACCACCCGTCTCTAGACCAAATTTGGTGCCTGCATCCCAAACCAAATTGAATTCAACGTAACGTGATCTTCTATGATATTGCCATTCTTTCTCTTTTTCTGTGAATGAAGCTTTACCATAATTCTCGACAAAGTTACTATAGATAGGAACGAAAGCTTCTCCGACTCTCTGGACGAATTCCCAGTAATGTTCCTTCCCTTTTTCAGTATTGGAGTGTAGTCTATCAAAAAAAATGCCTCCTACTCCTCTAGTTTCACCTCTATGTTTGATAAAAAAGTAATTATCCGCCCACTCTTTAAACTTTGGGTAAAATGATTCGTCACTCGCATCGCAAACATCCTTAAGTGATTGATGAAAGAATTGTGCATCTTCATCCACTACATAATGCGGTGTGAGATCAATCCCTCCACCAAACCAATACTTTCCTCCATCGGCCTCAAAGTATCTGACATTCATATGAATGATAGGTACGTGGGGATTGTGTGGATGTAAAACTATCGAAACACCAGTGGCAAAGAAATCTCCATTGTCAAGTTGAAGCTTACTTTTAATCTTATCTGGAAGAATTCCTTCCACAGCAGAAAAGTTAACTCCACCCTTTTCAATTCTCCTTCCAGAAATTGATCTAGATCTACCTCCTCCTCCTCCATCTCTCTGCCACAGGTCTTCTTGGAATTCACCTTCTCCGTCCAATATTTCTAGGCTCGCACAGATATCATCTTGTAATCCCATAAACCAAGTTCTGATTGCTTCTTTTGTTACCATACTATTTACTAAGTTTTGCTTTGAGATCTGCTACCGTCACTTTGCTATTGCCAGTGAATACTTCACCATCGATAATCGCCAATGGTCGCTTGAGCATACTGTATTCCTTCAATATCCAACCTCTAATATTATCCTCCGTTAAGCATTGCTCTTTGAGGCCCTCTAACTTATAGATACGGGCTCTTTTATTCATGAGGTCTTCATATGAGCCACCAACCATCTCATGGATCGCATCTAGTTCTGCTGCAGTGATATGTAATTTCTTGATATCCTGCAAATCTATAGATTCGTTGGGCTGTACTTCTTTGAGTATACGCTTACACGTATCACAAGTAGAAAGGTAAAAGATCTTGTTCATCAGTGTAAATTTAAAATACGTAAATGTACAAGACTTAGTATGCATAGAAAAGGGCTCCCTGCAATATGACTATGCTATGACGAGATATAAATACAAGGTCTTAACATAAAATATGAAAGTGTTGAAACTGAGCAATGCTGCACTTACTGAATTTCTAAATGAAATACCACTAGGCACATAGATTTGGCTGACGCTCTAAAACTGGTTTAGCATGAAGCCACCTAAATAAAAAATCTACTTTTAAATTCAACTACCAAAAGAGCATAATACCTTAACCGCTTTTATTCTTAACTCCTTGACATTCTTTTACCTTAAAACAATTACCTTGTACAGCTAATACAGATATCATGCGTATACCGGAATCAGAACTCATTCTCAATTCAGATGGAAGTGTCTATCATCTCAATCTTTTGCCACACCAGATCGCACATGACATCATTACTGTTGGTGATCCTAATCGTGTGGATGCTATCTCGCAATATTTTAATACTATAGAGCATAGTATTCACAAGAGAGAATTTAAAACTGTAACTGGAGTATATGCCGGAAAACGAATTACTGTTATATCCACAGGTATCGGAACTGACAATATTGACATCGTCATCAACGAGCTCGATGCACTAGTAAATGTAGATCTCAAGACGAGGAAAATCAAAGATGAAATAACTTCTCTTAGACTTTATAGGATAGGTACATCTGGGAGTATTAGAGCTGATGTGGAAGTAGATAGTATCATTATAAGTAAATACGCTATAGGTCTAGACGGATTGATGAACTACTATAACAGAGAACCATCAAACGCCGAAGACATTATAGCGAAACTAGCCAAAGATATACTAAGGAAGGATCTCCCTAAAGTGAATCCATATGGAGCCAGTGCATCATCAAGTCTTATCGAAAAATATAAGGGTCTAGGAAGATTAGGTATCACTGCCACGGCTGCAGGTTTCTATGGGCCGCAGGGCCGAAGTATTCGATTAACCAATAATTCGACTAATTTTTTGGACGAATTAGCTACAATTGAGTTTGAAGGTATTTTCGCTACTAACCTAGAGATGGAGACTTCTGGAATCTATAGTTTATGCAATGAACTTGGTCATCATGCCATATCTCTCAATGCAATATTAGCTAATAGAGTGAAAGGTGAATTTAGTGTGGATACTAAAGTGGCTATCAATGGATTGATTGTGGATTTTTTGAAAATATGGGGAGAAATTAAGAGAAGGTAAATTTACTATTTGCTAATTAAAAAAGTCGGTGAGAAATATAAAAAATGAACAATATTTTCAAGGTGTCGCCCATTTATCTTAGTTCTACTTTTGTATTTCTTAACTAACTTTCTCTTCCATTTTAAACAAAGTTAACATCTCATCGATACGTTCCTTTAGATTTGATCTATGAACTATAAAATCTAAGAATCCATGATCTAACAAAAACTCTGATCTCTGAAATCCTTCAGGTAAGTCCCTTTTGATGGTTTCTTTGATCACACGGGGACCTGCGAATCCTATTAAGGCTCCTGGTTCAGAGAAGTTGATATCTCCTAGCATCGCGTATGATGCCGTAACTCCCCCAGTGGTAGGGTCTGTCATGAATGAAAAGTATGGCACCCCTGCTCTAGCCAATGCTGCAAGTTTTGCCGAAGTCTTAGCCATCTGCATAAGTGAATATGCGGCTTCCATCATACGAGCACCACCTGACTTGGAAATAATCATTAGTGGAATCTTATTTTCTATACAATAATCACAAGCTCTGGCGATCTTCTCTCCTACTACAGACCCCATAGATCCACCGATAAATGAGAAATCCATAGCCGCAATTACTAGTGGTTTACGCCCTACTTTACCCTCAGCTACCTTCATAGCATCTATTTCGCCAAATTTTTTGTAAGCAACAGAGAGCCTGTCTTCATATGACTTGAGATCACTGAATTTCAACATATCTTTAGCCAACAGATTATCAAAAAGCTCAGTATACTTACCATCAAAAATCATCTCGAAATAATCATTTGATCCGATACGTGAATGATAATCGCATTTAGGGCATATGAAGAAATTTTCACGCAGCTCTTTCATTGTGGTCATCTCAGCACAACTTTTACACTTGTTCCATAGACCGTCAGGTGCTTCCTTCTTGTTCTTAGTTGCCGTCTGTATACCGTCTTTGAGTCTTTTAAACCAACCCATAATTATATATTTTTTAATTATCGATTATCTCAATTTATGCCACTCATTGGGGAAGAGAGAAACCTAAATGATCGACTTTTTTAGTTTAACTAAGCTAGAAAGGATCGTAAATCCTTGATATAAAGATGCTTACCTATTCTAGCACTTAGCAAAGCGAATAACGTAAATCGCTCTTCGGGTATTTGATTGGTAAATGTATGAAATTTTGAGTAATCAATGCGATTCACCACAGTTAACACTAGTCTTTTAAATTAATCAATTAAACAGATTGCAAAACGAATATTTAATATAAAAACACCTTTTTAAAAATAATTAATATCGAAATCCTTTTACGGCATTAACTAATGCCTTCACACCATCGAGCGGAGTGTCAGGATAAACACCATGTCCAAGATTGACAATGTGCTTACCTCCGACCTTTTTTATAAGACTGATGGCTTGAGTTTCTATCTCTTTGTGATTGGCGTAAAGGACACAAGGGTCTAAATTTCCTTGGACTACCTGATTTGGGCCTAAGACCTGACGCACGTGAGTCATATCAGTATTCCAGTCTATACCGATTACATTAGGCGACATCTCTTGCAAATCAGTAAGGCTAAACCAGGCTCCTTTACTAAATACTATTGTAGGTACGAGAGGATTGATAGCTTCTACCATCTTACGAATATATGGTATGCAAAATGTCTTGTACGTATGTTCATCTAATACTCCTGCCCAACTATCAAATATCTGGATAACATCAGCACCATGGGCAACTTTCTGCTTTAAATATGCTATGGTTGTATCGGTAATCTTTCTTAGCAACTTATGAGCTAACTCTGGATCTTTATATAGCATACGTTTGGGCTTAGAGAACGTTTTAGATCCACTTCCCTCAACCATGTAGCACATTAGAGTCCACGGCGCTCCTGCAAATCCGATCAACGGTACTCTACCATCTAATGCTTCCTTGGTTAAGCTAAGTCCTTGATAGACATAGTTAAGTTTTTCCGCCGCCGAAGCTCCAAAATCTAACTTATCGATATCAGATTCTGACTGAATGGTAGTCGGAAAGTAAGGCCCTTTCTTCTCGACCATCTCATACTCTAGACCCATACATTCTGGGATCACAAGTATATCAGAAAATATAATCGCTGCATCTACGCCCAACTCATCAACCGGCTGAATTGTAACTTCTCTTACTAGTTCCGGAGTAGTCACTAGCTCTATGAATCCACTGAGACTTGATCTTACTGCTCGATATTGCGGTAGTATTCTACCCGCCTGACGCATCAGCCATACGGGAGGTCTTTCTACTTTTTCACCTGCTATAGTCCTAAGTAGTAAGTCGTTTTTTATCATCTTTATATTATCTAATTTATAAGGTCTCAAATATAGTTTTAATACTTAGGCATCGATTACTTTTGGTTTTGAGTTAAGCTGATTTTACAAAATTGTGATTATTTAACGAGTAGACAATCTTGACTTATACAACTCAGTATGCCAGTTTTAACGACTGATACTATTTTACTTTCCTTATATAACCTTTATCTCATCTTAATTTTCATTATTTTTATATAAAGCCTATTTTATTAATAGTGAAAAATTGGTCTCAGTTATATACATTTGAACTAAAGAATACTGCAATGAAAATAGCGATCATAGGATACGGTAAAATGGGGAAAGCCATAGGCCAACTTGCAGAAAAGCAAGGTCATGAGATAGTTATCGCAATCAATAGCGCTAATAAAAAACATATTGACCATCTCAATGACTTCAATCCTGATGTCGCTATTGAGTTTTCTACTCCCTTAAGCGCCGTGAGCAATCTTGAGAAGCTAATCCAGCAGCAGATACCAGTAGTTTGCGGTACTACGGCATGGCATGACCAATATGATCACATCTGTAAGCTTACCAAAGTTTACGACTCCGCCCTACTCTATGCATCTAATTATAGCGTAGGCATGAATCTTATGTTTCGTATGAATGAGCAACTAGCTAAGGTGATGAGCAAGTTTGACAGTTACCAACCTAGTATCACGGAGATACATCATATACAAAAGTTAGATGCTCCAAGTGGAACAGCAGTGACACTCGCTGAGCAAATTATCCAAGAGCAATCTCGGATCGATAAGTGGGAACTAGATGAAGCACCATCAGGCACAATGGCGATCAAGTCCTTACGAAAAGGCAAGATCATAGGAACACATCATGTAGAGTATAAGTCGGAAACTGATAATATTACGCTATCGCATAAAGCTCATAATAGAAATGGCTTTGTGGCAGGAGCGCTGCTCGCTGCAGAGTACTTACATACAAGAAAAGGTATATATACTATGCAAGATGTCTTATCTTGGGCTCTTAAATAAAAAACCATATAGGTATTATTCATTGATAGATAAAGCAACAGTAGATCAGATTCTAGAGGCTGCACGTGTAGAAGAGGTCGTCGAAGACTTCGTCAATCTTAAGCGCCGTGGTGTCAATATGATAGGTAAGTGTCCATTTCATGATGAAAAGACGCCATCATTTACTGTGTCACCCAGTAAGAATATATATAAGTGCTTTGGATGTGGTGAAGGTGGATTTCCTGTAAACTTTGTGATGACTCATGAAAATATGAGTTTTCCAGAAGCACTAAAATATTTAGCTAAGAAGTACAATATAGAAATACAAGAAAAAGAGGTCTCTGCGGAAGAGATGGCAGCTAGACAAATAGCTGACTCACTATATATTGTAAATGATTACGCTAAAGACTATTTCGGAAATCAATTATTCAATACAGATGAAGGAAAGTCTGTTGGTCTAAGCTACTTTAAAAATAGAGGATTCTTGGAATCCACTATCAAGAAGTGGAATCTAGGTTATACCAATACTGATAGAGATGATTTTACACGAGCAGCTATCTCCAAGTATTACAAGAAAGAACACCTGAAAACTCTTGGTCTTACCTCCAAGAGCGATATAGACTTCTTCAGAAGTCGTGTCATGTTTGCGATACATAACCTGAGTGGTAAGGTGATTGCATTTGGCGGTCGTACCCTATCTAGCGACAAGAAGATACCTAAGTATATGAACTCGCCAGAGTCTGAGATATACAATAAATCTAGATCTCTATATGGTCTTTACTTTGCGAAGACGGCGATACGAAAAGCTGATGAGTGTATCATGGTAGAAGGTTACACTGATGTAATCACCCTACATCAAAACCAAGTAGAAAATGTAGTCGCCTCTTCCGGTACATCTCTTACTTCAGGTCAAATCCACTTAGTAAATCGCTATACCTCCAACATTAAGATCATCTATGATGGTGACCCTGCAGGTATCAAGGCTGCACTTAGAGGGGTTGATCTTGTATTGGAACATGACATGAATGTCAAGATAGTAATGCTTCCGTCAGGTGAAGACCCTGATAGCTTCATGAAGGCCAAAGGTACTGATGGATTTAAGCAATATTTAGCTGACAATGAAAAGGATTTTTTATTTTTCAAGATAGAACTATTGATGTCAGATGCTGGCAACGACCCTATTAAAAAGACGATAGTGATGAAGGATATCGTAGGCAGTATCGCTAAGATACCTGACCAGCTGAAGCGTGCCGTATACCTCCAAGAAACTAGTAGAATACTCGATGTAGATGAGTCTATATTGATCTCTGAGACTTTTAAAATCATAAATAAAGATCAGAAAAAAAAAGATATAGATCTTAGAAGGAAGCAGAACAGAGAGAATAAACAGAATTCTAATACCCCTTTTGCAGTAGCAACCCCAAAAGGTGAAGATCAATTCTTTCCTATGAACGATGGAAAGGTGCCTCTTCCACCGGGAGGATTTCCCCACCAAAGTGCCACACCTATACTTCATGATGAGTACCAAGAAAGAGATATCATTCGTATATTAGTAAATCATGGATGTCTAATCTATGATAAGGATAGCAATGTAACGGTGTGCCAACATATTGTTGCTAATATAAGAGATGACATAGATAAAATTGATAATCCTCTGTATAAGCAGATGCTCGAAATGGCTATGAGTGCAATAGATCGCGGCGATCAAGTAACAGCAGAGTTATATGCCAATACTCAGGATACCAATATGAGTAAAGTTGTTGTAGAGCTGATGGCTGACCCTTATACTTACGCTGGTTGGCAGCACAAAGGAGTTTACCTTCAGACCCAGAAACCTCCTGAGGAAAATCAAGTACTCGATACCGATCAGGCGATCCTTAGATTCCGATTAGTTAAGATCAAAAAGTTGATTGATTTGGTAGAGAAAAAAATAAAAGAATTTACAGTAAATCAAAACTCTTCTGAAGAGTTTCTTCTCAATATAAGAGTACTACAAAAGCTGAAGGATGAAAGAAATACTATAGCTAAGAAACTCAATGCAGTAATATTTTAAAATCTTGTAATGAATTGATTTGTTCTACTAGATTTTCTCACTCACTATAATCAGCAAGGTAATAAGTAAAAAGAACCACCGTAATTTTCTTAGTCTTAGTTAAAAACAATTTTTATTCACAGATTTAATATAACAGAACATCTCTAAATAGTGAAATTCAAACCAATAATTTTCATCTAATATGTCTTCAAATATTAAATATCCAAAATGGTTGGGTCCTTACATAATAAAATCGTCTATTCATATTTCTTATGATCAAACTTCTGTTAAGTCAATGATTGTTTGACATATATATATATTCATTATATTTATACCATAATTAATCCATAGTGTATGAAGCATATAATACTACTTACATCACTCCTAGTAGTAACATCTTGTAAGTCGAAGCTTACACCAAATATCGATACTGCCATTCCAATTGAAATAAACAGTAAACAACTTACTGATATGATTGACAAAGGACAAAATATGGTACTCCTGGATGTTCGTACTTCTGAAGAGATTGCAGATGGAAAAATATCTGGTGCTATAGAAATTGATTTTTTTGAAGATAATTTTGAGGCAAATATTGACAAACTAGACAAAGGCAAACACTACATTGTCTACTGTAGATCAGGAGTTCGTAGCACTAACTCTGTTGCACTAATGAAAGAAAAAGGTTTTTCTAAATGTACCAACCTCGAAGGTGGATATAATGCCTGGAGTTCTCAATAAAGAATACTCTTAGTTTTATCAACTTCTTTTTTAACTTGCAACTGCAAACGATCAGTTTATCTGATCTAACTGCTATACAAGAGAAACAAATACCATTAATTCAAAAAAATAATAATACTAGAACAATGCAAAAAATATTAATCGTTGCAGTAACTATGATGATAAGTTTAGCGTCTATAGCTCAAAAGGAAATCGTTTGGTTTGATATAGGGCTCAAGACTCAGTACGGAGCTACTGGAATGTACAATTCTGCGATCGCCGATTCGGATGAAGTAGATTACATAATTAGTAAAGGATATGGCCTAGGTGGAAAACTTGGAATCAACTTTGGTTTCAACGGATTAGCTATCGATTTTATGGCTAGTACTGGGACTCAGGAGTTTGACAACGTAATGGATAATGAAAATGCCAATCCCAAAGTAGATTATAAATCATTAGACTTATACTTACTTTTCAGAAATGCTAGAAATCTTGGATACTTCGAAATAGGCCCTAAGTTTTCTTTCGTAAGAGATGTAGAATTTACAGATGAATTAGGTGCTACTGCTGATGTAAAAGATGATTTTAACAGTAATTATATATCTGGTGTTATAGGATTTGGTGCCAATGTAATGGGCACAGATGGAGCATTCTCTGGAATACTAGGACTTAGATTTGAATACGGCTTTACGGATGCTGTATCTGACGCTGGAGCAGAAACTAGTGCTCCTATATATAATCCAGCAGTATTTACTGAAGGATTAAAATCAACTAACCCAATTTTCGCAGGAGTAGTATTTGAATTAAACTGGGGGGTCGGAGCCTTCGCAGTGGCTAAATGTGGTGGAAGACCAAAGTTCATCATGTTCTAGAATAGATATTGAAACTTTAGACACGACGACACAGTCCTCTATAGATTTTGAGACGTTTTTTGTTAAATTAAAATATAAATGAGAGATCGATTCAATTCAATCTCTCATTTGTTTTGTTCAGCGAAGCGTGTCTCATTTCTAGAGGTGAAGTGGTCTCAATAACTCGGCGCAAAGCGCTAAAAACTTATCCCTTTCTTCTCCCACGTATGCTGATTCATCATTATTTCGACAGATGATAACATTTATTTTTAAATGCCGCAATCGAAGGAGCTATAGATTTGAAGTACAAGTCTGATATGGCTAAGTTGCTCTGTATATAGAATATAGCAGTTTTCAACTGCTATATTTTTTTGGAGTCTTTGTATTTATTTTGAGTTAATAAATTTATATTATCCTTAATGATAGAATTGTTTTAGTCCCTTTAAGAACTTTATCGACTCTAAAATTTTCAATTCTAATTTATACCTATTGAAGACAAATCATAAACGTTTTATTATACAAATGCTTAACCAGCCTAAGAAATATTAATCGCGACGAATCATAAACGATATATTTCTGAACTAAAGGCTCCTATTATTACTTTAAACAAGTGTAATAGGGTAATTTTGAGATTTTTAATAATTTTATTGAATCAAAGCTATAAATGGCAAAATTCATATTCAGATTTGAGGACGAAAAGCTTGAGACTAAAGTAGTAGTACAAGAAGCTAAAGGTCTCTCTATATTGGAAGTAACTGAGGATCACGATATACATCTCAATCATAATTGTGGTGAAGTATGCGCCTGTAGCACTTGTCACATCTATGTAGAGCAAGGCAACAAATACCTGCAAGAGATATCTGATAGAGAAGAAGACTTTATCGATCGAGCGATAGACCCTAGAATAGAATCTAGATTAGGCTGTCAATGCGTTGTATTGAACGAAGAAGGAGAATTTGAAGTAATCATACCAGATCAAAGTGGTATCATCGGTCACGAGCACTAGTCACGATTAAGTATAATCGTTATTACAAACACAATTATAAGATAATTACCATGGGTTTTGAAGAATTAACAGATTTACCAATTACTTGGGCAGATCACGAAGATATAGCAATCGGATTATATGACAAATTTGGCGATGACTTTATTGAAGGCAAAATCTATAGAATAAGATTTACAGAATTACTCGAATGGGTATTAGGTTTGCCTAACTTCACAGGTACTAAAGAAGAGTGCAATGAAAACCACCTTGAGCAAATACAAGCCAAATGGGTTTACGAGTGGAGAGATAATCAATAAATTTACGGAAGCAAATTAATAAGTGAAAGTTTAAGACTAATTAAATAACAATATCTTGACTTCGTTCTGTACCACAAAATTCAGCTATTTACATTTAGTTGGCTAAATTTCTCCGATAAGTTAAAATTAGGTAGTCATCAAACACTTGATCCTTCGGAAGCGTTAAGGATAACCATTGACATTTTACTGATCTGCGAGATGTACTAATAATTATCTTTATAATTGTCGGATCTTCTTATCTCGATAATTTCAAATTTATCAATTCTCATTCGTAGTTTACTTCTTTAGCTTTAAACCTTTTTCTATGAATTACAACCGAATAAACAAAATCACAACATTCATTTTTGATGTAGATGGCGTACTGACTGATAGCCAAATACTCATTACAGAGAGTGGTGATCTACTGCGTAGCATGTCTACTAGAGATGGACAAGCGATCAAATTTGCCATAGATGCAGGTTACCATGTGGCTATAATTACCAAAGGAGGAAGCAAAGGTGTCAAAAGTAGGTTAACTGGATTAGGTATAAGTGACATATATGATAATCTAGAAACCAAGCAAGCTGCATATGCTGATTTAATATCCAAATACAACTTAAAATCAGAAGAGGTATTATATATGGGGGATGATCTTCCAGATATTCCATTAATCAAGCAGGTAGGACTCTCTGCTTGTCCAAATGATGCAAGCAGTGACGTACTAGCGATAGCTGAATATATTAGCCCTGCTAAAGGTGGTCATGGTGCCGTACGTGATGTAATCGAGCGTATAATGCGCTGTCAAGACAAATGGCCTTCTTAATGAATAATGTCTAAATAGTAATGTTGAAATATTAATTGTCTAACAGAAGACGCTACCTGAAGACTGATAATTGTGGACTGAACACTATCTTTAGTATAAATTGTTAATCATCTAATTCACGATTAATTAAATGCATAGAGCTTTTCGGATCAAAAATCTAATCATAATTCTACTCACTCAATGGGCAGTATGGTATATGGTATTTGATAAAAATAGCGATGTCGTAAGGATCCCTTCGGCAATGAGTTATCTTGAAATAATCATATTAGGCATAATCACTACTATGCTAGCTATAGGAGCTTACTTGATTAATGATGTATACGATCTAGAAGCCGACAAATATAATGGAATAGAACGAGTTAAAGACAAGCGAAAAACGTTACTTACGTATTGGCTTGTCAATGGTGTAGGGATGATACTATCTGTATATGTGGCATTGAAAACACAGAGTCTAGGTTTACTATGGATATACCCATTGGCTGTATTAGTACTTTATCTATATAGTAGACTATTGAAAGGTACACCACTCATGGGCAACTTCATTGTTTCACTCTTTTGTGCTCTCGTTCCAGGAATTCTTTTTCTTGCTGAACGCAACATGATCACAGAATGGAAAGTAATCGATCCTAATGGGTGGAAAGATCAAAGAGAGTTGCTTTGGATGTTTGTATTGTTCTCTTTTCTGAGTTCGATGTATCGTGAGCAAGTCAAAGATCTCGAGGATGCCGAGGGCGATAAAGCTGCTGGATATCTTACACTACCAGTAGTATATGGCGAAGAAAGAGCGCGAGCATTATCCATTTTTTCAGGAATACTACTACTCATCAGTATAGTCATTTATGCAGCCTATCATTGGACGATGGATATTCAGAAATCGATACCATTTATAGTTCTTATGAGCTTACTACTTTGGAGTCTCCAAGTACTTTGTCGAGCCTATCAGAGATCACAATACAGGAAAGCTTCAAAGATCATCAAATATGCCATGATAGCGGGATTGATTTATCTACTTATGCCGGTATAATAATATTTCCAACTACAATTACCTATATCAATTACAGCATTAAATAGCACCTATGCAATCTATCCTCAACAATAAAAAACTAATACTAGCATCTGGATCTCCACGCCGTCAAGAACTACTGGAGTATAGTGGTATAATACCATTCGATAAGAGAGTAAAAGAGATAGACGAAATCTTTAGTCCTGATATGGATATAACTCAAGTCGCATCATTTCTGGCAAGAGAAAAAGCCATGGTATTTGATGATATTGCTGAAGATGAGGTGTATATCACTGCAGATACTATTGTGATTTGTGAAGGGAAAATATATGGTAAACCAAAAGACAAAGTAGACGCCATAAAAATACTGACTGCATTGTCAGGTATTGAACATACAGTGATCACCGGAGTATGCCTCAGATCGGCTTCAGAGACCTATGTATTTGACGATATTTCTCGAGTGAAAATAGCAGATATAACATCAGAAGAAATAGAATATTATATAGATACTTGCAAGCCATTTGACAAAGCTGGATCCTATGGCATACAAGATTGGCTAGGTGTCTGCAAAGTAGAATATATCTATGGAAGCTACAGTAATATAATGGGTATGCCAATGCAGAAGGTTTATGAGGAACTGAAGGGTTTTTGTGCTTAATCATTTTGATCAATAACAAAATTGAAATCCGTTTACGATTACCTTTTGTATTCTATTAGTATGTAGATATAAGTGACGTTTTTGTTCAAATATTTTAGGCAGGATACTTGATTATTTCATCGAATAAATATTTCGTATCCACATCGCTAGGACTTATCTAAACAGTGGATATGGAATTCTGATAAAATTATAAAATTATAAAGACTAAATTATCTACATCAACAGTTTCACTGCTAATGAATTTAGCTTATCACGATACGTAATATTACATTAGTCTCAATATGGTATATCTGATTGAAGAATTACTGTCACAAGATGAGTAAGAACATTATTATAATCTTCAACTACTCCTGATCTAACATTTTCTACGCTAATTCTCCCTAGCCGTCTTAGTCAATAATAAGTAGACTTCGGAAAAATATACTATGTGATATCAGAGGTTAAATTAATCGTGTAAAAGTCTACATATTATTTAATGCCGAGAATATCTGATACAAAGCCAGTCTCCCCTACTTTTGATGCTGTGTCTTTTGTATCCTGTCTCGTTGAATCGGGTTTCGACGATCTGTTCATCTTGATGCATGACACCAGATACTAATAATATGTCTCCTTTATTTTGATGCGATGCAATAATATCTGCCGTATTTAATAGTACTTTTCGATTAATATTCGCTAATACAATATTAAATTTATCTGGCTCTAAATCTTGGATTACAGCTTGTCGAATATCAATTCCTCCTACATTATTCACTGCTGCATTTTCTGCACTATTACTTGCAGACTCTCTCTCTATATCTATCGCTAATGTTCTAGCAGATCCTAATCTTTTAGCTAGTATCGCAAGAACTGCAGTACCACATCCAAAATCAAAAACAGACTTACCTTCGAAATCTAAATCCGACATAGTATCTATCATCATATAAGTAGTCTCATGATGTCCTGTACCAAATGCCATTTTAGGATTTATAATAATATCGTTTGCTACTGATCCATTAGCTTCATGGAAGTCCGCTCGCACTGCACAAAATTTACCTACTGTTACAGGTTCGAAATTTGCTTCCCAGATTTCATTCCAGTTTTTGTTCTCGAGCTTCTCCACTACATATTCCGCGTCGTACTCTTTGGCGATTTCATTTACGGATGCATTTAGCTCAACTGTAATCATATCATCTCGAATATACCCTTCACTACTATTTTCTAGTTCCTGAAAAGAATCAAAGCCTAAGTCAAAAAGCCTTGCGACTAAGATTTCGTTGGTTGAATTGAATGTATATTTTGTATAATTTTGCATATTTCATTTTACTTATTCGAATAGTTCGATAGTATAATCTGATAATTCTCCCCCACCTACTTTATCATATTCTGGCACAATTAATTTACCGTTTACAGAAATATCTTACAGCATATGACTAATCGTTCTATACAATTGTATAAAATCGGCATCTGCAAGATTCCCTTTATTAATCTCAAAAGACTTGACCATAAATCCTCCAAACTAAATACTATCTGAAAGTATATAACTCGGTATATTAACTCATGTGTAAGCAGGATCAAAATATCTATTGTGCAATAAATCTTCTCCATTATTAAATTGCACGTCTAGATGGTTATCGATCAAAAGCAAATTAGCTGCTAAGGCTTGATTTTCCATTAACTTTATCGACTTAACATAAGTGTATATTACTATGCTTCTATCAAGCATCGCTTTAAAACATCGTGTACAGTCTACGTGAAAGTGGTTCGATATGGCAACTATCCTGTTAGAGTGGAAATTAACTTCGATATAATCCAACAACTCTAGAGTAGCCAAATTATCGGTTGGACTATCTAAAATAATTGTCTTCTCACCAAATATTGAGAATACTCCTTTACATCCAATTGAATTTCCTTTAAAATTTATAAAAGATACATGCTTATATGTATGTTCCCCTATTTTTTCAATCTTAAGATTAGATGATTCGTATAAGAAATAGCTACTAGATCTCGAGCAACCTAACAGCAAAATTACTGGAATGAAAATCAGATATCTAGCCATATACTTCATTAGCGGAAGCCTTTAACGTATTCATCAATAATGATGTGACGGTCATAGGCCCTACTCCCCCAGGGACAGGTGTGATATACGATGCCTTTGGAGATACACTATCCCATTCAACATCTCCTACTAGTCTATAACCCGATTTACGAGTATCATCATCTACACGATTGATCCCAACATCTATAATTACAGCTCCATCTTTGATCTGATCTCCAGTGATAAACTCAGGAATACCTATAGCTGCGATTACAATATCCGCTCTGAGTAACTCTGCTGTAAGATCTCTTGTACGACTGTGTGTTAAAGTTACGGTGGCATTACCTACCTTAGCCTTACGAGAGAGCAGTATACTCACAGGTGTACCTACTATATTAGATCTACCCACTACAACTACATGCTTGCCACTCGTTAATATATTATATCTATCGAGCATCTGTATGATACCATATGGAGTAGCTGGTAGATAGCAAGGAAGTCCTTGTGCCATTCGACCAAAATTTACCGGATGAAATCCATCTACATCTTTTATAGGATCTATGGCAAGCGTGACTTTCACTTCGTCAATATGCTTAGGAAGCGGTAGCTGTACTATAAATCCATCTACATCATCATTTTCATTGAGCTCTTTTACGATTTCAAGCAGCTCTTCTTCCGTGATGCTGTAATCCTTACGAATGAGTGTAGATTCAAAACCAACATAATCACAAGATCTAACTTTACTACGAATATATGATTCGCTGGCCGGATTGTGTCCAATTAGAATTGCTGCTAAATGAGGAATATTCTTACCCTCTGCTTTAAGTTTAGCAACAGATACTTTGATTTCCTCTTTGATCGACTTTGATAGTTGCTTACCGTCTAAGATTTGCATGATGCTATATATATTATTAATTATTAAACAAATGTAATGATTGTTACTAGAATCAATGATAGTTACTCTAATATGATTTAACGGAGAGTCAAAGCATAATTTTTATTTCAATGATATAAAACCGAACTTTCAAATAATATTGAATACTGAGAAGATAAAAACCATAGGTCACACGGACAGGTTATTCCTTAGAGTGACATCATCAGTTGACACTCAGATAATGTACAAGCTCAAGAGCGACCCAAAGTTAATCCAATATACTGGAGGGCAACCGTTAAAATTTATAGCAGAAGCATCTGTATTCCTAGACAGTTACAATCACTACCAAAATATGATCGAAGTCGATGTGCTATAATAGACAAAGTCATTGGAGAATTGCTACGCTAGTGCATACTCAAGTATCATACTAATGTTGGAGAAACAAATGTAGAATTTCGACTATTCAAAAATACTTTGGTAAAGGATATGCTGCAGAAGCTTCACATCTAGCATTGCAATGTAGATTTCGTAGATTAGGCCTAGATAGTGTATTGGCGTAAGCGCTAAAGCAAAATAGTGAATTTAGTAGGAGTTATGAATAAGAATGAACTAGTGTATGAGCAGGATTTTGATAATCTAGAAAGTAATTGTCAACAACATAGAATAGATAAATATAGATACATATTACAATCACCAGCAGATATGGAGATTAGTGTATAATAAAACTCGTAAATTTGAATATTAATTACTAAGTATGACGACTTACAGAAATATAAATGGGAGTAGAAGATAAGGTAAGAATAGATAAATGGCTATGGGCAGTACGGATATTCAAGTCGCGTACTTTGTCAAATAATGCAGTTAAATCTGGAAAGGTAAAAGTGGGAGAAAAAAGTGTCAAACCTTCCTTTATGCTGACCGTAGATCAAACATTATATGTTAGAAAAAATGGATTTGACCTTACATTCTTGGTCAAAGATATCATCAAGAAGAGAGTATCGGCTACTCTAGCTGCTCCGTGCTACGAAGATCTTACGCCTGATTCTGAAAAGAATAAATACAAAGACTGGTACATAGGCAAGGCTTCTGCCGAAATGAGAGGAAAAGGAGAAGGACGACCTACTAAACGTGAACGTAGAGAAATAGACGATTATAAGGATGAAAACTATTTTGAATTTGACTTTGATGAAGACGAATTATAAATTGAAGTGATTCTAAAACGATGGCGCTTAGAAAAATAAAAATATTTAAAGAAGAAGACCTTTATGATCCTCTCCGAAAATGGCTAGTCAACAATGGCTATGAAGTACAAGCTGAAGTTCAATCCTGTGATGTAGTGGCGATTAAAGATGATGAAATGACGATCATCGAACTCAAAAAATCATTCAACCTTCAACTTGTATACCAGTGCATGGAACGTCAAAAAATTGGCAAGTACGTATATGCAGCAGTCGCTGCTCCGTCTAAAAATAAAATCAAGATAAAGAACCTAAAGAAAGCTGAAGCATTATTACGAAGTTTGGGTATAGGGCTTATACTCATTAGTTTGTATTCAAGTAGTAGTCTGGTGGAAGTGAGATTACAACCTGCAGTTGTAAGTACTCGTAAAAACGCAAAGAAGAAAAAGAAAGTTATCAAGGAATTCGAAAATAGAACTGGAGAATATAATGTAGGCGGTAAGCAGGGTAAAATAGTATCTGCATATAGAGAGTCCGCAATACATATCTATTGCTTATTACAAAAGGAAATAGAAGCTTCCCCGGCGCAATTAATAAAACTTGGCGCACCAACGAATACAGGAACAATATTGAGAATGAATCACTATGGTTGGTTTCATAAGATCGCAAGGGCCAAATACACTTTTGATATAGATATGTCAGAGATTAGAAAAGAATTTGGTGCGGTAGTCAATTTTTTTGAATCCAAAGTGTAAAATAGAACTGCTCATTATAAATGCTGTAATCATCAGGGGTAAGACTAAATCATATTTTGATTAAGAAAATTTCCAAGCATATTCTCACGAAATTTGTATTTTTAAGAGTAAGATCCACTTGACGTGTACAATTAAGACAAATAATAGAATGAATAAAATAATATCAATACTTACGCTTCTTCTTATTACGCAATTCGGCACATCACAGGACCAAACCGTCGGTGTCAGTATATTTGATGAAGATGAAGCGATGGAAGGTTTTACTTTCTTTACTCCTAACTCGTCCAATAAGGCTTACATAGTAGACAACTGTGGATACGTTATAAACGAATATATTAGAGGCAACCGTCCAGGATTTAGTGCTTATCTGTTAGATGATGGTCTAATGCTCAGAACTAACAAAGTCAATGACGCATTTTTTAACCAATCAAGTACCGGAGGGCAAGTAGAGTTAGTCGACTGGAATAATAATACGGTTTGGTCTCATGAATTTAATACTGCGCAATATATACAGCATCATGATGTCAGTATAATGCCCAACGGCAATATACTGATACCTGGCTGGGAACGTATCACTCCTACTCAGCAAATACAGTATGGAAGAAAAAGCAATAATATATCAAATCCTGATCTGTGGGGTGAGTTTATCTGGGAAGTAAAACCTATAGGGACTAATGATATAGAGATTGTGTGGGAATGGCATTTACAAGATCACTTTGTACAAGATAACGATCCATCCAAAAGCAACTTTGGATCCATTGGTGATAACATTGGACTCGTAGATATCAACTATCTCGGACCAGGGGCATGGGATGATGATGATTGGTGGCACTGTAACGCTATTGATTACAATGATGAACTAGATCAAATCTTACTCAACTCTCGTAACAATAATGAAACTTGGATAATAGATCATAGCACAACCACAACAGAAGCTGCAGGTCATTTTGGTGGTCGTAGTGGACATGGTGGTGATCTCATATTCCGTTGGGGCAATCCTGAGGCGTATGACAAAGGATCAATGAATGATCTACGTATGTATGGTTCACATGGTCACTACTGGATCGAAGATGGACTACCAAATGCTGGAAAAATCATGTACTTCAACAATGGAGATGATAGACCTCAAGGCTACTACTCAACTATAGAAATGCTTGATCTCAATCCTGATTCCAATGGAAATTACCCACGAGATGTAAATGGTAGATATTTACCTTCTCAACCTGATGTCTCTTATATTGCCTCTCCCAATCCTTTCGATTTTAAATCTACCTATTTATCAAATGCTCGACAACTAGAAAATGGAAATATTTTTATCAATGAAGGTGGGAACGGTAGATACTTTGAAGTCAATGGTGATAAAGATATCGTATGGCAATATATCAATCCTGTAAGCTTTTTTGGAAATGCACAACAAGGTGAAGAACCACCAAACGGCAACAGTTCTTTCAGAGCATATAAATACCCACTGAATCATCCTGCATTTGTTGATAAAGATCTAACTCCACAATATTTACTAGAAGGTGAGGATGGCAGATTCTGCGAAAATCCAATAATGAGTAACAACGAGGAGTTAGCACTGCTAAATATAAACCTATACGCTGATCTGAGTGATAATAATCTAGTAATAAGGAATGAAGACCAACTTCCAATCAACTATCTGACTTTATACAATCTGATGGGACAAAAGGTAGCTTCCCATCAGATCTTAAGTGTAGAAGAAGAATACAAATTTCCGATCTCAAGAGCGCTTAGAGGTATATATATAGCAAATATAAATATAACTAACGGACGTATTTACAGCATCAAAATTTATCTTCAATAGCTCTTATTCCAAAAAAGATTTACTAGATACAATATATTGATTGATACAGCAACCGAAATTCGTGAAATGAAAATTACTAGTAAGAAATGGTTACGATATTCTATTAGCGGTAGGAGTATTTACTTCGTACTCAGATATGGAAGAAAGGAGGCTGAAATGATTATAAAGGACTCTTATAGAAAACAACCCTATCCCAATCTTCAGCTGATTCAATAATAATATCAACTAAATAGGACGGATAGTGATTAAGGGATGTATCCCTTATTGATTAGATAAATACTACATCGGACAACTTTACGAGAATAAACTCAAGACAGTTGAAAATAAGAATGAGTCAAAACCTTACCCGCGAGAAACGAATTTTAAATATTAGATTTCAAAGTGAAAATTTCTTTGATCGTATTACTATTACCCAAACAAAAACCTAATCTTGATTACTCGCTTATCACATTTTTAGCTCTTCGATATTAAGTCTAATACATTCTCTGGCGGACGGCCAATAACGGCTTTATCACCACTGACCACTATTGGCCTCTCGATGAGTTTTGGATGCTCAATCATGGCATCTATCCATTCTTCATTTGTGAGTTCTTTGCCTTTATAGTTATTTTTATAAATCGCTTCGCCTCTACGCAATAACTCCTCAGGTTTGAGTCCCAGCATTTTTAATATCTTTTTCAGCGCAGTCTTTGTTGGTGGCTTTTTAAGATAAAACACTACGTCAGGAATAACTCCATTTTCTTGTATTATAGCGAGCGTTTGTCTGCTCTTCATACATCTTGGATTATGGTATATTTTCATTAATTATCACCTTAGTAAAAAAATAAAACTTCCAATTTATTTTACAAAAGAAAGTAGAATAGAAACTCTACATCGTTAGAGTATTTCAATATGGATAATACAAAAATTAAACTAATAGTTACTAAATGGTAAATACTTCACCTAAGTCTATCAAAGAATAAACTATTTATTTGAAACTATCACTAACGACTATATCTTTGCTTCCCTTCTCATATTTATAAAATCCTTCTCCAGACTTTCTTCCCAATTTTCCAGCTGAAACCATATTGACTAATAGTGGACTTGGGGCATACTTAGAATTACCAAATCCATCATATAGTACATTCATAATACTTAGACACACATCTAAACCGATAAAGTCAGCAAGTTGCAGAGGGCCCATTGGATGCGCCATACCCAATTGCATTACAGTATCTATTTCTTCGACTCCAGCTACACCTTCATGCAGAGATATGATCGCTTCATTGATCATCGGCATGAGTATACGATTTGCGACAAATCCAGGATAATCATTCACTTCTGTAGGTATCTTTCCTAAATCCTTAGATGCTTCCATGACCATATCTAAAGTCACATCAGATGTGCTATAACCACGAATTACTTCTACTAGCTTCATCACTGGTACAGGGTTCATGAAGTGCATACCAATTACTTGTGCTGGACGCTTCGTCACGGCTGCAATCTTAGTGATAGATATCGAACTTGTATTAGTCGCTAAGATGGCATCATCTGGAGCATGCTCATCCATTTTACGAAATATATTGAGCTTAAGATCTACGTTTTCAGTAGCTGCTTCTACTACTAGGTCTGCCTCCGATACTGCAGATGCTAAATCAGTATTAGTAGTGATATTTGCCAATGCTGCAATTTTATCTTCGTCCGAAATCTTTTCTTTCGCTACCATTCTATCTAGGTTCTTACCTATAGTAGCAATAGCTCTTTCTAATGCTGCTTCAGATATATCGCAAAGTACTACTGTGTAATTTTTCATGGCGAATACGTGAGCGATACCATTACCCATGGTACCAGCACCGATTACAGTTACATTTGTTAAACTACTTGTCATCTTTTCTATTCTTATTAAATAATTAGCTCGAAATTAGCAATATTTTAATTTCTAAGTGCGGTCAAAAGATTATGATTTTCAGACCAACAAGTATCAATCAATTATTTATCTTAGTGTATTATTGACACTAATTGTATCTATTTTGATACATTCGTGTAGAAATCATCAATATTCATATCATGCAATTAATCATAGAAAGTGGATCTACTAAAGCGGATTGGGTAATATTCTCTACACGTGAAAATGCTCATACATACTCTACCCATGGTATTAATCCCACTACTCTAACCGATCTTAGCGTAATCAAACTGCCTTCAGATCTGATCAAGCAACTAGAATATGTAACCAAGATACATTACTATGGCGCTGGTATCAATTCAATGCAAGCCGTAGAAAGAATCAAATCATGGCTCAAAAGCTATTCACCTAAAGCCAAAGAAATCGATGTAGCCGAGGACTGTTTAGCAGCAGCTAGAGCCTGCTTTGGAAATACTGAGGGGATTATAGGAATTCTTGGAACAGGAAGTAATAGCAGTTATTATGATGGTAATCAAGTATATAATCTAGTACCTACATTAGGATTCATCATCAGCGATGAAGGTGGAGGTGTCTACTTGGGTAAAGAGATACTACGATCATATTTCTATGGATATATGCCAGAAGATGTAAGAATGATATTTGAAGATAAATATTTGACTGATAAAACAGAAATCTTGTATAAACTGTATCGAGGTGGAGAACCTAATAGATTTTTAGCTTCCTACGCTAGTTTACTTACTGATGTACACACTGAATGGACAGATACTTTAGTCTTAACATGTATCCGAAGGTACTTGGAAGTAAGAATAATACCGTTTTACGACAATCGTCAACTTACACTTTGCTTTGTAGGGTCTATTGCTCACTACCATAAGCATATCTTGGCAGAACTTTGTGAAGAATACAATATTTCACTGGGTAAAATAATCCATAAACCTCTAGAATCCCTAATGAATTATCACTTAACTTTACTAGATTAAGAATCAATTATCTCTATGTCAAATATCAAAAGAATAGCAGTTTTCACATCAGGAGGAGACGCTCCCGGAATGAATGCTGCAGTGAGAGCAGTAGTGCGAACGGCAGAATACCACGATCTACACATATACGGAATCGAAAGAGGATATGATGGTATGATCAAAGGTAATATCAAAAGACTAAGTAAGTCTGATGTGGCCAATATACTACAGAAAGGAGGAACAGTCCTCAGAACAGCAAGGAGCGAAGAATTTCGTACAAAAGAAGGTCGTAAAATCGCCTACGAAAATCTACAGGCATTTGATATTGATGCTTTAGTTGCTATCGGTGGTAATGGTACATATACCGGTGCTAAGATATTCAATGAAGAGTTTGGAATACCCATTATTGGTATCCCAGGAACTATAGATAATGATATATATGGTACCGATTATACTATAGGATTTGATACTGCTATAAATACAGCCGTAGAAGCGGTGGATAGAATCAGAGATACCGCAGATTCTCACAATAGACTTTTCTTTATAGAAGTGATGGGAAGACACAGTGGATACATAGCACTATACACAGGTATAGGCAGTGGCGCCACTACTATATTCCTACCCGAAGAAGACAATAGTGTCAGTGATCTAGTGTCTATGTTAAAACAAAGCAAGCGTAGAAAAAAACTATTTAACCTTGTAATAGTAGCAGAAGGAAACCAAAATGGCAATGCTATGGAAATTGCCGAGCGAGTAAAAAAGGAATTGCCTGATTTTGATACCAAAGTTACTATCATTGGTCACCTTCAAAGAGGTGGATCTCCAAGTTGCCAAGATCGAGTGCGAGCGAGTAGATTAGGTCATTCTTCAGTAGAGGCTTTATTAGCGGGTAAAAGTAATGTTGCTCTTGGTCTACATAATGGTGAAATAAATTTCACTAGCTTTGAAGACGCCATTAATAAAGTTAGTAAACTCAAAAAAGAGCTGATCAATATGGCAGAAATGTTAGCGCAGTAATTCACTCATTTACAATATAGTAACATGGGATTTGTAGTTTTCTATATCACTCACCCTAACGAGGAACAGGCACAGAATATAGCTAGTTCACTCATTGAAAAAAGGTATGTAGCCTGCGCTAACATCTATCCTGTAGGTAGTGAATATCACTGGAATGGCAAGGTAGAAAAAGACGCAGAATGGGTCAGCCTCTGTAAGACTAGCTACGACAATATCGAACGAGTCGAATCTCTAGTCAAATCTATGCATGTCTATGAAACACCATGCATCACGCACTGGAAAGCTGCCGCTAATGTAGAATATGAAAAATGGATATTAAAAAATGTGTTGAGATAGGGCTAATTGTAAATTTGCAAGCCTCATAAACTATGATGCAAGTATTCAAATTACTCAATCCTAAATTACACTATTGTTCCGTAGAGATCATAATCTTCAGCTGCCGTGATCTGCACATTTGCAAAGTCTCCTAGCCTAACGAAGAATTTTTTAGCATCGACAAGTACTTCATTGTCTACTTCCGGGCTATCGTATTCCGTACGTCCAATAAAATAGCCTCCTTCCTTTCTATCAAATAAGACTTTTAGGGTCTGCCCTACTTTTTCTTCATTCCGATCTGCAGAGATAGATTGTTGTACTTCCATCAGTCTGTTAGCTCTATCAGCCTTTACCTCAGGATCTACATCATCCGATACTCCATATGCTATAGTATCTTCTTCATGGCTATATTGAAATACACCCAATCTCTCAAATCTCATATCACGTACAAAATCACATAGACGCTCAAACTCCTCCTCTGTCTCTCCTGGGAATCCTACTAGCATCGTTGTCCGAATAGCAATATTAGGAACTACTTCTCTAGCTTTCACTATTAAGTCTCTTTGTTCCTTATTAGTAATTTGGCGTCGCATACGCATTAGTACATCATCATCAGCATGCTGTAGAGGCATATCTAGATAATCACACACCTTAGGTTGTCTAGCCATCACTTCAAAAATCTCTTCTGGAAACTTACTAGGATATGCGTAGTGCAATCTGATCCACTCAATACCTTCTACCTCGCATAATGTATCGAGTAATTGTGGTAACGCTCTCTTCTTATATAGATCTAATCCATAGTATGTCAACTCTTGAGCGATTAGCATCAATTCTTTTACTCCTCTAGAAGCCAAACTCTTAGCTTGTATTACGAGCTCTTCAATAGACTTACTGATATGCTTTCCTCTCATCAGCGGAATCGCACAAAATGAACAAGTACGGTTACATCCTTCTGAAATCTTGAGATATGCATAATGCATCGGTGTAGTAATAGCTCTTTCACCCAATAACTCGTGCTGATAATCTGCGTCAAGCTTCTCTAATAACGCAGGTAACTCCATAGTACCAAAATATGCATCTACTTCAGGTATCTCTTTCTCCAGATCATCCTTATATCGTTGTGAAAGACAACCTGTTACGTACAATTTATCTATCCCACCTTCTCTTTTTACATCAGCATATTGAAGTATCGTATTTACTGATTCTTCCTTCGCTAGGTCGATAAATCCACAAGTATTGACGATAACTATATTAGCATCATCATTACTATCATGCTTAACCTCATAATCGTTAGCTTGTAGTTGTGTGATTAGATCCTCACTATCAACAAGATTCTTAGAGCAACCTAGTGTGATGACATTAACTTTATCCTTTCTGAGTGTACGTGCTTTCATATAGTTTCTTGCTAAGCCGCAAAGATAAGTTATAATGCATGGACAAAGTGCAATTGATAGTGGATAATGATACTTAAAGGTATTTTTTACATCAAATGCAATAAGTTGCTTAAATTTGGGTTCATTAAATAGTTCTATAAAATAGCATAATGCGCCAATACTTTCAATTAACAATCATATTCTTCGCTCTTGTCTTTATAGGACAATCAGTTTCCGGCCAAATAGGCATCAGAACTAAGTATTTAAAAAATGGTATTGACGACAATCAGACCAATTTTATATCAAAGGTCGGATCGATAGATGACGCCTTAAGCACTGGATATGGTCTAGGTATTGATTTTTGGGTCAGGCTTAAAACAAAAAGAGTTGAATTTTTACCTGAACTTGGAATTAACTACAGTCAGACATCATTTGAAACAGAAATCACTCAATATAGTTTGGATTATAACTACCTTTATTTCAATCTCAATACTCGAATCTACCCAATGGATTTTGAAGGTGATTGCGACTGTCCTACTTTCTCTAATCAAAGTACCTTGATCAAAAAGGGATTTTACTTTGAGCTGTCTCCAGGAGTAGGATATTATACTTCCCATTATGATTCATCATTGCCAACAGTATCCAACCCAGAAGGAGAAACTAACACTGCTACTGTAGACGCATTTTCATACAAAATTGGAGTTGCCGTAGGATTAGATATTGGATTAAGTAATCTATTAACGATCAATCCATATGCCATGTATAATTACCATTTTGGTAGAGAATATGATATACCAGTAGGTAAACTTTCTACATTAATTGATAGTAACTCCGGAAACATTATGAGTCAATTAGAGTTAGGCCTTCGATTTGCTATTAGGTTCGATGCTAAAAATTATTAAACGAATAAATAAAGTCAACAGCTCAACTAAATCTACTCCACTCATCTTCTTTTCACTTGCTTCGAATTTCAAGATATCATCTGATATCATTTGTTTTTTCTCTTGTAATGTGAGCACCTTCTCTTCAATCGTATCTTTCGATATGTATCGAATTACAGTTATTGGCTTATCTTGACCGATTCAGTGTGCTACAGCAATAGCATATTTATCTGCGAATGTATTCCACCATCGATCTAAGAAAATACATAGTCTTCCAAATGGTAGAATTATAAGACTGTTAGGAGTCAAAGATGAATTTTATCCTTACTTAACAGTTTATATTTCGCCAGGCCAGTTAACTACAAAACTGAAAGCGGAAGATCAAAACGATCAGTAAAATAGAATAGTAGTTCGCTCGACTAAAAACATTCCACACGGAAACGCATTTAAGGATGTAAACATTTTAGATTTTACTTATCGCTACAATGATGCTGACGATTCATTATCTCTTTGTGAAGTGATTTTTGATGATCAGAGTATTTCTATAGCCTTAATCTTGTCTCAGACTTAATCATTAGCTATTTATCAGCGTTAGAGATTAGTTATAAAAGATCCTAACTTCTCAACTTACGACTTACTTCCCAAAGCACAACTCCAGTACAAACAGAAACATTCAAAGAATGCTTGGTGCCATACTGGGGGATTTCGATAGCAACATCCGACAGTGCTAATGCTTCATCAGATACACCATCTACTTCGTTGCCCATTACTATAGCTAGTTTCTGATCAGGTTTGATATCCCAATCAAGTAACGACACTGAACTATCTGTTTGTTCAATGGATGTAATCGTGTACCCATTTCTCTTCAACTGCAAAAGTGTATCTGTGATATCATCTACATGAGTCCAATCTACAGAAGATGTGGCTCCGATAGCCGTCTTGGTGATCTCTCTTGATGGCGGAGTGGCGGTGAATCCTACTAATATTATACGTTCAATTGCGAATGCATCGGACGAACGAAATACAGATCCCACATTAATGGCTGACCTTATATTATCAAGAATTACCACAACAGATACCTTTGCCGAAGCTTTATAGCCTTCTACATCTAACCTATTGAGTTCTTGTAATTTTAGTTTTCTCAAAATCGCTCCTATTACTTTTGTCGCTTAGCCATGACTGCAGCCTTAACAAACGCAATGAATAATGGATGTGGATTCTCTACGGTGCTTTTTAGCTCTGGGTGGTACTGTACACCAACAAAGAATGGATGACTTTCTAGCTCGACTACTTCTACCAATCCACTCTGCGGATTGAGGCCTGTCGCCTTGAGTCCAGCTTGATTGATTTGCTCTAAATATTCATTATTAAATTCGTAACGATGCCGATGTCTTTCTGAAATCGATGTCTTTCCATAAGCCTTAGCTACTTTGGACCCTTTAGTCAATTTACAGTCAAATGCTCCTAATCTCATTGTCCCACCCAAAAGTTTGATACCTACTTGATCTGGCATAAGATGAATTACTGGATTACTAGATTTTGGATTCACCTCTTCTGATGCGGCATCTCTGATCTTCAACACATTTTTAGCGAATTCGACTACAGCACATTGCATACCAAGGCAAATACCAAAAAATGGAATATTTTTTTCTCTTATATACTTGATAGCATGTAACTTACCACTGATACCTCTCTCTCCAAATCCAGGAGCAATAAGTACACCATCCATTTTACTTAGGATATCTGTTACTGTAGCTTTATCTAATGCCTCCGAATGTATAGGATGTACTATTACTTTACATTCATTGATAGATCCAGCATGTATAAATGCTTCATATATCGATTTGTATGCATCTTGAAGTTCAATGTACTTTCCAACAAGAGCTATATTGACTTCAGTAGTTGGGTTTTTTAGATTCCCTAAAAACTCTTTCCAAACATCTAAATTTGGTGTTTTATTCGCTTTGAGCTTTAGCTTCTTGATTACTGTATTATCCAGTTTCTCTTTAAACATGAGTAATGGTACATCGTAAATTGTTTCAGCATCTATAGCTTCTATCACAGACTTGACATCTACATTACAAAAAAGAGATATCTTCTCTCTAATCTCTAGATTCAATGGGTGTTCAGTACGACAAACTAGAATATCTGGTTGGATACCTTGCTGAAGAAGTTCCTTTACCGAGTGCTGCGTTGGTTTAGTTTTAAGTTCTTTAGCTGCCCTGAGATAAGGTATCAATGTTAGATGTATCACCATACATTTTTGCGATCCTAAATCTCTACGCATTTGACGTATAGCCTCCAAGAAAGGTAATGACTCTATATCACCTGCAGTACCACCAATCTCCGTAATCACCACATCATAGTTATCCTTTTCACCTATGATTGTTACTCGCCGCTTGATTTCATCTGTAATATGGGGAACTACCTGGACCGTCTTACCCAGATAGACTCCTGCTCTCTCATTATCAATCACTGCCTGATAAATGCGACCAGTTGTAATATTATTAGCTTGTGAGGTAGGAACATTAAGAAAACGCTCATAATGTCCTAGATCTAAATCTGTCTCAGCACCATCATCCGTCACGTAACACTCACCGTGCTCATAAGGATTAAGTGTACCAGGATCAATATTTATATATGGATCAAATTTTTGTATCGCCACAGATAAACCTCTAGCTTGCAACAGTTTAGCTAAAGATGCAGAGATAATTCCTTTTCCGAGAGATGAGGTAACTCCACCCGTAACGAAGATATATTTGGTCATGTCGATTATTTAAGATATTTCCTTAGATGGAAATTTCATTACGGATGACAAAGGTAAATGATTTATGCTAATTTTAAGTCTAAGAGAAAGATAAATTTCAATTCTCTTCACCTAATAATTACTAATTAAAAGGACTATGAAAATCTAGTCAATCATTGTAATTACCTGTGAAGTTCAATAAAATTTAGCATTTCTTCTTTGTATTTTAATTTAACACCTTGATGCTTCGCGAAGATTTGAAAAGAGCAAAATTTATTAAGCCAGTCTATATTCAATGAACAACTATAGTAATTAGTCTGTTTTAAGTAATTATTAGAGCTTTTAAATACTTTAACTGATTTTTGACACAAAAAAACTAGAAGTCTAACAACCAATATTTATATTTAGATATCGGTTTTAAATTGGTAATCTTTAATAAGCAATCAGATTAATATTATTATTGAACAGAATCCAAAAAGTGAATCGATAGTAATAGTCAAAGCAAATACACTAAAAGATATGTCACTTAATGTAGAGATTCCTAATAAACTAGTAAGTTCGCTATCTAAGTATACAAAACCTAAGACAGGAGTCGCTATCCGTCAAATATTTAACTCATTTCTACCTTTTGTTGCATTATGGATTTTGATGTATATATCTTACGATTACAGCGTATTCTTAACATTTGGTCTAGGTTTGATCAATGCGTTTTTCCTTGTGCGTATATTTATCATACAACATGACTGCGGACATAGATCTTTTCTCAAAAGCAATACTGCTCGAAATATCGTAGGGTTTTGTTGCAGTATGGTGAGTATGATTCCTTATAAGTATTGGGCCAAATCGCACCATATTCATCACGCTAACAATGGCATGCTGGAGTTAAGAGATATCGGAGATATCAATACATTGACTGTCGCTGAATATACCTCATTAACGAAGTGGGAAAGATTTAAGTATAAGGTCTACCGATCTCCTTTAGTAATGTTTGTGCTAGGGCCATTATACTACATCCTTATTCACAATAGATTACCACTGATCAATTTAGTACAGTTCAAGAAAGTGAAGAAGACACTAATCTGGAATAATCTTGCTCTTGTTACTATATTTATTGTACTATCCCTTACACTTAATTGGTGGAAATTCTTTGTAACACATGCAGCCGTAATGGTACCATTTGCGATTATTGCGATATGGTTCTTCTACGTTCAGCATCAGCACGAGGAAGCTTATAAGGCGTGGAAAGATAAGTGGGACTATGTTACATCAGCTCTCAGAGGAAGTACTTACTACAAAGTGCCAAGAGTATTTAACTGGCTAACAGGTAACATAGGCATCCACCATATTCATCATCTCAACCCAGCGATACCTAACTATAACCTCAAGCAATGTATAAATGAAAATCCTTGGCTCAATAGATACACAACTGTTATAGGATTTTGGGAAAGTTTAAAACTCGCATCGCATAAGTTATGGGATGAGAAAAGCAATCGTATGATTACATTCAAAGAATTCCGAATTATTGAACAAATGGGGACAACAGCATAGTAAAGCAAATTACTTACGGCAAATATAAAAGTAGTAAATCCTTAATGAGTTTTCTACTTTTTTTATTTTAAGGGCACAATTGCCTTTTCATAATTCATTAATATTAAGTTTTTATTTACCTCCCCTAGGCCACACATTATTCATGCGATCTACATCTACCATACCAGTGTTTGGATCGATAGTGATCTTCTTGATGTCACCTAATTTGTGAGGAACCTTGAGTGAGTATGTTGGATTCGTCCATGGCCAATCTTCAACTACAGTATATCCATCTATACCTGCATCGTCTTTTGGCTTTGCACCTCTCATGATTTGTAGTGGAATATTGTACATATACTTCTTTCCAGCTTGAGTTTCTACGAGTACATCTAATGGCATTGGCATCTTTCCAATTCGAGACAACTCTATAGATGCTCCTTTATACTTCCTGTTAAAAACAATAGTATCTAAAGCATAGTCAATATAGTGAGTTGTGTTAACCATATACTCTTTATACCAGTCCAACTCCAATCCACTATTTTTTTCAAAAACTCTGATGAAATCATTTGGATTAGGATGTTTAAATTTCCATATATCGTAATAATCCAATAATGCTTTATCAAAAGCTACTTTCCCCAAAACATATTCTAGTTGCTTAAGAAAAACCTGCCCCTTAATATAAGACCCTACACCGTATGCTCTATTGGTAGTATAGTGATCTGCATGTGTCGAAAGAGGTTCTTCAAATCCACTTAGCGCGATATTAGCTTGACCGTTAAATGCACCAAGGAATGGATTTTCAGCTATCTCTCCTGGTATGATTCCTTCTTGTTTTAGATAATTCATAGTCTCCGTGCTACCAAACGATGTAAATCCTTCATCCATCCATGGATACAAGGCTTCATTAGTCGCTAAAACCATCTGATACCAACTGTGCATCCACTCATGGATAGATACGCCAACTAGGCTACCATAGCTTCTCTCACCTGTAATGAGTGTCAACTGTGGATATTCCATGCCGCCATCTCCTCCTTGTACAAAGTAGTAATTGTCATAAGGATACTTACCGTATCTAGCACTCATCCATTTATATGCTGCTGCCATTGCTCTTGGTAGGTTTTGCCAATTTTCAGTCGTTTTTTCTCCTGGCTGATAAAGGAAATGAAGCAATGGACCATCAATAATTTGATACGTCTCATGCGTATAATCAGGATCTGCACCCCAAGCAAAATCGTGCACATTTTCTGCTAAGAACTTGTACGTGATCTTTCCCTTTTTTTCTTTTGATTTGACTTTGCCGTATCCGTAGCCAATCTCATCCATATTTTGCAGCTGACCAGTTGCACCTACTACATACTTTTTGTCTATATGAATCGTCACATTATAGTCTCCCCAAATACCATAAAATTCTCTTCCTACATAAGGATTAGCACTCCAACCTTGGTAATCGTAGTTGGCCATCTTAGGATACCATTGCGCCATAGAGAACTTTACTCCTTCTGCATTATCGCGTCCAGATCGACGTACCTGCAATGGTATTTGGGCTTCGTAATCCATCTCAAATAAAGTACTACTCCTTGGCTCGATCGGCTCATTGAGTGTAACCTCTAAGATCGTACCTACCATTTCATATTCCACTTCTTCGCCTTGGTGCTTAAGCATCTTGACTTTGATATACCCAATTTCATCTTTAGTAAGTCCTTCGATCCTGCTTCCTACTCTCCTATCTGGATCAGCAATCGTACGTGATCTAACATCCATCATACTATTAGGCTGAAAAGCATTGAAATACATATGGTAAAAAACTTTGTCCAGAGTATCCGGACTATTATTGACATATTGAATGTACTGCTTACCTTTATATTGATTCTTCTTTACATCCATATCAATATCCATCTTATACTTGATCGATTGTTGCCAACGATCCGCTTGAGCATTAGTAGTCGTACTAATTGAGATTGTTAGAATGGCTATAAAAAGTGCTTGTAGTAATAATTTCATATTCAATTTTAATTATATAATTCTGTAGATGTTGATCTTCTTTTTAAAATTCTCCTGTATACCTTAAAATATATTAGTGTATTGGCAATCAAAGCTAGGCTTCTTCGAAATCTTTTTATATTTCGTTTTCTTTGGATTGTAACTTAAAATTATTTTTTTATTTTCTCAGTCAGTTTACTCCATGCAGCCCAATCAAATATCTTCTTGGAAAGTAACAAAAAAATTATCCCTGACACTATAAATATTACTGCCATAACCCATGCATTTATATCTGTAACATGCCAGATACTATCAGTCTGCAGCACGCTTCCGTCGTAGCAGACAAATAAGGCTCCGTATATATTAGTCGCTGCATGAACGCCTATGGCTAACTCAAGACCATCATCCATAATAGTTATAACACCTAACAAAAGACCAGCAGAGATATAGTAAAGTTGCATTGGAACAATACCATATTTAGATATTTCTGGATTGGAACTATGTACTAAACCAAATAATATAGAAGTAATAATGAGCGGTATCCATTTAGATCTAGCGATTAGTCCAATTCCTTTCATAACATATGATCTGAAAAACAATTCCTCTAATGTAGTTTGTATCGGTAATACAATTATACATATCAATAATAGAATGAATACTTTATCCCAATTAGCTTTGAGGTAATACGTTTCTGGACTCACAAAATAAAGAATCAGCTCAAAGATGGACAATAATGCTAACCAAACTACCAATCCAAAAAAGACCTTTGTCCAATTGATCCGATAATTATGTGTTATCAGCCCTTTTAGGCTTTTTTTATGTATAAATTTAACCGCCAAGAGAAAGAAAAGAGTAGCACCAATAAAAATCGTAAACATGAGTAGTATACCCAAGTTATTGTCAATATGTAGAATACTGAAATCTAATGTCTGAGCGAATCTATCTACCTCCGCTGTACCTATATCACTACGATTCTCTATGGCATAGGACTGAACCCAAAGAAGCGGCAATTGCCCAACTCCATACCCAAACAATAGCAACAATACTGTTACCAAATACATCCACCACTCATTCTCACCGTCTTTTGCTTGCTTAAAATACATTGTTTAAAGATACGCGTTCAGGAGTAAGAATCAAACTATATTAAGCTTTGACATAAAGATACTCAAAGAGAGTAATGTTAGACAATTTGCAAATTATACATGATTCGATTTAAGCGAGTTACGATCTATCCTCTTCATTTATGTGCTATTCCATGTCATATTAGTATCTATTACATATCTTTGTGGTATTAAATGATATTACAAATGAATTCAGAGAAAAAAGGAAGTAAATTAGCAATTGGGTTTATCATCGCTGCTGTAACCAGTAGACTAGTGCCACATTTGCCAAACTTTACAGCTATGGAAAGTATTACACTATTCACTGGTGCTTACCTCGGATGGAAGGCACTCGCAGCTCTATTACCTATTCTGACATGGTACGCATCTGATCTTCTCATCAACAATACGGTGAGTCGTTTATGGTATCCAGAGGTAGAAGGTATCGTTTGGTTCACTAACGATATGCTTTGGGTATATATCTCAGCGATCATTATCATCTTCATCGGTGCCAAAGCACTCAAAAAGTGGAATCCTACCAAATTAGCAATCTCAGCAGTTAGCGCTTCGCTACTTTTCTTCGTAGTTACTAACTTCGGTACATGGATGAGCGGTACAATGTATCCTATGAATGGTGCCGGACTTTTATCTTGTTTTACTGCGGCACTTCCATTCCTAAAATCTTCTCTTATGAGTAATCTTGCATTTACCGCTGTTCTCTTTGGAGGCTATGAGTTGGTACACTATTATGCCTATGAGAGTAGAGCTCAATTAACATAACTAGACGTTGAGAGAGCGTTTATGATTTTCAATTAATGTTACTTCGCAAATAGTCGTTTCGCCTGCTGTAGAATTAGTCAGGGACATCAATCCTATTGTCTGTTACGACATTATCTAATAGCACTACGTTTTCCTTGGCTCCCAGTTCACCTCTTTTACTCCTTGACTTTTGGCTATCATGCGCCCTAAGACAAACAGGTAATCAGAAAGTCTATTAAGATACTTGCCTATTAGGTTATCTACACTAGATACATTATTTAACGACACTACCCTTCTTTCTGCTCTTCGGCATATGGTACGACACTGATGGCATAGGCCTACCGCTAAAGACCCTCCAGGAAGAATGAAAGCTCTGAGTGGTTCTATATTCTCATTCATATTATCCATCGCATCTTCTAATATCTTGATATCGGCTTCAGTAAGATCTGGTGTGATCATATCCCTACTAGGGTCAGATGCTAAATTAGAACCAATAGTAAATAATCGATTTTGGACCTCTATCAAAATCTCGTTTTGGCCTTCTATATCCATACTTGAAATCAGAGCCCCTATAAAAGAGTTAAGCTCATCGAGTGTGCCGTAAGCTTCGATACGGATATCGTCTTTAGATACTCTGGCTCCACCAAATAGGCCAGTCATACCTTTATCTCCTGTCTTAGTATATATTTTCACAGTTTAAGTTATTTGTAAAACAAAGTAAACAATTAGTAGGGAATCTAGTTGCAGGAAAATGGATTGATTGAAAAGAAACACTACCTGTAGTAGACATATTTAATATATACTCCTTCAAAAAGTTTACATCGAGAATATTTTGTTTGGAAAAAAAGGCTGATCTAAAATCTCTATTGAATTATTGTTTAAATTCTTAAAATTAAAGTCTTATTAAAACGGACATATAAATCAGGAACGACTATTACAAGTTAAATTATTCAACGAATTTCTTATGAGGGACACAAGAAACATAGCTCAATCGAAAATTTAAATATTATCCTTCCTTAATCCCTACATTATATCTATGCGTAGGATCTGAAGATTTTATGATATTCCTGTTTCTGACATCCGTCTCTATTAGTCCATCTCTAAGATTGATAATCCGATGAGCATGCTCTGCGATATCTGGTTCGTGAGTCACAATTATCACAGTATTACCCTTATCTTGAATAGATTCAAATATCTGCATGATCTCTATAGATGTCTTGGTATCAAGGTTACCCGTAGGCTCATCTGCTAAAATTATGGCTGGATCATTGACCAATGCTCTTGCTATCGCTACTCTTTGACGCTGACCACCTGATAGTTCGTTGGGTTTATGTGTCATCCGATCACCTAATCCTACTATATCAAGTACATGTGAAGCTCTTTCTACTCTATTGGCTTTACTCATGCCTGAGTAGACGAGTGGTAACGCTACATTATCTAAGGCTGTTAGCCTTGGCAATAGGTTAAATGTCTGAAATACGAATCCAATCTCTCTATTACGAACAGCAGCTAATTCACTATCTGCCATTTGAGATACATTGATTCCATTTAGTAAATACGTACCGCTAGTAGGCGTATCTAGGCATCCAAGGAGATTCATTAGTGTAGACTTACCAGATCCTGAAGGCCCCATAAGTGCAACATATTCATTCTTAAGAATATTGCACGTAATACTTTTAAGGGCGTGCACCTGCTCAGTTCCCATAATATAAGTCTTCTTCATTTCTTGTACAGATATCATTTTTTCCATATCAGGTAAGGTATAATTTTAAGTTTGAAACATTTCTTAATAAGATGCTAATACATCTCAAATAGATGTGATGCAATCTAACCGTAAGATAATTTAACGCTTATCTCTAACTCAATAATTTAGACAAGTGGTATTTATATAGGGTCGAATAGTAAAATAATTAGCAATTAGTAGAGATCATAGTTGCTAATAGACCACTCAATCTCAATTATTTATCCACATTACGATAAAATCTTTAATCTTAATTTTCATAGCCCTTTTGGTATTCGTAATTTTACAATTAAAGCATCCGATTCAAATATTATTTTATTTTAGGAAATACAACATGACAGAATCTAAAAAAATCAAGCATATAGCCGTTGCAGGCAACATTGGTGCAGGTAAGACTACTCTATCGGAATTGCTCTCAAATCACTATAAATGGGATGTACTTTACGAAGATACTAGTACCAATCCTTACTTGAGTGATTTTTATAACGATATGCATCGTTGGTCGTTCAACTTGCAGATTTATTTTCTCAATAGTAGATATCAACAAATCTTAGGTATCAGACAGGGAGATGCGACAGTAATTCAAGATAGGACTATTTATGAGGATGCTTATATATTCGCTCCCAATCTTCATAACATGGGTCTAATGAGTGAACGTGATTTTGCTAATTACTTTGATTTATTCAAGACGATGTCATCACAAGTAGAAGCGCCAGATCTATTGGTATATCTAAAGTCTGATATTCCGACACTTGTTAATCACATACATACACGTGGACGTGACTACGAAGGAAACATGAGTCTAGACTATCTCAAACGTCTCAATGAACGTTACGAAGAGTGGATCAAAGGTTATTCGGAAGGTAAACTATTAATCATTGACATTAACAATCTAGACTTCAAGAATAGCAACGAAGACCTAGGTTTAATTATAGATAAAGTAGATAAAGAACTTTATGGCCTATTCTAGGTTTTTGTATATATGTACAAAAAACTAGAAAAATCTCTTAGTGAACAAAATGTAACTCTGGTTGCAGTTTCCAAGACTCGTCAAGATAAACAAGTCATGGCTTTATATGATCAAGGCCAAAGAATATTAGGAGAAAATAGAGTAAACGAACTAGAGCGCAAAAGCGAATATTTCCCTAAAGATGTAGAATGGCATATGATAGGTCATCTCCAAAGTAAAAAAGTGAAAAACGTATTGCCTATAGTAAGTATGATACAATCAGTAGATTCGAAAAAACTATATGATAAGATAGTCAATGAAGCTGCGAAGATCGATAAAGAAATATCTGTACTCCTCCAATATAAAATCGGGCAAGAAGAAGCCAAATACGGTCTCAATAAAGAAACGCTAGAAACTATTATTCATAAGAATCAATCCGAAGAGACTAATATCAAAATTAAAGGATTGATGGGTATGGCTAGTTTTGTAGATAATCAGGACCAAGTAAGAGCAGAATTTGCTAAATTAAAATCAATATATGATTATTGCAAATCTACTTATTTCGCCACGGATGACAATTTTTGCGAACTAAGTATGGGGATGTCCGGCGATTATATAATAGCCATCGAAGAAGGTGCGACTATGGTACGAATAGGGAGTTTGCTATTTGGGTAAAAAATCCTTACCACAAGATAAGTACAGTTAGTCAATATCTTTCCAACAGTGTTACTTATCTAAGAAAAGTAAATATATATTCCCACTACTATGGCACAGATGACACCACCTAAGGGTTTGACTAAGCTCCATGGTGTAATATCAATGTCTTCTGTATAATGCTGTTCGTATGATTCTTCTCTTGGATAGAGCTTACCTATTACAAGCATGATCATTACATTTAAAACAAATAGAACTGCCATTACATGTAAAAAATGTGGATAAGCTGCAGTCTCTGCTGCTTTGATTGATGTCTCGTCTATTACTCCTGATGCAGTGAGTGCGTCTACTGCTTTGTTTTCCATTATTGGCTTGAAGATAAACTGACTAATACTGTACAAGACCACCCCTGACCAAAGCGCAACTTTCGCCCCTATTGCAGGAACGTACTTAGTTGCAAATCCTACCACGATAATCGTCAAAATCGGAATAGAATAACATCCATTCACTTCTTGTAAATATCCAAATAGTCCATCTGGTGCATTTGCTATAAATGGAGCAATAAACATCGCCAATATTGCAAGTATAATTCCAAATATTTTCCCTGCCTTTACGACCTGATTTTCTGTTGCATCTTTATTGAAATGCTCTTTATATATATCTAAACCAAACAATGTTACTGAACTATTGAGTGCACTATTAAAAGAGCTCATGATCGCTCCAAAGATTACCGCTGCAAAGAAACCTAATAAGGGTGCTGGCAATACTTCTTTAACTAATGCTGGATATGCTTCATCACCATTTTCTAATGCTCCTTGGAATATATGAAAAGCTATAATACCAGGAAGCACTACGATAAGTGGTCCTAATATTTTTATAAAACTCGCTAGAATCAACCCTTTCTGACCTTCTTGTAAACTGGAAGCACCTAATGCTCTCTGAATAATTGCTTGATTAGTACCCCAATAGAATAATTGGACCAACATCATACCTGTGAATATAGTAGCAAATGGAACAGATGAAGATTCCCCCCCGATAGCATTAAACTTTTCAGGATGAGATGTTGTCAGTACATTAAGACCGTCCATAATACTACCGTCTCCGATTGTCATAAGACCAAATATTGGGATCATTAGACCTCCAATCATAAGTCCCACAGCATTAACTAAATCTGATACTGCCACGGCTTTCAATCCACCGAATATGGCATATATAGATCCGATAAATCCTATAGCCCAAACACATACCCAAAGACAGGCAGTCTTATCCATACCAAATAAGGTCTCGAGATCAAACATCGTAATAAAAGCCAAAGCACCAGAATACAATACTATAGGTAGCAATACTACTACATATCCAGACAAGAACAAGGCAGATACCATGGTCTTAGTCATAGTATCAAATCGCCTTGCCAAAAAAGTAGGAACCGTTGCTATTCCTCCCTTAAGATATCTAGGTAACAACCAGATTGCTGTAACTATCATGGCCAAAGCCGCCAATGTCTCCCATACCATAACTAATATTCCTTCTCCATATGCCGCACCATTGAGTCCGACTATCTGCTCTGTAGAAAGATTGGTCAATAGTAAAGAACCAGCTATGGTAACAGCGCCAAGACTACGTCCACCTAAGAAGTAACCATCAGAAGTGCTTTCGTCAGTACTACGTGTCGACATGTATGCGAATATTGCAACGATTGCTGTAAATGCGATAAATGAGATTATTCCTATCATTAAATACTTATTGTTTATTTTACATTAAGTATCTAATATAGGAATTATCTTAGTATCAGTAAAAGATAATACAGCATAGATATAGGATATATAGGAGTTCAATGTGATATAAACTATCTCTATATTCGTCCATAGACCAATATCTATGAAAGCTTTCTATTAAAACATAACGAAAAATCCCTCTCCTGAAATAATCAGAAGAAGGATTTTATATTTTTAGTGTCCATGTGTTTTTACAAAGTAAAAACACATGATTAACTTCCTGCGATCTTGTATAAGATCACGCCACAAGCCTCTTTGTTTCTGTCTTTAGCAAACCAAAACTCCTTTGCCTTTCTAATCGCAAGTGAGATTAAACTCTGCTTTTTAATTGTACTGAGATCATCATTATATTCCGCAGACTTGACGCTTCCTGCACGGCCTACACAGATATTCACTGCTACTACACCATCCTCCTCCGCTAGAATCAAAATATTTGGCTGGTCTAGAATCTTACGATTTCCCAAGTGCTCACCATAGATCTCCAGTATAAGGTCTTCATCTATTTCTATAAATGCCCTTTCATTTGGATCGCGATCAGGCTTTTGATCTATAGTTAACCCAGCTTTAACTTTATCTCCAAGACTCAATACTTCATCATCGACGATATCATCTTCCATTTCACTTCTCATTTCATCGTCTCTTTCTTTTCTTACCAGAGTGTCATTATCTTTATCTTTAAGATTTTTTGAAATTACATCTTCTTCTCTATCTCCAAGCGATATTACTTCATCATCGTCGAGTATACCGTCATCCTTTTTACTTTTATTAGCATCTTCTTGGTTAAAATTGCCTTTTTTAAAATCCGTTTTTGATATTCTATCTCGCTTCGACTTAGATGATCCACCGCAGTTCTGTTCTAACTTCCTATCTGCCTTAGTATCACCCAAAGCTGCTGCCTTTTCCCAACTGTCACAAGCTTTCAATCGTTCGTTGTTATCTTGAGCGATATCACCTTGTAGATTCCATAGCGTACGATTTTTAGGATCTACTAGTAGGGCTGTTTCTAGCGTGTTTACAGCGAGATCCATATTATTCATTTTATAATGTGTGAGCGCTATCCACCCCACTACATCCTTAGTCACTCCACGTTCTTTGATAGATTTATTGAAATCTTTCATAGCACCTTGGTAAGCAGCCAAGCTAAATTTAGAGGCACCTCTCAATACCAACGCATCTTGGTGATTAGCATCTTTCTGGATTACCTTATTAAATGCATTTACCGCATCTTCATGTCTATCTGTTTCGTATAGATATTTGGATTTAATGTAAAGAAACTCTACTTCATCTTCCAAATTTTGAGCAAATAAACTCGTGCTGAAAAAAAATCCTGCAATCAGGATATATAGTTTAGTGTATTTCATAGGAATGTACTTAGATAAAAATTCAAGGGGTTCATTGTTTACTTTCAGTTCAAGAGGATTTCTAATTAATAATGATACCAGTCTATCCTAATCGTTTGATTTAATTGATTACTTAATATAACTAAAGACGTAAATAATATATCAGAGATAGATAACAAACGCTTAAAACTGTCTTAAAGGTATAAATAGTATGAATTTGCATTATCATATTAAATAAAGTTAATATATCTATGAAAACTTTAGAAATATTGGTTTTTGTATTGCGAATTACGAAAGTAGTTGTTTGAATTAGATATATATACCCTCTATTTCCGCACTCCTTGATATTCTAGAGTATATAAATAAAAAGCCCCTTATTCTCGATGGCATTTAATAAGTTGACTTAAGTCAAAACTTAAAATATAGAATATGATGCAAAGTAAACTTCTACACATACAAATATCAAATCGTTGTAAACGATCTTGCAAAATTTCAAAATCTCATTCTCCCACACTGCTATTATCCGTACATTTGCTAATCACTTACAATAATCAATCGCAAAATATGAAAAAAGTATTTATTGCTTCAGCCGTACGTACACCACTTGGGAGCTTTGGTGGTGCATTATCCTCATTATCAGCAACTCAGCTAGGTTCAGCAGCAATCATAGGTGCATTAGAAAAAGCTGGAATATCAGCAGAGCATATCGACGAAGTATATATGGGCAATGTATGCCAAGCCAATGTAGGGCAAGCGCCTGCAAGACAGGCAGCTCTAGGAGCTAGTATTCCATATACTGTACCCTGTACTACTGTCAATAAAGTATGTGCTTCAGGCATGAAGTCTATTATGTTTGCAGCACAGCAGATTATGCTAGGACAAGGCGATCTGATCATCGCTGGTGGAATGGAGAGTATGTCTAACATACCTTTCTATCTAGACAAAGCAAGATGGGGATATAAATTCGGTGAAGGAAAGCTTATTGATGGCCTACAAAAAGATGGTCTCATAGATGCATATGACAAAGTAGCAATGGGTGTAAGCGCCGATGCAACAGCTGAAAAATATGGAATCAGTAGAGAAGATCAAGATAGATTCGCGATCCAATCATATGAAAGATCTGCGGCTGCCACTGCAGCAGGACTATTTAAAGATGAAATAGTACCGGTAAGCATACCACAACGTAAAGGCGAACCATTAATCGTATCTGAAGATGAAGAAATCAAAAAAGTAAAATTTGAGAAAATCGCAGGATTACGCGCAGCCTTCACTAAAGAAGGAACTGCAACAGCTGCCAACTCATCGACTATCAATGATGGAGCTTCAGCGCTAGTAATTGCAAGTGAAGAAGCAATCTTAAAACATGGTCTAACACCAATCGCTAGAATCGTATCATTTGCTGATGCAGCGCATGAGCCTCAGTGGTTTACTACAGCACCTACATTAGCAGCACCTCTTGCTATCAAACGAGCAGGACTAGAGAAATCAGAAATTGATTACTATGAGGTTAATGAAGCATTTTCAGTGGTGACAATGGCATTCAACAAAGAACTTAACATATCAGAAAACATCGTAAATGTCAATGGTGGAGCTGTTTCACTAGGTCACCCGTTAGGTGCAAGTGGTGCTCGTATCACGACAACTCTAGCTCACGTACTTCAGGAAAAAGATGGAAAGTATGGTTGTGCTACCCTTTGTAATGGTGGCGGCGGAGCCAGTGCGATTATATTAGAAAAGATCTAATTATTTCTGCTTCACAGCATTAAAGATAATTATAAGCCCAGCGCTTTTAGCGTGGAACTTTATTCTGCACTATAAATAATTTATTATGTCAATTATCATCATAATAATCGAGTACTATTTGAGTAATAATTATCCACTTCTATCGCAATAAAAGCAGCGATTGTTACAATGATTCCTCGATTCGTGCCTCGCTCTAAATGACAATAAATAGCTTACTAACAGTTGATCACTCTTAATTCATTTTTCACTAACGCTCCTCAAAATAAATTAAACTGTTATTGAAGCCTTACCTATCTTAAGACAGGTGTTATTATAGGTAAGGTTACATTCTAAATGAATATTATAGACAATTATTGATTTAACATAGACAATACCATTTGTAATTTGTCTATTATCTTTGCCGCATGTCTAAACAACAACCCAATAATCCACTGCACGGAATCAAGCTCGCTACTATAGTAGAAGATTTAGTAGACTTCTATGGATGGGATAGCCTAGCCGATAAAATCAATATCAATTGCTTTAAGAGTAATCAGACGGTGAAATCTAGTTTGAAATTTCTCAGAAAGACACCTTGGGCTAGAGATAAAGTGGAAGATTTGTATCTACAGTTTCAAAAAAAACATAAGCGATGAAAAAATATCTGACCAAAAGAAACATACTTCTCTCTCTACTACTCGCTTTCATAGTGATGCAGTTCTTTCCTATCGACAAGACAAATCCGCCAGTAGAACTCGAGAATGACTTCATCAAATTGACAGAACCTCCAACTGAAATCGCTGCAAACATGAAGACGATGTGCTATGACTGTCACAGTCATGAATCACACTATCCTTGGTATACTAATATAGCCCCTTTCTCATGGAGAATCAAAAGCCATATCGACAATGGTAGAAAGCATCTCAACTTCTCATTATGGGGAAATTACTCTGACAAAAAACGAGTGCACAAATTAGAAGAATGTATTGATATGACTACCAAGCATTGGATGCCTACTCTGGATTACAAACTCATGCATGGTCGACTAAGTGACGAAAAGTATTCTGAAATGGCTAAATTCTTTAAGAAAATAAAGATTCAAAAACCTATCACTCAAAATTTTGATTATTTACTAGGTAGTTTTAGAAAAAAGAACTGATGGCGATTGAGGTATTTATACATTCGAATCATGGCAAAAATAAGTTGATGATATGAATATTTTTCTTTTCCGAATTGAATCTTCTAGTGCTCATATAAAGTTTTATTCATTAATACATGTCGCTACAACAAATTCTGCTTTTACATTGCAAAAAAGCGAAGCAAAATGTTAGAACAACCTGATGGCTCCTTGTGTTTGTTCTGTAGCCCACTTAGATGGTCAAGCGAAAGTTTCAAATCACCGTACAAAACTTTCGTCCTGATCGATGATCAATCTTAAATCCAAACTTAAACTTATTTACCTTCCTTCATTTCCTACTCTACCAATTCCTTAACCACTACGTGCACTGTATTTTTAAGCCTTTCTTGAAAGAGAACCAATTTACCTTTTGTAAACGACTTCACCACCTCTTCAGTATAATGTCTAATGGTCATCAACTTTAAATCTGAATCTTTATGTAAAGTATACTTATCTCCCAATTCCGCTTCAAATGCATTAATACGACCAGGGCGATTATTGGTACATACTGTAAAACTAATAGCTGTGTTTCTCATCATATTTACTCGAATGCGATGCTTAGCGAAAAGAGTAAATAAGTCTCCCAAGTGATGTTCTCCTACAAAAGAAAAGTCATTGGTACTGATATGTAATAATACTTGATCAGCATTGACTACAATGACTGGTGGATATCCAATCGGCTCCTCTGCAGATATAAGAGTGCCATCCTTTTCAGGTGTATAAAACGGTCTTACAAAAAGAGGAATACTCTTGTTTTGTAAAGGCTTGATTGTTTTCTCATGGATGACTTTAGCTCCATAATAGGTCATCTCAACAGCTTCTTTGTATGACAACCTATCGATCTTCATAACTTCTTTGAATAGCCGCGGATCTCCTGTCAATATTCCTGGTACGTCCTTCCAAATATGCATGCTATCCGCATCCAAACAATAACTCAATATTGCAGCAGTATAATCAGATCCTTCCCTACCTAATGTAGTAGTAAAATTTTCACTACTGCTCGCTATATATCCTTGGGTCACGATCACATCATATGATTCAAGCAATGTTTTTATCTTATTAGATTTCTTTTGAGTAATCTCCCAATCCACTCTTGCTTCTCTGTGCCTATTATCAGTAAGTATAACATCTCTAATGTCTAACCAATTGGCTTTAATGCCCTGATCGACGAGATATTGAGATACTACTTTAGTAGAAACCAACTCTCCAATAGAAACAATCTGATCGTATACATAATCATAAGGATCTATTACGGGATCTTCTAATATCCACTCGATCTCAACGAATAAGTCATTGAGTTCATTCAATATTGGGTGCCCAACTCCACAAAGTGCTTGTGCATATTGAAAGTGATTTTGCTTGATTTCCTCCAATATTTTGTTTGCCTCATCACTTTCACTCATATAGGCCTTGACTAGAGTTTCTAGAGCATTGGTTGTTTTACCCTTTGCTGAAGTTACTAGGACCGCATTTGTCTTAAGGTAATTCTTGACAATACTACCTACATTCTCCACTAGATCTGGATTGCTAATCGATGCACCTCCAAATTTCCATACTTGCAATTGAGTGTTGTTCATTATACTGATATTCAGTTTATCCATTAGCAAAGATATTTAACAAAGGGGAATGATAGGATTAATAAGGATAATATTATTTACAATTTAAAGCCTTGCAAGACTCAAGCTTTAAAACAACTTACTTTAAATTCCTTTAAAATCAATTATTTGTGAAAGTGATCTGTAATAATCAACTCAATCCATGTTGTATTACTGGAATAGTATTTTGTTATCCTTATTCTAAAGTCAACAAATGCGCAAATTCGCTTCAAAACCTTCTTTCATGTTATCCATGGCTAAGTATATGTCCGACACTTACTTATCAATATTATTTTTAGCTTTGACTCATTTTTAAATTACGTGAAAAACTAAACAACATTCATCCCAATGGAGTCAAATATCAGCAATGCCTTAGTACTATTAGCTATCGGTATGATTACCGTCTTTCTAATACTGGCTTTAGTAGTAATCTCCGGAAACATCTTAATCAAGATAGTTAATAATTACACTCCAAAACCTACCAAAAAGTTTTCACGAAATTATAGATCAGCTACCGTTACTGCACCTGAGACTTTAGCCGCAATAGAAACTGCAGTAGAGACTGTGACAGCTGGTCATGGAAAAGTGGAGAGCATACAGAAAGTTGAAAATTAAGCCTTATAGGCCTAATAAAAAGATATAATAAGAGAAATATTATGATGAGAAAAGAAATAAAACTCGCCCTGGTATATAGAGATATGTGGCAATCTGCTGGTAAATATGTTCCTACAGTAGATCAACTATGTAGCGTAACACAACCTATTATTGATATGGGATGCTTTCACAGGGTAGAGACTAATGGAGGTGGATTTGAGCAGGTAAATCTCCTTTTTGGAGAAAATCCTAATATTGCTGTACGCAAATGGACTCAGCCATTCAATGATGCTGGGATACAGACGCAGATGTTAGAACGTGGGCTAAATGGTATCCGTATGAGCCCTGTACCACTAGATGTACGGAAATTGATGTTTAAGGTAAAGAAGCTGCAAGGAACAGACATATCTAGGACATTTGATGGATTGAACAATCCACTGAACCTTGAGCCAAGTTTCAGATTTGCAAAGGAAGGTGGTATGATTGCACAGGGTGCATTGAGTCTAACTTACTCACCTGTACATAACGTAAACTATTACATAAATCTTGCTGACCAATATATAGAGTGTGGTGCAGAAGAAATCTGCATCAAAGATATGGCTGGAATTGGTCGTCCTGCTTCTATAGGTAAGATCATCAAAGGTATCAGAGATCGTCATCCTGATATTATTATACAGTATCATGGTCACTCTACCCCAGGATTTTCAGTAGCGTCATCACTCGAGGCAGCTCGTAATGGTGCAGACTACATCGATGTAGGTATGGAGCCACTTAGTTGGGGTACTGGTCATGCAGATCTATTGACTATACATGAGATGCTAAGAGATGCAGGATTCAAAGTAGCCGATATCAACATGGATGCTTATATGGAGGTACGTAGACTTTCTCAGGCATTTATGGATGACTTTCTAGGTCTTTATATTAATCCTACAAACAGACGCATGAATTCGCTACTAATTGGACCAGGACTACCTGGAGGAATGATGGGAAGTCTCATGGCTGATCTTGAAAAAAATGTAACTAGCCTCAATAAATGGCTCACAAAAAGTGGTAAGTCAAATATAACAGAAGATGAACTTTTACTAAATTTATTTAACGAAGTGAAACATATCTGGCCAATGCTAGGTTATCCACCCTTAGTCACACCATTTTCTCAGTATGTTAAAAATGCAGCACTGATGAATGTAATACAGATGACTAAAGGGAAAGAGAGATGGTCAATGCTAGACGAAAATACATGGGGAATGATTCTCGGTAAATCTGGTAGTCTTCCTGGAAAATTAGCTCCAGAAATATTAAAGATGGCTGCGAACCAGAATAGAGAATTCTTTATAGGTAATCCACAAGATCTCTATCCCGACCAACTTGAACATTTTAGAAAACTCATGAAAGAAAATGGCTGGGATGCGGGTACCGAGGATGAAGAACTACTCGAGTTCGCGATGCACCCACAGCAGTATAAAGATTTCAAATCTGGAGAAGCTAAAATCAAATTCAAGCTAGACCTAGCTAAACGTAAACATAATTCATCTGCTCAGATTGCAGAAAGCACAGCATCAATAGTCTCAACTATTAATCCTGCACAAAATGCACCTAAGGCATTAGATATAGAGGTAAATGGGCAAAAGTATCATGTAAAAATCAGTTATCCAGGAGAAAATAATACTGCGGTAAATGCAGATATAGATCCAACTAAACCAAAAACGCCATCAGTCCCAGTATCAGAATATGACTCCAAATTTGTACTAGCTCCATTAGAAGGCAAGTTCTTCCTTACTAAAGAGACATCAGAAAAAGGAATCAAAGTAGGCGACCAAATCCAAAAAGGAGAAACGGTAGCCTATGTGGAAGCGATGAAAGTAATCAATGCTATCACAGCTGATGATAGCGGTACAATTGCTGAAATCATGGTCAACCACGGGGAGGAGATAGAAGAAGATGATCAATTAATTAGAATAATATAACTCAAGTATCATACTAAAAAAATCTTATGGAGGTACTTAATAAACTATATGAAATGACGGCATTCGGTGCGATTGGAGAAGATCCTTCGACACTTGTAATGTTGGCTTTAGCGCTCTTTTTATTATACCTAGGTATCGTTAAGAGATTTGAGCCTTTATTGCTTGTTCCCATTGCATTTGGTGTATTACTAGCCAATTTTCCGGGAGGAAATATGGCGGTAACGCCATCAACAGAAATAATCGAGCACATGACCATTCTAGAGATTGCTAAAGAGCACGGTATCATGAATATGTTATACTACATGCTTATCAAAACTGGCCTTCTTCCACCGCTCATCTTTATGGGTGTCGGAGCGATGACAGACTTTGGACCGATGCTTCGCAATCTTAAGTTGGCCTTTTTTGGTGCAGCTGCACAGATAGGTATTTTTACAGTATTAATATCTGCTGTAGCCTTAGGATTTTCTCTCAAAGAAGCTGCAGCTTTAGGAATCATAGGTGGTGCTGATGGACCAACAGCTATTTATACAGCAATCAAATTGGCACCAAACTTATTGGGTCCGATTGCAATTGCAGCATACTCATATATGGCATTAGTACCTGTAATCATTCCTTTGGTAGTAAAATTTACCGTTTCTGAAAAAGAGCTTAAAATTAATATGAAAGAGCAAGATAAGCTCTATCCTAGCAAGGTGAAAATCAAAGATCTCAATAGAACTAAAATCATATTTCCAATCGTGCTTTGCGCCATTGTTTCCATACTCGTACCATCATCCGTACCTCTTGTAGGTATGCTATTGTTCGGTAATCTGATAAAGGAAATCGGATCAGATACTAACCGTCTTATGGTGGCAGCTTCGGAAACAATTATGAATGTGGCTACGATTTTCTTAGGATTGACAGTAGGTGCAACTATGACGGCTGCAACATTCTTAGATCAAACAACGCTACTAATAATACTAGGTGGATTTATAGCATTTGCTATATCTATATTTGGAGGTATCATGGCTGTAAAAATGCATAATATATTCTCTAACAAGAAGATTAACCCTCTTATCGGAGCTACAGGACTTAGTGCTGTACCTATGGCGAGTAGAGTGGCTAATGATATAGCACTCAAGTACGATGACAAAAATCATTTACTCCAATATGCAATGTCAAGTAACATCTCCGGCGTAATAGGATCCGCAGTAGCGGCTGGTGTATTGATTTCATTCTTATCGTAAGATCTAAGAAAAGGTATTTATTTATAAGAAGCATTTATATTAGATTATGTTTTAACTATTAATAAAAAATACGATGATATTTAAATGTGTTTAGACGCTAGTTTAAAGCCTTTTTTTTGGTGGCTATACTTTTATTACTAACCCCTGTTGGATATATGAGACTATTTATAAATTCGTCTCCATAAGACTAAAGTAAAGAAGCTGATAGGTATGACGCTCAACTTCTAGAAGTCCAAAGATCAAAATCATTTAATTCAATGCATTACCAACTATCACTCTTCTTACATTATCTTTGAAATTGTAAAATTTAATAGACTCTACCAATGGAAGGATTATTTACTATCGATAGTTTGTTTACGCTTCTTATGTTAGTATTACTTCAGGTAGTACTAGGTTTTGACAATTTGCTTTATATCTCACTAGAGTCTAGGAAAGCACCTGTTGAGAACCAAAGTCATGTACGAAAGTTGGGTGTCGGACTAGCCATAGTATTAAGAATTGTTCTATTATTCGTTCTGATGTCGCTTATACAGTTCTTCCAAGAGCCTTTTGCGAGTCTACATGACAACAACTATATAGAATTTTCATTCAACGTGCATAGTGTGATTGTTTTGCTTGGTGGAATATTCATTATGTATACTGCAATTAAGGAGATCTGGCATATGATGAACATGAAAGAGCATAATGAAACTGACGAACCAAAAGCTTCTGTAAGCAAAGTGATTTTATGGATCGTAATCATGAATCTCGTTTTCTCTTTTGACTCTATATTAAGTGCTATGGCACTTACAAGTGGTATGGAATTCAAAGCTCAAATGGTATTAATGTCTATAGCCATAATATCAGGAGGAATACTAATGATCATAATGGCTGATAAAGTATCCGACTTCCTTGCTAAAAATAGAATGTATGAAGTATTAGGTTTATTTATTCTCCTTATCGTAGGAATAATGCTACTCTCGGAAGGAGGGCACTTGGCGCATCTCAAGCTATTTGGCAACAAGATCAATGCTATGAATAAGGCTACGTTTTACTTTGTGATCATCGTATTGGTATTAATTGATATTGTACAAGGTAAATATCACAAGAACCTATTGAAAGCTAGGCAAAGCACTGAAACAAACGTATAATATTACAATCTATATAGTACCATGTCTAACTCCTAAAAATCAAATAAAAAAGAGCTTGAACAACAATTGTTCAAGCTCTTTTTAACTCACAGAATTAACGATCTATCTTTTCTTCTTTTTGATCACATTTCCGTCCTTATCGACGAATTTACCTCCTCTGGATTCTCCTAGAATGATTACCTCTTTAGTTCTTTGATAATCTTTGACCATTTGCTCCATTTCCGGTAATGTCTCTCTTCTTATCTTCATCCCTGTTTTAGAACCTTTATTTCTAACCTCAACATACCATCCGTCTTTAAGTTCTTTTTGTCTAGTAGGTGGTCTACCCATAATATATATACTTTTGTTTAATAAAAATGGTCTCTAACTTCATAGATTCATAATATAATACTGAAATTTTAGGAAAATAATTTCATAAACCGACAAAATAATAAAAAAACACTCGCACTACCAAACAGTCATACAGCTATAACTAGTCTCTCAACTCATGTCAATTCAATACAAAAGCCCATTAGTGTCCATTATAATTCCTTGCAAAAATGCATGTCAATTCATCGACGAATGCATCAATAGTATAATAGAGCAAACTTATACTCATTGGGAATTGATAATCGTTGACGACCATAGTACGGATCAATCACTATCTATACTACAACAATGGGGTAATAAACATCTCAATATCAAAATCTTACCGAACGAAGGTACTGGAATTATCGACGCTCTTCGACTAGCCTACGCAAACTCCAACGGCAACCTTATTACTCGCATGGATGCGGATGATATCATGACTCCTATAAAACTGAGCACAATGATTACACAACTTAATATTTCAGGGCCAGGAAATTTAGCTACTGGAAGAGTAAAGTACTTTCGAAATGATCAGCCAATAGGAAATGGCTATATGAGATATGCAGAATGGCTAAATTCGATGAGTGCGAAAGGCGCTAATTTTGAAGAGATATACAAAGAGTGTGTCATCCCAAGTCCATGCTGGATGATATTTCGAGAAGACTTAGATCGTATTGGTGCTTTCCAGAGTAATACCTATCCTGAGGATTACGATCTAGTTTTTCGCATGTATATGCATCAACTCAATGTCATTCCATGCACGAATGAAATTCTACATCTTTGGAGAGATCATAGAAGTCGTGCGTCTAGAAATGACGATAATTACAAAGACAATCGATTTTTAGAACTGAAGATAAACTATTTCATGGAGATAGATTACAGAAGTGACAAACCTCTTGTAATATGGGGTGCTGGCACTAAGGCTAAATTTATAGCCAAGCAACTCATCACCGCTAATATTCATTTCCAGTGGATTACCGATAATAAGAATAAAATAGGACACAACATCTACGGCACAGTCTTGTCGTCTTCCTCTCTCCTTTCCAGCCTATCGAATGCTCAGATTATATTGACCATAGCCAATCCACAAGAAAAAAAAGTGGTAAAACACCATATATCGTCATTGGCCAATAGTGGCTTATACCAATCACTTTGGTTTTGTTAACACAGACAAGCACTCCTAAGCCGGAGTTAGTACTTATTGACAACATATTCTTCAATGACTTGCGTATATTTGCATTTAACTGAATATCTGTTCTACACCTTCTACTTATGATTAACAAAAACACTTGCCTTCGCTCTCTTATACTGCTAGGCATATTAGGTATGCTGTCAAATATTACTATCGCCCAAAAAAATCTCGATACTAAATCTGGCCAAGCACTAACAGTTACTATTGATAGTACATATAAACATAGAGCCAACAAAGCAAATAAATCAAATGAAGATCAGTTTATGGGAGAAGAGATAAACCCTCTTGAAGACCCTAATAATTTTGAACAGAATGGAAATCCACAAGAAAAAACTATCCTCAGCAGATTAAAGTTACAGTTACAAAATATCGAAACCAAAAGTACTAATGATAGATATCAGTATAAAAAAAAGATGAATGTCCTGAAGGAAAATCTTAAAGTAGCTAAGAAAGCAGAAGAAATAGGACAAATAGAAGAATTAGAAAATCAACTTAACTCTATCGAAGTAGACTACGATGTAGCGGATATGAGAGCCAAAGAGAGTTATAATTTCATTAATAAATTGAATAAACTCAGAAATTTTAAACCTCTAGAAAGAGTTTCTATTATAAACAAAATCATAGCTAAGTCTGCAAAAAGTCTAGGAACGTCTGTAAATAATGTACAATCATCTCAAGTAGACTACAGTTTTGCTGTCGATGATCGCAATCCTGAGTATATCACACATGACGAAATATGCAGTATTACCTTTAATGGAATGGACGAATCACTCAACCAAAAACGTATTGAACATGCCCCTCAGCATTTATTTGGTCACACTAGCGAAAAGTTAAAGCACGTCTTGAAGAATAAAAACTTCCTTAATTGTAATGCATACTTAACTCTACTCGATGGTGACTACTATCTCAATCTGGATTTAGAATTAGCCACGAAGGACGCAAGTAAATCTTATGGATACATAGATAAAAATGATATGGTGAAGTTAACATTTATCAATGGAGAAAACTTCATAGCGCATAGCATATATAGAACTGAAGGAAAATTAGAACAGTACTACGGGCACACTAAATATGAGGCTGTATACAGGTTACAAGATATTAAGATGGAACTCATTAAAGACTTAGAACTTGACAAGTTAGCTATTATCTGGAGCTCAGGTTACGAAGAATATCCTGTCTATGAGATAGATTTACTTCAGCGCCAACTAGAGTGTATCAAGAAAGCGAAAGAATGAGTGAAACTAAAACCAAGTATAAATTGGGATTGCAACTACCTACAGATCCCAGGTGGGCAAATATGGCTGAAATAAGTCTAGAGGAAATATTGACAGACCATGCATTCTGTGAGCAAAAAGCAACTACATCATGTATCTCACTGATACAAAAGTATCCAAAGCATACGAGGCTTGTAAACGAACTATCGCCTGTAGTAACCGAAGAGTGGGGACATTTCAGATTGGTTATTGCTGAAATGGAAAAACGAGGAATGCAATTAGGTGAACAACGTAATGATGAATACGTGGTGGCACTTCGAAAGTTTCAAAAAAAAGATGGTAGTCGCAAAACTGCGTTGATAGATGCACTACTTGCTTTTGCACTTATAGAAGCTCGTAGCTGCGAACGATTCAGATTATTATCATTAAATATTTCAGATCCAAAACTTCGAGATTTCTACCATATGTTCATGGTTTCGGAAGCAGGTCACTACCGTATGTTTCTAGATCTTGCATATCATTATGCTGAGAATAATGTTTTTGTCAAAAATAGATGGCAGCAATATCTTGATTTTGAAGAAGAATTAATGAAAACATTGAAACCTCGAGCAGATCGCATGCACTAATTCATTTTCTATTTGAGAGGCATGATTGCATATTTCAAATAGCTATAGGTAAATAGTTAACCAACATGAAAAAAGTCAATATAGCGGAAAAACTTAAACTATTCGAAGAACATTGGTCACCTAAAATCATAGGACAACTCAATGGTCAAGAAGTGAAAATTGCTAAAGTAAAAGGAGAATTTATTTGGCACGACCATGCTGACGAAGATGAAATGTTCTTAATAATTAAAGGGACACTAAAATTAGAATTTCGCGATCATACAGTTACTTTAGAAGAAGGTGAGATGCTCATAATACCAAGAGGTGTAGAGCACAAACCAATAGCTATGGAAGAAGTACATCTTCTTTTGTTTGAACCAATTAGCACAAAACATACCGGTAATATAGAACACAAATTGACCAAAAAATATCATGACCACATTTAGATACAATCATTTCTAATTGACACTTTCCAACGAAAAATAAACTTACAAAAAACATTGGCGCCACAGAACCTAATATATAAAACAAGATTAGATCAGTTTCTTTCACTATACAATCAGCAAAGGCAACGATTTAATATCATGAGTACTATACGTATTGTTTTGCTTGTCGTTTTTCTCTTAACGCTTTACTTAATGATAAAGAATGATGGAGCTGTGCAATGGATCATTATAGCCATATTTTCATCAATTGCTTTTTTCATATTGATCAATAAACATATGAAACTTGCACAAAAAATGCGAATGCATAGAGCCCTCGCTGACATTAATCAAAACGAACACGACTATCTATCTCGCACATCCATTCCATTTGATGATGGCAACGAACACATATTTACCAAACATCCTTACACTTACGATCTAGATATATTTGGTGACCACTCACTTTTTCATAGATTAAACAGAACTGCTACTTATATCGGTAGTAAAAAGCTTGCACATTTTCTCAGCCATAGATTGTCCAATGAAGAAATCTTCTCTCAACAAGATGCTATCAAAGAAATATCATCTAAAATAGAATGGAGGCAAGAAATGCTAGCTGTTGCAATGACTAGCGACGATAGTCAAAAGACATACAACACGCTAATAGACTGGACCAAAACCGAAGTTAAGCAGCATTCATCCTTAATGAAAATCATAAGTTATCTATTACCGATAATGACAGTACTTTTTTTGGTAGCTTATGCTTGGATCGGTGGTGACATTCCACGATTAAGTTTTGCATTTTTATTCCTTATCAATCTAGGAATACTCGGCAAACACTTTCGACAAATTAAAGATGAGATATTAGGTGAATCTCAAATCAATAAATCGATACAAAAATATAGTCGCTTGATGTATATGCTGGAGAGTCATTCATTTCAATCTACAAAATTACAACAGCTACAAAAACGGCTGCTTACTGATAACGAAACTGCCAGTCATCACATCGCCAATCTATCGAGACTATTTCAACAGATGGACTCCGTACACAATCCTATGGGCGCTATCATATTCAATGGAATGAGTCTATACCATGTGCACACTTTACGAAAGTTGCAAGAGTGGAAGGCAACTTTTGCACCTATGATTTCAGATTGGTTAGAGGTAATCGGAGAAATAGAAGCGATCAATAGCTTGTCTAATTTTGCATATAACAACCCTGCATATACTTATCCTAATCTTAATTCACAAGAACAAATCACATTCTCAAATCTTGGTCATCCAATGCTTCCAGATAATGTTAGAGTTTGTAATGATGTAACTTTTATAAATCAAAAATTTATCATACTTACAGGATCCAATATGTCAGGTAAAAGCACATTTCTCAGAAGTCTTGGAATCAATATGGTACTCGCCAGTACAGGTGCTCCAGTATGCGCTACAGCCGCTAATATTCATCCACTTGACATCTATGTGTCGATGAGATTGTCAGATTCTCTATCTGATAATGAATCTTACTTCTTTGCAGAAGTCAAAAGACTTAAAGAAGTAATGGATGCCGCAGATAGCAAGTTGACATTTATACTCCTAGATGAAATATTAAGAGGGACCAACTCTGATGATAAGCGGCAAGGCACAGTAGAAGTTATCAAGAAACTAATCTCCAAAAGAGTAATCGGTGTAATTGCTACTCATGATCTTAAAGTATGTGATACTACATCTGATTACCCTACACAACTAATCAATAAAAACTTTGAAGTAGAAATCCGTGAAGGCGAACTCTTGTTTGATTATAAGCTAAGAGATGGTGTATGCAAAAATAAGAGTGCTACTTACATTATGAAGAAAATGAAGATAATTTGATACTCATACTGAATATCGGTATCTTTGGAATATGGGAGGAAGTACATTTGGAAAGATATGGCAATTTACAAGCTTCGGTGAATCTCACGGAGTAGGAATCGGAGTAGTTATCGAAGGCTGCCCTGCAGGACTAGAAATCGATAAGACATTCATAGAAACAGAACTAGCTAAACGTAGGCCTGGACAAAGTGCTATTGTAACTCAGCGTCAAGAACCAGATACATGTGAAATATTATCTGGTACAATGGAAGGAGTGAGTACAGGCACACCCATAGCCATTTGGATTGCCAATCAAAATCAACAACCAAAAGACTATAACCACATAGCGGATAAATTTAGACCATCACATGCCGACTATACCTACACTGCCAAATATGGGATCAGAGACTATAGAGGCGGAGGTAGATCTTCTGCTCGTGAGACAGCGGCTAGAGTCGCTGCTGGAGCTATCGCAAAATTGTTACTAAAACACCTTGGAGTAGACATTACCGCATATGTATCTCAGGTAGGTCATATCATAGCTCCTAATGTAGACCATCCCTCAAAAGACACAATAGAAAGTAATGTAGTAAGATGCGCTCATACCGTTGCTGCTGTTGAAATGGAAGAGTACATCAAGCAAATAAGAAAAGAAGGTGATACTATAGGCGGAATGATACGTTGTGTTATTAAAGGAACTCCTGCAGGACTAGGAGAGCCTGTTTATGATCGTTTACATGCCGACTTGGGTAAATCCATGCTTAGTATCAATGCAGTAAAAGGTTATGATTATGGAAGTGGATTTGATGCCGTAACGATGAAAGGATCTGACCACAACGATGCCTACTATGCTGATAATGACGGTAAGGTAAAAACTTCAACCAATTTTTCAGGTGGGATACAAGGTGGTATTTCTAATGGTTTAGACATATACTTTAGGGTTGCTTTCAAACCTGTAGCTACTATCATGCAAGATCAACAATCTGTGGACAAAGCTGGTAAAGATGTAATCGTAACTGGTAAAGGAAGACATGATCCTTGCGTAGTTCCTAGGGCAGTACCAATTGTAGAAGCCATGGCTGCTAATGTATTAGTAGATCATTTATTGAGATCAAAAACAAGTAAACTTTCAGATGTTATTGAATAATAAATCTTAAAGTATGAATTTACTAATACGCATTCTTACATAGCACCTAATTCTTATTCTCTTCTTCTAATTCAGAGTCATTAACTTCTTCGAGAGAATCTCTTAGTACATCCTGAAACTCAGATAGAGTACCAAATTCTGTTCGGTAACCAAAACCAAAACCATACTTACCACGCCTAGACGTAGATTGAAAATCTATATCAGATGTGCCGTAAAGTCTTACTTTGAGTTTACGTTCATCCGTTAGAAAATACTCAAGCACAACATTACCCGCTATATAACTTCCTAATCCACCAATTACATCTTCATTTCTCACGAAGTTACCCCCTACTTTTAGACTCATCCGTTCATTGAGAAATCTAAATCTCGTGCGTCCATCTACTTCTACTTCATTGAAATTTAAGGCACCTGCATCTGTAGAAAATAGACCAGAATTATTTCTTAGACCAACCTTGAAGTCGATACCAGATATCAATCCATTATCTGAAAGTGCCTCACTGAGAAGGCCTGTGAGAAGATTAGAAAGCTGATTACTTACCAATTCACTTAGTGTATTTCCAGCAGCACTAGTCAAGAGTGATGAGTTCGATACACCAGGAGTAATACCTCCATCGCTACTTAAGAAAGTCTGAAATACAATCAATTGAACAACTTGATTATTAAGTTCTATTTCGTTTGTTCTCAATGTCCGTAGTTTACTATCGGCATAAGTCTTAAGTTCACCTTGAAGATCTGGAAATGCAATATCAAAATTTATTATTGGCTTAAATATAGTCCCTGTAAGATCGAGTATAAGCTCTGTCGTCTGTGTACTACGTGCTTCCTGTTCTATACCTGTATTAGAGACCATATACTCAGCTAAAAATACATTAAGCGGTGTACGAACAATATAGTTCGCATCTATATCTAAAGTGGCATCTAAAGGATCTCCATTCCATCGAATGATACCTCCGGGTTTAATGATAAATGGTTTTTTAACAAATTCTCCAGACGTAAATAAATATTGTCCATTTGCGATCTCGAACTCACCAAACACATCAAATGCACCAAACCTATCAATATACATTTGAACAGCTCCATCACCTCTTCCTTCTAAAATATCTTGTCGAGATTCATCAAAAATAATTCGCATCTCTGCATCTTTGGTGAGCGTAACATTCATTTCTATATTAAGTCCTTTGATCTTATAGTCATCATTACTATTAATAATCGTAATCTCTTGGTTGTCAAGATTATCGCGATCTACAAATCTTACAAAACTCTCATCGTAACCCTCTTGATAATAACTAACTGGTACATTCAAAACTGTATTAGGTCCGGTTATCGCCTCGACCTTGAGATCTGCTCTATCAAATGGCCCATCAAAATCAACACTTACTTTACCCTGTGCATATCCATAATAAAGTGGATTTTCACGTTTTGTTGTATTTAATACTATGGCATTATCTGCGGTTATATTGAGATCCATTACAAACTCACTGAATAGATCATGCTTTATTCCTCCAGTAATCAAACCTACATTATCTTCGCTATCAGTAATGATATCATCTGTCAGATCTATTAGATATCTATCTATTGCTATAGGTTGATCATCAAAGAAAAATTTTGAACCTAAATAATCTACTTTAACTGCACCTTCTCTGATTAGTCCATCTCCTTGCAGATCCAGATCATCTAAAGGGCCTTTGATTACAATATCTAAATCTGCTTTTCCTACAGTCTCCGATATACCGTCAGGAATTATAAACTCAAATATTCGCAAAGGCAAATCTTTTGCTTTGAGCGTTGCATCCAAAATATTGTTTTCTTGATTAAAGCTTATATTGGACTTAATAACATGATCAGGATGTACTAGTGAAACCAATCCTTCGTAAGGGTTAACATTAGTTTTGCCAATATCAATCTCTAACTTGCCAAAGTTTTCATTATTTATTAAAAATTCATCAATAGAGGCAGTTCCAGATATTACTGGAGCCGAAGAATACATCTTATAGAGTTTCATCGACATATTCATCATACCTCCAAATAACATCTTATCATAATCTATAAATGGATTGGCGATTGCAAAGTCAACATTCTCTAGTTGCAGTTCTACACCTTCATTATTGATATCTTTTAAAATTATCTTTTTTGTATCATCAGTCAGAGATAAGTTATTTATATCGATATACTCTTTTCCTAAAACAATTCTATTATCATTACTAAACTGCCACTTATTACCAAGCATAATCAGCTCATTATTTTCTAAGTGCAATCTGATTCCTCTATCATCTGGAAAAATTTGCACTATAATATCAAGTCGTTCAATTGAATCTATAATAGCATCAGTTTTCACGTTAATGTTGATCGTATCTCCATTTGTATCAGCAATAATATCAATAGGATTAAATGACTTTCCATCTACTAAGCTAGAGTCAATATTCATCATTAATGAACCATCATTATGAATACTATTGAAATTTATTTGCCATCCAAATAATTGGTACTTATCCAAGCCTATAAAAGGTATAGATGATGTAATGGCAATTTCACCAAAATCACTATTTACCCTTCCATTCACTCGCATATCTCGAATACTAAGCTTAGGTACACCAGCAAGAGCAAATATATTTTCACTGTCTTTGATATAAATATCGAAATCAAAGTTTTGCACAGCTAAATCATTAACTGTAGACCAATGTCTAGTATAGAATGGATAATTATCCTTTGCGATTTTCTTTACTGCATTCACTACATTATCAATGCGAAACTGTCCATCTATACTAGCTGCTCCTATATCAGAATATATCTCTAAAATACGACTATCAAAATTTTTAGCCTTACTTGATATTGAAATAGTATCTAAAACATAAAGGGAATCCTTACGTTGAATTTTGAGATTAGATGCAAGTAAATTTCCAACTAAATCGTCGATACTCTTACCATTCATATTGACATCAACATTTCCTCTTATCGCCAATTGATCTTGGGCCAAATTAAGATTCTTAAGATCAAGGGATTTAATATCTACCTGAAAATCTAAATAAGGTCTCCCCTCTCGAAGTTCTACATTTCCATCAAATTCAAAATTTGCATTTTCATCGTCAATTTTAAATACCCCATTAAACTTATTTTTCCTTAGTTGTCCATCTAAAATAAAGTCATCATAAATATATCCTTTGAAATCAAAAGATTCTACCTTAGCAGTCAAGTCGGCATAAGCTGTCTCTAAAGAAAGACCTTTACCGTTAGATACTTTAGTATTAAAATTAACTACACCAAAATTATCATCATCCGTCCATGCTCCCAAATCAAAATCTACAAGACCCATTTCACCAGAATAATTTGCGTTCTTTGTTCCATTCTTGATATCTAAACGCATATCTAATTCAGCTCTACCTAACTCTGTATTAAGAGATCCAAATGCAACGAAATCTTTGAAGTATCCATCGAACCTCCCTGAAAAATTAAAATCTCCAATCTTTTCAAAATTATTCGGCGTTTTAAATCCTGGAATCAACTCTTCTAAAAAATTGATATTTGTAGTTAGCCTTTGAACTTTTAAATTGATCAATGCATTATTTCCATCGGAAATATTTCTACTATCAAATGACCCTTCCAATTGTAAATCTCTATTAAAATACAATTTTACATTTCTCCCACTTAATTTATTGAGCCTACCATAATATTTTCCGTCTAAAACGATCTGTCTTCCTTTGTTATTAATAAAAAACTTATTCTTATTTAAATCTTTTAAAAAATATGTCAAGTCACCTATTCCAATCTTGGCTTCATCGAAATTAACATTGAAAAAAACACGGTTAGCTAACTTTCTGAAATCCGAAAATTCATTATACGTAAATGATAAATCATTATTTATCTCGGTGTTATTTGTTTGTAATTTAAAATTCTTAAAGTCAATTCCACGACTATTAATCATTAATGTGTCAACAGACATTTCATTGATTGAAAAACCCCTTTGATCTTCCACTGTTAGATACTTCACTTCTAATGAGATATCAAAGTCATTGGAATATCTCAAATCCGTAAACTTAAGATTGAGATCTGTCAATTCCATATCTGCGACATCAAGACTATTCGGAAACTCTCCGTTACGAGATGTGCGTTCATCGAACCTCTTAAATGTAGCTTCCAATATTTCCAACTCATCAATAGTTAAAAACATCATTGAAGAATCAATTGCTGGTGCTACCAAAACAGTATCTATATCTCTAGTTATTCCATTGACTACTATTACTTCCTGTTTATTTCTCGAAATAATGATATCTGGTCTATCAAGAAAAACCCTCTTGATAGCTACATTGCCATTTTCAAGATCTAATTCATCAAACTCGATTATACCTTCGGTTATCTTGTAGCTTTGTTTTTTTTCCAAGTTCTCATCTTCTATCCGATAATGGACATTTTTCAGATGTACTATTTTGAGATCTAAAATATATGGATCTGTAGGGTTATCGTCTTTTTTTTCTCTTGTTACAGATCTAGATCCAAAGCTAGCCAACAAAATTTCTACATTACTTTTACTTTCATTCTTCCTTTTGACGACATTAACATGACCATTAACTAGTCGTACATCATCAAGCGACAATTCTTTAGAAAATACTGAAAAAAGACTTTTCTGAAAACCAACTTCAAGATGCTCGGAATAAATCAAAGTATCTCCGCTCTGATCTTCCACATAGAATCCATCCAACTCTAATCCTCTCCATATAGATAGATCTATTTTGTCAATTTCAACCTTAGTATTCATCTTATTGGAAAAGTAACTAGTCAATCGATCTACGGACCACTTCTGCACAACAGGAATCTGCAGCAAAATGAAAAGAATAAACGGAACAACAATAATAAAAATTACCAATCCCCAGATCCACTTACGCCAAGCAAACCCTGATTTAATGTTTTCTTCTTTGTCCTTTTCTTCCATCTAAAATATAATCACTCAAAGATACAGTATATATAATTCATTATACATCCTAGATCATACAAAATACATGGATCTTTAACGATTGCTTAACCGAATGAAGTGAATCTCAATTTATTTGTAGAATTACTTTGTAGAATTGTATTAGTAGATTCAATAGTTTTATTGTAAAACGGTACCTGAATAAGCAATCCGAGCATTTATTCTTAGAAATGCCACACTTTACTGTGCCGCTCGAAGAGCATCGTAATAGAGTTTCTTAGCATGTCTCTGAAAATCAACTTCTCTATATATCTTTCGTTTTATACTTGGAGTCTGATTTTCTTTTACTAATGGTAGATCATCATCTATTCCATACCTCCAGACATCGGCTATTAGTAAACTATTATCCTTACGTACATACCCCTCGAATGGTACACCATCAAACATCAACTGTATTTCTTGTATATCATTTTTAGTGCCACTCGGTGTAGAATGCATACTCCCACCATAAACCACTTCTTCTATGTAATAATTCGTTAGCGTAGGGTTGAGTAAATATTCCTTATTATCATCAAATGAGATGTCACCAACTTTATCTCCATTGAGATAAACAGTTGTGGTCGATTGAGTGATTACAATTCTTGCTTGACTCTTAGGTTCTATTGCTCGTTTAAAGCCTTCTTCAAAACTCACCTCAATAGCCTTGCGTGTAGGGTTATCAATTATGAGTGTTTTCTTATGAGTACATGATGGAAATAGTGCTATGAAAGTAAGGAGCGAAAGTATGCGCATAATAGTAATTAAAAATTTTTGCGAACATAGTGAAATTATACTCGATTTGAAGGATAATTAACGTCTCTTTAGCGTCAGATATTTTAGGAAACCAATACACAATCACATCTTTTATGCGGTTTATGGTCAGCTTCGGATAATCAACTCAATAGAAGCAAGTTCTAGAAAGTAATTCAAAAAAATATAAATAGCTATCAACCTAAACGCCATTTAATCTGAGGAATCCATCGCCAACTCACTATTTGTACCTACTCCAAGACGCTTCCTATTCACCGCTATACTTGCATTTAACTCATAGCCAATGAGTATTACAAACGCATTGATTTGCAACCATATCATAATGACTATTAGGGCTCCGATGGATCCATAAATCTCGTTATATCTGCCAAAATTATTGACAAAATAAGAGAAGCCTAGAGATGTCAGTAATGAGAGAATGGTAGCCATGATTGCACCGCTACTAATGAGCGGAGTACGCTTATACATGGATGGACCATATCTATATATCAATGTGATACCACTATATACCAAAAGTAAGGCCAACGCCCATCTTAATAAAGTAAGTAGTAAATCTAACCCTTTACTGATTTCAAAATAGGCAACCACTTCGTCAAGTGCAACATTACCGACGATCACCAATACAAAGCTCATCATAAATAACATGAATAAAATAAGCATCATATTTAACGCTACATATCTCTTACGTAGCCAACTTCGTGTCTTGTATACTTGCTTATAGGACTTATCAAACCCATCCATTAGAGTCAACATACCACTACTGGCGAAGAACACCGCCAATAGAAAACCTAAAGAAAACAACCCTTCTCTATTAACGGCTGTGATACTCCTAATCAATTCTATGAAATAATCATGAGCATCATCTGGTAATACGCCCTGGAGTGAACTACTTATCAGATCTACATAATTTGCAGTGAATGGCATATGAGGTAGCAATGTAAATATGCTTATGATTGTAGGAAATATAGCCAAGAAAAGACTAAATGCTATGGCATTGGCCCTAGTCGTAATATTGTCTTTCTGAGTCTCATCGTAGATAAATACCAAAATATTGTAAAGAGGTACTTTACCAAATCCGGGTATAGCAGTCCTTTTAGACCATTCTAGTATTTGCCTAAGAATAGGTAAATGAGTAATCCAATACCATATGGACTCCCATCTATTCATAATAAGATTTTAGAGCTTGCTGCAGTGCTATGGGAGTAGTCACACGTTTATTAGTATCCATATCTACAAAAAATAACTTGACGTATGCACGGTGGCATAATTCCAACTCTTCATTATAAATCTCGTGATCAAATTTAATCATCTTTGTTGGAAGCTCCTTGATTATTGTACGTATAGTCAGGTTGTCATCATACTTGATCGGTGCTAGATACCTCGCTTCCATATGTAACACTGGCATCATGACACGGTCATTGACTTCCATATCTCTATATCTAAGACCTAACGATCGTATGGACTCTGTCCTCCCTATCTCATATAACAAGGGATAATTTCCATAATAGAGATAACCCATCTGGTCAGTCTCTCCGTAACTTACTCGCTTCTGATGGTCGTAGGTAAACATGACTTAAAAATATTGATAATTGAATAAAACCATCATGTTATGGCTTGGACTGTAAGTTAATTAATAACTGACTAATAATTCAATGTGGCTTCTTTCTATCAATAATTTGCTAATTCCTTAAAATTATAATCTCTCTCTTAAAATCGGACAAGTCATACAATGAGATCCTCCTCTAGCTCTCGACAATTCGCCAGATGGAATACTGATTATTGTGTTTTCAAGTTTATCAAAATCGAAATTTCCTAATTTTGCTTGCTTAAGCAAATCTTCCGCTGGTAATATCGTGTATCCTGCATCGCAAAATGCATCAGCTGTAACATGATTGCGATCATAAGTAATGCCTACTCCGGGCTTGAGTGCCACTAAATTACATCCATCCGTCCATTGCTCACGTTCTTGGTATGGCGACTTCCCTTTTCCTGAAAATATGAAATTCATTTCAGGATTGATCTCTGCATGGACGAAATCCTTAACTGAAGCGTAAATACTTGATTTTGAACTATTTGCATGATGTACGATTACATTAGAGCTATTGCCATCGAATACTGTAGGTTTGTAACACACAATATCATCTTCTGATATCCTTGTGAATATGGTGTCTATATGCATCATTGTACGATCTGCTGGTATATTGATCTGGGCTATATGCTTTACCAATCCTTTTTCAAAAAGCACTTTACTGAGCGACTGAATGGCGTGATCAGTAGTACGCTCACTACATCCAATAAATATATAATCATTCGCGATCATCATGATATCTCCGCCTTCGATACTTACTTTTTCCCCATTTTTAGAAGGAGGAAATGCCTCAAGGTTGTTAAGATCTATGATCTTGCCATCAGCGAGCATTCCTTCAAATAAGGGATGATTAGCAAAGATAAATCTTGTCAACAGATTTTCTCTCTGTCTTGCATCTTTGGCTGCTTTGGTAATGATAACATGATCCTTTATAGTCACTGCGATATCACGTGTAAAGATGAAATTGGGAATAGGATCAAAAAAAACGTGGGCCTCTTCTTTTAGATATCCTGTAATAAGAACATTTGCTAGCTCTTTAGAAGACAGACCACTGAAATAATTCGAGTAATTTTGCGGTAATTCTTCAAACTCTAGAACATCATTTATCAGATTATTACGACTACTCAAATCGTATAAACTTTCTTCTAATAACTGCTCAGTCTCCAGCACATTATCAGCTCCAATACAATACTCTAGTATCTTCCGAAATATATCATGTTCAGCCTGCATCTGAGGCAGATACACAATGTCATCGAATAATAATTCTTCTGCTCTCTTAGGTGATACTCTTCCAATACCATCATCTGGCCTATGTACGATTACTTTCCTAAGTCTAGCAATCTCTGAATCTGAATATATCATGTTTATTAATGCTCTTTTTATTTTTAAACTCCTGTATTTCGGCTAAGGTAAGAGAATCAACAGTATTGTAGGGTGATCAAGAACGTTTTTTCAATTAACCAAAATGTTAATCTTATTCACCAAAACTTTCGTCAAATCAATTCTCTACTTCGATCGTATATTAGCATCTTTGCTTACATTACTGAATAATATTTACCAAAATGAATTATAGGATATTCGACAAGCTGAAAAAGCTATTTGTCATATAAGATGAAAACAATGTAAAAGCTGCTCAAGCAGTAAAAGATGCACTATTAGAGTCCAAGGTAAATTAGCGAATTATAAAGATGGATAATCCTAAGATTAAGACATCTGCAGATTATAATACTCCTGATGGAAAAGCAGATCCAAAATTCACAGACATCTTACTCAAATCAATCGAAAAGAACAATCTCGGAGGGTCTGACTATATAGAATATTTATCTTCACTCCAAAAGCTAGATAATATGGCAATGGATGAAGCAACTAAATACAAGTCAACATTTGTGACGGCTAAAACAATGGGTGTCACATATCTAGAATCTACTTGTCTTAAATACAGCAATCTATAAGTGATCTAAAATACTGACAATCTAAAAGATGCTGAGCTTTTCAGGTCTGACGAAGTTAGCGCAGCGTTGTTATAGAGTCTAGATGATATGTTAGAGACTAAAGATGTGCTAGGATCTAAAATTTTATTGATAACTGTAGAGCAATCAAATATCATTGCGAATATCATCTTTGTTAAAAAATCTTTTAAAAAAAAATAGAAAGATGGTCAACGACTTTTATAGAAGGCGAATGAAAGGTCTTGCAGAAATAAACGCCAATGATGGAAAACAAACTAAAGTGGTTAAATATATCGCAGAGTCTAACAGAGTATCTAATGATGATGAACTGGGTAGTATTATGAGTGTGGTAAAATGGACTACACTCGAAGATGATGAAATTTCTTCCTCTTAAGAGCGATCACGAGACTGAGCGTTACCTAAATTATGCAGTAATCGTTCAAAATGCAGAAGACACAAAGATCAAAGTTAGTAGAATATAGTCTATTTAATCAAGCAATTTAACATCTCCTTCCCCTCTATACTCCCTTCAAGTGTATCTCCTATCTTTACTGAACCCACTCCTGCTGGTGTACCTGTATAAATGAGGTCACCTACATGAAGTTTAAAGAACTGGGATACGTAACAGATGATATACTCAAAATCAAAAATAAGGTCTTTAGTATTTCCATCTTGCACAATTTCACCATTGAGTTTAGTCTGAAACTTTAGATTCTTCATATCCAATCCATCTACAGAGATAAACTTACTTAGACCTGCAGACTTATCGAAAGCCTTTGAGATCTCCCATGGGTGGCCTTTATCTTTACATTTTTTCTGTAAATCTCTAGCGGTAAAGTCAATGCCGAAGGCAATCTTATCATAGTAGCCTTTAACAAAATCTGGCTGTACGTGACGGCCATTCTTACATATGTGCAATACTATTTCACCTTCATAATGCAGATCATCCGTAAAGTCGGGTATATACATTGGATCATTATTAATAAGTAGAGCAGTACTTGGCTTCATGAATACAAGTGGCTTATTAGGTACCGGATTATCTAGTTCCTTAACATGATCGAAGTAATTGCGTCCTATACAGATGATTTTCATAGTCTAGTTATTAGAAGCTCAAATTACATAAATAAGAGCCTTCCAAACAAACTTTCATGATAGTCAATCAATCACACTATTAAATGAAATTAAAGTTTCATGAAAATTAGCGATAATTCAAGACCGCATTTCTAACAAAAAAAGGTCATCGAAATAAATCGATGACCGTAATTGATATTATCTAAAATAATTGTTTTTTATTCTCCTTCTTCTGCAGTCTCTTCTTCTCCTTCTGCTGCTTCAGCAGTGGCTGCAGATTTAAGCGCTCTTGGCACTTCTACATATGCAACGGGAGCTGCAGATACTGACAATACTTCTATGTTCGCAGGTACAGTAAGATCTCTTACTCTAATCGCACCCCCTAACTCAACTCCTGAAATATCAAGGTCTAATGACGATACGATATTCTCTGGTGTACATTTAATTTTTATAGATCTCATTTGTGACATGAGTGATCCACCTACTTTTACCCCTGGAGATTCACCTACATAATTCACAGGTACATTCACCTTAACTGGCTGACCCTTGATTAATTCAAGAAAATCAATGTGTCTGATCTCATCTGTAATAGGATCAAACTGTATATCTTTTACGAAACATTTGTGCTTAGATCCATCTAAATCCAATTCCGCTAATTTGAATTCAGATGTATAGATAAGATCTCTAACTGCTAGAGGTTTTACTGAAAGGTTTGTATTTGTTCCACTTCCATAAAGTACTGCAGGTATACCTCCTTCCTTTCTTAAGCTTTTCATAGCTTTTTTTCCAGTCCCTTCTCTTTTACTGGCTAAAATTGATAAATAATCCATTATTCATTTCTTTTTTTATTGAGTCCTTGATTCTGTATCATTAATTTTCAAGGTTTAATCAGCTATCGGACTCGTTAAGCCTTTCATTTATCCATGACCGCTTGCAAAGTATTTTTGAAACGGAGTGCAAAGATAACATTTAATAGCAATTATCTACAATGGCACCAAAATGTAATAACACATTCGCAAAAAACTACTCACTTCATTTTGGAATCAATACGAATGTTTTCTGCGAAAGCAACTCTGTCATTGACGTCATTCGAACGTTTTTTTCTTCGAAAAAAACGCGCTCTACTTATCAACAAACAAGGCAGCTATAGACTTATATTCGTGAGTATTACGGATCGCTCTAGCGAAAAGTTTACTACACGATAGCACCTTGATCTTATCAGACTCTTGTCTTAAAGGAATAGTATCAGTAACGATTAGCTCAGTAAGATTACTGTTATTTATATTTTCATATGCTTTACCACTCAACACTGCGTGGGTACACATGGCTCTTACACTTTTGGCACCTTTCTCCAGTAATGCATCAGCAGCTTTACACATAGTCCCTGCCGTATCTACCATATCATCAATCATGATGACGTCGGCACCTTCTACCTCACCGATTACCGTAATGGCACTTACTTCATTAGCCTTTCTGCGTTCTTTGTCACAAATGACTAGATCTCGCTGAAAATACTGTGCGAATGATCTTGCTCTTTTTACACCTCCTACATCTGGAGAAGCAAATGTTACATTAGACAGATCCTGTGACGCCAGATACGGCATAAAAATCGCCTCTCCCTTGAGGTGATCTACTGGAATATCAAAAAACCCTTGTATCTGATCCGCGTGTAAATCCATCGTCATCACACGTGTAGCTCCAGCAGCTTCTATTAGATTAGCCATTAATTTAGCTGAGATTGGAACTCTCGGCTTATCTTTACGATCTTGTCTAGCATAACCAAAATAAGGTATTACTGCAGTAATATATTCCGCAGAAGCTCTTTTAGCACTATCAATCATCAATAGTAGCTCAATTAAATTTTCTGCTGGTGAGAATGTAGACGCGATAAAAAACACGTATGCTCCACGGACAGATTCATTGATAACGACTTGCATTTCTCCGTCGCTAAATGTCTTTACTTCTCTATTTCCAAGAGAATAGCCATAATAATCAGAAATCTTGTCAGCGAGTACAGTTGAACCTGATCCTGCAAATAATTTTACGTCAGCCATGATGTAAGATAATTGTTAATGATGAAGCCAATAATTGGCGACGGGTTGTTTAAGAGTGTAAAATTACTGAATATTGATAATCCCTACATGTATAATTAATATAGAACTCCACAAGTTGTTAACAAGTAGAAGTGTAAGTGACAAATATGTGATCCGATAATCAAGCAGCTGCTCAGTAAAAGATTCTACCTACTATACATTGACTTCTATTGTAACTTTCCAAATATTCATTAAATCATTCAACATTTATCTATTGATACTAGCTTTTGAGGGCGTACCTTTGCATCTAATCTTGATACATGCACCACACACCTAAGAAAGCATCACCACTCCAGGCTTACAGTATATTGATATTCCTCAGCTTGGTCTGGGGTAGCTCTTTTATATTGATCAAAAAGGCATTGATTTCATTTGACCCTTTAGAAGTCGCTTGCATGCGTATCTCTATCTCTGCAATTGCCTTTACCCCATTTCTATTATGGCAACTCAAGAATGTCGATTGGAATAAATGGAAATTCTTCCTACTAGTAGGTTTTACGGGTAGTGGAATACCCGCATTTATGTACGCCATAGCCCAGACTCAGATAAGCTCTACTATGAGTGGAGTACTCAATTCACTGACACCAATATTTACCTTGATCGTCAGTATATTAGTCTATAAAAATCCATTAAACCTCAGTAAGATAGAAGGTGTGATATTAGGTTTTGTAGGGGCTGCAATGTTATTTATCTTAGGAGATAGCGGAGACTCAGGTAGTAATCTATGGTATGGTTTATTTGTAGTGATAGGTACATTATGCTATGGATTTAGTTCCAATATCGTACAACATAACCTTGCAGGAATTAGATCATTAATTATCTCTGCAGTATCATTCTGTATGATAGGCCCTCCTGCAATAGCTTATTTATCGACAACTGATATTCTTACAGATATTACAACTCATGAGTATGGCTATCAATCGTTGGCTGCTATTGCTTTTCTTGCATTAGCGGGTACTGTAATGGCTTCTGTGTTATTCTATTATTTGGTGCAGGTGACGGATGCTGTATTTAGCAGTACTGTGGCTTTCATCATGCCACTAGTTGCTATTTTATGGGGATTATTTGATGGAGAAATCGTTTTGATGACTGACTTAATTGGAATGATCCTTATATTGGGAGGTGTTTATAGGATTAATAAGAAGAAAAAAGATTAGCGAATTTAAGCCGCCTATATTTCTTAATAATTGCTTTTATGCTACAAATACCCGGACTTTACGTATTATCATCTGACAAAAAAGGTCGATCAGTATATTGCCAAAGAGCTATATCTGCTGGTGATACGATAGAAGTATGTAATACAATCATTATTCCTGCAGCTGAACTTCCGATCATACATAAGACTCGATTGCATGACTACTACTTTTTGTGGGGAGAAGATATGAATCAGTGCGCCTTAGCACTAGGACATGGATCTATCTATAACCATGCGGTCGATGCCAATTGTGATTTCCTATTGGATATGGAATATGAGACGATCAATATATTCGCTCTACGCAATATTCCCGCGGGTGAAGAGATCACTATCAACTATCATGGTGAACCAGGGAATAAAGAGAAGCTTTGGTTTGAGGTAAATTGAAGTAGAATAGAGTCAGATTGTTTATATGGAAGAATAGCACCCAATTACTAACGATTGCATAAATCACAGTTGTTATATTTTAACTGATTCCCTTCTCTCAATGTCTTTTTATCCCCATATTTAAGCATAGATCAATTAAACTAGCCATGCTTACAAAACTTTCACCTTTGATTGTCGCTCTTTTATTTTCGCAGCTACTAATATCTCAGTCTATATCACATGTAGAGCCGCCTAATTGGTGGACAGATATGCAGCACAATTCGATACAGATAATGATACACGGTGATAGCATTGGCAGTTACGACCAAGTTCACATTGAACATTCCTCAGTTACCGTTGATCAAGTCACAAAAGCCGATAGTCCAAATTATCTTTTTGTGGATATTACTTTGAATAAATTAATAGCAGCTACAACTCTACCTATCATACTTAGTAATGGAAGTAATACGATTACTCATGACTACCCTATCCTAACCAATAATCCTGCGTCGATTGATGGATTTACTGCCGCCGACGCAATCTATCTGATTACACCTGATCGATTTGCCAATGGAAATCCAACCAATGATGATATGGAAGGTATGAAAGAGAAAGCTGATAGATCCAATAAAGGCGGAAGACATGGCGGCGATATAGCAGGTATAAGTAATAGTCTTGGCTATATATCTGACATGGGATTCACTTCGATATGGCTCAATCCTCTACTAGAAAATGATATGGAAATCTACTCGTATCATGGATACTCCACTACTGACTTTTACAGTGTAGATCCTAGATTTGGTAGTAATTCTGAGTATAGACAAATGGCAGAGGAAGCTAGGGTAAAAGGTCTAAAACTCATTATGGATATGATAGTCAATCACTGTGGATCATTCCATTGGTGGGCTGACGATCTTCCTTACAAGGATTGGTATAATCAATGGCCAAAATATACAGGTACCAATCACCAGAAAACGATAATGCAGGATCCTTATGGTTCTACGTATGATAAAAAGAAATTTACTGATGGATGGTTTGTACCCACTATGCCTGATCTAAATCAACGCAATCCGCAAATGGCGAAGTATCTTATCCAAAATAGCATATGGTGGGTAGAGTATCTTGCTCTCTCTGGAATCCGTATGGATACTTATTCTTATCCTGATGAAAAATTCATGGCTGACTGGACTAAGGCAATGATGATTGAGTATCCCACACTCAATATAGTAGGGGAAGAGTGGAATGAAAATCCTGTAATCGTAAGTTACTGGCAAGCAGGAAAAGACAATGCAAATGGATACAAATCAGATCTCAAAAGTGTAATGGATTTTCCTGTCAATATGGCTTTGATCAAAGCACTCAATGAAGAAGAGTCATGGGGTACCGGGATCAATAAATTATACGAAATGATGGCAATGGATTTTCTATATCCTGACCCTATGAATCTGGTTACATTCCCTGACAATCATGACATGCCACGTATATGGGCATTACTCAATCACGATTTTGATCTGTGGAAAATAGCAATAACACATGTAATGACCAATAGAGGAATACCACAGCTCTACTATGGTACAGAGATTCTTACAGATAGTCCTGCGTATAGAGATGACGGTGCAGTGAGAAGTGACTTTCCCGGTGGATGGGAAAGAGATACTATCAATGCCTATAACGGTCATGGCCTCACAGCGCAGCAACTAGAAGCTCAAGCGTACATCAAAAAACTACTGCACTGGCGACAGTCTGCAACTGCTATCCATAATGGTCAATTAAAGCATTTCCTTCCAGAGAATGGAGTGTATGTGTATTTTCGATATAATGATGACCAGACGATTATGATAGTGATCAATAAAGGTGAAACGCAAAAGTTGATTCTGAGTAGATTTGAGGAAATAATAGAAAACTTTAATATGGCAAAAAATATAATGACTGGAAAGAAAGTAGAATTAGCTAAAAGCCTAGAATTGGCTGACCGATCTGTAAATGTGTATGAATTGATAAACTGATAATTTTCAGGTCTAAATATTGCGCTGAGTCATACCATTATGACTCCAATGAAAAAACTTATTTATCGCATATTCGCCTTACTCAACTTAGCATGCTAGAAAGAATAAAAGACAGCTTCTGTATTTACTTGTTCTTACTGCGCAAACCTGAATAAAAGTATCACTCAATCAAATAACGATACCGCGATCGATTCACTCATCAAAGAGTATTCTACGGGTGTAAATCTTAGTAGAAGGCAGAAAAGGAATCACCACTAGAACTTGGATGTGTATTCCAGCGCAGCGGTATATAGATATACACAGAAGATAAATTAGGTACCATATTTTATGACAAAGTCAAGCTTATTAACTTTATGTTCATTTAAGAGTTAAATAATATTCGAATAATCTAGAGTCCTGATAAAACAAGCAACACTTGAATCATGCAACGCACTATAAAATCTATTTTTCTACTTCTCATCATATCGGCAACTGCATACGGGCAGAATATTGATAAGGCTTTCTTCGATGAAGCGAATGCATTCTTTCAGCAATATATCACTGAGGGAAGAGTAAACTACAAGTCACTCCAAGCTACCGGAGATCTAGTTCCGCTGATCATTAAAGTAGAAAAAGCCAACCTCGATGGTACAGATGAAGAGACTAGCAAAGCATTCTATCTCAATGCTTACAACCTTTATGTCATTTATTTAGTGCTGAGAGATTATCCATTACAATCAGTACAAGATATTCCTGGTTTTTTTGATAAAAATAAAATTAACGTGGCTGGAAATAAGGTTACACTCAACCAACTTGAAAAAGATTTTATACTTAAGCCATTTAATGATTCTAGAATACATTTCGTGCTTATATGCGGTGCTATAGGTTGTCCGCCCATTACTAACTTTGCTTACAGTCCCAAAAAGCTAGAAGCTCAGTTGGAACAACAAACGAGAACTGCACTTAACGAATTTACTTTCATTAGAACAAATGGTGATAAAACAGAGATATCGCAAATATTCAAATGGTATATCGAGGATTTTGGAGGAACGAAAAGTAGAATAATTGATTATATCAATAATTATAGATCTACACCCATAAGTAAAAATACTAGTTACTATCCATATGATTGGACTCTTAACGACACCAACCTGACAGATGCCCCCAGGTCTGAAGATAAAAAATCAAGCACGTCTATTGAAAACAACGAAAGAAGATACGTTGTATCCTCTGCAATCCCTATTGGATCATATGAAATGAAAATATTTAATAATCTATATTCTCAAAAGACTGGAAGTGATGGCATATTTACAGATAGATCATCATTTTTCACAACGACCATCACAGCATTATATGGATTCACGAATAGACTCAATGTGGGAATCAATACAAGATGGAGAAAAGTAAGGAATCACGCACTACCCTCTTTAGCATTTGCAGTTTTTGGTTCTGGAGATGATGGAGGCTCTAGATCAGGCTTAACTGCATTTGGCCCTATGGTAAGATGGGCGGCTATTCCTCAATGGGAAAATTTTTCTATTCAGAGTTCTTATACATTTTCAATAGGTGATGACCTGAAAGGAAATAGTACTGATCCATTTATCGATTGGAACGGTGCAATATGGAACACACAATTTTTTAACGATTTTCCAATAGGAGACAATTTTTCATTATTTACTGAGGTGGATTTTATATGGGAAGACATAGGGAGAGATAAGCAAAACGAAGGAGTCTATTTCGACAATAAAACCAGTACACCATTAACAGTCATATTAAGTTATTTTCCAACTCTAAAAAGTACAATATATGCACTTACAGGATACGCACCATCGTGGTCCTTGGAAAATAATAATGGTGAATCAGGACTAACCATAAACGACTATTTCTATCAAGGAGGTATTGGCGGAAAACATCAATTCACCCCTAATTTTGAAATAGAACTGCTGTATTCAAACTTCACAACAAAATTCTTGAAAGACTCAGAGGGACAGGCAGCCACCTACAACTTGGGTCTCCGATTTAATCTTTAAACTATAATTATGTGTTTCACTCAAGCATTGTTATTAATGTCATATGAATAACAGTATAATTCTATCTCTCTGCCTTAACGACTAAACTCAATTTCAACGAATCCTTCATTGATTTTAAGTTTTCTACAGTTTTCTTTTCTAGTGCTAAATATTTAGCTGGGGACAATTGAATTTGCTCCATTACGTAATCTATTCCTTCAACGCTTATATTATGTATCTCTGCAATCTGCGATCTTAGTATTTGGCTTACGCTATCACGCTCATAAATTCTATACTTCAATAAAATACTGTTAGCCAAATGAACATCTTGTAAAATTGCCACTACGTCTTCATCGGACATATCAATATCCATTGTTTTGTCTTGATTACAAGAACTCAGAATTAAAATGATTGTAAATAAAATAAATCTGCTCATATTATCTAATCGTGCTTATTAGCATTAAAAGTTATCGTTTATGATACTGAAAATTTACTAAAAGAGAAACGATTTAATTGATCGCTATTGTATAACATCTTAGGATAAAGTAAATCTTTTAGCACCGTTTTTGCAACAGAAAAATCTTCCCAATGCTCTATATCTATCTCTCCTATTACAACGCCAGCAGTAGGCACATTGTCTATATATATTTTACTATCTAATTCATTAGCTAGATAGGTTATACCAGGATTATGTCCAAAAATAGCAACACAATCGATATTGTCATTTACTCCACAAAGGGCTTCTTCAAAGTTTGAAACATCACCGTGAAAAAGATGATTTTCGACTTGTATTGGTGTATGCAAATTATATATATCCTGAAAAACTAAACATGTCGCAAATGCTCTTACTGCAGGACTACTAATTAATAACTGAACCTTAAGACCATACTCAACACACCTAGCAGCCATCAACGGTGCATCTCTCTTACCTCTTTTATTAAGCGGCCGTTGTTTATCGTCCAGCTTAATATCAGCCCAGGAAGACTTAGCATGACGCACGAATAGTATTTTTTTCATAGGTTCATTATAATTCGTGATAAATATCAATATTAAATCATTAATAGTCTAATATGATCATTGTTATTAGATTTGTGGAACTACATTAATGCACTAGGTCGTAATTTACATTTTATACTCAAACAATAAAATAGGCCGGCGTTGAATAGTATATGTGACCCTTTCAAGTAAAAATAATTAGACCTTAATCACAATATGAACATTAGACAAGTCCTAACTGCCCTATGCATAGTATGCTTAACTTCACTCGTTACTGCGCAACTACCACATACAGAACAAGGGTTAGTAGAACGATTAGAAAATTTTCCAACTGATTACATATCACCTCGACATGTAGACATATGGACCCCAGAAGGATATGATCCGACCAAAAAATATCCAGTAATTTATATGCATGATGGTCAGATGCTATTCGATTCTACTAATACATGGAATCATCAAGAATGGAAAGTAGATGAAGTATTATCACAATTGATCTCTGAAAAAATGATAAAACCTTGCATCGTTGTAGGTATACACAGTAGTAAAACGAGATATGCAGATTACTTTCCACAGAAGGCTTTTGAAATACTTCCTTTAGATATCAAGAACAGATATGTGCCAATGGATAGCACCAAAAGAACATCTTTCACATTTCCTAATGGTCCACAGGCAGATAATTACTTAAAGTTTATTGTCAAAGAACTTAAACCGTTTATCGATTCTAAATTTGCAACTATATCTGACAGCACTGGTACTTATGTCGCTGGATCAAGTATGGGTGGACTAATCTCAATGTATGCTATGTTTGAGTATCCATCGGTATTTGGTGCTGCAGGATGCATCTCTACCCACTGGATTGGTGGATTTAGTGACAATGACAATCCTATCCCTGCAGCTTTTCTACACTATATGAATAAAAACATGCCTGATTCTAAAAGTCACAAAATCTACTTTGACCATGGAACGGTCGGTCTAGACAGTATGTATACAGTACATCAACTCAAAGTCAATTATGCCATGAGAGACGCAGGCTATCTAGATAATAGAAACCTAAAGACTGATGTATATCTAGGGCACAATCATAATGAAAGGTATTGGGCCGAAAGATTAGACGAAGTCTTTTTATTTTTATTTGTTCAGTAAAAAAGTGTGCCCTCCAATGTAATTGAAGAAAGATTAAAACATTTACTTTTTTTTGCAAGAAAGAATAATCAGACTATCATCATAATTGATATATGTATACTGAATCTTACATCAAATACTGAATACGATGTTTATACTCCTTTTCTAAGTATGACATTACATTTTTTCTAAGTTTTCTCGCATTCAGTTGATCCATATGATGGATAGCTTTTCTTACAGCTACTTGAGCTCTATCACCAAGGTAACTGTCTATGATATCAGAGAGCACTTTCTGATAGATCTGAGTCAAGTCATTTTGATATATTCGATACAACTTATGATCGTAGCTCATAACAATATCAAGATCTACTCCACTATGCATCAACTCTATAAGTGACTCATAGTCATCCTCCTGAAAATATAGACTTGCGAGTATGAATTTTTTTGTTGGTTGGTCCTTGTAATACTCAATGAGTTCAAGAATAACATCTGTCCATTGATCACTAGATATTTTCTCCCTTAACTTAAACAATAGTTTAGTATCATCTGACTGAATTACATACTTAGGTAATAGCTTTGTCAATTCATCTAACTGATCAAGGGTAAGATATACTTGTAGAAGTTTACGCTTTAGTTCTCTAGATTTAGGGAAATGCGATTTCATCTTTTTCATGAGTTTAACAGAGACTTCTACTTGATTAGCATATACCAATCGATCCACTACATTCATTGATAGTCTAGCGTAATCATTAACAAACCAATTGATATCCTTCAATATAGTAAGATGGTAGTCTAACATATGCAAAATGGCCAATATTGTTACTATATCATGATCTTCAAGTTGCTTCTTAAGCAAAGTATTCAGACATATAACTTTTAGTCTGAGCATAAGATCTTTGTCCTTGTATTGCTTACCTATGAGAAGATAGTATAAATGATCTTCTAATCGATCATGCCTATAATAAGACCTCTGTGGAAGATCAATAATAAGTTCAAGTAAGTTATTCTTAAGTTCATCTGCATGTACTCTCTCATGTAACAATATTAATAACTTATGAAATCTCTGACTGATAGCCAAAGTCTCATCCGAATAATTATTATAATAATACCTAACGTATTCCGCTTTAGATATACCCGCGTCTATAATATAATAGGCATCACGGTAATCAGAAATTGATAATGCGTCCTCCAGTTGAGCCGTTAATTCCTTAGATACAGCAATAAAACTTTTCAGATCTGCAGCTTTAGCTCTATTGGTTAGTGATGTGATCGGCTTGATAATGCTATCGAAAATCCCTTTATACTTAGCATGATTATCCTCAAGATCCACACGTCTTGCAAAATGCGCCTTTAAAGCAATATTGAAATTCTTGTCTTTACGTGCATACGCTTTAATAAAGTGTAATAAGTCCTGCTTATCCAATTCCTGTAAGAGCGTATTAATATTGAGCTTCTTTCCCATAGTCATCTTATTTCTAAGACGATCTGCTTTTCGCTCTGCCTCCTCCCTGAGTTGGGCACGTAGGGCAAATAGAGCAGCTGCTATGTGTTTACAGGACTTAATTCTTTTGTATGTATCACATTCACATGAGCTCTTACGTCTCTGCGAAAAAGGACTAAATAGCTCTACTTCATAGAATATACCGTCATGTACCATTATCGTCCAGAGGCTCTTTTCTGGCTTATTAATCTCATGAACGGCTCCACTATCATAAAGATGTTCTCCTTGGTATACGGTATCTCCATCAAAATACAATTCAAAGAGTTCCTGAGATTTAGTCAATTGGTTCTGCTATTTATCTTGGTATGAAAAGTTGCCAATTGCGATTTGGGCACATCTGACTGAGTACAACAAGTAAAAATACGCAATAATTTAAAGATTAATGAAAGAGGTTACTAGACTAAAATATCTACAAAGCTTTTCATAACTGTAGTCGCAATAAGTGTTTTGTGCAAATGAAATTGTATATATCATTTTACTACTCTAAACTATAAATTATTTTTATCGCCAGAACCCGCTAATTATCAACTACACTTTAGATGGTAACTTGCCAAGTAATGATGAAGCCACTTAAAAGCCTTATAACTTTATTACTGCTTCACAAAAGATAAAGTTGTAGATGCACCAGCTTTTGATAGCATCTGACAGAAGTACAAGCCTTCTTCAAGATCATTAGTATCTATACTTACCTTATGAGCGCCTCTTATTCTATTACCAATAGAGAATGAAGATATCTTCATTCCCAAACTATTATATATTCTAACTTGATTATCCTTATGATCGTCTGCAAGCACAAAAGACAGATAAATATTATCTAAAGTAGGATTAGGATGTATAGACATATTCGACGTAAGTAAATCATCTTCAGTACTTAATGGATCACCAACTGTCAATATTTCTATATCATCAAAGTAAAAACCATCTTCTTCTACGTAACTATCCGAAACTAGCCTAAAAGCAATATTAATCTTATGTCCGACATAGTCATTTAGAGATATCTCCTCCCCTACCCAATCATCTTGGACACCACTATATAACGGCTGACCTTCATCTTGATTGGTATTTCCAATTACCGTAAAATTACCACATTGAGGTACTAAGTCTTCACCTTCAATACCTACAAGAAATTCTACATAATCCCATCCTTCCTCAATATTCCACTTTGCATTGAATCTTAGTATAGCATCTTCACTTGCTGTAAGATCGATAGTTTCATTGAGTTGAATCGTGAAATCACTGTTGCCATCATAATCACCATTTGGAGTATCTGTAATACAAGCAGGTGCTGAAACAAAATCTGAATCAGAAATAGACCAAACTCCATCTAATGTCCATTGAGAGATATCATCGGCATAATTACTATACCAGATTTGGAAATCACCTTTGATATATCTTTTATTGATCACCTCAGTATAAGTATAGTCACCATTACTAATTGTAACTAAGAATGATAAATCCGCGCTCTCCGCAGCTAATACTTGATAATCAATAATAACTTCTGCAGCACCCAAATGATCAAGTGTATAAATTTGCTCTGTAAAAGAGACTTCTATATTGTTGTCACCTTCATCTACAGTTACAGTCACATCTCCGCTTGCCAAACCATAGTTGATAAGTGTAAGAGGTATTATACCCGATTCTTTAGATATGATTGTAGGACTGTTATCCACTATTTGCGCATAACTATGCACAAGATGTGCCGTTCTAAGATTCATCAGTAATGACGATTTATTCAATTGATCTATAGCATTGGCTGGTGGCCAAAAACCAAAATTTTGAGGTCCAACTTCTGGAGTCATTGCATAAATACCCGCATCTCCATACATCCAATCATCACTATCACCATTCACTACATAACCTACTGTTTCGGTACCTGTGCCTAGTGTGAAATTATTCTCTTCGATCATTATATTACCCAATGCCTTGAAAGTAACATCTTCCTCAGTAGCACTATCGCTAAATCCCCATGGATGAATCAATAAATTACCGAAAGTGTGATAATTAAGCGCAATTTGGAATTGGTGTTGATTTGCAAAATCTCTTACAGCTTTTGTCTCAGGTTCACTAAAAGCTGAAGGTCCTCGGTAAGTATCGTTATTAGCATTAGGTGAAGATCCTTGATCATCTACTCCCCATTCGAATCCATAATTTCTATTGAGATCAACACCTTTTACATCGCCATTCTCATCCACATATCTATTTTTCCTCCATAGTCCACCACCATCAGGGTCTGTACTTTGATTCCATAGATATCCGTCTGGATTAACACACGGCATAAAGTACATCTCAGTATTATCTACCAAGTATTTAATTTCAGCATCTGAATCATAATTTTCTAATATGTACCATAAATAGAATATCATTTGTGATAGACTATTAGCCTCACGTGCATGATGAAGCGCTGTATAAAGTACTTCAGGGTTATCATTATCGATATTAGGCGTGTTAGATACTTTGACCCAATAGATTGGATTACCCCCATGAGTATGTATATCGACAACCGTATCTTTTGCAGAAATTAGATTTGGATACTTCGCTTGCATTTCATCAAGGATAGATAGCATTTCAGCATAGGTGAAGTATCCTCCCATGCTTCCATCAGTATAGTTAGTTGGCGTAGCATAATCATATATACCTGATCCACCATTACCAGTATCACAAGGACCTGCGTTTCTTACCTCAACTTCATGTTCGTGATAATGCTCATGTCCTGCAATATTCTGATTTTTGTAAAAAGCCTTTACATCATCGATCAAAAACTCAATAACAAAGCCTTCCGACTGAAGGAAAGATATCTGCTTATCAGACATATCAGTAATGAAATGTCTATTTTTTGCGTATGATCCATGATCTGTCTCTATTCCTAGTTCAGCTAGTTCCTTGATTGATCTCTCAGTCAAATCTACTTTTACTCTAGAGTATTGAGATTGAGCAAAGAGTGAAAATGATATAACGCAAAAAAAGGCAAGTAAAATGTTTTTCATAAACTCAGTAATTATCATAGATTCTTTAATCCTTAGTCGAAAAAATGCAGAGTGTCCCCTACACTGACTACCCCTTCGACAAGACATATCGTATTGGCTCCGAAATTAACTGTATTCCCATCTTTTCTATACAATGCCAATTCTTTTAATGGTTGCTTTTTAATTTCAGCGGACTTTTGATCTATATTTATCACTTGGCATCTTGCACTGGGCTTGATCACCTGCAGCTTAGTGTCTCCAATTCGTATGACATCCCACAAATCCTCTTCATGAGCAATCTTTGTATTCACAACTATATTCGCTCTAAATCTATTCGCTGGAATCGGTTCTTGTAGCCTCTTGCTCAATTTATCTAGACTTGCCGTACCCACAATCGAATATGGATAACCATCTGCAAAGCTTACCTTAGTTTCTCTCGGCCCTTTGATCAATTCTTTATAAATATCAAAACCATCAACCATTTTTACCAGTCGACATGACATATCCAACTGAACACTGAACCACTCACTTATATTTGTATTTACCTCGTAGGCATTAACTTCATTTTCCCATACCGTTGTTAGTATTTTGTTCTCCGAATATTGGTCCAGATCAATTTCTATACTACTGCCCTCATAAGAGACTATTAGTTTATCAACTATACTACAATGAAAGAGTGCCATTTTTGCAAATGACCTTTGTGTAATAAATTCTCCATCTAAATCTACCAACATCCACCTCCGATCATATTGCATCCCACGTTCAAAAAATTTAATTTCTTGTATTTCTATGCCACCCATACCCTTTATTGGGTATATATGCATTGATTTTATATTCATAATTTATATATTTCTAATCTTCTAATTGAGCTTCTAGCATATCAGAATCTTGCAGTTTTTTAATGAATATTGGATTAAATATTTCTACTCCTTTTTGATTCATATGATGATAATCATAGAAATGAATAGAATCTTTCAGTTCATACAATTGACTATAATCTACATAATTATCATACTCAGACATAAGTTGATCATATTTCTCTTTATCCGGAAATCTACCTTGTTCAATAAATGTAACTGGAGCTCGCAACAATACAAAAGGTATACTTAGACTTTTAAGGTATAATAAGTTTGCACGAAAAGCAGAAATTTGACTCTCTAACATTTTACCTCTTTTATAATTATTTACTTCAGTAAAAGAACTTGATTTATTTTCAACGAAGCCCCTTGATCTATAAATTTTTAATGTCGTATCCAATTCAATAAGTATATTCTCTTTTGGATACTTCCACCGCCTATAGCTTGCGTAGATATATTCATTTATAGTTTTTACATTAATATTTTTAAGAACTACATCTTTCATCTGATCATAACAAATATTAAATGATAGAAAAACTGTATTTGATTCAACACCATTATTAGAAAACATGTCAGGATAAACTTCATATACTACCAAACTAGGCTTGATTCTAGGTATATATTCTTTCAACAAAAGTCCTGTATGTAAATGGGTCTGAGATGAAGTTCCAAGATTAAAAGTAGTATAACCATAGGTATCCCAAATACGTGGATCAAAGGACCTATATGCATGTGAAGATCCAATAAATAAGACATCCAAATTATTGACGTCTTCGAGGTCTTCAATTTTTTTTAAAATATTATCATCAATTCCCTCTCTACTATTCAAATTAATACGCAAAGATGTTGGCAAATACTCACCACATAAGATTACCATAATTGGGTACCCTACTATGGATATCAATAAAAAGATCAATATTTTTTTTAATAGAGTAATCAAAATTGAAAATATATAAATCCATTGGGTGTCTGACTAGAGTACATTCCTATGCAGAACACAATTATAAAATAAAACATCCATCTGATGAAACGAGGACGAATCAAAACTACACAATCCAAACCATGAGAAGAATTTCTAGAACTCCACTCAATAGAAAGCATAAACAAAATCATGACAACAGTACAAAGTGCGTTCCCCTTGTTCTGAATATCTGGAATAGATAAAATTGAACTGTCAAATATTCCACCTAAATAAATATACGCTTCACTCACACTATCGCTTCGAAAAAACACCCACAGCAATACTGTAAAACCAAAGGTAATTACGATTTGAAGCAACTCTATCAAAGAAGGTAATAATTTTGCTTCCGCCACTGTATTCAGATTATCTCTATTACGATTAAATACGTAGAGTGGTATGTACAACGCAGCGTTAAGAAGTCCCCAAAAAATGAAAGTCCAATTAGCTCCATGCCAAAATCCACATATTATGAAAACAATAAATACATTGCGTAATGTCATCACTTTACCTCCTCTACTTCCACCTAGTAGAATATAAACATAATCTCTGAACCAACTAGACAAAGAGATATGCCATCGCCTCCAAAACTCTGCGATGTCTCTAGAAAAATAAGGAAAGGCAAAATTCTGCATCAAATTAAATCCAAAAAGTCTTCCTGTGCCTATTGCTATATCTGAGTATCCTGAAAAATCACCATAAATCTGGAATGCAAAAAAGATAGCCCCTAATAACAAGGCGCTTCCTGAATATGCTGTAGGATCTGCGAACAACATATCTACAAATACCGCACAGTTATCTGCAATGACCATTTTTTTAAATAAGCCCCAAAGTATCTGACGGAGGCCATCAACAGCCTTAGTATATTGAAAAGTCCTCTTCTTACTAAACTGAGGCAAAAAGTTAGTAGCCCTCTCAATAGGACCAGCTACCAACTGTGGAAAGAAACTCACATAAGCAAAGAAGGAAAATGGGTCTTCGCTTGGCTCTAACTTGCCTCGGTATACATCTATAGCATAACTCATAGTCTGAAAAGTATAAAAACTTATACCCACTGGAAGTATCCAATCTAATCTCGAAAATATCAAACTGGACTCAAATAAAGAGAAAGCAAATTCAATATTATCAATAAAAAAATTAAAATATTTGAACACTCCTAATGTTCCTATATTTACGAATAGACTGAAATAAAGTAAGTTCCTTTTACTTGATTGCTTTTTAGCTTTATATATCTTATTAGCAACTATGTAGTCAACAGTAGAGCTCAAAATTATCAATCCTAAGAACCTCCAATCCCACCATCCGTAAAAAATGTAACTTGCTAAAATTAAAAATGCATTCTGCAGTCGTAATGCATACTTACTTATACTCCAATATAATCCAAATACTAAAGGTAAAAATATAGCGAAATCGAATGAATCAAATAACATTCGAATATGTATATATGAAAATTAATGCATTACCAATGTGATCCTTTTGTGGTCTAAGCAAACATCTCAAAAAACAAGATATATATGTATGAAGTACTGCTAATAAGCCGATAACTACAGAAATTACAATATCCATATTTCATGTTTTATTTAAATCCACAATTAGCCATCTACAAAATACTATAAATTTATTCCTGTAAGAATTCTTCAAACGTAGGCAAACTCCTGTTCTCGCCTCGAAAATAAAAGAAAAATGCCCCTAAAGCAGCAACTAATAATAAAAGAGAGGCAATTAGACTAATCGTCTCTCCAATATAATAACTGCTCGGTTTGAACTCATATCTGATCTCATGCTTTCCAGCAGGAATCTTCATAGCTCTTAGCGCATAGTTAGCCCTGATATGATCTACTTGTTGGCCATCTATATATGCCTGCCATCCATTATCTGGACCATACCATATTTCTGAAAATACTCCTAATTGCTCAGAGGTAGAATTTGATGTATAGGAAATTTCATTAGGCGTATATTTTGTCAAACTAATACTACCATTTTTAGAAGGAGACATACCTCCTATATATGCGTCAAAATCACTATTGACTATCGCTGTTACAGCAGGATCAAATCCATTCAATTTTTCAAATTCTTCATTAGCATTAGCAGCAATATCAATCTGACTTACAAACCATGCATTACCCATTGCAGCCGGATTACGCTGTACTGCTGGTTTTCCATCTTGGCCAGCCACGATAATATATTTGGCATTAAGCATATTCAATACAGACATATTGCCTCTTCCTATATGTCCTTGGATGAGATCATCGTACCGCTGCAATTTGGCAGGATGATATCCACCTAATATTTTATGATGAAATGCTGGAATAGCACTGTTAAAAATATCTACAGTGGTATCATGTACCCGATAATGTGGATCTATATCAGCTAGAATTTGTTTATCAACAGCTCTTGGCTTAGAAGACGAATCTGCGTTTCGTGCATTAACAAAATCATCTGAACTTAAGTAAGACCTATCTATTTGATACAGATCAAAAACACCAATAAAACCTACAACAGCCAACATAATAAGCGATGATACTTTTTCCTTAATATACAGCCATATAGCTCCAAATGAAATCATAATCAAAAGAGCCGTTCTAAAAGAAGATGATCTCAGTAATGAGAGCCTATCCTCCACTATAGCCTCTATAAGAATTGGATCCTGAAGTGATCTAGCATCATTAGGATGAGCAAAATCTATAAACATAGGTCCAACAAGTGCAACTAAAATTGCAAGCCCTGCGGATAATACCAGTGCTAACAAAGCTGGTTTCTTGAAGTCAGTTTCTCTAGATTCTGATTGAGTCAATTTATAAAGTCCTAACATTCCCAATAGTGGAATAAATATAGTAGTTACACTCATTACAGAATTTGGCGTACGGAATTTGTTGAACATTGGAAAATAATCAAATATCAATCTATTGATTACAGGGAAGTTTTTTCCCATTGATAGCATAAATGTAAGTAGAACTCCAGATACGATCCACCATTTCATTCTACCTTTGACAGAGAAAGCACCAAGCAAAAACAGAAAGAAAGCCACTGCTCCAAAATAAGATGGCCCACCTGTAAATGTAAGATCACCATGATACATAGGTGCTACGAACTCGCCACGTCTCTGAAGTTTCATAGCCAATGATGAGTCCTTACCTAATTTAGTAGCCCCACCACCACCAGCGGCATATGGTATCAATGATGGCAACAGATCAATAGTACCATTACTCCACGACATTGCTCGTTCCCACTCCATTCCACCACCAGATCCAGTCGCACGATCTTCTCCAGCGTCTAATATGGCATTACCTCTTACTGTTTCTGGAGTATATTCTAATGTGGTCATGATACGCGATGCACTTGATGACAATGCCAGTATTGCACCTACAGCCAATACAGTTAGTGACTTCCACAAATGGGACATGTCTTTTGACTTTACCATTTTCACTACTTCTATTACAGTAAGAATACTCAGAATCATAGCCAAATAATAAGTCATCTGCAAGTGATTAACATATATATTAACACCGAGAAATAGACCAAAAATAGCTCCACCTAATAGATATCGCCTACGGAAAACTAATAGAACGCCAGCTATAATCATTGGTGAACTCATAATGGAACGCACTTTACTCATATGTCCCGCCTCATACAAAATCATATGATTAGTCGATAATCCGAATAATATTGCACCTATCAAGCCAACCAATGGATTCACACCCATTATCATCATAAGTATATAGAAACCCAACATACCAAAAATGAAATACCCAATAGGCCTCGTTATCCCAAGATTCATAGCTCTCTCTACATATTTCAATAGATTATTTTTCTGCGGAGCAGAACTCTGGTAGGTAGGCATACCGCCAAACATACTTGTCGACCAGAGAACTGTTTCTCCAGTTTTACCTTGGTAATCCCTAGCTTCTGCCGACGCTCCCTTAAAGGAAATTACATCTCCTTGCACCAATTTCTTACCCTGAAATTGTGGTATGAAATAGAATACTGACAAAAGTATTATTGCAGCAAAACTAATGATATGCGGTAAAGCAGATTTGATATCAAACTTCATAATAAGGACAACTTTATTTTAGTAAAAACACCTCTAGTATTCTACACGCAAGGCATTGTTAACAAAGTTAACTTTATTATGATATTAAGAAATATTATATGTGATAAATATTATTCCTTTAAAATTTACAATTTCCGAAGTTTCATATTTAATCAAGAAACCTGACTCTACGTGTTCTAATACTGTTCCCTAAGAATGAATTCAAGATTGTAAAAACATGAATGTAACTACATAAACCAGCTTCATAATTATCTGATACGCTTAATCATTATTGAATGACTAAAATCAAATCTTAAGACTGCGCCAAAGCGTCCACTATTTCTAAAAAACCTCCAGCATCAAGTGAAGCACCACCTACTAATGCACCATCTACATCTGCGCCTCTAAATATATCAGCCGCATTAGTGGACTTCACAGAACCTCCATATAAAATGCTTAAATTATCTGCAATATCTGCAGATTTCTCTATGCCGATCATACTTCGGAGGGCTGCGTGCATCTCTTGAGCTTGACCAGGGCTAGCAGTTTCACCAGTACCAATAGCCCAAATTGGCTCATATGCTATTATTATATTGGCCCATTTGTCATCCGATAAATGAAAGAGACTCTCTCTGATCTGCTCACTTACGTAAATTACATGATCTCCACTCTTCCGGATATCTAATGACTCACCACAGCAGAATATTGGTTGTAATCCATTAGCTAGTGCGGCATCTACTTTTTGGGCTAACTGTTCATTATTTTCATAGAAGTATTGTCTACGTTCACTATGACCAATAACCACATATGGTACTGATATGGATGAAAGCATAGGTGCAGATATCTCACCAGTAAAAGCTCCAGACTGTTCTTGATGACAGTTTTGTGCTGCTACATCTATACCAAAAATATGTTTGAGCATATCTACACCATTTTTAAGATATATAGATGGTAATGCTAGTACAGTATGGATATCTCTAGGTAGATTGGTTGCTAAAATATCACGTATGAGCTGCAGAGCATCGTTGTTATTTTTATTCATCTTCCAATTACCTGCTACAATCTTTCTTCTTGACATTTGTATAATTTGAATATTTACTTATTACGACAAAAATACAAGGATAATTAAATCTGCATAGTCTTAGTATTGATCTTATATTTGAAGAAAGAATAAGAACGAATATATTGAAAATAAGATATGACACCATATATACATAGAGACATTAGCTGGCTCGCCTTCAATTACAGAGTACTACAAGAAGCTAAAGACAATTCTGTACCTCTCTACGAAAAAATCAAATTCTTAGCAATATACTCGTCCAACCTAGATGAATTCTTTAGAGTTCGTGTGGCAAATCACCGTAATATAGTGCGTGCAGGAAAGAAGACTAGAAAAAACTTGGATTTTGAACCGGAAAATATACTTACTGAGATTCTTAAAATTGTAAATGAGCAGCAAGAAGAGTTTAGTCAAATATTTGAGCAAAAAATTGTGACTGAACTTGCCAAGAATGATATGAATATTAAAAGGAGAAGAAAACTTTCTAATGTTCAAATTCAGTTTATCGAAGAATATTTTAACGAATATATGCTGCCATTTGTGCAGCCTGTACTTCTTGTAGATAAAAAAATACGACCATTCCTTAATAATGCTTCCCTCTTTCTAGCACTCATCATGACTAGTACAGATAAAGCTAAAAAAGATGGATTCTATTATGCTATTGTCAAGGTACCATCAGATCATCTACCTAGATATCTAGAGCTCCCTACTACTAATGAATCAAAGAAAGATTTTATCATATTAGATGATATCGTAAGACACAACATACGTAATCTATTCCCAGGATATAACATCCAAAATAGCCACTCCATAAAACTCACAAGGGATGCAGAGCTTTATATTGATGATGAATATAGCGGCGATTTAATAGAAAAAATTAAGAAGAGCCTAAACAAGAGAAGCATCGGAACTACATCACGATTAGTATACGATCGAAACATGCCAGATCATCTGCTATCTTTTTTAAAGAATGTATTCGAACTCGACGATTTCGATCTATTACCCGAAGGACGGTATCATAATAACTTTGATCTATTCAAATTTCCGTGGAGTGGTGAAAAACACCTCAAAGATAAACCGCAGCCACCACTCAAATTGGAAAGTATAGAAAATGCCGAATCTATCTTTGATGAGATAAAGAAAGGTGATATTTTAAACCATGTACCCTACCACAGTTATGAATCTGTGATCAAATTTTTTGAAGACGCTGCTACAGACCCAACTGTGACACATATCAAAATCATTCAATATAGAGTAGCTAAAATATCACGGATCATGGATGCACTGATACTTGCAGTTAAGAATGGTAAACAGGTATCAGCATTTGTAGAGATCAAAGCGAGATTTGACGAAGCCGCAAATTTACAATGGGGAGAACGGCTAGAGAAGGCTGGTGTTGCTGTCAACTACAGTATCCCAGGACTCAAAGTACACTCTAAAATGAGTATTGTAAGACGTATCGAAAAGGATAAGGCCAAAATATACTGTTACTTCAGTACGGGTAACTTTCACGAAGATACGGCTAGATTATACTCCGATATAGGAGTATTTACGGCAGATAAGAATCTGACAAGCGAAGCGACAAGAGTATTCTCTTATCTAGAGACTAAAAATAGACCACCAAAACCATTTAAGTATCTTGCTGTAGGCCAGTTTAATCTGAAGCCTATGTTACTTAATCTGATAACCTATGAAACCTCTCAGGCAGAGAAAGGTAAAACTGCACAAATCATACTGAAGATGAATAGTCTACAGGATAGCGAGATGATAGCTGCTTTATACAAAGCAAGCAAAAAAGGTGTAGAGATAAAACTAATCATCAGAGGTATATGCTCACTTGTACCTGGTATAGCAAAATTCAGTGAGAATATAGAAGCCATTTCAATAGTTGATAGATATTTGGAACACTCTAGGATATTCTATTTCCATCATAGTGGTGACGAACTCACATACTTGTCGTCAGCGGATTGGATGGTACGTAATCTACATCATAGAATAGAGACTATCTTTCCAATATTGAATCAAAATATAAAAAATACTATAAAAGATTTATTGCATATCCAACTCAATGATAACGTCAAAGCTAGAATTATAGATGTGAAGAAAAATAATTCCTATATACGAGATACTACTGACTTAGCGATCCGCTCACAAGTAGAATCATATTATTACTTTAAAAGAAAACTAGAGGAAGAGAAAGCTAAGAGGGAAAAGGAACGAGATTCGATTGATTGACTTTTAAGTTATGCAATTATCAATACTGCGAGAGAAAAGAATTGCAATTTGTAATATGAAACTGCTGTAGGAGCTGCATTAACGATTATCAAAACTATCCAAGACATAATCCTAAGCGGTGATAATATCAATAGAATCCAAGCAGTACTAAGCGGTATTCTAAATTTCATATCCAACAAATAGAATACTACTGTACCTTTCACTGACATAGTGAGACAATCCAAAAATGAAGAATATACAGAACCTAATCCATTAATAGATTTGGGTGATACATATGTAATGAGAAAGATCCTCATCTTATCTAGAGAGACTCGATATATCAAAGAGATGTCAGATGTGAGTTTCAATGGATTCTTTCCAGAAAGCGTAGCTAATGCTACAGATAATAATATCATGTTTACAGTAATGCTTCTCCTTGAAGATCACTTTGTAGCTTTTTATCATAAATCCAATGAAATTGGTAACAGACTCATATTTTTCGCTAAATTAAATTAAAGTAATCTAACTCTGATAACTCAAAGAAATTTCTCCAGAAAGTCCATTTTTTTACCTAAAAGTGAAGGATAATTTCGTAGCTATACATCTAGATATATATTAATAAACTGATCAACATCAAAGGTGATGGAGCAGGAACAGAGATCACTGCTAGTGGAATATTTTCGAATGTTATAAAAGTGATTAAAATTTAATAAACATCTATGATTTATATCAATACTAAAGACACTAGTGAGGTAGTAAGCTTTCGTCAAGCGACGCTCAATGGATTGGCTAGCCAAGGTGGGCTGTATGTACCAAAGTCGATTCCTGCGTTAGAGACAGAGTGGATAGATAATATCGAAAACTACTCAGATCATGATATTGGTTTTCATGTCATGAGACAGCTTATAGGAACAGAATCTTTATCAGATTCAGAATTGAAACAAATAGTTACTGAGACTTTAGCATTCGATATCCCCTTAGTAGATCTCGGTGATCGTGTCAATGTGTTGGAGCTTTTCCACGGACCTACACTATCCTTCAAAGATGTAGGTGCTCGATTTATGTCTCGATGTTTAGGGCAATTTAGTAACGAAGATGAAGTAAACGTATTAGTCGCTACCTCCGGTGATACGGGTAGTGCTGTAGCAAGTGGATTCTTTGGAGTAGAAGGAGTCAAAGTTACTATTCTATTTCCCAAAGGTAAAGTGAGTAAATTCCAAGAATATCAGATGAGTTCGCTTGGTCATAATATTATAGCTGTAGAAGTAGATGGTACATTTGACGATTGCCAATCATTGGTGAAGCAAGCTTTCCAAGATATAAAGCTGAATAAGAAGTATTCACTAAGTAGCGCAAATTCTATAAATGTAGCGCGGCTATTACCACAGTCACTCTATTACTTCTTAGCTTATAAACAGATGAAGCAAAGAGGTATAGCACAAGAAATAGTAATATCTGTACCAAGTGGCAACTTCGGTAACATCACAGCCGGAATACTAGCCAAAAAGATGGGCCTACCTATCAAGAGATTTGTGGCTGCTAATAATGCCAATGATACATTCTACCAATATATCCAAACTAGTAATTGGCAAACAAAGCCCTCAGTACAAACAATCTCTAATGCTATGGATGTAGGTGCACCTAGTAATTTTGATCGTATACTTTATTTCTATAATAATGATTACCAAACTATATGTCGTGAAATTTCTTCACAAACCTACTCTGACGATGAGACATTGAAAAGGATGAAGTCATTTTATTTGGCTAAGAACTATGTATTAGATCCACATGGTGCAGTTGGATTATTAGCTTTAGAAGACCACTTAAATGATTCAGAGCAAGGAATCTTCCTAGCTACCGCTCACCCCAAGAAATTTGAATCTGTGGTAGTGCACGCGATTCCTGGCTATCCTATTGAACTAATAGATTTGAATGGATGTAAGAAGTCCTTAATTGCGAATAATTATGAAGCATTTGTTGGGGTGATGGGATCATAAGTTTAATTCCTAAAAATACATGACTGGATCCTCAAACCCTTCAAGGACATCGAAAGATGCAGATTGTAATTTTTAGTAGATATTATTTGTCTAATATTAGACATAAAATCCTGCTCGTATATATCAATGCACTTCCAAACAATTCCCTACCTTAACCAAACAATTATTGCGGATATCTATTAGGTAATTATCAATTAATAACATGAAGAAAAAAATAGTAGTTGCTATAGGAGGGTCTAGTGGAAGTATTTATGCCAAATTATTACTCGACAAACTCTCAACAAGAGAGGACCTAATAATCGGTGTTGTCATGACAGATAACGCAAAGATCAATTGGGAAATAGAGATAGGACCATGGAATCCTAGTGACTATGAGGTAAACTATTATGAAAACAATGACTATTATGCACCCTTTGCCTCTGGATCAGCTCAATACGAATGTATGATCGTCTGTCCCTGTTCTATGGGACTACTATCTAGAATCAATCATGGTATATCTAATGATTTGATTACTAGAGCTACTGATGTCATACTCAAAGAGCGACGAAAACTAATCGTTGTCCCTCGTGAGGCACCTTACAATTTAATTCATCTACGTAATATGACATCCTTAACTGAAGCTGGAGCGATTATATGCCCTGCTACACCCTCTTTCTACTCTAATCCTAACACATTAGATGAAATCGCTCTAACAGTCGTAGATAGAGTTATAGACTTAGCAGGTATCAATCAATCAGATACTTACAGATGGAGTGAAAGCTAGATTTGGATCCTTTATTGTTTTTTCTCAATTTTAGATTCTAAATTATAACTACTATGATCACTACCCATATAGAAAAATCTACTTTGAAATTTCTCAAAGATCTTGCAAAGAACAATGATCGTGTATGGTTTAAAGCGAGTAAAAATGAGTATGATTATGCACTTGCTAATATGAAAGGTTTAATAGAATCTATAGAGGCTGAACTCAGTAAAGTTGATATGATTGAAAAGAAGAAAGTCTTCAGAATCTATCGTGATGTTCGATTTTCTAAAGATAAAACACCTTATAAAGATCACTTAGGAGGAAGTTTTACAAGAGCTACAGCTGCCAGACGCGGAGGATACTTTCTAGGAATACAGCCTGGCAACAAATCCATCATCGCAGGTGGCTTCTGGAATCCAGAGTCAACAGATTTAAAGAGAGTAAGAGAAGAGCTAGCATTAGACCCTTCAGATTTTCGTAAGATCATTAATACAAAAAAATTTAAAGACCTCTTCGGTCAGCTGGAAGGCCAAACACTTAAAAACATACCAAGGGGATTCGATAAAGAAAGTCCAGCCGGAGATTTGCTTCGAATGAAGCAGTATCTATGCTACAGACCTGTATCTGACAAAGAGATAATTGAGCCTAATTTTCTCAAAAAAGTAGTAGATACTTATAAAGGTATGCTTCCATTTTTCAACTTTATGAGTAGTGTCTTAACTACAAATCTAAATGGTGAGTCGCTCATAGACTAAATTATAGACAGAGATTACTCCATTACTGTTTACATATTTAAAAACCTTCACCAATTGTCATTGTCCAATCATTAATAATAGTCCGCAAGAATTAAATATAACGTAAGGTTAAATAATCTTGTATATCTCCTATATATACAAGCTAAAAGAATTGTTTATAATGACCGCTAAAAATTTAATGTTTTGTCTTTAGAAATCAATAAAAACACTTTTCTACTATTATTACCGCCAGAAGAAACATTTTGGCTCTAAATCCCTTCTAATTAATACTGATAAAGGGTGAAAAATAGTTATTTTGTAGAAATAAAGAAATAATGGTTCCAAATTGGAGAAAATATATGGCCTTAGTTGTGTTGCTCTGTGTATCGATATACATTAGCGCTCAAGTTCCATTTCAGTGCAAAGGGCAGTATTATGCTTCTCTATCTCCCAGTCTACATGGACCCTCAGATCTATACGAAGTCAAAATAGATCCAGCAAGTAATCTAGCTATCTTTGATCCTATCAAAATTAACGTAGGCAAAAATGTAAATGCCATTGGATATCGATCTGTAGATAATTTAATCTACGGTGTCGATCCAGATGAATTTTTCCTTTACAAACTAGATTCCAATGGTGATATTTTCTTTCTTAAACAACTTCCATTAACTAATGGCCTCGAGTATTTCGCTGGAGATATTTCGCCAGATGGAAGATTCTTAATTCTTATTGGAGGTGGAGGATTTACTGGATTGGATTCAGAAATAGTCAAAGTTGATTTAAACTCACCTAATTTTGATATTACTAGAGTCAATGTGCAGGCAAATACAAGAATATTTGATATTGCATTTGATCCTGAAGATGGCACTCTATTCGGACTAGATAGTAACGCCAAGCGATTGGTCAAAATCAATCCTAATACCGGAAATATCGATATCAGCTTTCCTCAACAGCCGACAGTAAATTCTATAGGAGCATTATTTTTTGATACTTTTGGTAATCTCTTTGCTTATGGCGGCTTAGTCAATGAGGCAAATCAAGATAAGCTTTTCGAAATCAATAAATCTAACGGTTCAGTTGCCGTACTCACGAATGGTCCTATTGCTCAAGGTAATGATGGCTGTAGCTGTCCGTATACAATTAAGTTAGAAAAAACCGTACTTCCAAAAGAAACATTCCCCTGCGAATTGGTTGAATATACATTCACTATAGCCAACAGTTCTGGTAGTGCTAGACAAGGAATTAATCTCATAGATGTTCTTCCTGGTGGCTTTGATTTTGTAGACGTTATTCGAAATCCTTACGGTGGTGACAGCAGCCTTAGTGGTGGATCACTAGTTTCCATCACAGGTCTAAATGTATTTCCTGGCAAGGATAGTATCATTATAAGTGTTTACATTGATGATATTCAAGGAGGAATCTACAAGAATCAAGCTCAGTTGGTCAATTTGCCTCTAGAACTAGGTTCGTATACGCAATCCGATAATCCAGCGACATTCATCAAAGAAGATAGTACCGACATTAAGGTATTAGATCTTTCTCTAGAATTTATAGCTGAAGAATACTTAAAATGTGAAGGTGAAAATCTCATTATAGATGCCACTATTCCTGGGGCTATTATATTGTGGAATGGTGAAGAAACTGATCCACTAAAAATAATTACAGGGCCAGGTACTTATACCTTAGAGGCAAGAAATAATTGTGAAATAATAATTAAAACTATTACAGTAACTGAAGAGTATATAAATGTTAGTACTTTCCAAACCGAGTACGATGTCATGCTTGGAGAATATCTTGACTTCAACATAGATATTGTAACTAATAGCAATACTAGTTCCATACTATGGAATGATCCAAACGGTAATAGTAGCTTTAGTTGCATAGATTGTGAAGAACCAAATTTACGCCCACTATTCGATGCGATTTATTCGGCGACTGTTACAAGTGAAGCTGGATGTATAAATATAGTAGATATCAATGTCCATGTAGATAAGCAAAGAGATATTTTTGCACCTAATATCTTTAGCCCTAATGGTGATGGATCTAATGATATATTCTACCTCACTGGCACAGAATTCGTCACCGTAAATGAGTTTAATATCTTTGATAGATGGGGAAACCTAGTATATAGTACAATATCTAAAAAATTGGGAGAGTCTAATGAAGGTTGGAGTGGAGATTACAACGGTTACCCTGTAAATTCCGGAGTATATGTCTGGTATGCCGAAGTAGAATGGTTAGATGGACATATTGAAAATATTGCTGGCGACGTGACCGTCTTGAGATAATTGATTATACTTCTATTTGTTATCAAGAGTATTTAATTGGGAACTATTTTTACCCCTCGTTTCACTGCTAATAAAGATCTTAGTCCCTCGATATTTCCTGGAAACTGATAGTTACCGATCTTACGTCTTTTGTCAACTATATTTGTCATTAACTTCCAATGTTTACGTACAGCTCTGATCCTATTCCAAAATCCACATTCTGAATCATATATATGCAATGGCTCTGACTTGGCACCATTGATTTCGATTATTTTAAAATTACCATTTCGTACTTCATCCAAAGAGTCTGCTTTGATATCCAACCTACAAAAATATATCTCTTTCTTCCTATTAAAAACATTATGCATTGCGGTTGATATGTATTCATCATTCTCATTCATTTGAGAATGAAACTTACTCCCTCTGTTATAGTTTCCAATACGATGCAATTGGATTTCATTACCTTTTTTTGGTACTTCATTGCGTTTTGATTCCCATTTTCTATTGATATAATCTTTATTTACAAATGCGTTTTCATATTGGTCGATAAGTTGAGATATAGTACTCCTCCCATCACCTACAATACAAGGATATTCTTTTTTACAAATAGATGTCACCCCAAAATTATTTGTTCCAGGTATACAATAATACATTATAGAGTATTCACATTTCTTATCTATATACTCTTGTATCAACCATTCTTTATCTGTAAGCTCCAACCTATAAATATAAGCTTCAAGTTCTGACAAGTTCCTACATTCTCGGACTGCGAAACCCTTGTAACCCATATTAGGTTTGACTATAACTGGAAATTCTAATCCATGCTGATCAATCTGAATTTGAAGATCTACTTTATGATCGTACAAAAACATCAGTGGGAGATATATTTTCGGTATGATATTATATGCCTCTGTCTTATCATCAGCTAACATTCCTCCGAAACTTAATGCTGGATTACACGCTGAGAAAAAAGTAAGTGATCTATATTTGATAGCATTATAAAGGACGTAGACCATTGATTGCCAATAGTACTGTTTAGATATCCAGTAGCCATTATCTTTCCATTTTTTCACCAAATGAAATTAAACAAAAAATGAACCACATCATAACGACGTGATCCATTTGATTTTGATCTATCTAAGTGAATTCCAAATTCGCATTTCAAATTCCTCATTTGTTTATCTCTAAGCTTCCATGTAATCTTCCATCGGCGGACATGTACAGATCAAATTACGATCTCCATATACGTTATTCACTCTTCCGATAGTCGGCCAAAATTTACCTCCACCTTTAAGATATGATACAGGAAATGCAGCTTTTTCTCTTGTATAAGGATACTCCCAATTGTCAGTTGTAATCATGGCTTCAGTATGCGGTGCATTATGCAAAACATTGTTCTCCGCATCTTGTGATCCAATTGCTACCTCATCGATCTCACCCTTGATACTTATCATAGCATCACAGAACCTATCCAATTCATCTTTGTCCTCTGACTCTGTAGGCTCTATCATAATAGTACCTGCTACGGGAAAAGATAATGTAGGCGCATGGAAGCCATAATCTATCAATCTCTTCGCTAAATCCTCAGCACTACATATTGCTTTGAAAGGTCTAAGATCCAAGATCAATTCATGCGCTGCCATACCTTCTTCTCCAGTATATAAGACTTGATAATAATCTTCTAATCTTACTTTGATATAGTTAGCATTAAGTATTGCATATTCTGTCGCTCTTCTAAGTCCATCATATCCTAACATCTTTATATAGGCATATGATATCAGCAATATACTTGCACTACTCCATGGAGCTGCGGATACCGCTGATATTGCTTTCTCTCCTCCTGTAGTAACGAGTTTATGTCCTGGTAAGAATGGTTTCAATTTATCATTGACACAAATAGGTCCCATTCCAGGTCCTCCACCCCCGTGAGGTATTGCGAATGTCTTATGTAAATTGAGATGGCATACATCAGCGCCAATAAGACCCGGAGAGGTAAGTCCTACTTGTGCATTCATATTTGCACCATCCATATATACTAAACCTCCACAATCGTGTATCTTTTGACATACCGCTTTGATTGCCGTCTCAAATACTCCGTGAGTACTTGGGTAGGTAATCATAAGTGCCGAAAGATTTTCTTTATGCTCTTCCGCTTTAAAATTGAGATCTTCTAAGTCGATATTTCCACTTTCGTCAGTCTTTACTACTACCACTTTCATTCCAGCCATTACTGCGCTTGCTGGATTGGTACCATGCGCAGATTGTGGTATGATAGCTACATTTCTATGGTAATCGCCTCTGTCCTCGTGATATGCCTTGATGGTTAGCAGTCCAGCATATTCTCCTTGAGCGCCAGAGTTAGGCTGAAGTGAGCAATCTGTAAATCCTGTGATATCTGATAGATAATCGGTTAACTCATCAAATATTTGCTGATACCCCTGCACTTGATCCAATGGTGCAAAGGGATGAATATTAGCAAAGGCAGGCCAACTAACTGGTATGAGCTCTGTAGCTGCATTGAGCTTCATCGTGCAAGATCCCAGAGAAATCATTGAGTGTACAAGGGACAAATCTTTATTCTCAAGTTTCTTGATGTATCTCATCATCTTGGTCTCAGTATGATAAGAACTGAATGTTGGATGTGTAAGATATTTAGTCGTTCTTACAAGATTAGACGGAATATTGCTTTGAGCTGTAGCATCACTATATGCATAGTCTTTGCCCACTACAGATGCCATCACTTCTGCTATTTTCTTTAGATTATCATCTGTAGTGGTCTCATCCAACGATATGATAATATGCGACTCAGTATAGAAGAAATTCATCTCCATCTCCTTACTCGCTTCTTTTGCCTTGGTTTGAGTCGCTTCATCAGCTTCTATAGCCAATGTATCGAAGTAATGTGCATTTGATAAGGCACACCCCATAGCAGTCAATTCTGAAGAAAGCTTCGCTGCTTTAAGGTGGATAGTATTCGCTATGTGCCTGATTCCGGCAGGCCCATGATATACGCCATACATACCAGCCATGATAGCTAATAATGCTTGAGCTGTACATATGTTAGATGTAGCTTTATCTCTCTTGATATGCTGCTCTCTAGTCTGCAGCGCCATACGCAGTGCAGGATTGTTTTGAGAATCTTCTGATAGACCGATAATACGCCCTGGAATTTGTCTTTTATAATCCTCTAGCGTAGCAAAATATGCCGCATGTGGTCCACCATATCCCATAGGAACTCCAAATCTCTGCGTATTACCCACTACTACATCCACACCCCAAGCTCCAGGCTCTTGTAGAAGTGCAAGACTCATAAGATCTGCCGCAACACATACAAGCAGCCCTTCCTTTTTACAAGATGACACAAATGCCGTATAATCTTCTACTGATCCATTACTATTAGGATATTGTATAAGTGCTCCTATGTAATCTTCACACAAGTTGACACTCTTGTAATCACCTTGTACGATATCGATTCCTATCGGTGCGGCTCTCGTTAATAATACATCAAGAGTCTGTGCATATACTGAGTCATCCACAAAAAACTTAGTTGCAGGATTATGTTTTCTTTTCTTATTTCGAATACCTTGAAACATCGCCATCGATTCTGCTGCTGCTGTCGCTTCGTCCAATAATGACGCATTAGCGATAGGAAGTCCAGTAAGATCAGAGACCATCGTTTGAAAATTGAGTAAAGCTTCTAGCCTACCCTGAGCGATCTCAGCTTGATACGGTGTATACTGAGTATACCATCCTGGATTTTGAAATATATTACGAAGCAGTACAGATGGCGTAATCGTCCCATAATATCCTTGTCCAATGTATGATGTATACACTTTATTCTTAGCTGCCGTTTGTTCTAATTCATTAAGATATTCAAACTCTGTCATTGACGCTGGCACCTTAAGATCTCTATCCATTCGGATATCATTAGGTACAGTCTTATTGATAAGTTCGTCTAATGAAGAAACGCCTATAGATTTGAGCATTTCATCCTTTTCGGATGCTATAATTCCAATATGTCTTCTTTCAAAAGAATCAAGGTAGTTATTGGCCATTGTAAGTGAATTATGGTTAGAATAAGTGAAGTATAATAACAATACGAATGTATGACAAAAAAAAGAATATGTTGGTTGTCAACAATGTAAAAAAAGATAGTCATTCATTAAAACAATACTCAATGGTGACAAATCTTGTATTCAACATATGTCCCCTAATTTCATTACATTTTCACTTTAATATTATATAATATATTTCTAACTATACTAATCAATTATTAAAAAGACATACAACCAAAAAATGGCTATCCGAATTCAATCCAATAGCCATTTCTATATATTATTTTTCCAGACTCTTACTTAATATTAAAAGCACTTTTGATCTTCTTTATATAGTCTAGCTTCTCCCAAGTAAATGTCTCCACCAACCTAGATTTTGTCTTACCAGAACCATCAGTAAATGTAACTCTCTTCTTTTCCGGTACTCTACCCATATGACCATAAGCAGCTGTCTCAGAGTAAATTGGATTACGGAGCTTCAACCTTGTTTCGATAGCATAAGGTCTCATATCGAATATTTTTTCAATCTTCTGAGAGATCTGACCATCTGTAAGCTCTACGTTGGCTGAACCGTAAGTATTTACATATATGTTAGTCGGCTTAGCTACACCGATCGCATATGATACTTGTACTAATATCTCTTCACAGATACCTGCAGCTACCATGTTTTTTGCTATGTGCCTTGTGGCATATGCTGCTGATCTATCTACTTTACTTGGGTCTTTACCCGAGAATGCTCCTCCTCCATGTGCACCTTTGCCTCCATATGTATCTACAATGATCTTACGACCTGTAAGTCCAGTATCACCATGCGGTCCACCAATAACAAACTTTCCAGTAGGATTAACGTGGAATGTAATTTTAGAATCAAATAACTTGCGAAGGCTAGGCTTTACCAATTTTTTTACTCTAGGGATGACAATCTTGATTACATCTTCTTTGATCTTAGCAAGCATCTTAGAGTCCTTATCGAAGTCATCGTGTTGTGTAGATACTACGATAGAATCAATACGAATTGGCTTATTATCATCAGAATATTCTATAGTTACTTGAGACTTAGAGTCTGGTCTAAGATATTTCATTTTCTTACCTTGCTTACGGATCGCAGCCAACTCAGTCAATATCTTATGAGATAAGTCCAATGCTAAAGGCATGTAATTATCTGTTTCGCTAGTGGCATAACCGAACATCATACCTTGATCTCCAGCTCCCTGATCTTCTTTCTTCTTACGCTCTACACCTTGATTGATGTCTGGAGACTGTTCATGTATACTAGAAAATACTCCGCAGCTCTTAGCCTCGAACATATACTCAGACTTTGTGTATCCTATTCGCTCAATCACATCTCTTGCGATTTGCTGTACATCTAGATATGTATTAGATTTCACTTCACCAGCAAGTACTACTTGACCAGTAGTGACAAGTGTCTCACAAGCTACCTTAGATGAAGGATCAAATGCTAAAAAGTGGTCTACGAGTGCATCTGATATTTGATCAGCTACTTTGTCCGGGTGCCCTTCAGATACTGACTCTGATGTAAAAAGATATGACATATTATATTTTTTATCAACGATATTTTGGAAAGTTCGTAATAGAATCAATCCATGGTTAAAAAATCCAAATTAAAAAAAGGCAAAAGTACTTAAGATATAAGTAACTGACAAGATTATTTTTAATAACAGAATGTCGATGAAAATTAATTGTCATTCAATCAATACCTTTCAATTAATATCTCTACTCTTCTATTATTAGCCCTTCCTTCTGGAGTATCATTACTATCTATCGGAATAGATTCACCTAGACCTTAGGTGATGTATTTCGCTCCTCTATGATATATATTTGAAAGAAAATAATCTCTTATGTTATCCGCTCTACGCTGAGAAAGAATAAGATTACTCTCAATAGTACCAATATCATCAGTATACCCTAAAATATTGACTATCAATTGGTTATAGGGTAGCAGCAATTGACCAATACTATCCAATAAATGTTCACTTCCATTGACAATTTGACTACTACCAAAATCAAATAGGAGATCTTCATGTAAAGTAACAGTGTCTATATCAAATTCGACCTCACCAATTACAGGTTTGCTTTCGAATATCACTCCATACATAGTGGGATAAGCCTGATAGTACCAAATCTTAACTGAATACGTGCCTGGGCGTAGGGCGATGGTATCAGCTTTCATATGCATACCGTCACTAAAGTCATTATCAATTATCTTTTTGTCATCTATCCATATTATTGATCCATCGTCTGATGTTACTGCGAATCTATACATAGATGTCTCTTCAATACTCAGTACCGTTTTAAACATAATACCAACGGCACCCTTCCGATCTACATCCGAAAATCCTTTTTCAGTCTCTCTTTGATTCACGTGAATGGAGTCCCAGGATAGTTCGTTGAGCAATGAGTATAAATCTTCATAGTTTTCTTCAAATTTCACATATTTCATCCTGTTAGGATTCTTATATACTTTTCCTTTAAATAACGTATCAGACATAGTCTGTCCAAATAGTAGAGAAGTTGAATATAAAATGAAAATTATTGTGAGCCACTTACTTTGCATAAGAATACCATGGTTTAATCATATAACGTTAATTTCGTTACACTTTTTATTTTGATTTCTATTTCGTAAAACAAAAAATAGGATGTACCATTTAAGGTACATCCTATTTATAATAGTTGAATTTTAATAAAAAATGTTTACGCTCTAACTACTTATTTTAGAACAATAAAATTTTCTAATTGTATACTTTTCCTAGATATCATTGACAATGTATAGATACCTGAAGGGAAGCTAGTCAAATCAATTGTTTCTTCTATTTGTGTGGTTAAGTACGACCTTGACCATATCACTTTTCCGGTCGCATCAAGTATGTTAACATTAACAGCTTGTGAACCGTTAAATGTAGTTTTAACATTTATGAAATTATACGCTGGAACAGGATACATGAAGAATTCCTCAACGACATCCAAATCTGTAACATCTGTTATTGTTCCGACGAGTATTTCATTTTCGATGTAAGTACAACCATTAGCATCAGTAATGATTACAGAATACTCCCCAGCTGATAGGTTTTCTATTTTTGCTGTAGTCCCTCCATTTGACCATTCGTAAGTGAAATCACCAGTTCCACCAATAACAGAGATATCTATAGATCCATTAGATAATCCATCTTCCTCTTCAACAACTATTAAACTTGATATCATCAGCACTTCTGGTTGTGTAATAGTTACTTCGCTGTTTATTTCAGTGCCATCTTGATCACCTACCAAAAGAGTATAGATTCCTGCAGATAAATTTGAAATCGAAGGTTCTGTACTTTCAAAACCATCTGGACCTATCCAATAATATGTATATCCCTGCGCTCCACCTGATACCATTGCCGATATATTACCATCTGCTGATAAATAACAAGTAAGGTCAGTCTTATCTATACTTACAGCCAATAAAGTACTATAAATTACTGTCTGACAATTTTCATCTGCTCCACATTCATTAACGTATGTCATACAAACTTCATACTCTCCACTAGTAGAAACACTAAATTCTGCATCACCTCCCGTAAGTACTGTACCATCGGCAAGTGTCCATGTCACTGATCCACTCTCATCCGAGGTACTATTAAGTGTTACTAATCCATCATTGTTTACAGAATATTCAAATGTCGCAACAGGCGAATTAATATCTTCTTCTACTGTAACTGAAGTTATAGTAGTACATCCCAAATTATTGGTAACAGAAACTTCATAAGTTCCTGGAGTTGAAATCAACACATCGCTTGAACCCTCTGCAATTAAATTACCATCTGCATCAGTCCAAGTAATAATATCATCTGCCGAAGCATTTTCAACTACTACTGAAACTTGTACAGTTTCTTGAGTACAAGTAAGTACATTAGGATTTGCTACTGAGACTACTGGAAGGTCTGTAGATGCTGTAACTACTGACACAGCAGAATTAGTACATCCATTTGGTGCAGATACTGTAGCTATATAATCACCAGCCGCATTAACTGTAATACAAATCTGAGAAATATCTCCGGTTTCCGTAGTCCAAACTACAGAATGCCCAGCTGTTACTGTTGCGCATATCTCTACATCTATTGCAGAACATGTCAACACATTATTTGATACATCTATAACAGGTACTTCTACATCTGCTTCCACAATTATTGATTGTGTCGAAACACACCCATTGACAGAATTACTTATACTCAAAGTATATGTTCCTTCAAGGTCAACATCTATGATATCACCATCCACGTCTCCAATAATATTTCCGTCAGTGGTTGTCCACTCATAAACTAGATTATCTCCGTCTTCAGAGTCAGAACCATCTATAGTAATTTGAGTAATATCGCAGTTAATCTCCTCTACACTTGCAATAGATACTGAAGGCAATAGAGATATATCTTCTACTTCGACAGTAGTTTCGGATATACAACCTGTAAAGATTTCTATTATTTTCAATGTATAAGTTCCTGCTGAAGACACCATAATAGTCTCTGACGCATCATCTCCTACTATCACTCCATCATCTGTATCCCATATATAATCTACATCACCTACATATGTACTATTTTCTGATGTAACTGTTACTTCCTCGTCATTACAACTAATAGGCATTGCAGCTTCTGCAACCGCTACTGGAGCTACTGAGGGTTGAATTGTTATTGCCTGTTCTGTAATACATCCATTACCATCGGTGATCATACTATTATAATCCCCGGCAGCTAAACTTGGAAAGCTACCACTGTATTGTCCTCCAAATCCGATGTCGTAAAAATATGGAGTAGTACCTCCATCACCAAACAAGAATGCAAATCCATTTTCATCGCCACATGAGGTGGCTGTAGCAGAGACTCCCATAGTAAGCACATCAGGTTCTCCTATTGTATATGTTTGCATTACCGTACATCCATTGATATCAGTACAAGTAACTTCGTAGTCACCTTGAGATAGATTATCTATATAACTTCCTGATTGTCCATTATTCCAATTATAGGTAAAGCCTCCTTGTCCACCAGAAGCAAGCACCTGTAATGAACCTGTACTATTACCGCTACAATCTACATCTTCACTCTCAAGATCTGTAACAGCTAAAGCTGGTGCATCCGTTCCTCCTACTACTATATTATCTAATACTATATCTACATTATGATCGTCAGTTATAGTCACTGAGTAAGTCCCTGCTGGGACATCTATTAGATCTTCTTCACTGTCTCCGTTACTCCATTCAAATTGTAGATCGCCATATCCATTAACCATTTCAAGATCTACCATTCCCTCATAAGGACAGTCAGAATCTACACTAGATGTACTAGCACTCATCTGCCATGAATCTATTAACCAGCCTTCCCAAGTACTGTAAGATGCTTGCCCAATTAATTGAGTTGTCTTATCCATAGGGGATATACCATATATAGTTGGCCAAAAGGCAAGTTGATAATCACTTATAAATTCATTAGCCGCCGCTGGCTCTGGAGAAAATATTGGATAATTTGTTCCTGTTACCCAATCTCCCATTGTAGAGTTGTTACATCCAGCAGATCCATAAAGACATGCTAAATTGGTGGCATCATCTGCTTCTACCATAAATACTCTAATCTGATCCGTACCGTCAGGTCCATAATCTTCATACAAAGCTTCTAATACTCCACTTGTATGATAAGTCCAACACGGTGGGCACCAAGTAGCCGAAATATCAAGAACAATTGATTTTCCATCATTTAATTCGTCGTAAAGATTGTAAGTGTCGCCATTAAGATCTGTCAATGTCCAGTCTGGGGCTATTGAGCCATTTGGAAGTTGTGCGAATGTTGTAGCGCTAAGACATGCAAATAAAAGTACTATTAGTACGTGTAAATTTCTTTTCATTGGTTGGTATTGGTTAAGTCAACTATTGTCAAAAATAAAATTGTTGCAAAAATTTAATTTCCAAACAAATATAGCGAAACAATCAATAACTAACAAATAAAAAATTCACTCCACTGCATAATTTTACCGTATAGCTATCTATTAATATTCTAGTTATATATATAAATATTCTAATCCAATACATGAAGTTCAACTCAAAGAAGACTCTTATTAAATTATAACAATGAAGTAGTTACACTTACTACCTGCCAGGCATACCGCCCATCATTTTATTCATATTCTTACCCTTACTCATCATATGCATCATTTTGCGCATTTGATCAAATTGTTTGATAAAGGCATTGATATCATGAAGATCCCTACCACATCCTTTAGCGATTCGCTTTTTACGACTCATATTGAGAGTCTCTGGGTGAGATCTTTCATGAGGGGTCATAGATTGTATAATAGCTTCTACTTTACTAAATGCACTTTCATCTATATCAAGATTCTTAGTCATCTTGCTCATTCCAGGTATCATACCCATAAGAGACTTAATATCTCCCATCTTTTTGATTTGAGCCAATTGCCCTAAGAAGTCATCGAAGTCAAATTTGTTCTTCTTGATTTTTTTCTCTAATCTCTTTGCTTCTTTTTCATCAAATTGCTCCTGAGCTTTTTCTACAAAAGACACGATATCACCCATGCCTAAAATACGCTGAGCCATTCGGTCTGGATGGAATACATCAAGTGTATCCATAGTCTCCCCAGTACTGATAAATTTAATTGGCTTACCAACAGTATACTTGACAGATAAAGCTGCACCACCACGAGTATCACCATCTAGCTTTGTCAATACTACTCCATCATAATTGATCACATCATTGAAAGCCTTCGCTGTTATAACAGCATCTTGTCCTGTCATAGAATCCACAACAAACAAAGTCTCATTTGGTGAAATACCAGTTTTAACGTCTGCAATCTCATCCATCATCTCTTTATCTATTGCAAGCCGACCTGCAGAATCGACAATTACCACATCATAGCTATTTGCTTTGGCATGAGCGATTGCTGCCTGAGCAATCACTCTAGGATTTTTAGTTACTCTATCTTGATAAACTCCTACCCCAATCTGCTCGGCAAGTACACCTATCTGATCTATTGCTGCCGGCCGATAAACATCACATGCAACGAGTAAAACCTTCTTAGATTTCTTTTCTTTCAGAAACTTAGCCAGCTTGCCTGAGAACGTTGTTTTACCTGACCCTTGTAGACCTGCAATTAAGATTACTCCAGGATTCCCTTTAATATTGATACCCTCGGCTTGGCCGCCCATCAACTTGACCATCTCGTCCATGACGATCTTAACCATAAGCTCACCTGGCTTAATGGCGTTTAACACATTCTCTGATCCTAACGCTTTATCCTTTACATTATCTGTAAATTCTTTAGCTATCTTATAATTTACATCAGCACCAACAAGAGCTCTTCTAATCTCCTTTATCGATTGTGCTATGTTGATCTCCGTTAATTTAGCATTCCCTTTCAGCGAGCGTAAGGCTCCATCTAACTTTTCACTTAAGCTATCAAACATGTTATCTAAGTCTTTTATCGTAATGGCTAAGCGGTCAGAGCTCTCAAGCCATTTAGTTATATCATTAAAAATTTGAAAGTCAAATATAGCCAATAAGTACTAAACCTCTGATTAATAATCGTTATCAAAGTCATCAAATTTAGGCCTAGGCTTGTATTTTAGTTCCAAATAGTGTAAGATATTTTAGTTAGAGGGTAAATATGTAATTTGTGATAGAACAATACTAGGACTATTACGCTGATATAAATACCTTTGCAGTACATTAAAAATGGAGAATACCGATAATGAAATTTTTTTTATTCCTAGCATTTTGCATTTGCTTCTTATCATCTACTAACTTCAATATATATAGAGGCGAAGTATTAGATAGTTACAATGGTGTCCCTGTCTACTATAATGGTGAAAACTATACAAATGTATCTGGACGTAATATCTCATCAGATGGATACAATCTAGGACTGAAATATCAATGCGTAGAGTTTGTAAAGAGATACTACTATGAGCATTATAACCATAAAATGCCAAACTCTTATGGTCATGCTAAAGATTTTTTCGACAAGTCTCTAAATGACAAAGAGTTTAACCAAGAAAGAGGATTACTACAATTTAGAAATGTTCGTACACATAGACCTTTGGCTGGAGATATAATTATCTATGATGGCGATTCTGGCAATCCATTCGGTCATGTAGGAATCATCACAGAAGTTGGCGATGATTTTGTTGAGCTAATTCAGCAAAATATTGGTACCAAAACACGCCAAAAATTAAAATTGGTAAAATATGCTGGTATATATACCATAGCGGACTACGATATCCTTGGATGGTTAAGAGCCCCATTTACTGCTAAATAGGCTTATAAAAGATTTCTTGCGAACTTTTTTTAAAATATTATTAGCTTCTACCAAACATCTAGATGTCCTAGTTTATATCTATCCTATTTTAAAGCGATCAATTTAATCACTTTAATAAGAAATAATTGATGGTTAAATGATTATGATAATAATAGAATTTCTCCGCTAAACTCAGATAGTAAGCCTAATATAAAAGTAAATCAAACCTTTGCTGCCGTAAAGACCTTATTAGCAGTACTCACTTTACAATTGTTACTTAGTTTCTTGTTAACTTCCTATAATATTAATGATTTTATCCAAGAAAATTCTTTCTACAAACAAGCAACTAATAATAACTAGAATGAATTAGAAAAAGATATTAAATACTTTTTTTTGTCACAAGACTTTAAGAAATTTGTAGAATGATACAAGAATTCAAAATATATATTTTTCAAATAACTCTTGATGATGGATACCCTACAATATTTTCACGACAATTACAGATAGAATTAATATTAAGAATTCACCGTACATACATTGGAACGATATTGATATGTAATTAGTGAATGACGAAGCACAAAATATATAGATTTTATAATCTCTTGAATTCGACATAAATTCTATAAATTAAAAATATTCTGTTGAATAGTAAAATACTCAATTTATACTCTATATGGATGCAAAAAATAACCTCCATTTGATTACATATATAACGACAAGACAAAAAAAGACCCAAGTGGGGAACCTGGGCCATAATAAACCAATCTCATAAAAATAAGACTATAAAAAGACGTTCTTTAGCGACCAGAGGTCGTTGTTTCTTTTGCAGGATATTGACATCTTTTCAAATCAATATCCTGCACTTATAATTAATAACTAAAATTTCATGTTTACAATGTAGACAACCTACTTGATAGAACATAATTAACTATCGGCAGTGTGTTAGTCCGCATTGTTGTGAAGGAACGAATTAGAGGTACGTAAATGTCCTAATTCATCTTCTACCCCGATTGTGTATTCAGATAAATTCCCTTTAGCATTTGACTGCTTTACTTCGTCTAATTCAATACTTCTTCTAAGATATGCAGGCACTTTTTCCATATCAGAAATAATGTTTGCATTATCTAATGGCTTACTCGTAGACTTTCTTTGGTACTCTCTACGTGCCCGATCCATTTCTTCTTCTTTACTTATTTCTACTTTTCTTCTTTCATCAATTACTTTTTCCTCTATACTTGTCTCACGAGCTTTATATTCTCTTTGAGAATTAGATGAAGTAGGTACTTCTGGAGTATCAAAATCGAATGTATATTCTGAGTTAGTTTCCGTTAAATCAAATGACTCTACAATTGATTCATTTTGCTCGTTTATGAATATATCATCCAACGGTACTGTAACTTTTTTTATCTCTGGCTTACTCTCTTCTAAAATTGCCTTTCCTTCCTCAAATCCTGTAGCGATGAGTGTGATACTAATCTTATCTCCCAAGTCTGGATCTGTACAGTTACCCCAAATTAGATCAGTACCATAACCAGCTTCTTCTTGAACATAATCAGTAATCTCAGATATCTCATCCATTGTCACTTCTTTAGTTCCTGATGTGATATTTAATAGTATGTGCTGTGCACCTCTGATATCGTTATCTTCTAGGAGTGGTGAGTTAAGCGCTCCGTATATAGCCTTGCGTGCTCTGTCGTCGCCATCTGCAGTAGCATTACCCATTATAGATACACCGCTATCTTTCATTACCGTATTTACATCTTCGAAATCTACATTTACATATCCTGGGATAGTAATGATTTCCGCTATACCTTTAGCTGCGGTAGTCAAGATATTATCCGCTTCTGCGAATGCCTCTTTCAACGTAAGATTACCGTAAATTTCTTTTACTTTATCATTAGAGATTACAAGAATAGAATCTACATTCTTCTTGAGTTGCTCTAACCCTTCTATTGCATGGCGATGTCTTCTCATACCTTCAAATTTGAATGGAATCGTAACAATACCTACAGTAAGAACACCCATCTCTTTCGCTGCTTTAGCTATGATAGGAGCAGCTCCTGTACCTGTACCTCCACCCATACCTGCAGTTATGAATAGCATCTTAGTCCCGTCACTAAGGAAGTTCCTTACCTCGTCTATTGATTCTATACAAGCTTGCTTACCTATCTCTGGTTTTGACCCTGCACCCATACCTTCGGTAAGATGCGGACCTAGTTGTATTTGAGTTGGTATAGGGCTAGATTCAATTGCTTGATTATCTGTATTGCATATCGCAAATTCTACGCCTGTAATACCTTGATTATACATGTGTGCCACGGCATTTCCACCGCCACCACCGACACCTATTACTTTGATGATTGATGTCTTATTTTTAGGTATATCGAATAACATGATTTAAAAATTTTGAGTGATTACTTATTTTGTTTTAATAAAGATTGAATTGGTCATCGAACTAGAATTCTGAATCTGGAGAAGCTTCAAAAAATTCCTTAGTGAGAGAGAACATTTTGTTGAACAATCCATTCCCTTCCTTCTTCATACTATAATCAACTTCTTTCTTATTAGGTAACTCAGAAACAGAAGCTTGTCTCGTCGCTTCATATACTGCTGACCTTTCTTCTTCGATCATTCTATTCTCCTCCGCCATGAGCTCATCATAATTGAGGCTAAGATTATCAAGAGCATTTTTGAGTAGACCTACTGAAGTCGCATATACTGGACTATCAAGTTGTGCCGAATAACCGTGGGCTAAATGCTCAACTGGCTTTCCTACTCTAGTATGCATACCCGTATGATACTCCGACAATAAATCGATGTGCCTCAAAAGCGATCCACCACCGGTAAGTACAATACCTGCTATCAATTTGTTTTCATATCCCGATCTACGAATCTCCCATAGTACATAATCAAATACTTCCTCTACCCTAGCCTCTATAATACGTGCTAAATTTTTCTCTGATATCTCTTTAGGGTCTCTCCCTTTAAATCCAGGAATAGTAATGATTCTGTTATCAAATACTTCACTAGCCATCGCTGACCCAAACTTCACTTTTAATTTTTCAGCTTGTTCATTCATCACAATACATCCCTCACGGATATCTGATGTCACAACATTGCCACCGAATGGTATTACTGCTGTATGCCTGATGATTCCATCTTTAAAAATAGTGATGTCAGTAGTACCACCACCTATATCGACTAATGCTACTCCTGCTTCTTTCTCCTCATCACTCAGTACAGACGATGCAGATGCTATTGGCTCTAACGTTATATCCGCTACATCTAAGTCTGCTTTCTCTACGCATTTTAATATATTTCGAGATGCTGAAATCTGTCCTGTGATGATATGAAAATTAGCTTCCAATCTTATACCAGACATACCAATAGGATCAACTATATCTTGCTCATTATCTACAGTATATTCTTGTGGAATTACATGCAATATCTTATCTCCAGGAGGTAGTACTAATTTGTACATGTCCTTGATCAATTTGTTTACGTCATCTTCACTGATCTCAGAATTGTGATCATGTCTTACTAAGAGACCGTGGTGATGAATAGATTTAATATGCTGCCCTGCGATACCTACATGTACCTTTACGAATTTGCATTGAGCTGCCTGTTCCGCCATCTCTATGGATTCCTTAATAGCACGTACTGTTCTATCAATATTAGATACTACTCCTCGAGTAACACCTTCTGACTTTACTGTACCTATACCAAGAACCTCAATCTTCTCATACTCATTGACATATCCTGCAAGCGCTACTACTTTCGTAGTTCCGATATCCAGAGCTACTGCTAGATTTTTAGGGGGTTGAGTCTTGTCGTTCATAATCTTATTTTTTTATTTTTTAAAGTGCTTTCACACTGGTCGTGATTGGCAATAATTTCCTTATAAGTGTAAGTGTCGTTTATTAAATTGTTCCTATAAAAATTCAATCTTTTTACTTCTATATTAATAATATAATGGACGTTTGTAGTCATTTCAACTTCATCCACTATCATAATCGTCTTGTCTACTTTTCTGCAAATAATATTCCTTCGCCATCTTTTCCTTTATACTTGAATGTTAAAGTGTGAAACTTATTCCATCCTGACTTCGGCATACCATGCACGTAGAAGTCTTTTATATTATTTAATTTCTCACTCGCGTTTTCAATATTTCCAAACACTAAATCTTCATCTCCTAACTTAGGTATCAAAACCATTTCATAAAGTTCATTGACATGAATTTGCTCTATCAATGCACTCAAAAACTTATCATCTCTTAGCATGAGAGCTAATTCAAATACTTCTTTAAGCGTCCCGTCATATTCTTCGGTAAGAAACAATTCGTTATAAGCCGATAGTTCTCCAGTTACTATTGGAACTCTTATCGCTCTTCCGTGAATCTTTCCTATTTGTTTTCCTTCTTCGTCTATATAGTAATTTACATTATTCGTCATTACTCTAATTAATGGCTTTCGCTGAACAATTTCTATATGAACTTTCTCTCCTCCATCTAAAAATACTTCTACACTTTTGATACGATCATCTGTTTTTATAAAATGCTCTATTTCTACTAGGTTGAGATCTTGAATATTAGCAGATTCTACATCAAATCCTAGATATTTATTAAGCTTCTCAAGAATGATATTCTCACTTATTATGGCTTTCTGATTAGGTACTTCTAAAATATTTACTTGCACTGCCTTGAGTGCCATCATAGACTTACTTTCAATAGCTAGAAAAAGTATAATCATAATCGACAATACTGTTACTAACCATACCACGGTAGCTTTCCAATTGTCAAATGATCTTATTTTTTTAGCTCTTTCCATTTATTTCTATATTTCTTATTTTTAGTATGAATGAAAAATTATTTCTTCATCAACTCTTTCAATTTAGCCGGCAAAGCATCTATGTCTCCAGCTCCTAACACTATAAGTACTTCTGTTTCACTAGATTTAATGTGATCTAACACTTTATTTTTATCAACTAAATATTTATTCTGTATTTTCAATTCATCATATATAGTCTCGCTACTTATCCCCTTTATAGAAAGCTCTCTAGCTGGATATACAGGAATTAAAATACATTCATCTAATTCGTCTAGCACCTCAGCAAATTCCTTATAAAAGTCTTGAGTCCTACTGAATAGATGAGGTTGAAAAATTCCAGTCAACTTTTTGCCTGGATATAAATTTCTAGCTGCATCGATTGCCATTCTAAGCTCCGTAGGATGATGTGCATAATCATCGATCATCACTAAATCTTTAGTCTGACAAAATATTTCAAACCTTCTTTTAACTCCAGAAAAACTTCCTATCGCTTTTCTTATATCATTTGGATCACAACCTCTCTCTAGAGCTATCGAAATGGCAACTAGTGCATTTTCGACATTATGCTTTCCTGGCATCTTCATAGCGAAATCAGTAATGGTATATCGTTGTGATACATAATCAAAAACATACTGTCCACCTTTTACTCTTACTTCTTGCGCTTGTATTTCTCCACTATCGATTCCCAGCGATTTTATTCTTATATTCTTCTTATTTAACTCACTTTTGAGTCCTTTAGATAATTCCTTTTGAAGAGGATCCATTATGAATAAAACTCCATCTTCATTGATCTTTCGAATAAATCCTTCAAAACCCTCTTTCATCACATCATGAGATCCGTAGACATCAAGATGATCAGCGTCCATAGACGCTATCGATGCAATATTCGGAGACAAACTCCAAAATGATCGATCATATTCATCCGCCTCCATCACAACCCAATCACTCTCTCCATAAAGGAAATTAGTTCCATAATCTGTTGGTATACCTCCTATAAAAGCTGAAGCAGTCACACCACATTCTCTAAGAATATATGTAACCATTGAGCTTGTAGATGTTTTACCATGTGTCCCAGCGATACAAATCGACTTTTTATAATGACTAATCATTCCAAGTATTTCTGCTCTCTTAAACACAGGAAATAAATTTTCCTGATACCAATTCAAACCTAAATGGTCTTTAGGTATCGCTGGCGTATATACTACTAGGTCCGCGGCTTTATCTAATATTTCAATTTGATCTACATAAGAGATCCTTATTCCTTCCTCAACTAACTTTTTAGTGAGTACTGTTTCTGTTTTATCATAACCGGTTACGATCAATCCACTTTGATGAAAGTATCTAGCTAACGCTGACATCCCTATTCCACCTATTCCAATGAAAAAAATGCGTTTTACTTTCTCAAGATCAACTTCACTATTTTCCATATTCTTATTATTCATTAATTGATTTCTTTAATTATTAATTCAAGTGCAATACGCTCTCAATTAATAATTGTTACTTAACCAATTTAAATATCTCCTCTACAATTTCACTCGTCGCATCGGGTCTACCCATCTTCTTCAAATTGCATACTAAATATTGTTGCAACTTTTCATCACTCAACAATTCCAATATCGTTGGAATCATTTTTTCTTTTGCTTCTGCATTAGGTACCATTAGAGCGGCTTCATTATTGACTAATGCCATCGCATTTTTCGTTTGATGGTCTTCAGCAACATGAGGACTCGGTATGAGTACTGCAGGTTTATTAATAAGGGCAATCTCGGAGATCGTTAGTGCACCAGCTCGGCATACGACTGCGTCAGCCGCAGCGTATGCATAGTCCATTCTCTCAATAAATGGAAGCACTGTTATATTCGGCAATGCGGCTACCACACCGCAAGAATATTCATCGAAATACATTTTACCAACCTGCCAAATATAGTTGATCTCCGAATGCCTTTTAATCATGTCAAAAGCACCTTCAACTGATTCATTGATACGTCTTGCTCCTAGGCTCCCACCAAAAATTAAAACCGTTTTATGATCGTTGTCGATACCAAAAGAAGCCTTTGCTTCTTCTCTATTAATTTGTATATCATATAAATCTCTCCTTACAGGATTACCTGTGAAAATTATTTTTTCAGATGGAAAAAATCGGTCCATTCCATCATACGCAACACAAATTTTATTCACTTTCTTAGCAAGTATTTTATTCGTAATACCTGGATAAGAATTTTGTTCTTGAATTAAAGTAGGGATCTTCATCATACTAGCTACCTGTAATATCGGTCCGCTTGCATATCCTCCTACACCTACAACCACATCTGGCTTATAGTCCATTATTATTTTTCGTCCTCTATACAGACTAGAAGCGAGTTTAAATGGAAATAATAAATTTCTAATACTCAATTTTCTCTGAAAACCACTAATCCAAAGTCCTATTATAAAATATCCTGCTGCAGGGACTTTTTTCATTTCAAGTTTTCCTTGCGCACCTACGAATAATATTTCCGCAGAAGGATCTTTATCCTTAATCGCATTGGCTAACGCTATCGCTGGGTAGACGTGTCCACCTGTTCCTCCTCCACTAATTAATACTCGCATTTTCCATCTTTTCTATGGTAGCTTGCTTGTATTGTGCCTCCTCTACATATCTGCTTACACTCAGGATAATACCCAGAGAAATGCAGGTAAATAATATGGAAGTACCACCCATACTTACTAATGGAAGTGTCAATCCTGTCGCCGGAACCAGTTGCACTGATACCGCTATATTGGCGAATGCCTGTATTACTATATTTAAACACAAACCCATAGCCAGTATAGCTCCAAATGTTTTTGGGCACCTAGTTACTATTCGTGTACATCTAAAGAGTAACCATGAGTATAAACCGAGTATCGTAAATCCTCCTATAAGGCCATATTCTTCGACTATGATAGCATATATAAAATCTGCATAAGCAAATGGCAAGAAATTTCTCTGCATACTATTTCCTGGTCCGACACCTGTTATCTCCCCACTTGCAATGGCTATCTTAGATTGCTGAAGTTGATATCCACCATCAGTATTGTACATAAAATCATTGATACGACTGATCCATGTATCTACTCTTACTAGATCAGGAAATACCGATCCAATCATTACTAAAATACTTAGACCAATAATTCCCGTAATAATTAATAGAAAGACAAACTTAAATGATATCCTACCTATAAACATCATTAACAGACATGTCACAAAAAGTAATGCGGCTGTCGACAAATCTTCTGGAGCAATCAAAAAGCAAATTATTACCACAGGCATTATAATAGGAAGAAATGCTTGTTTAAAATCTTTGATATAATCTTGCTTCACCGCTAGTGCTCTAGCGACCCAAATAATTAGTACTGGCTTAGCAAAATCTGAAGTTTGTATTGTTTTGTCAATCCAAGGAAGAGCGATCCACCTCTTGGCTTCATTTACCTCTGTACCGAATCCTAAAGTCCACAATAAAGCTAATCCTGCAACTAAGAGTAGCAATGGAGCGAACTTTGAATATTGCATATAATCTAATCTATATGCCCCATACATAGCCCCCATACCTGCTAGCAGAAAGAAAGCCTGCTGGAATAGGTAATACTCCGTATCACCCCCACGCATCTTATATGCCATACTACCTGTTGCACTATACACAGCCAACAAAGATGCTAGACTCAAAAGGGCAACGATCAGCCAAATGGCTTTGTCGCCTTTAAGATTTTCATGAATTGTCGTTATTCCTGACAATGGGCTTAGTTTGTAGTTTTCTTAAAATACTATCCAATCACACAAGCATACGCCTAAGTTTTACTATGAAATAATCACAGTAATCGATTGTCTAGTCTGTCTTCTTATTATAAGTTATCTAATCTCCTTAATTACTAGATAACCGTTATACTTTGTAGAATCTGCTTAATTATTCTACTTTTCATTTTTATTATTTATGCCTCTTAACATATGTCATTATAAATATTCTAAAGGACATAGTTCATGTCTTAATTTTGCTCGACCAACAAACGTAACGCAGCATCTCTAAATCGTTCTCCTCTATCCATATAGTTATTGAATAGATCGAAGCTTGCACATGCTGGAGATAATAATACTGTATCTCCATCCTCTGCATAATGAGCTGCAACTCTAATCGCTTCGTCGACATTTTCTGTTATCAAGATCTCCTCTATTACACCTCCAAAAGCTGTAGTTAATGGCTCTGGATATGCTGTCATACAAATAAGCGCTTTCACCTTTTTCTTGACAAGTTGATCGATTTGAGTGTAGTCGTTGCCTTTGTCTATACCTCCTGCAATCCAGATTACTGGTGTAGTCATCGCATCAAGTGCATAAAAAACTGCGTCCACATTAGTCGCTTTACTATCATTAATATACTGTACTCCTTTGATTACAGCTATCGACTCCATACGGTGCGCCATGTTTGTAAATGTCGCAAGCCCAAAGGCGATTTGTATTTCAGATAATCCGATTCCTCTGCAGGCAGCTATTGCACAGCTTGCATTAAAAAGATTATGAACACCTTTCAACTGAGTTTGGAAAACTAGGTTGGTATCTGTAGACACCAACCCAGAATTGTAGTCCTTAGTCGAAAGTGAAATTCTCCTTGTCGAAGGGAGATTTCGTTTATCCAGATTACTCTGGATATATCTGTCATCACCATTATAGATGATCATATTTTCAATTGTTTGATTATTGACAATATTCATTTTTGCTTTTACATAGAGATCCATGTTATACTCATATCTATCCAAGTGATCCGGAGTGACATTAAGTATGATGGCAATATCAGCTCTAAAAGTATTTACCTTTTCTAACTGAAAACTACTTAGCTCTAAGACAAAATATTCTGGTTGTCTAGAAGCCAATACTCTGCACATAGCTATACCATAGTTTCCTCCAATGGCAACATCATATTCAGCATCTCTGAGGATATGATATATTAGTCCAGTAGTAGTAGTCTTACCATTACTTCCTGTGATCGCTACGATAGTCGCATCAGTATTACGATACCCATACTCTATCTCAGATATAATCTCTACTCCAGCTTCCATCAAAACCTTTATTGGATTTGCTCCATCGGGAATACCAGGACTAACTATTGCTAGCTTAGCATTTTTTAATCTGTCAAAATCATGACCGCTTTCTTCAAAGTCGATCTTATTACTAATTAATTCTTCTTTATACTTTTCTTTGATCACTCCAACATCAGTTACATATACTGGTTGATCTAGTTTCTTTGCAAGTAGTGCTGCACCTATTCCACTTTCGCCAGCTCCAATTATGACAATCATTATTAATTCATTTATTGATTGATTATTAATTCATATATGACGTATACATTACGCTGGAATCAATAATTTTATAATTGATAATTTATAATTTCCTATCTCACCTTCAAAGTGATCATTGTTAATACAGCTAATATTATTCCTACGATCCAAAATCTTATGACTATTCTAGCTTCGTGCATTCCCCGTTTTTGGAAGTGGTGATGCAACGGTGCCATTTTGAATATCCTTCGACCTTCACCGTATTTTTTTCTTGTATATTTAAAGTATCCTACTTGTAATACAACTGAAATATTCTCAACTACGAATATTCCACAGAGTATTGGGATTAAAAATTCTTTTCTTAATAGGATTGCCATTGTGGCGATAATCGCTCCAATAGTTAGACTACCAGTATCACCCATAAAGACTTTAGCCGGATAACTATTAAACCAAAGAAATCCTACACAGCCTCCGACAAAACAAGCAGCAAATATTACTAGCTCTCCAGAGTGTGGTATATATAATATATTAAGATAGTCTGCAATAATAGTATTACCAGATACATAAGCTAGTATCCCTAAAGTTGCACCTATGATAGCAGATACTCCAGTAGCTAATCCATCAATACCATCAGTAAGATTCGCGGCATTAGACACAGCAGTAATTATAAATATCACAATCGGCAAAAATACAATCCAGATTAGATGTTTACCATTATCTCCTAAGAATCCTAACAATGAAGAATATTCAAAATTATTCCCTTTGAAAAATGGTATGTTAGTCAATGTCGACTTTACATAAGCCATATTTACCATCTCTTTAGCTTGGCCTATTGTCGTAACCTCAGTAGTAAACTCATCCATAACTTCGTATCCACCAGCAATCGCGTCTTCGATAGGCATTCTGATGACAACGTCACTATGATATAACATTACTATAGCTACAACTACGCCTAAGACCACCTGGCCAAATATTTTAAATTTACCTGCGAGTCCATTTTTGTCTTTCTTAAAGACTTTGATATAATCATCTGCAAATCCTATGGCCGTCATCCATAATGTAGTCACTAGCATCAAGATGATATATATATTATCTAACCGAGCAAACAGTAAACAAGGTACCCAGGTCGCTAAAAGAATAATAAAACCACCCATTGTTGGTGTTCCCTCTTTCTCTTTTTGACCATCGAGACCTAACTCTCTAACTGTCTCTCCTACTTGCAATCGTTTCAAAGAACGTATTATCCTATTTCCGAATAAAAGCGATATCAATAATGAAGTGATAATCGCCGCTCCGGCTCTAAAAGATATATATTGAAAGAGGCCTGCGCCTCCAACATGATAATGTTTTTCTAAATATTCAAATATGTGATATAACATCTCAATCTTTTTTCAAAAGAAAATTTCAAAAAATTGAAAAATTCAAATTCCAAAACCAACATGACACTAGCCAAGATTGGATGGATCACTTAAAAATGTAATTAACCGTAAATCAAAATTTAATCAATTGACCTTTGGCACAATCCTTGCATCTCTTAACATAGAACCTTGAGAGTTGTAAAGTATTAATTCTACTCATTTACTTTTAACTTATTTATACTCCACATTACCAGTGTGAAGAGAAATATTTAACAGTGCAGTAGGACTCCAGAACTTTTTCCAGTAGTAACCCTACTGCAACTGTTAAAACCAACCTGAGAATGATAATAGAACCTAAATCTTTATTAAATTACTAATCGATCAATGACTTATTAATAATTTAATTATTTCTTATACATCGATCTTATTTCTAAGTCCGATTAAATTCATTTATTATAATTTCTTTATCATCGAAGAGAAACTTTTCTCCCTTGATATCTTGATACTTTTCGTGGCCTTTACCAGCTACTAATATTATGTCTCTATCTCTTGACAGCGCTATAGCTGTCTTGATAGCTTGCTTCCTATCTACCATGCGCAATACATGATCTGCATTTTTATTTTTTAATCCCGCTTCCATATCATCGAGAATCTTTTCAGGATCCTCTGATCTTGGATTATCACTAGTAAGCACTACTCTACTAGAAAGTGATGCTGCTATCTGAGCCATCTTAGGTCTCTTTGCTTTATCTCTGTCACCACCGCAGCCTATGACTGTTATGATATTCTGATTATCATATTTTGTCTGCAGAATAGTCTGCAATACATTATCTAACGCATCAGGAGTATGAGCATAGTCTACTATGGCACAAGTCTTAGTGATCGGATGGATAATCTTTTCAAATCTACCTTCAGCACCTTTTAATTGGCTCAGTACAGGTAATATCTCATCTGATGGTAAGCCGCTCTCCTTAAGAATCGCATATACAGTCGATAAATTGTAAGCATTGAATCGGCCAGACAGTTGAAAGTAAACTTCGTGTCTATCTATAATCATATGCAACCCCTCAATGGAATCTGTGATTATCTTGGCTTTGTAATCGGCTGAACTTCTTAATGCAAGCGTCTTTACTTTAGCTGAGGTGTTTTGTAACATAACCTCGCCTCTCTTATCATCAATGTTGGAAATAGCTATAGCTTCCTCATCTAAATAGTCGAAAAACTTTTTCTTCGTCCAAATATATTCTTTAAAAGTATCATGATAATCTAGGTGATCATGACTAATATTAGTGAATGCTGCCACTCTAAATTTTAGCCCTGATATTCTTTGCTGATCGATAGCGTGTGAACTTACTTCCATGAATACATAGTCGCAGCAATTCTCTACCATACCGGCTAAGAGTCTATTCAGATTAATGGCATCAGGTGTAGTATGTGTAGCATTGATAATTACATCTCCTATCCTATTCTGGACAGTAGAAATCAATCCTACTTTATAACCCATCTCTGTCATTGCTTGATAAAGAAGTGTTACTACACTTGTTTTTCCATTAGTACCTGTCACACCAATAAGCTGAGTATCATAAGATGGCTCATCATAGAACTTATGCGCTATGAGTCCAGCATACTTAGAAGTATCCGAGACAGGAATAAAAACTACCCCTTCCTCTAACTGTACATCGATCTTTTCATTGTATACGATCACGGTGGCTCCTGCTTTTATTGCATTAGCTATATAATTGTGACCATCTACTTGATGACCTTTGATGGCTATAAATAGTGTATGAGTACTTACCCTTCTACTATCTATCTCTATCTGTACTACTTCCAGCTCACGATGATCGATATTAATCCGAATATCATCTGGAATTATTTCAAATAACTTTTTATTTACTTTTTTCAACATCTAATTAGAATCAACAATTATTAATTAATCAATTATTAATTTATTCTTAATCCAAATAGATTTTTATTTTTTGCTCAGTCGCATTTGCTCCTGGATTGATTGATTGCCTCCTTACTTGTCCTTCACCTTCTAGCTCCACTAATAGTCCAAGACTTTCTAACACATAAACTGCATCTCTTGCACCCATCCCCCTCACATCAGGAACTTCTGATTTTATAATACTTTTCTTATCGATAAGCATTTTATTGTCAAATGGATCTACTGCCACCCAATTAGATTTTGATTTATTTTTATATTCAATACCTACATATTCAAATACTTTTTCAAAATCTTTCTTGTATCCTATTCTTCTCTTTGGAAGATTAGCTGCAGCAACTAACTGGAAGCCCTGATTGATCGCTTTGTTAAGATCTAGTTTCAAGTTATGTACTTTTTCAACAACATTTCGAAAGACTGGACCCGCTACCGAACCACCGTAATATTTTCCATGAGGAGTATAGACCACTACCATCATCGAATACTTGGGATTCTTTGCTGGAAAATACCCTGCGAATGAGGCATTGTATTTCTTTTCCTCTTCTTTTTTGGCATAATTGATACGTGTCGTACCAGTCTTTCCTGCAAAACCAAAATATTCCGATCGCAATTTTCTACCTGTCCCTCTTATCACTACTCCTTCGAGTAGATTTTGCGCACCTTGTATTGCATTAGAAGATGCTATTTTTTCACTTATTACTCTAGGTGGAAAATCTTTAATCAATTTATCACCTTGCTTTATCTTAGAGACTAAGTATGGCTTCATCATCTTACCATCATTAGCAACTGTACTGTACAAATTTAAAATCTGTAGTGGCGTAAACATAAGCTCATACCCATGAGCCATCCATGGAATTGTAGTACCAAACCACTCCTTTTTATCCTTGACAGGATCTTTAACATACGGATGCTTCTCCCCTATTAATTCGATTCCTGTTGGATCCAATAATCCAAATCTTTTTAGTGCCCTTATAAAATTAGTATTCCCACCAGCTTTATTATAATGTTGATTAGCTAGGTTAGCAATTCCTACATTACTTGAAATTTCAAAAGCTTTGCGCAAATCTGCAGTTTCTATCCCATGCCATTCACTATCATACATAGTTTGATCATAGAATTTCATTTTACCCTTATTAAAATCCACTTTACTATCTAACTGTGCATAGTTATCATCCATTAGCGCCAATACAGTTGCCAGTTTAAAAGTAGATCCCGGCTCACTTAATCTTCCAATTGCATGATTGTAAAATTCTCTATAGTTGCCTTTACCATCTGCAGACAGATTAGAGATAGCTCGGATTGCTCCTGTAGCTACTTCCATTACTACCACTGTTCCTGCCTCCGCTTCATACTTTACTAATGCAGCCTCAAGTTCAGTATGAGCAATATCTTGAATATCTATATCTATAGTCGTATATATATCATCCCCACTTTGTGGTTCAAACTCTGACGGATCGTAGACAGGAATCCAATCTGGAGGAATAAATTTCATGAGCCTCTTCTCATTAGCCCCTTTTAGAAATTTATCAAAATAGCCCTCCAAGCCTATCTTATCAGCGTTTTCACGATCTACTCCTATTGTTCTACTTGCTAGTTCGCGGAAAGGCTTTCTTCTTTTAAAGTATCTATCGACTATAGCCCCACCCTTATACTTACTATTTCTAAGCACAGGAAAACCTACAACAGTTTCTTTCTGGGCGATTGTCAGATCTTTTGCAATTAGACAATACTTATTTCCTTTACTTCGCTGAGTTTGCAAAAATGACTTCCATTGAAATTTAGTTTTTCCCGCTGGAAACATTTTATTCAATCTGTAAGCAAGCGAATCTACTTTACTCTTAAATAGTTTGTCTTTCAAGACTTGTAAATCCATTCGTATTTCAAAGAACGGTTGCGATGTAGCCAAAGGACTTCCATCCATCGCGTATATATCACCTCTGTCAGCCTCTATTGGCCTCCATTTCACGTGTACATTACCTTTTTCTCTCCACTTATCTCCTTCAAAGACATTTACCTTGACTACTCTGTAGAATATCAGGACTGCAACCAGCGCAAAAGCACCGACAACCATATATAACCTAACAAGTAATTCACTCTTCTTTTTCATCAGTAGTCTCATATAGACCACTACCTTATTTATTTCTTAGTAGACTTTTTTCTTTTGTCCACTTTAATTTTCTTAGGTAGTTGACCAGTATATTTTAAATCCATACTAGCTACTTTGTCTTGCATTTGCGATTGTGTGCTACCATACATAACCTCTTGTTTGAGGTTCATATATTGCGATTCTGTATTTTTTACTACCTTCTCTAGAGCCTCGATTCTCCTGAGATTTTTTTCAGTATTATGTACATTATATATATACACAATTCCCAATAATGCTAGGTAGCACACAAACGGCAAATTCATAAATATCCATTCGATTCCCTTAAATCGATAAAGTGTAGTTTTCTTATTAAGGATCTCTGACATCTATATAGCTAATTAAGTTTAAGATTAAGTGTAAGCAATAGTCTTATAAACACTTCCACTCTTTCCGCTACTCATTGTTTTTATTTCAATTTATATCTAAGAGCTACAACTTTTGCGCAACTCTTAATTTTGCACTTTTGGATCTTGTATTCCTCACCACTTCTTCTTTACTTGGTAAGATCGGCTTCTTCGTCTTCACTTTGAACGCAAGCTCTACTCTACCAAAATCATCTTGAACTAACTCTCCTTCAAAATTTCCGCTCTTCATAAAATTCTTTACTTGGCGATCCTCTAGTGAGTGGTAACTTATTACAGACAACCAGCCGCCTGGCCTCAGTACCTCCAATGCTGCACTCAACATTTCCTGAAGTACACCGATTTCATCATTTACTTCTATACGTATTGCCTGATAGACCTTAGCAAAATATTTATACTCAGGGCCTATTCTCATTTCTGAGAGCAATTCATTTAATTCAAATGTTGTTTTGATCTTATGCCTATTCCGAACTAAAGCCCTAGCTAAAGTTTTAGAATTACGCACTTCTCCGTATTCACTTAAAATACCTACCCATTGCTGCTCATTATACGTTGCCAATAAATCTAGAGCCGAAAACTCTTGAGCAACATCCATACGCATGTCTAACTTTGCATCAAATCGGTAAGAAAACCCTCTTTCAGGGATATCAAACTGATGAGATGACACACCCAAGTCAGCTAACACACCATCCACTTTACCCAACTTATCATAATACCTCATAAATCTATCGAGATACTTAAAGTTAGAAGCGATGAAAGTAAACTGATCCGAAGCTTCAATGTTAGCTACAGCATCTTCATCTTGATCAAAACCATACAGATGCCCTTTAGCATCAAGTTTATTTAAAATTGATTTGGAATGTCCACCAGCGCCAAATGTCACATCGACATAAGTTCCGTGAGATACAATACCAAGCCCTGCGAGACTCTCTTCTAATAATACAGGAATATGATATTCTTGCATTAGCGTAAGAGCTGCTCTAACCCATCCGAAATAGTATCATCATCACCAAGTACCTCATCTAGTAAACTTGAATATACTTCTTGATCCCACTCAAGGCCGTTTTCATAACGATCTTTGGACCAGATTTCAATTTCACTTAGATTGCCGCTAACTATAACTTCCCTTTCTAAACCTGCAAACTTCATAAGAGTCTTCGGTATCAAAATTCTGCCATTTGAGTCAACGCTCAACTTAGTAACTCCCCTATTAATGTAACGAGCTAGCGTTCTATGCTTGCTATTGTTAGGATTGAGTCGGTTTATTAATTCTTTCGTCTTTTGTTCCCAAGCGTTACTTGAGAAAATTCGCAGACAATCTTCCACACCACGATTCATAATAATTTCCATTGGCATACCCCCTAGTTGCTCCACCAGCCCAGCTGGTAGCTTCAATCTCCCCTTTGCATCTAGTTTGCAAGAGTATTCACCATGGTAATTTAATTTGGGTGTCATTGTTTGCGGTTGATAAATCAAATATAGACACGAATTCTACATTTTCCCACTATTTCCCACAAAACTTTTATAAAACATTAAAAAAAATAACATATGTTTTAAAGTATAAACAAATCACTTACACATTATAAATAATTTGCTTATAAATACTACCCTTATTCGATAATACAGCGTTTCAAAAATTCTACAAGCTCATTTCATTTATCAAGCTAAAACAAATATATAATATTATATTTAATTAAATAGTAATATATAAAATACTTAAATAGAGAATTATAAATTGATTAATAAAAAAAAATTACTCACATTAAATAATAATAATATATATAAAATAAAATATAAGGCCTCAATAAAATATTTTGATAATGGTAGTAGGTCTTTATAAAAAGAAACAATATGGATACTTTTCTCTTGAATTAATGAGTGGGAATTCATCCCCATATTAAATTAATAATGATAAATAATGGAGATAAGTGGTAAATAATTAGAATCTTATATAATTAAAATCTCCTTGTATCAAGGGATGAAAAAACCATAGACAGAACAATAGTATCTTAGCAAAGAGTATGATACTAATATTCAGAATATGCTTAAAACCGGAAGAGAAAATATTTAAATTTAAATCAATACATGAGCTCTAACCTTGGTCGTAATTAAAAACCTGTATATCAATAACGTTCTTCTTGACGCTAATACAGATAATTAAAATTCATGATTAATCTGAATGCCTGGTCTAAGTAAGCAACATTATTACCAAATCGAGACTGGCTCGAACATACATTACGGTGGACTCGGTAAAGTACGATGACTATACCCTAGAGTTTTATTAATTCGATAGTGTTTTTTTTGAAAATTATTTCTGGTTAAAACTTCAAACAGTTAGGCTTTATAATACCCTTTCATACCTAACCAGCGCATACTGATTACCCCTTTCATCGCTTCAGATACGATATTGGAGTTCATCTTGGAATGACCGAGCTCTCTATCTTTGAAAATAATCGGCAATTCTACTAGCTTAAACCCATTCTTCCAAGCCGAATATTTCATTTCGATCTGGAACGCGTAACCTATAAATCTAATTTTATTTAGATCAAAGGTAGACAACACCTTATTAGTATAACAGACAAAACCTGCAGTCGGATCCTTGATCATCATCCATGTGATGAAACGAACATATATAGATGCACCGAAGGATAATAGCTTACGATCTAGAGGCCAGTTTTCAAGCCCTCCACCTTTGACATAACGTGAACCTATTGAGAGATCTGCACCTTCTTGACAAGCCTTAAATAATCTTAGCAGATCTTTAGGATTATGTGAGAAATCCGCATCCATTTCGAATATGTATTCATACCCTTTGTCCAATGCAAATTTGAATCCAGCGATATACGCAGTACCTAGGCCAAGTTTGCCTTTCCTCTGCAACATATAAACCTTATTAGGATGTTTTAACTGCCAATTCTTTACTTCTTCAGCCGTACCATCTGGACTATTATCATCTACAATCAATACGTGAAAATTCGTCTCTAGCTCCAAGACAGCTGGAATGATGAGATTGATGTTTTCAATCTCATTGTAGGTAGGAATGATTACTAATTTCTCGTTCACAGAGGATTCACAAATTGTTAACTTTGTAAATGTAATATTTTACTTCAATGATATATTATTGACTACGATAATTTGTTGTTAAAAACCTTACAAATAGATATCTGGTTGGGACTCTTTCATCATAGCATATACTTTCTCATACACATCTATCGCATGTGGTTTAGTAAAGTAATCACCGTCTGATCCAAATGGAGTACGGTGTTCCTTTGCTGATAGTGTCTGAGGCTTAGAGTCCAAGTACTTGTAACCGCCCTGCTCCTCTAAAACTTGTTGCATCATGTAAGCTGTAGCTCCTCCAGGAATGTCTTCATCTACAAACAGAATACGATTAGTCTTCTGTAACGAATTTACGATCATACCCTCTAAATCAAATGGCAACAATGTCTGTGCATCTATAAGCTCTACTGAGATATCTGCATCTTCAAGCATATCTACAGCTTTCTGCGCTTCTCGAAGTGTTGATCCATATGATACTATAGTGATATCCGTTCCATCTGTCATAATCTCAGGTACACCTAGTGGCACTGTGAACTCTAACAGATTATCAGGCAGTACTTCTTTAAGCCTATAACCATTGAGGCATTCTATAACTATCGCTGGATCATCTGACTGAAGTAATGTATTATACATACCAGCAGCCTGTACCATATTACGAGGAGCACATACATACATTCCTCTTAGTGCATTGACCATTAGTCCTAATGGAGATCCTGCATGCCAAATTCCCTCGAGTCTATGTCCTCTAGTCCGAATAATCGCTGGCGACTGCTGTATCCCTCCAGATCTATACCTCAGTGAACATAAATCATCCATCAGTGGGGATAAGCCATAAATGAGATAATCCAAATACTGAATCTCAGCTATAGGTCGAAGTCCCCTCTGGGCAGTACCAATGGCTTGACCCATGATAGTCCACTCACGAATACCTGCATCGAAAACTCTCTCGTTACCGTACTTACTCTGTAAGCCTGCAAAACCTTGATTGACATCACCGATCTGCCCTACATCTTCACCAAAGGCAATAACCTCAGGTCTAGTTCCAAGAGTCATATCAAAAAATGTATTGAGTATTTCATACCCATTCATCTTCTTACTCTCTTCAGAGTATTCCGCATGTACGACAGGTATCTCAATTGCTGCTTTTTCACTATGACTATATAGATGTGTATGATATCTATCGTGCGCTGTTTCGTATGATTGATCTATAAAACTTGTTATCTCTGCCGGCACTTCCAATCCTGATAAAATCAATGCTCTTCGCATATGACGCGCACTATCTGTCAAATTATGAAAGAGAGGCCCTAGGTATGATTCTAACCCTTTGATTACTTTATCTACTTCTGGGCTTGCTCCTCTTAAGCTTTCATATATCTCAAACAGACTAACCTTTATGTCATTTACAGGATTAATAAAGTTATCCCAAGCTGCTTGTTTTTCTTCTTGAGCGAACTTCTTGGCATCGAATTTCATTTCGATTAGTTTCTCTTCTGAGATAATATTGTTACCTACCATCCAAGCACTCATCAACTCTATACAGTCATGATCTTTTTCCCACTTTAGCCTATCTGCACTTTTGTATCTTTCATGGCTGCCAGAAGTGGAATGACCTTGCGGTTGAGTAAGTTCCTGCACATGCACAAGTGCTGGCACATGATCTACCCTCATCTTAGCAGCAGCTTTTTCGAATATCGCTACACAAGCGGCGTAATCCCATCCCTTGACTGTATACATACGTATGCCATTTCCTTCATCATCCATCAAAAAGCCTTCTAAAGCCTTGGATATACTCCCCTTTGCTGTCTGTAGCTCAGTTGGTACTGATATACCATATCCATCATCCCAAACTACCGTAAGTAGGGGTACTTGCATTACGGCGGCAGCATTAATAGTTTCCCAAAATGCGCCTTCACTTGTACTTGCATCACCTATAGTACACCAACTGATCTCGTTACCGTTTCCAGTATGAGTTAGTACAGATTTCATATCTTCCAAATTCCTCAACTTCTTGGAAGCTAGTGCGATCCCTAATGCTCTAGACATTTGTCCTGCAGTACATGATACATCAGAGGATGAATTATAGGTTTCCGTTGTATCTAACCAATTTCCTTTTTTGTCGATTGTAGGCGAAGCAAAGTGTGCATTCATTTGACGCCCTTTGGACTGTGTATCGTTATCTGAGTCAGCATAGAGTTGAGCAAAATACTCCTTTACACCACAAATCTCTGTTGCCAAGGCAAAAGTCTGATCTCTATAATAGCCTGATCTCCAGTCACCTTTTTGAAATGCTCTCGCCATTGCAACTTGCGGCACTTCCTTTCCATCCCCTAATATTCCAAATTTAGCTTTACCGGTAAGCACTTCTTTTCGACCTAATAAACTAGCCTCTCTACTAACTAATGATATCCATAAATCATGGATAATATTGTGCTCAAAATCTGTAACTGCATTTAATATATTAGGATCAAGTGTACTGATATCTGCCATTTATGAGAATCTATTTTATGGTTAACAAAACTTTCACGAACACCTTCGACTCTAACAAATTATAATCGAAAGAAGTAATCATGAAAGTTAGCGAAAAAGTTTATGCTAACAAGGAGACTAAAAAGAATGATAACTCCCAAATTGATATAACATCTACAATAAGAAAGAGTTGTCAATAGGTTGTTTTAAGGTCCCACAAAGGTAAGGAATCTTGATCAAAATTAATAGGACTTCTATAATATGAGATAGAAGATCTCTTTATTAAATCATAGAATTAAATGAAATGATTGTCTAAAAAAGGTAAGATCAACAAATATCTATTCCACTAATTGTAGTTATTACATACAATTAAGTCAACTACTTCGGTATTCAGACATTGTAGCTTTTTGTGATATTATTAATTTTTCAACTGCTTAATAGACCAGTGAATGACGTTTATTAAATACAGATTAACAACATATTAACGATCTAAAGGGAATCTTGGAATACTATTCGTGTTATAAATATTGTTACCTTTAATAATGATTTTAGATTCTTAGAAACATGCACAACTAGCGAATTATTTAATAACAACATATTATAAAATGAAGAAATCAATACTTTCTGCCCTTTTCATAGTTTTTGGATTAGTAGCAATGAATGCACAAACCGATCCGGCGCCAACCTTTGAAATGAAAAAAGAAGCAAGCGTAGCTGCTCCAACATCGGGACCAATTATGACCTTTGAAGCGATGGAAGTAGATTACGGTGTAATTGAAAAAGATAGTGAGCCTTTAAGAGTCCTTAACTTCACAAATACAGGAACTGAGCCACTAGTTATCAAAAATGCAAGAGGATCATGTGGATGTACAGTACCTGTATGGCCGAAAGAACCAATCATGCCAGGTCAAACAAACAAAATCGAGGTAAGATACGCGACTAACAGAATTGGAAAGTTCAGCAAAAAAATAACTTTCACGACTAACGAGGCTGGTGATCCTAAAGTAGTAAAAGTATTAGGTAAAGTTTTGAAGCCAGAAGAAAGCCAAGGTGTACCAGCTGGGGACAATAGTTTAATTAAGCCAGGAGGAGAGTAATCTTTTTATTTGACGAACAATATACGCCCTGCTAGAGTTATCTAGTAGGGCTTTTTACGTCTCGGCTTAGAGGTCTTATTAGTAACTTCATTTCGAAAGAATAAAAGACTAAAGTTATTTTGCCCTGATTAATTAATTACCAATACACGAATACATCAAATATGATAACACTCCTCTCTCCTGCCAAATCATTAGACATCGAGAAAGATAAATATTCTGATCTTCATACTGAGCACTCCTTTCCTACTGAAACGATGCAACTCGTGCGTATACTCAAGAAAATGAGTTTAGAAGATCTTTGCGAATTGATGCATATCAGCGAAAAACTAGGACAAGTAAATATAACTAGGTACACGCAATTTAAAAAAGACTATCCTGATGAATTTTCAGCAGCGGCTTTATATGCATTCCGAGGTGATGTATACCAGGGGTTTGACGCAGATACGGCCAATAAAAATAATGTAAAATATGCTCAGAAGCACATTCGTATTCTAAGTGGATTATACGGAGTACTGAGGCCCATGGACAAGATTCAAGCCTACAGACTAGAGATGGGTACTAAGCTCGAAAACAATAAAGGAAATAATCTTTATGAATTTTGGGGAAGCAAAATCTCTAATCAACTCAATAAAGATTTGGTTGAAATGAAATCTGAGACAATAATCAATCTAGCTTCCAACGAATACTTCAAAGCTGTAGATCAGAAGAAACTCAAGGCGAAAATCATAGATATAGACTTTCGAGAAGAGCGCAATGGACAACTAAAATTTGTGTCATTCAACGCCAAAAAGGCGCGTGGGTACATGGCCAGATTTATAGTGGATCATAGAGTGAAGACTGCAGTAGGTTTGATGGAGTTTAATACTCAAGGCTATAATTATGTTGGAGGACTTGAGAATGGGAAGATGTTGTTTGTGAGGTAAGTCAGAACTAAGCTTATCAATCTATTATATCTTCTACTCGCATAAGTACAAGGGTTTGACTCGCAGGTAGTCCGAAAAATCCTCCATTTTTTGTATTATTCTAAATTGGTCCAGCCAAAGAATCCAATTTTTCCGTTTTAGAATTAGTCAAAGTGTATTAAAAAAGTCTAGGCTATTTAAAACAATCAATTCAAGACCGAAAAACTAGCTGCTGAATAGTGATGACTGAAAACTCCTAGTATCTTTAAACTCACAACACATTCAACATACTAAATGAAGTTTTTCGAAAATTTTGACCTCCGACAACTCAACAATCTTGATCTTCTTGCCAAGCAAGTGGTGGAAGGGTTTATCATAGGTTTACATAAGAGCCCGTTTCATGGATTTTCTGTAGAGTTTGCCGAGCATAGAATATACAATCCTGGACAATCTACCAAGAATGTTGATTGGAGGGTATATGGTCGCACAGACAAAATGTATGTCAAAAGATACGAAGAGGAAACGAACCTAAGATGTCAGATTGTGATCGATACTTCATCATCTATGTACTTCCCTAAAGGAAGTGATAGTATAAATAAGTTACAGTTCTCAGCAGTAGCAGGAGCCTCTCTTATGAATCTGCTCCGTAAACAAAGAGATGCATTTAGTCTTAGCCTTTTTGAAGACAATGTACATACACACACTAGAGCGAAATCATCTACAAAGCATTACAATACGATGCTAACTCACTTAGACAAGTTAATTAATGATACTAAGACTGAGAAGAATACGTCTACCGCTTCTTCATTTCATGAGATAGCAGACAGTATACACAAGAGGTCTATGGTAATAATCTTTAGTGATATGTTTGGAAATGGAGAAAATGAAGAAGATTTGTTCTCAGCCTTACAGCACCTTAAGTCTGCTAAGCACGAAGTGATACTCTTTCATGTATTAGATAAGAAACATGAGATAGATTTTGAATATGAAAACAGACCCTACCTATTCGTGGATATGGAATCAAGTGAAGAAATAAGATTACAGTCTAATCAAGTGAAAGAACTGTACCAAGAGAAAGTAAAAGCTTTTGCTGCCGACCTCAAAATGAAATGTCTTCAATTCAATATTGACTTTGTAGAAGCAGATATTAATGAAGGGTTCCACCCTGTACTACAGTCTTACTTGGTAAAGAGGAGCAAGATGAAATAGTAAAGTGTTTCCATAGAAAACGTATCTATTCAAAAAGTGGGCTGTGCAGCAAACACATTTGACTGTTTAATATTATAATACGAAGTAAAAAAATGATGGGCAAAATCAACCTAACAGATATAAGTACTAAACCGCCAAAAAAATAACAGAAAAGATATTGCCTAATAGATTAGGTGATAAGAAATCGACAATATCCCACCGAGATTTTGTGATGACTAGGCACACTAAGAAATCGATCCAATTAACATCCATTTTCTTGTTGATCGTTCCCATTAGATCTGTAGCAATGTAGTGGCATACACGATGTGAATTATTCCAACGTAATTCAATAAAATCTTAATATTCGACAGAAGGATTGGGTTGTACCAGGATGTTGATCTCTATGATTAATTTCTTATGCAAAGGAGATTTGATACCAAAGAATTGAAATTGATCACTCATGTATTTGGACATTGATATAGCTTGAGTAAGATTAGCATTATCTCATAGGGTCAATATGATTTCTTTCAATTTAGCCTTATAATCTGATTTCATATTTCTAAGATTATATATCATTCATATAAATGAAAGACATAAATTCAACTGCAGAATCTACTATTGCTTCTTGATTTCAATTCGTTAATTTTGTTCTTCAAAAAATAGCTTAACTATGTCAACGCCACTTGCAGAACGTATGCGTCCAAAGAACCTCGATGAATTCGTAGGACAAAAGCAACTGGTGGCACAAGGTGCAGTACTTCGTAATGTAATAGAGTCAGGGCAGATACCATCATTCATACTTTGGGGGCCACCAGGAGTGGGTAAGACTACCCTGGCTTCTATTATAGCGAATACGCTGAAGCGACCATACTATGCATTATCTGCGATCAATAGTGGAGTCAAGGATGTACGCGAGACTATTGCCAAAGCGGAAAGTAATCGGTTTTTCAATAGTCCTAATCCAATCTTATTTATAGATGAAATCCATAGATTTAGTAAGTCGCAACAAGACTCGCTATTGGGTGCTGTAGAGAAGGGCACAGTGACTCTTATAGGTGCTACCACAGAGAATCCATCTTTTGAAGTAATTTCTGCCCTACTAAGTAGATGTCAAGTGTATGTACTCAAGCCACTAGACAAAGAAGACCTAATAAGATTAATCGATAGAGCGATAATCGAAGACTCAAAGCTAAGAACTAAAAGCATCACAATCAACCAATACGATGCACTGCTGCAATATTCTGGTGGTGATGCGAGACGCTTACTTAATTCACTAGAGATCGTTGCCAATCATTTCCTTGAAGAGGATGTGGTAATCGATAATAAGAAAGTCGGCGAAATCATACAAGCCAATATGGCGCTCTACGATAAGGCAGGAGAGCAGCATTATGATATTGCATCAGCATTTATCAAGTCTATCCGAGGAAGTGATCCCAATGCTGCTGTATACTACTTAGCACGCATGATTGAAGGAGGAGAAGATGCAAAGTTTATATGTAGACGCATGCTCATCTCAGCCTCAGAAGATATTGGTATGGCCAACCCAAATGCGCTACTTATATGCAATGCCGTCATGGACGCTGTTAGAAATATAGGCATGCCTGAAGGTCGAATACCTATGGCACAAGCAGCTGTTTATCTAGCATCTTCGCCAAAGAGTAATGCGTCTTATATGGCGATCAATTTGGCTCAAGCTGCAGTAAGAAAAACAGGGAATCTATCGATACCGTTGCCACTTCGCAACGCGCCTACCAAACTGATGAAAAATCTGAATTACGGCAAGAACTATGAATATGCTCATAACCACGCTAACAATTTTGTTAATATAGAATATATGCCTGACAATCTATCTGGCAGTATATTCTACGAACCAGGAAGCAATGGAGCAGAGGATAAGATCCGAGCTAGTCTGAGAGATAAGTGGAAGGAGAAGTATGGGTATTAGGGATTGCTGTCTAATACCTTCAAGTCTAAAGAATCCAAGGAGATTTTTCGACGTATCACATACTGTAATTGTGACACTAAGTCACTGAAACAATCTTCACAAACAATCGTTAGTATATCATGCAATGAATAACTGAAATAGTGATTACTTTGCATTCCAAATTTGTTATAAAATAACTGTGTAAATATTCTTCTAACTATGATGACATCCGAGCAAATAGAAAATCTAGAGATGATCGCTGAAAGCGCAAAACAATTCGCTGAAGCACATATCAGACCTCAAATGATGGAATGGGATGAATCGCAACATTTTCCAAAAGATGTAATGCATAAATTAGGTGAGCAAGGTTTCTTAGGAGTCTTAGTACCTGAGGAATATGGAGGAGCTGGATTGGGTTACCAAGAGTATATCACAATAATAGAAGAAATCACTAAGGTATGTAGTTCTATAGGACTATCTGTTGCAGCACATAATTCACTTTGCACGGGTCATATCTTACAATTTGGCAATGATGAGCAGAAGAAAAAATGGTTACCTAAACTCGCCGCTGGTGAGTGGATTGGAGCTTGGGGTTTAACAGAGGCAAATACAGGTTCGGATGCAATGCGTATGCAATGTGTAGCTAAGCGAGATGGCGATGACTTTATACTTACTGGAGCTAAGAATTGGATCACACATGGTATCTCAGGTGATATAGCTGTAGTACTTGCACGTACTGGTGAACTTATGGATAGTAATGGGATCACGGCATTTGTAGTGGAGCGTGGCACACCAGGATTTAGTGGAGGAAAGAAAGAAAATAAGTTAGGAATGAGAGCCTCAGAGACTGCGGAAATGATTTTTGATGACTGTAGAGTGCCTGCAACTAACGTATTAGGCAAAGAAGGAGAAGGATTTAAACAAGCGATGAAAATACTTGATGGTGGACGTATCTCTATAGCCGCATTATCTCTAGGTATTGCTAAAGGATCATACGAAGCTTCAGTAAAGTACTCACAAGAAAGAGAGCAATTCGGTCAACCGATATCAAGATTTCAAGCGATTAGCTTCAAACTAGCCAATATGGCCGTGCGAATCCAAGCTGCAGAACTTCTTACTCGTAAGGCTGCATATCTCAAAAATAAAGGCATGAAGATGACTACCATCGCTGCCAAAGCAAAATACATGGCATCAGAAGTATGTGTAGAAGCGGCAACAGATGCGATACAGATACACGGTGGGTACGGTTATACTAAAGATTTCCCTGTCGAGAAGTTTTTCAGAGATAGCAAGTTATGTACTATTGGAGAAGGAACTAGTGAAATTCAAAAACTAGTAATTAGCAGAAATATACTCAGAGGAATAGATCAGTAATTTTCTAATTTCTTTCGGAAAATTAGAAAAATAGTGTCTTCCCTTCAGTACATTTATTAAGTATTCAACGATACTATAATAAGTAATTGAGGCAAACATATGGATTCGATTCATCCATTAGGACCCCCTTTAATTCTAATAGCATATCTTTGCAATCATGCCAGATACTCTCATTTCTTCACCTCTACAAGGATTTACGGATTATAGATTTCGTAATGCTTTTCATAAGTATTTTGGAGGTATAGATACTTACTACGCACCCTATATCCGGCTCAATGGTAAGATGGAGATCAAGCCAGTCTACCAAAGAGATCTGAAGCATAAGCATAATATAGGCTTAGTAGTAATTCCTCAAGTGATGACCTGCGATGCTGACGAATTTCTATTTGTTATCGACTATGTGCAGTCGCTGGGATACACAGAACTCAATTGGAATCTTGGCTGTCCATATCCTATGGTGACTAATCGAGGTATGGGTTCAGGACTGATCGCTAATCCGGAAAAGATAAATCATATTCTCGATCGTGCACATAGCGAAACAAATATCACAATATCAATGAAGATGCGTATGGGTTATTATGATCCGACTGAAATATTGGATGCCTTTCCTGTGCTCAACAAGTATCCGCTGAAAAATATTGGTATTCATGCTCGTATCGGCAAACAACTGTACGTGGGCGGTGTGGATTGGGATAGTTTTGAGCGATGTTTGGAGCATACTGATCATAAGTTATATTACAATGGTGATATAACGTCTGTCAAAGCATTTAGAAAAATATCAGATCGATTTCCAACTATAGATCATTGGATGATTGGTAGAGGTTTGATTGCAGATCCTTGGCTCCCTAGTATGATCAAAGAGAATGACACAGAATATCCAATAGAACGTATAGATGTATTCAGTGATTTTCATACAATGCTGTTCCGACAATTTGAAGAAAAGCTGACTGGTGACAAGGCTATCATACGGAAAATGGTTAGCTACTGGGAATATTTCGAAGAAGTACTACCTCAGGCTAAGAGAGAAATAAAAAAACTTAAGAAAACAAAAACTATTGAAGCTTATGATGAAGCGTTGGAGAAAGTGTATTCTGTATTTGAAGAAAAATATGTTTGATTCTTATGAATAATCGAAAAAGAGTCTAATATAATAATCGGTAGTTGTGGATTTCAGAACTGGGTGAAAGATCACAATAGAAGTTAAATTGAATATGAGATACTCCCTAGATATCAGAATCAAGGCTTTATGAAAGAGTTTTTGAAAAAAATCAAATTTAACTCAATCGAATAAAAGCATTAATAAGTCCTGATAATTTAGTGTTAATTAAAATCATTAAACAATGGATTTGTTCAAGAAGGTGTATTGCGAGCTCATTATAAAACATGTTATGACTATTAAGATTTTTTGATGTATTCTTTGCTAAAATCTGACATCAAAAGTTTTAGGTGCTATGCCCCAAGTTTCAGTGTTATAGCTGTCTAGGCTAATCCTAAAGTTTCTTATGTGAAATTCTATTCTTATAAAAATCTTTCTTTTCTCTCAATTCTAAAGTATTTGTGCCAGAACAGTATCTTGCAGTCGAATACTTGTGTTATACTTATCATACACAATACCATACATGACTAACAACGATATATTACGTAGAATACGATACGCTTTTGATTTCAATGATAAGAAGATGATGAAAATCTTTGCATTAGCGGATTACGATGCGAGCAGAGAGGAGATAAGTAACTGGCTCAAGAAGGAAGATGATGAAGCTCATGTTGGGATCTATGATAAGTATCTAGCCATATTTCTCAATGGACTTATTAATCTTAATCGAGGTAAACGAGAAGGAGAACAACCTAAACCTGAGAAAACGCTTAACAACAATCTAATACTACGTAAACTTAAGATCGCTTTGACCCTGACAGATGAGGATATAGTAGAATATCTCAAGTTAGTCGACCTTAGAGTCAGTAAGCATGAGATCAATGCTTTTTTTAGAAAGCCCGGGCAAAGACAGTATAGACAATGTAAAGATCAAATTCTACGTAATTTTCTACATGGCCTACAGGTCAAACATAGAGATACTCAGTCTACATCAGACCAAGAAGAATAAGAGTGGATTCACATCATCATTTTATCATATTTAAGCCTTGGGGCTATCATAGCCAATTTATTTTAGCTGGAAATAAAAAGAAACTTCTATTAGGATCACTTCATGACTTTCCGGATGGTACTATGTCTATAGGAAGACTTGACAAACCATCGGAAGGCTTGCTATTACTTACGACAGATGGTAAAATGAGCCAAGCTGTCCGTAGCAAGAAAGTAGTGAAAGAATACTATGTACAAGTAGATGGTGAGATCACCGAGGAAGCTCTCACTAAACTCAGAAATGGTGTGGAGATCGTGGTTGAAAAAGAGCTATATATGACTCGCCCAAGCAAAACTCATGTCATGGACCGAATACCTAACTTACCACTCAGAGCAAAGCCAATCCGTGATGACAGACACGGCCCTTCCACTTGGATATCCATCTCCATAGTCGAAGGAAAGAATCGTCAAATCAGAAAAATGACGGCCGAAGTAGGATTCCCAACTCTAAGATTAGTGAGGTTTCGTATAGGTGAAATAACTATAGAAGATATGTACGCTGGTGAAGTTAGAGAAGTAGATTTAATGAAATATTTTTAAACCAACTTTAGAATTTCGGCTTTAAATAAATACAATTAATTATCCACCAACCAAATGCAATATTAATTCGTCTACATGTTAGTATAGCTTCCTCAAAATATAATCCTAATACATCGTTAACATTATCTAAAACATCAATAATTTATATATTACCTAACCGTTCTATTCATACCTTAAGTATACCGAAAATTAATATTCCATTATGTCTAACCTTTTAATCAGGATGCTTTCATTAGTAATTTTGTGTGTAGTAGGCGCTCACCTTACCGCCCAGACCTACACTATCTCAGGATATATCTCTGACAAATCATCAGACGAAATGTTGATATCCGCCAATCTCTACGATTTTGAAAGTAGTTCTGGTACAGTAAGTAATACCTATGGATTTTACAGTATTACGTTACCGATTGGTGATGTAAGGCTGAGAGCATCCTTTATAGGGTATACTGACATCAATACTGCGTTTACATTAAGTCAAGATACTACTATTAACTTCCCATTACCGTCATCCGTAGAAATAGACGAAGTAGTCATCACTGCAAATAAAGCATCGGAAGGGCGTATAGAAGAGCGTACTCAGATGAGCACCGTGGAGGTTCCTATTACACAGATCAAAAAAATTCCTGCCTTATTAGGTGAAGTAGATGTAATCAAAGCATTACAACTATTACCTGGAGTGCAATCAGGAGGTGAAGGATCAAGTGGTCTTTATGTTAGAGGTGGCTCACCTGATCAAAACCTAATACTTCTAGATGGTGTACCAGTATATAATGCTAATCACCTTTTTGGATTTTTCTCAGTATTCAATGCAGATGCCATCAAAGATGTTAAACTCATTAAAGGTGGATTTCCTGCAAGATATGGAGGTAGATTATCTTCAGTCCTTGAAATCAACTTAAAAGAAGGAAATCAAAATGAATTTCATGGTGAGGGAGCCATAGGATTAGTTGCTTCTAAGCTTACCTTAGAAGGTCCGATTTCTGAAAATACATCATTCATTATATCCGGAAGAAGAACCTATATAGATTTACTAGCTAAACCTTTTATACAATCTGGATTTGAAGAAAATGGTCAAGTAGGTGGAACAGGATATTACTTCTATGATCTTAATGCTAAAGTCAATCATAAATTTTCTGATAAGGATAGACTTTATATAAGTACTTATACAGGGAAAGACAAATTTTACTTTGATAGTAAAGAACTAAATGATGTACCTGCCGATGCGTTAGAATTTGGATTAGGGTGGGGAAACCTAACTACAGCAATAAGGTGGAATCATTTGATTACCCCAAAATTATTCGGAAACCTAACTGCCACTTACAGTAATTATAAATTCAATGTACTTTCTAAATTTGGTGAAGAATATAGCAACGCTTCACTTAATGAAGAATTTAGATTAGAATACGATTCTGGGATTCGTGATTATGCCTTAAAGTTAGATTTTGATTACTTGCCTAACCCAAATCATTTTTTAAGATTTGGAATTAACGGAATCAATCACAAATTTAATCCAGGTACATTTGATCTTCAATTTACCGACCCTGACTCCCCTGATTTTTCTACTACTGTAAATCAAGATAAAGTAGAAGCCCAAGAAATATCGGCATATTTAGAAGACGATATGCAGCTCTTTGATGGATTCAAAATGAATGCCGGAGTCCATACTTCAGCATTCCTTGTTGAAGGTAAAAAATATCTATCCGTGCAGCCAAGATTGAGCATGAGATACCTGTTGAACAATGGAATCGCCATGAAAGGGTCATTCGCTACTATGAATCAATACATCCATTTACTCTCTAATGAAGGTATTGGGTTACCTACTGATCTATGGTTGCCAAGTACAGCGAAAGTAAAACCTCAAAGCTCTTGGCAAGCAGCAGCAGGGTTGGCAAAGACGATAAATGACACTTATGAGGTAAGCATAGAGGGATATTATAAAAAAATGAGCAACCTCATAGCGTATCAAGATGGATCTGGCCTATTTGAATTTGGAGATTGGCAAGATAGAATAGTAACAGGTAAAGGTGATGCATATGGTATAGAAGTATTTATACAAAAGAAGAAAGGTAGAATTTCTGGTTGGATTGGATACACATGGTCACAGAGTAATCGACAATTCGACGAACTCAATTTCGGAAAAGAATTTCCGTACACCTACGATAGAAGACATGACATATCTGCAGTTGTAACATATAAAATTTCAGACAAACTTGACTTTGCTGGAACATGGGTATATGGTACAGGCAATGCCATTACAATCGGAAATTCTCAATATACGGCACTTTACGATTCAGGAACATTCGATAACGGAGGGAGCTATACTTACTATGAAAACAGAAATGATTTCAGAATGAATGCATATCATAGAATGGATGTAGGAGTCACTTATACTCGAAAAAAAAAGAGATGGGACAGCGTATGGGCCATTGGAGCATATAATGCTTACAATCGCAAAAATCCATTCTTTATTTTCACCGACAGTGACTTTAATCAAAATACTGGAACAAATACTAGGGTATTGAAACAAGCAAGTCTTTTCCCTATCATTCCTTATATCAATTATAGTTTTAAATTTTAATCCCTATGAAATATTTTTCTCGATTATATATTCCGTTAATGATCATTGTATTTACTTTCAGTGGTTGCGAGGATACATTTGAAACTACACTAGAAATAAATCCACCAAAACATACGGATCGTTTGGTTGTACATGCATATGGCTCAACCAATGGAGAGGATTTAAAAGTACATCTCACTCAATCGAGTGGACTTTTAGAAAGCTTACAAAACAATTTAATATCAAAAGCTACAGTCACATTGTGGAAAGATCAAGTACAGTTGGCAGAACTTGAAGAAGTTTCTTTTGGATCTAATTATCGATTCAATTATATACTACCAGAAGGAACCATAGTATATGAAAAAGGAGCAACTTATAGATTAGAAGTTGAGGCCGATGGTTTTGAAAAAGCAATAGGTACAGCAACTGTCCCTGGGGATATTCCTTTACTAAAACAAAAATTTGAAGAAGATGGTACTTCGCTTGAATCAGGAGATTTTAACAGTGAAGTAGAAATTGAATTTCAAGATCCTGCAAATGAAGAAAATTTTTATGAAGTAGGTGTAACTATATATATAGAAAATAATAGCAACCCCTATTTCAACGAAATATATACGGAAACTTATGATCCAGCTGCACAACAAGGAATAAGCTACTCCAATTTGATTGTGAATGATTTATCTTTTGATGGGAATATTAAAAATTTCCCTTTAGTAATTCGAAAATTTAAGGAGGAGGAAGAGGACGTAGACAATATGTTTGTGCTCTGGCGGGTGACTTCAGAGGATCATTACCTTTTCAATAAAAGTGCTAGAAAGCACTATGATCAAGATGGAAATCCTTTTGCCTCACCAGTACAGGTCTTTAGCAATATCGAAAATGGTATAGGTATATTTAGTATAATGAATGAGGAGTATGTAAAAGTAAGCCTATGATACATCAACTTATAAAAGCCATTTACAATGTCTTACATTTGAAATTGGCAACAATCCTATCAAAAAAAGTGAGCATTCCTCTGAGTAAAAAACTTTTAATTGTTTCTAGCGTAGTTTTAGTATGTCTCGATACTCTATCAGCGCAAGATGAGACAACATCTAATTTCAGCTACCAATTTAATAGAGTTCAAAAGTATGTTTCTATATCTCCAACTCAATTAAATGAAGCTAACACTTTATCTGATCTCAACCATTATTATAAAGCAGATTGGGTAAAAGAATATAAGTCAGTAAATCTTACTGTAATATCCAATGGTCAAAAGAAGACAATAAAAAATACTAACCATAAACTGACAACTGCTCAAAAGAAATTAATACAATCTTCCGATTTAGATAGCGAAATAAATGTAGTAATAACCTATCTGCCAAAAAACAATCTCTCGAATAGTAGAATCCAAGAAATGAATTTTTCATTCCGAATAGATCCTGAGCAGAATGCTCAATACCTAGGAGGTGAATTAGATAATTATATAAGAGAAACTTTAATGAACAAAGTTTCTATAAAAGATATACCTCAATATCAAGTCGCCGCTATAAAATTCATAATAGATGGAAATGGACATATAGTAGATGCTCATGTTGCCCAAGCTTCCAAAAATGTAGATGCAGATAAATTGATTTTAAAAACCATATGTGACATGCCTAATTGGGTTCCTGCACAATATCTTGATGGTACTAAGACTGAACAGGAGTTTGTATTTACTATTGGGGATCAGTCTAGTTGTACTATGAATATGCTAGATATCAAAAGTTAAGTATCTCCTAGCACAGTGAAAAAACAGTAAGATCACTTCGAATCTATTTTTCTGGATAAATCAATTTCCACGAAAACACCGCTAATATTGAACCAATAATAGGCGCAACTATATACATCCACAAATGTTCTAAATTCATATTTACCATAGCAGGGGCAATCGATCTAATTGGATTCATAGATGCACCAGTAATCGGCCCTGCAAATAATGCTTCTAAAAGCACAGTGGCTCCGATAGCTATACTCGCTATTATGCCTTGCTCCTTCGATCCTATAGCTACATTGAGAATTACAAACATCAAAAAAAATGTTAGTATGATCTCCAACACGAATGTCTGCATCCAGGGTCCAGCGGGTAAAGTCTCTCCCAACGTTAGCGAATCAGGAAATAAAAACCTTAATATCCCACTCGCAATAAATGCTCCTATAGTCTGAGCTAAAATATAAGGTATTACTTGCTTAGTTTCGAATCGCATAGTCAACCAAAAGCCAATAGTAACTGCAGGATTAAAATGTGCTCCAGATACTTCACCTACCGCGGCGATCATAGCCATCACTATCAATCCAAATGTAATGGCGATACCAACAGTTCCTAGTGCCCCCCCACTTACTCCATCAATGATGATTGCTCCTGTTCCACAAAACACCAATGCAAAAGTCCCTATTGCCTCCGCTATATATTTATTCATTACCTATTTTTTGAAATACATATTTCATTTCAGCAGCGATCTCGTTTACCGCAGCATCATATACTACTGACATCTCTTGCGTACCATCTGACCGTTTCGGATCTTCATATCTAACTGGTATCCGAGTTGCATTTAATATTATTGGACAGTTATCATCCGCATGTGCACAGGTCATAATAGCGGCGAAGTCTCCTGCCATATTATATGCATGATCAAACACTTTAGAAAAACAACTTAGTGGTGATTTTTTTAGACTATATCTGACAAAAATAACTGGATTCGATTCTCCTTGCTGTTCGACTTCAATTCCAGTACGCGATATGGCCGCAATAGCATTAGGATGGAATGCAGTCGCTTCCGTACCGCCAGAGTAACAAATCGCATTTACACCATAATAGTATGATGCTACTTGTCCCATTATCTGTGATATTTGACTTCGGCGAGAGTTATGAGTACATACATAATTAAGTATGATTGTCTCTTCTTTTTCTAATTTGCTTTTTGCAAAATCTATAAGTACTTGCAGTACTTCTCTACGATCTGTGGATATGACACTAGTATCTAACGCTTCGAAATAATTTTTTATCGATTGTAAAAGCTTTCCTTTCATTTTTCTCTCTTTTTGATTAGCAGCAACCTCCTCCTGGTGAACAGCAATTAGATGTAGATGCCGCCAGATTAGATAGATCAACTTTAACTTTCTCCGGTATTCCACAAGCATCAGATGCTAGACATGCAGTCTCCATACTTGTAAGATTAAAATCCTTACCATCATAGTCAAGGCCGTACTTTTGGATACTTTCAGCACCTTGGTATTCTATTTCCACTTCGTGATTTCCTATCCCTAGTTTATCTTGAGATAGATTGATAATTTGAAGAAGTTTTTCGGGATGAATTCGGTGATCATAATCATCAGCAGACCAAAGTTGAAAAGAAACTTTCTTTTCAAATCGCTCTACCCCACCACAATCAATGAAGTGCTTTGTAATCTCTCCTACTTCGGTAACGTGAAAATGTGGTTCTACAAATTTCCCATTTGGCAATTTGAAATTTACTACTGACACCCTTTCTAATTGTATTTTTATTTCTTGTAATTTCATGACAATGAGATTTTATTTATTGTACCTCGAAAAATATTTATTGATTAAAACTAGCAGCAATTGCCCTCTTCATTTTTAAACAAGGAGAAAAACCTGGATAACAAACCTTGAATATCTAACCAAACTTCACTATTGATACAGTAACAAACCTTGGTGCCATCAATATTCCCTTTGATTAAGCCCACAGATTTAAGCTCCCTAAGATGCTGTGATATGGTAGGTTGAGCCAAACCTATTTCGTCAACTAGTTCTCCACATATGCAACTTTCTGTCTTGAGTATCTGCTCAAGTATAGCGATACGAGCTGGATGACCTAGTACTTTAGCTATACTAGCCAAATGATTTTGCTCTTCGGAAAATATTTCTGATTTAGTAATTCCCATATCTATTAAATGGTTTATTGCAATATTACGATTATATATTTAATATAGCAGTGTGTCTCCCAATTAAAATCATACAATTGGTTCTTTTACAAAAAAGATTATATTCTAACATAAAGCCGTAGACCAACTATAATTTCCTGTAGGAATCAAGACAATTGATAAAAAACTGTATCTTGTTTGGTAGATACAATAATCACGCTAATATGAAATACTCTTCTTCCCTATTTACGGTATGCCGGAAATTTACACTCAGGTATATACATGATAAATGTAATGACTAATCCAGGGCAATTTACTATGAGAGTAATTATACAACACTAATAATTATAAATTGAAAAAGTGCTATTGAGTAGAGCCAATAAATGTTTTTATACCGCAATTATCTGCCTTGCAACCTTTACATTGTTTGCAGGAGATGATCCTTGTACTGCTACTAATTTATCCACATCTAATACTGAATTTTTATTATTTGACAACAGCGGAAACTCAGATTCCGGTGTAGAAACCCCTCCTTTAGGGGGCTATTTAGGGCCTGATACTTGGTTTACATTTACAATGACGTCATTTGAGTTGACTCTACTAATAGAAGAAGGAGGAATGACGGATCCAGCAATAGCAATATACGGTGGTGATTGTAATGATCCTATAGTGTACTACAATGTGTCTGACAATAATTGTACTGGAGGAGTCTCGCCGCAATTACTATTTGATGATCTTACTCCTGGTGAACAATATTACATAAGAGTTTGGCCACAAGATGGATCTCCAAATGGAAACTTCGGAATTTTTCTGGGTACCGTTTTACCAACATTACTTGATTTTACTACTTTCGCAGATGCCTCTATTATAGAAGAATGCATAGAGTTAACACAGGAGCAGGGATTTCAACAAGGTTGCGCTTGGTATCAAGTTGAAATAGATTTTTCTCAACCCTTCACTCATGAAATGCTAGCCAACTTTGGAGATAAAGATCCAAGTGGAGCTGACGGAATCTGTCTAGTCTACCAATCTAACGGTCCTGATTTTTGCGGTGGTACTGGAGAGGGCATAGGGGCAGCAGGAATGCCCAACTCAGCAATATTCGAATTTGACACATGGCAAAATAATAACCTTGGTGATCCAGCTGAGGATCACGCTTCATTTAATATAAATGGCAATATGGCTCATCCTGCCTCTATTAATGGACCTATAACTCTTGGTAACATTGAAGATGGAGTAGATCACAATATTACTTTTAATTGGGATCCTTCAGGAAATTCATACGAATTAATTTTTGATGGAAATTTAATATTAAGTGGATCGTATGACATTATTAACAATTGCTTTGGTGGTAGTTCTTTGGCGTATTGGGGATATACAGCATCAACTGGAGGCTCTAACAACAATCAAATCATTTGTCCTATTGTGGTAGAATATAACCCTGCTACTGTATCTTACGAAGAAGTAACTATCTGCGCCGGAGAATCTTATAATGGGTGGACAGAATCAGGATTCTATATAAGTGAAGAACCAGGATCTAACGGATGTACACACCAAACTCATACAAGACTCACTATTATTGAAGAATCCGAACCTTATCTATTACAAAAGTATATCTGCGATGGTGATATCTTTGCATTAGAAGGAGAAGTTTTTACCAATGAGGGAATATATACCATCTATACTGAGACTGAATTAGGATGTGACAGCACCATTATTCTTGATCTTAAAGTGATAATTCCTACACTTGATATTTTAGGAAATGATGAATTTAATTGTTTGATAGACTCAATAACACTCACGATCGAATTTGATTTAAACTACCCTATTTCAGATGTAGACTTTTTTTGGCAAACTCCAAATGGAACTTTACAGTCAGATTCTATAATAGCCACTACTCCTGGATGGTATTCTGTCAATGTATTTATCTATTATGAAGACGCCTTTTGCATTGTAAGTGCAGAAACACAACTTTACATTGATAATATTCCTCCAATAATCGACGATATTTCTGATCTCACTATTCTATGCAATACTCCAATAGATGAGAGAATATTAGTAGCCCCAGAAAATCCAAATTCATTGGACTTCAATTGGTATCTAGATAATATACTAATAGGAACGAATGATATACTACCTGTAAGCATAGAAGGGAATTATACCTTGGAAGCACAAGACACTACTAATGGATGCATAACCACTATTGATGCTAATGTATTTATAGATGATGATATACCACAAATCGAAATAGGCTACGATTCCTTAATACTGAATTGTCAATCTATAGAATTTGTTCTCGATCCTACTATTTTTTATCAAGGACCCGGAAATATCGTTTGGGATTATAACTCTATATTTTTATCAAATGATACGACTGTAACAGTAAATGAGCCCGGCGTTTACACTATTGGTATTACTGATGCCAATGATTGTACTGCGATTGATTCCATCCTAATTTCTATAGATACTCTAGCTCCTGAATTAATATTAGAAGACATAATAATTCCTTGTGATCAGACAGATACATTAATTAATCCGATTACACTTTCTATTAATACTGTGGCTGATTGGGAAAGCCCACAAATTCTTAATAATGAAATCACACCACTGATAAATACCGCTGGAACATATAGTATTACTCTAACTGATACTACTAACTATTGTATGGCCTCGGGTAGTATAATAGTAGAACTCTTAGGGCCAAGTCCAGATATTTCTATCTCGGGTGATGACACATTAAATTGCATTATAGAATTTGCAGAAATTATTGCAACTACAAACCAAAATGACATCACATTTAATTGGTTCAATTCTGTATCCTTTCTATCTAATGAACCGATAATAAATGTTAATACTCCCGATATATATATTGTGCAAGCCTTTAGCCCAACTGGATGTAGTACTTTAGATTCATTCGAAGTTATCGAGCACAAAATATACCCTACTATTACTTTGGAGTCAGATACGATCGATTGTGATAACCTAAAAGCTACCATTAACGCCGGAATCATAAACGGAACTATTGAAAATTGGGTAACCCCAGACAATAATGATCCCACTTCATCAACTATCGTTACGGATATTATTGGATTCTATACACTCAATACAATTAATATTGAAACAGGATGTACGACTACAGATTCTATCGAAGTAATAGATATGAGCAATCCTCCCGTCTATACATTTGAATCAAATACCATTACTTGTAGTCAACCCAACGCAATACTAAATTTGGATATTTCTTCGAACTACCAAAGTGTGACATGGACTTATCCTAACGACACTTCTAGTAACGAATTATCACCAGAAGTTACTATCCCGGGAAATTATCTTCTTCATATTGAAGTAGAAGGATCATGTGACCTTGACACCATAATAGAAATAGAAATAGATACAATTTCGCCAAGTTATCAAGTGGAATTCGGAATCATCGACTGTTACAATGAACAAACTAATCTGAATCTTAATAATGTCAATAATACGGAATCAATTATCATAACATCACCTTCAAATTTGGTATTTGCAAGTATTGAAAATACAGTGACAGAGAGTGGTATTTATAGTATAAATACAATTGGTTCCAATGGATGTGTTACAAATAGCAATATTGAAATTCTATCTCTAATTTCAATACCAGAAGTAACAATAGAACAAGATGTATTAGTCAGTTGTAATGCACCTAATGCAACTATTACTGCCAATTCTAATAATGATAATCTTGGCTATACTTGGTCCAATGATCTGTCAAATACAATAGGAAACTCTAATACAATAACAGTAAGCAGTGGTGGAGTGTTTTCTCTATATATTATAGATGAAAATGGATGTGAAAATGTTTACAACGTAAATATAGAAGAACAACTAGAACTACCTGTCATTAATTTAATAGCCGACAATATCACATGTAACAATAGTATGGCAACGATAACATTAGAATCTCAATCTGAATTAACAGATGTAGTTTGGAGCGATGCCAATGAAGTAGTTAGCACAGATAACCAATTAGCAGTGGATCAGGGTGGATGGTATTATGTGCAAGGAAGCAATCAATATGGCTGTGAATCTGAGGACTCCATATTAGTTTTAGAAAATATTACTGCTCCAGTCTTAATTCTTCTTTCACCTGATACCATTAAACTTTTACCCAATGGATTTTATGATATTCTTATCGATGAATTCTCCAGTGGCAATCTAGATTATAGTTGGATGCCAACGGAAGGATTATCCTGTTCTGATTGCCTTGAGCCTACGATTACAGAATACCTACATGATAGCTATCAACTTACCGTCACTAATGATTATGGTTGCATAACTACCATTACAATACATGTTCGAGAAAAGAAATTGACTTCAGTTAATATTCCAAATATATTCTCTCCGAGTTCTCGTGATGGTAATAATGATTACTTCACATTATATGGCAACGAGAATGTTGTACTCATTAATGAAATGTATGTATATGATAGATGGGGTAATCTAGTGTATAGTAACAATAATTTTCTGCCCAATGATCCATATCAAGGTTGGGATGGTCTATTTAATGGTGAATCAGTGGTGAACGGTGTTTACGTCTACCTTTTTAAAGTTACTACTAATGAAGGCCAAATATTGACATTTGCTGGTGATATAACCAAAATGTAGCTCCACAATATGACTCTCGTGTAATTTTTAATAAATTGTAATTACTCCTTAATGATAACCAGAGTTATGTGCTAAAATATTGCCACAAGAGGCACATGCAATAGCTGATCCAGCTCCTCCAGAACATGCATTACTACACGTGTAATGCCAAACTCCATCCGAATTTTGTGCTGGTTCTAGTGCCTTTGCATTAGAAACTGCGTTGGGGGTTACATTGATACCCTCTGATCCAGAAGGTACTAAAGTACTTGTAGTTGTTGCAGGTGCAGGAGCATCATGATATATCGTATTGTGTACTAGTGTAGTTCCACAATCTCCACAAGCTGTTGCCGATCCTGATCCTCCGCTGTGCCCATTAGGACATGTATAATGCCAAACTCCTAGTGAATTTTGTGCTGGCTCAGGTGCTTTTGTTGGAACAGTAGACGCAGATGGTGCAGCAGGAGATACATAGTTAGGGTCTAAGAGTGCAGCTGGCCTCTCAGGAGCACTGTTACAAGATACAATTGAAAATAATGCTATTACGAATAAGTATTTGAAAAACTCCATTTTATTATTTTTATTTAACAATCTTAAAGATAATGATACTTTAATTAAAAAGTCAAGATTCATTTTAAAACTGTTAACTCACTAGTTTGATTTTAAAGAATCCATATTACGAAATTTAATTTTATTACTATCCTACTCCAATAAGTCCTGGAAACATAACGACCAATATCAAGACTAATATCTGTATTAATAAGAAAGGAATCACTCCTTTATAGATCATTGATGTTTTCAACTCTGGTGGCGCTACCCCTTTGAGGTAGAATAACGCGAATCCAAATGGTGGAGTTAGAAATGAAGTCTGAAGATTGAGTGCAAGCAAAATACCTATCCATATCAAGTCGATTTCCATTGCGATGAATATCGGTGTCACTACAGGTACTATGATAAATATAATTTCTATAAAATCAATAAAGAACCCCGCTATAAAAACTACCACCATTACCAAGAATAAAAACATCATTGGACTTAATGCCGATTGCTCTATCAAGTCTACTAAATATCTGTCTCCACCAAGCCCTCGAAATACTAATGCGAAAGTAGTAGCTCCCAAAAGTATCATGAATACCATACTTGTGAGCTTAGTTGTCTCCTTGCACACCTCTGATAGCTTACTCATGCTAAATTGTCCTTGAGTCATAGTAAGCAATATAGCACCTAAGGCACCTACTGCTGCTGCTTCTGTTGGCGATGCGATTCCTGCGAATATTGATCCCAGCACAGCTATGATTAATAGCATAGGTAAAACAAATGCCTTCACTACTTTCTTCACAAAATCTTCAGACTTAAACTTGTCTATCTCCTTGGCAGGAATTGCTGGTGCGCTTTCAGGATAGAGATGTGCGTATATTGCGACATATGTAATATATGCAACCACCAATATCAATCCTGGCACTAACGCTGCTGCGAATAAGTCACCAACAGATACATTGAGCACACTCCCCAACAATACTAATACTACTGAAGGAGGAATTATCTGTCCAAGTGTTCCTGAAGAAACGATGACACCAGCGGCTAGATCTGGTTTGTAATTTCTCTTGAGCATCGTAGGAATACTGATCAATCCCATAGTAATTACAGTCGCCCCTACTATCCCTGTACTTGCCGCTAGTAAAGCTCCGACTATTACAACTGAAATTGCCAATCCTCCTTTTATTTTTCCAAATAAAATAGCCATCGTATTGAGAAGATTTTCTGCCAATCCAGACTTCTCCAACATCAAACCCATAAATATAAATAAGGGAACGGCGAGCAAAACATAATTTTTCATAGTCCCCATGATCCTCAATGGAAGTAAATCCAAAAAGTCAGGAACCAAGAAGTATCCTACTAATATCGATAAGCCAGCTAAAGTAAATGCCACTGGATAGCCGACAAGTATCAAAGCAAATATCACTACAAACAATATCAGCGCCACAATTTCAGTATCGATCATCAATTCCATTCTAAGCAGATTTAGTGTTTGATGAAAAGATCGTCTGTACAGATCTGTAGATTACAGCAATACCTTGTAGAAGCAATAGTACAAATCCAAAAGTCATGAAGTACTTAATAATATATCTCGCTGGTAGGCCTCCAGGATTTGGTGATCCTTCATTCATCATCCAGCTGTTAGTCGCATAGTTGAATGAACTATTGATTAAAATCAGACACCATGGCACTAAAAACAATAAGGTTCCTGCAAGATTTATCCATGCTTTGGATTTATTTGATCTGTCTGCGTAAAAAAGATCTACTCTGACATGTTGATCTTCTTGTAAAGTATATGAAGCTCCCAATAAAAATATCAAAGCAAATAGATGCCATTCCAATTCAATCACCCAAGTCTGCGTAGTGTTCAATATATAACGCATAAATACATCAATACATATGATCATCACCAAGAGTACATTGATGTAGCTACTCTTTTCTCCTATCCAACGAATTATGGATTCTATGATTGTAATGATTGATAACATAGTTTAGATTTCAATACTAAAGTTCTAAATGTCAATGCATATAAATATGGTAGAGATAAAAACCTAGATAAGTTCATTTACCTTATTGTAGGTCGTCCTTTTCTTTATTCGCGGATACATCTGTACTTTAACGATATAACCATTCTCGACTAAAAAATTAATTGATTATTCCGCTTATTATACTAGGTAAATTTTATAAAGGTTCAATCCCAATTCATTTGAAGCATATACATCATGTGAAATAATTCCAATCCTAAATTAATTTTATTTATCTATAAAGCCAGAAAATTATTGAAATCAATATATCTTACTCTAGGCCAATTACATAACAAATGGATTAGTTCCAGTTATTGAAATACAATTCTCCTAAATCTAATTTAATATCAAAAAAAACGCCAGTGATATATAACCACTGACGCGTTTTCTTTATTCATCAATTCAGCATTCCAAATTAGAATATCTATTCAGAACAAATACTAATTGAAAATATATCTCAGTCCAATTTGTGCCTGCCATCTACTACTAAGACCAAAATCATCATAAAATGTCTGTTGATTAGCTTGATCAAAAGTGTACACGGGATCTCCATCAGTAACAGCAACAGATATTGGTTGATTTAATCCTGTATTAGTAGCTCTCTGAGTTACTCCCCAAGAACTAGAAATTAGATTTCCTAGATTAAGAACATCGAGACTCACCTGAAATTTATTTCCACTAGACACCCCAATATCCTGAAGTATTCTCAAATCAAGACTTCCAAACCAAGGCGAAAGAGCATCATATCTTTTAGCATAATCCCCTCTATTATCAGACAAGTAGTCATCTTGTTCTATGTATGATTTAAAAGCTTCTTTCTGAGCAGATTGAGCTGCAGCGTCCCCTGAAAAAGTAAGTGCATCTATCTCTATATCTGTCGGAATGTAGATTAAATCATTTAAGCCTGATCCATCATTATTGATATCTCCAGCATAGGTATAGCTAAACCTGGCTCCTTGTGCATATTCGCCAAATAAAGAAACCGTAGTTGCATACCTTTCTCCATATTCAAATTTCTTAGACATTGCTGCTATGAATCTATGCTTATTTCCATACAATGAAGGTGCTAAATCAGCTTCATTTGTATGTGATATATTTGCCGGATTTCTGTCGTATGCATCAGATGAAATTTCAGCATCCACAGAATTTACTTCTTCAGCTTTCAAGTAATTATACCCTACCATAACAAAATTATTAGCCCAAGATCTTTGCAATTGGAATGAGGCATTAAAAGAATATCCTTTATCTGTATTAGTAAATACATATGCATTTGTAGAACCCCCAAATGGACCTTCAGCTCTATCTTCAGCACCATATATTGGTCTATTATCTACACCATTAAGAGTATTTGTTGGTAGTTTTAATCCTTGATTTTGAACCATCTGCGCATGTAGATCTTTCGTATAAAGTAAATCTACAGTACCTGTCCAATCTTTAATTTTCTTATCAAATCCTAAACTCGTTCTCCACACTTGAGGGAATTTAAAATCAGGATCAGTCATATTATAAAAGAAGAAATCTGGATTAGCAACTTGGTTACCTATCCATACCGCTGGAAATCGTCCTGAAAAAAGACCAGTTCCTCCTCTAATCTGTGATGATCTATCACCTTCAACATCGTAATTAAATCCAAGCCTTGGGTTAAATAAAATATTTCCAGTAGGAAGATCAGTATGGTTGTAATTTATAGCTTCTCCCTTGTCATTGTAATAAGTTACGTCTGGTGCATATACTCCTCCATCATCTATAGAGCCACCTTTTCTATCTATATTTTCTTGAATTAGATCTGCCGTATTGAAATAAAGTGGAATATCTATTCTTAATCCAAAAGTTAAAGATAGTTTGTCATTCGCTTGATACTCATCTTGCGCATATAAAGACCATTGCCCTAATTTAGTTTGAGCCAATGCCCAGCTATCATCTGAATTGTTGTTGGTAAATGCATCTCGAGCAGCTTGTACTTCTCCTGCAAAGTCATCTGATTTAATCAAGGCCTCTGCTTCACTAATATCAACTCCTGGAGCAAACAATCTAAATCCATATGATGTTAAGTTGAATGAATTATCAAAACTGAATTTCTCAAACGAGGTTCCAAAAGTTAAACTGTGATTGTTTTTATACAAATTAAAATCATTTGTAATTTGAAACACATTTTGACTAAGTACATTATTTACAGAAAATGGTTCATGTCCAGCAATAATATAGTTAATACCGTTCTTCGAAATATTCAACACAGGAAATGGTTCAGAAAAAGGGTTTCTATTATCTCTAAATGTGGTATAACCCACTTTTAAATTATTTGCCATACCAGACCCGAATACAGAATTCAATTCTATGATTCCTGAGTTAATTTTATTATTTATTCTATACCCGCTATTTTGAAACTGAAGAGTAGTAAAATCTGGACCTCTTCTACCAAGCGCAGAAGGGTGAGCAGGTTGCTCTTTGAAAGCATCTAAAAAATTATATGATGCAGATAATTTATGATTTTTATTTAGGTTAAAATCTAATTTAATTATTCCTTTTGTATTATCTCTATTGTTTCTAAAATTGGAAAATGCCCCAGTATCATAGCCATGCTCTGACATAAGCAAATCAGAAATTAATTGCATATCCGATTGTAATACTCTTGACTCATTGCTAGCTCCCGACCCTGTATTCGGCTCAAACAAAGATCCTAGATCTGATCTTTTTGTAATTTCCAGATTAGCAAAAAAGAATGCCTTATTTTTGATAAGTGGACCACCAATTGAAAAACCTGTTTGTAGTGATGAGAGATCGCCCGTTGGCACCTCAGTATCATTTACTTTTCCACCGGTCATTGCACTATTGCGATAAAATCCATACGCCGTACCTTCAAAATTATTAGTTCCTGATTTTGTAACCGCGTTTATTGAAGCTCCTGTAAAACCTGATTGTGTAATATCATAAGGAGCTATATTAACTGATATTTGATCAATCGCATCAAGTGACACCGGCTGTGCATCTGACTGACCACCTGGAGTGGCAGCATCCAAGCCAAATGGATTATTGAATATTGTACCATTCAAACTGTAATTATTAAACTGATCATTACGCCCTGCAAATGAACCGCCTTTGGCAGACATTGGATTTAACCTAGTATAATCCTCAGCTGATCTTGAGATCGTAGGTAAATTTTTCAATTCGTCCCTTCCAATAGTTGTACTTGCACCAGTTTTCTCACCATTAAGTATTGGATCCAACGCGCCTATTATTTCCACACCTCCAATAGTTACCCCTTCCGCTACCAACTCAAAGTCTAATTTTAATTTTTGACCTAGAGTTAAAAAAATATTTTCCATGTTATTGTTAGTATAACCGATATAGCTCGTTTCTATTCTATACGGTCCTCCTATTCTCATATTTGGAAGATTGTACTTACCCTTTTCATTTGCAATAGCTCCATAAGCAGCCCCTGAAGGCAAGTGTGTGGCTAATATTGTAGCCCCAATTAACTCTTCATTCTCAGACATAATCGAACCACTCATACTCGCTGTGGTGACTTGTGCAAAGGAATAATTACAACTAATAAAAGTAATAAATAATAAACTGAACTTTAGGACAGAATTCTTCATAGTAATTGTGCTTTATTTAATTTAAGATCTCCTAATATAAATATCATAATATAACAAATCCTCACGAAAAATTATTTTCTTTGGAAATGTGGATAAATTGTGGAGAATATTAGTATTTGATTGAGTGTGGTCATCCAGATCTGATTTCCAATGATAAAAATTTAATAGCCATTTCAATCACATAACTAAATGCCTAAATATTTACTCTCTCCTTTCCACAATACACATTACCCCCTTCACTTTTCAAAAATCCTATCAAGGTCATTCCACATTCCTCTGCTAATTTTATTGCTAAACTTGATGGTGCACCTACTGCTACTATGCAGCCTATACCTGCCATCATAGCTTTTTGGATCAATTCAAAACTCGCGCGTCCACTTAGTAAACAAATAGTTTTATTTAAAGGTAAATTACCACTCTTCAATCTGTTCCCAACAAGCTTATCCATAGCATTATGTCTACCGACGTCTTCAGCTACATGCAATAGATTAGCTTCTAGGTCAAATAGAGCCACCGCATGATTTCCTCCGGTGATGCTAAACAAATTCCGCATGTCATCTAGCTGATCTCTGAGTGAAACTATTATACTTTGACTAACAGTAAATTTAGACGCCCATGGCAGGTATTGAGTATTCGTCTTTATCATATCTAGAGAAGTTTTGCCGCAAATACCACAACTACTACTCATAAATGTATTGCGATGTAGAAGCCCATCTGGTAAATTAACCCGATCCTTTAGCAATACTTCAATTACATTATCATCAATCACCTGATACTCTAATACATCTGAGATATCAGTCACTATTCCTTCAGTAAAAAGAAATCCACTAGCCAAGTCTATATCAAATCCTGGTGTCCGCATAGTAATTGCGATCTGACTCAGTCTTCCTCTATGTCGTATCCTGATTTCCAATGGTTGCTCAATGATTACATAATCCTGTATGGGTTTCAATTCTCCTTGATTCATTTTTAAGATAAATACTTCTTTTACACCTTTCGTCTTTTCCATTATTTGGCTTGTGGATTGGTATATAGGTTAGTTTCATCTTCTTGTACTCTAGGCACTAAACATTGAAAGTCTTTTTCAACTAATATATGAAGACCACCTTCGACACCATTAACTATAATGTGTTCAAAACCGACCTTATCTTCCTTTAGAAATGCTTCCAATTGGTCATGTGGCACTTTGAGGTCGATAGTATTATATTTCATTTTTATTGATATCTCCTCCTTATCCGATAGTGATATCATATATTTCAATGTATTTCCGACAGTAATTTGGCATTCTGAGAGTACACAACCTTCCTCAGACAAGATATTTACATCCTTTTTGGAGAGTCTCAGCCGTATAGATGAGTCCTTTATTCGTATTTTCATACTGGAAAGATAAATTATTATTTACACCTGAAATACCTATTATCATTGAGACTAAAGAGAATTGACTTGATATTTCCACTTTTCGTTTCAATTTTAGTGAAACTTTATAGCAAATTTATTCCTTTAGATGTTTAGTAAGTTGTGAGTTACTAACTAACTTGCGTACATTAATAATTACGAGGTAATAAAGTGCCTCACAACATAATACATTACAATGAGTACAGGAACTGTAAAATTCTTCAACGAATCCAAAGGGTTTGGGTTTATCACAGAAGAAGGAACCAACAAAGAACACTTCGTACATGTCACGGGTCTAGAAGACGACGTACGTGAAGGTGACAACGTAGAGTTTGAATTAGTAGAAGGGCGTAAAGGGCTTAATGCCGTAAACGTAAAAGTAGTAAATGGGTAAATGTTTGGTGAGTGTTGAACTACTTACTAGCTAATCAGTTAACTAAACTCAACATATACTTTAAAAAATTACTTGCCATCAACACTTGTGTTGATGGCTTTTTCTTGCTAATCTAGTGAGGTTAGTAACATTTCAATTTTCGGTGCGATTTGGCTATCTTCTCCAAGCTATCAAAGACCTACATGATTAGAGTATAATAATTCCGTCAAGCTATATCTCTGATTCTTCTCCTGCGGATGCTTTACTGCTCGTTTTTTTGTTCGACCTATTCACTTTATTACTACTAGATTGATTGACTGATGATGAGCATAATTAGTTGATCATATCGGTTTATTTTAATAAACGCCAAAGATCTACGTAAACGTTTAAGATACTTGGCTTTATACTGATGATTAGCATTTTTGCTAGTCACAAACATTTTTTTATAACAATACTAGCACAGGTATAATGTGTATAATGATACCATTCATTTCAACTATTATTATACCTTTGCTTAATATATATATAGTATGACATTCAAGCAATTAGGTTTAATCGAGCCAATCCTCAAGGCGCTCGAAGACAAAGGGTACGCAACACCTAGCCCAATACAAGCACAGTCAATTCCAATCTTGTTAGACAAAAAGGACTTACTAGGATGTGCACAGACAGGTACCGGTAAAACCGCAGCATTTGCAATACCGATCATCCAACAGATCTACAATGATTTAGAGCGGGAGAAGGGCAAGAAGAAAATCAAAGCATTGGTAGTAACTCCGACTAGAGAGCTAGCTATTCAAATCGCTGACAACTTTGTAGAATACACCAAATATGCACGTAACATCTCTACCACTGTAATATTTGGAGGGGTTAAACAAGGAAAGCAAACCGCTAGACTTGATAAAGGTGTTGATGTATTAGTCGCTACCCCTGGTCGCCTTTTGGACCTTATCAATCAAAGATTTATATCTCTAAGTGATATCCAATATATCGTACTTGATGAAGCAGATCATATGTTAGATATGGGTTTTATTCATGATGTGCGTAAGATCATTAAGCTATTACCACAAAATAGACAATCACTATTATTCTCGGCTACAATGCCTAAGGATATTGTAGAGATCTCTCAAACACTACTAGGAAACAAATTTGAAAGAATAACCATCAAACCTGATCAGGCTACAGCTGAGAAAGTAGAACAAGCGGTATATAAGGTCAGTAAGAAAAACAAAGGAGTACTGTTACAAGATATTCTCAATGAAAAAGGTCAGGTTTCTACCCTAGTATTCTCCAGAACGAAACATGGTGCTAATAAGATCGTCAAAGTGCTGAACAGGTCAGGTTTCAAAGCAGAAGCTATACATGGGAACAAATCTCAAGCATCTAGACAGAAATCGCTGAAAGCATTTAAAGATGGAAAGATTCATATACTTGTAGCTACTGATATAGCAGCTCGTGGTATTGATGTAGATGATCTTGCATTGGTAATCAACTATGATCTGCCTAATATCCCAGAGACTTATGTACACCGTATCGGTCGTACTGGTAGAGCGGCGGCTAGTGGTATCGCACTTTCATTCTGTAATGGAGAAGAGAGAGCTTATCTCAGAGATATCGAAAAACTAATCAACCAGAAGGTACCAGTCATTACAGAGCATTCATATGTTGATAATGAACCTGAACCATCTAGCAAGGATATAAAGGCTTCCAAGGCAAACAATAACAGAGGCAGATCTCAAGGTAGATCAAGCAGAGACGATAGAAATGCTACGAAAAAGAAAAGACCAAATAAAAGTAGAAACAATAACAGGTCAGATCGATCTAATGATAAAAAAGATTATCGTCCGAGAGGAGAAGACATTAGTAGAAGTAAACCTCGAGGTGAAAGATCAGAGAATAGAAATAACTCTGAACAAAAGCCAAGAGATAATAAACCAAACAATAAAAGAAGAAACAACAGAAACGATAAGCCAAGAGAAGAAAGACAAGATCAAAATTCAAGATCATCGCAATCTAGTAACCCGTCTCGTAGATCAAGAAATAATAATCCTAGTAATAAAAAAACGAAAGATGGCGTATCTAAGACTGAAAGAAAATTCAGAGAAGGTCAAAAAAAATCATCTGACTACAAAGGAAAATATAGACCGAAAGGAACAATGTGGGAGCTTGATTAATTACCGAGTAACGGCTTAATTTTACAAGAAAATAGGCTTACATCTTTGGTGTAGCCTATTTTCTTGCTTAATGACAATGTCTACCTTGAATACAACTATTCCCTTGGATAGAAGCTAATAGTGCCAATTGAGACAAACAAAAAAGCCCATTAACTTTGTTAATGGGCTTTTTTGTCTTAAAACTAAATATCAGTACTAAAGTACTTCTACATTTACTGCATTTAATCCTTTTCTTCCTTCCTCTGTGTCAAAAGAGACTTTGTCTCCTTCGGCTATTGAACTTCCGTTTAATCCATTTACATGAACAAATACATCTTTTCCACCGTCGTCTGGCGTGATGAATCCGAATCCTTTACTGTCATTAAAAAACTTTACTGTACCGTTACTCATTGTTGTTATATTATAATTGTCTACTGGCTAGATATAAGATTAATACCCCCACCACACTGCAATATACATACATTTCAGATATTTAGTTTCATGTTTTTATATTTTCAAGCGGAGAATTGGAAGTATTAATTAAAATAGATATTTGATATACTCAGAAATGTAATTGATCATTCGACATGGTGGAGTTACTCATCAAAAGTAACCTAAGTTGTAGACTATCATCCATTATTCTGTTCCCTCTGTACCCGCTCCTAATCTTTAGCTTCGAGCCAAGCTCTATGTGCTTTTATTTGATTGAGTTCTCCATAGCTCACATCATAACCCATTTTTACTCTTAGATCTCCAAATCCTTCAAACTTAATCGTATCGAATGATTCCATCATCTTAGCTACTTTTTCTTCTTTCATCAAATCTGTAATGGGAATTTCTCCTTCTTTGATCCAATGTGCTAAGTGTGTGTCTATCGTAGACGCGGCCATCGATCTGATTTCTGATATCGCTTTGACCGTAAGGCCATCACGATAAAGTTGTAATGTGATGTCATTCGTTGCCCCCTTTTTACTTGTAGAGATTATAGGTTGAGAGTCCATTTCTAGTTCGGATCGTTTGTATATTTTAGCATCTTTACCGAGGTTATCATCTTCAATAGTAAGACTACAAAGTCGATCCATCTTATTCCATAGCTGATCATAGAACTCGGTTTGCAGCTTGATGTACTTTTTAGTCTTGGCTTTGACTTGATACTCTGGTATATGTATACTGAGCGGCTTAAGAGCTTTTTCGTATATCTGCTCAGTAAAATAATTTATGCCTTTCGACGTCTTGGTATATATCAATTCTATATACGCTTCATCAGCTCCCATCTCTCTGATCCAACGTGAGAGATAGCCATCAAAATCTGTGGATACCGCCAATAGATTAAGTAGTTGCTTCTTGATTTTATCTACTATTATATAAACTCTATCCTTATGTGGAATTGAGGAGTCGGATATGTAGTCCTGTATCTCTTCTACTCTATCTACTAACTTACTCATGGAGAATACCTTTCTGATCGACTCTAAAGAGTACGCTTTCTTGGCTTCTGGTAGTGCTGTCATTGCATGAGAAAGATCTGGCATTGCGTTATGAAATTCTACGATACGCGGATCTACAATCACATTACGTGCTGTGACAGGCTTAATCAATGTCAATCCCTCAAGTGAAGTACATCTACTCAGAGCTACATAGGCTTGACCAGCTGCAAAACTTTTAGAAAGATCCATTCTTGCCTTATTAAGCGTAAGGCCTTGACTTTTATGCACAGTCACAGCCCAAGCTAATCGCACAGGAAATTGAATGAATTCACCTAGTACTTCTAATTCTATCGTGTTTTCAGCATTGATAGTATACTTTTCGTTTTTCCATTCCACTTTCTCTATCCAAGAGGTTGATTTATCATCTATAAACTCTACTCTGATCAAATCTTCTTCTCGATCATAGTTTAACACTTTAGCGATTTTACCATTATAATAAAGGCCTTCGGATTCATTTCGAGTAAACATAATGATCGCCCCTATTTTTAGCTTAATCTCCTCATCTACAGGATATGCGTTCTCATTGAATTTTCCTGTGATTTTGGCCTTTAGTTTCTTTATAGGTTCTTCTATCTCTGCTAATTTCTTTTGATTTATCTGATCTGCAATAATATTATGTGTACATAAGGTAATGATTTCTTCATCTTCTAGCTCTTTGGGAGAATATTGCTGATTCAGTAGTTTGAGATCTTCCTCGGTTGCTATGCCATCTCTGATACGATTAAGTATATCTAAAAAAATATCATCTTTCTGCCTATACACTTTGGTCAACTCAACACATAGCGCGTTGCATCTCTGAAATACATGAGAAGAAAAGAAATAGCCTGTTCTATAATAATGCTTGAGTACATCCCATGCATAATCTTTGATGACTGGAGGCAGCTGATATAGATCTCCGATCATAATGACTTGTACCCCTCCAAATGGATCAGCGCGTCTGCGAACTGACCTTAACACAAAGTCTATTGCATCCATCATATCGGCACGTACCATACTCACCTCATCTATTACAAGGGTATCCATCTCACGCAGAAGATTTAGCTTTTCTTTATTGTACTTCATATGACGCTTCAGCATCGTTCTGCTAGTGATGGACTGTGACTCCGGATAATTATCATCAGGTACAAATGCTGTTAACGGCAACGTAAGTAATGAATGTATGGTGACGCCCCCAGCATTAATGGCGGCTACTCCTGTGGGAGCAACTACGACAACATTCTTATCCGTGGAATCAATTATATCTTTAAGCAAGGTAGTTTTACCTGATCCTGCTTTACCAGTAAGAAATAAATGTCTTCCTGTTTGAAGCATATACTCTTTAGCGATTTGCCTTTCTATGTTCTCTGTTTCTATATTCATGATCTCACTGTCAAGGTAGTCATTTTCACTTTTTTGCCAAGGGAGATCGTATAGTATTTTAGATTTGAGGCCTATAATTGGTGCCATTCTAACAGTTTTGTAACTAGATACAATTACTATAAGTTTTAAGTATCAAGAAAAAAGTGAGGCAAGCTGAACCTACTCGCCCCCACTTTATCTACATTGGATATTTAATCAGTTCATATTCTAGAATGGTACTTCTTCGCTAGCTACTTCTTTCTTTACGAATGAGTTGAATTCTCTAGTTTTGATCTCAGTCATATATTTCGTGACTCCTTCTTTGTCTTCATACGAGCTATAAGTAAGTTTTCCCTTGATAAGAATCTGATCACCTTTACTAATGATATTAGCCATTAGTTCAGCTGTCTTACCCCACGCTACTATTCTGTGCCATTGTGTTTCTTTTACTTTTTCGCCCTTGCTAGTGTTGTAATACTCATTGGTGGCTAATGAAAATTTCACAAGTGATATTCCAGATTTTGTAGTCATCAGTTCTACATCTGCTCCTGCATTTCCTACTAGTTGTACTTCATTGTTAAATGTGCTCATAATTATAATATTTAATGTGTGTTAGTATGCTTACGTGTCTCGATTCGTGTTTTGATATATACGCAAGCACTTGATAATAATAACGTCAAATCCCTGTCTGACTTATTGACAATGCAAATATCAGAGCATAAAGAAGCCGTAGTCGTTTAATAATCATTTACATACGTTTATATACGTTTGTGATACATTTATTGACGACTACACAACGCACATAGTACTGAATATCAAACATCTACAGATTATTTCACTTATTTCGTCAAAACACAAAAAAAGACCAAACGGATATCCATTTGGTCTTTTCAAGATATAAAATAAAAATACCTAACTATTAATCGTATAGCGTCATCAATCCACTACTTCTCTCCCTGATATGGTCCCCTTATTGGAAATTTTCGTTAACAGATTATTGATGACTAAACTTATTTACTCAAAACAATTTTAGCATTTCTTACCTGACTACCATTGACAAATCTTAGTAAATAGGTTCCCGATGGTTCATTTGTTAAATCTATAGTATGATTAACTTTTAATCCAAGATTTGTGAGTGACTGCTTTTGTACTAGTCTTCCATATATATCCATTACCTGCATCTCAATATCAACAGATTCTGCCAATTCCATCTCAATATAGAATCTATCAATCGCAGGATTTGGAAATATTTTGAGGTCTGTAATAGCTGATAAAACTAATACACTACTAATAATATCAATATCCTTACTGATATTGTCTTCTACACATTCATTTGATGCTCTCAAATTAACAGTATACATTCCATAATTTTCGTAGACATGCACAGGATTTATCTCAGAAGATGTATTACCATCACCAAAGTCCCAAATAAAGTTTTCTCCATACAATCCTGTATAAGTAAATGAATATTCAAGATCATTGGCTACAATGTCAAATTCTGCTGTAGCGAATCCAACGATCTCGATCAGATCTTCATAGATTACTTCACTATCACCTGCTTCAGCTGACACTATTAGTGATACATCATAGATTCCTGGAGTCGTATAGATCACAATAGGATTTTGCTCTGTACTTGTAGCTGGATTTCCTCCTTCAAATGTCCAAAGCCATCCTATTACATTATTTGATGAATTATCTGTAAATTGAATCTCAGTCGTTCCACAACCTTTATTTGTACTTGCCGAACCATTTGCAGTAGGTAAGGAATTAGCTGTAATAGTTTGTGTACTTACAACTTCACCGCATTGGTTAGTAGTCGTAAGAGAAACGATATAATCTCCTTCCACATCATAAGTGTGTATTGGATTGATATCAGTAGAAGTGTTACCGTCACCAAAGTCCCAAGCATATGTTGTAGCACCCATACTATTGTTAGTAAACGTTACTTCTTGCATATTATTCACTGCTATAAATAAAGAGCTTGGTAATGCTGAAACCGTTACTAGATCAGTAAATAAAATCTCATCTGTACCTGCTGTGGCAGTAACAATTAAACTCACATCAAATGTACCTTCTAAATTATAGGCAACAACTGGATTCTGTTCAGTAGATTCTGCAGGGGTAGCTCCTTCAAATGCCCACAACCACCCTGTAACGTTGTCAGAAGACATATCTGTAAAGGTTACTTCATCACCTTCACAGACAGCAGTAATACTAGCTGATCCATTAGCTGATGGTAATGCATTGGCGCCAACAGTACTTGTAATTACATTATCACCACATGAGTTAGTCGCGGTAAGTGTTACAATATAGTCACCCTCAGTTGCGTAAGTATGTATGGGGCTAATATCTGTAGAAGTATTACCATCACCAAAATCCCACATGAAACTATCTGCTTCCAAAGAGTTATTAGTAAATGTTACTGTAAGCATATTATTTACACCTACGAAACTAGCTAAAGGTACGTCTGATACAGTTACGAAATCGACTTCTGACGCACTACTACTTCCAGTTGGATTACTTACTATTAGTTCCACATTGTAGGTACCTGCTGCATTGTATACAACGGTAGGATTCGCATCTAAACTTGTTGATGGTGTTCCTCCTTCAAATGTCCATGCATAGGCAGTAACATTACTACTCGATGTCTGGTTGTAAGATACTGTCAAAGCATTACAACCTTCTGTTATGTCAGATGTAAATCCTGCCGTAGGTGTAGTATATAGATTGAGTGTCTGCGCAATCACATCACTATTACAAGGTCCGGTAGCTGTCAATGTTACCTCATAAACTCCTTCCTCTGAATAAGTATGAATAGGATTTACTCCTGTAGATGTCATGCCGTCACCGAAGTCCCAAACGTAGGATGTCCCTGCTGCTGAACTTTGATTTTCAAAAGTTACTTCTAATCCTGTATTGGTATTTGCAAATCCTGCAATTACTTGGTCTTGAGCAACAACATAATCATCAACTGTTGTTGTATTCATCCCTTGCGCATTAGTTACTGTAAGGGTTACATCATATGCTCCAGGACTGCTATAGATTACTGAAGGATTTTGTTCTGTACTGGTTGCTGGTGTTCCACCTTCGAACATCCAAGCCCACGTTTCAGGGTTAAAAGTACTTGCGTCTGTAAATTCAAGAGTAAATTCTGCACAATCTGTAGGAGATCCTACTGTAGTGAACGCTGCTACTGGAGCAAGACTAATTACAACCGTCTGAGTATCTGTCACCGTACCACATGTACTTAATGCAGATAGTACTACCTCATAAGATCCACTGGATGTATAGGTGTACATTGGATTTTCGTCCATAGATGTATCTCCGTTACCGAATTCCCAATTATATGTATCTGCATTTGTGCTAGTGTTGGTAAAAGTAACATCTCCTCCTGTAACCATAAATGTATAGTCACTCGTCGCTGGCTCAGATACAGTTATATAATCCATTTTAACTTCTTCATCATTACCTGCTGCTGTGGAAGCTATCAATGTCACATCGTATAAACCGGCAGTATTGTACGTTACTGTAGGATTTTGCGATGTAGACGTTTCAGGAACTCCCCCTTCAAACTCCCATGACCAACCAGTGGTATTAGAGGAAGACAGATCACTGTAGGTAACTATCAATGAAGTACAACCTGATGTTGGGGTAGCTGTAAAATCCGCTGTAGGAATAGTTGCTACCTCTATATTTTCAAAATAGGTATCACTACCACAAGAGTTAGACACAGTCATAGAGACATTGTATATTCCATCCATGGCATAAGTATGTATTGGACTTTCATCACTACTAAAATTACCATCACCAAAATCCCACAAATAAGAATCTCCATCTGTCGATGTGTTATTAAAAATTGCAAGCAATAAATTAGTTGATACAAACCACTCTGCAACTGGCAGATCTATTATAACTACTTCATCACTTTTTGTAATAACGTCAGATCCAGAAGTATTCGTAACTTCTAGAGTGACATCGTAAGTCCCTGGATTATTATATGTGACTGTCGGATTTTGATTTGTAGAGGTACTCGGTGATCCTCCTTCAAATGTCCAAAGCCACTCAGTAGGTAGATCCACTGATATATCGGTAAAAATTACTGTTCCAATAGCACACTCATCAATAATAGTAGTCAGAAAATCTGCAATAGGTGCATTACCTCCACTTCCTACACATTCGGCAAGACAACTAATAGAATTATAAAAATTTTCAATATCGCTAATAGATGTTCCCGACCAAGTGTTAGTATTATTAACAGACGGAGCCATGATAAATCCACTTCCAGGAGCATCATGTAACGCATCAAAATTATGTCCAAGTTCATGAGACACCATAACACGCTTAGAATTGGCATTACTTGTAAAATTCTGGAGTGCATTATATCTAAAATTCGTAGAACAAATGGCACCTACCCATGCGATACCTACTGTACCTCCATCAAAGTTACGTCCAGTCCATATAGAGCCGACATCGTGTATTTGATTAAACCCTGATGGTCCCCAATCAGAGAAATCAGATAAAAGATCTCCCGCGTCTGTACTAGTGGTAAACGGATCTGACGCTGCAGTTGTGAATACTTGTTGCTCAACGATTAAATATTGAATCTCGTCAGCAAATTCGTCATCGTAATTAGTTTGAACATCATTGGCTACACCGATATTATGGTCCTCTGTTTCAAATACAGATCCAAAATCTTGAAACATTAGAAAATCAGAAACTATAGCCCAATCTACCTCAAAACAATCCCCTACTACTTTCTGAGATTCAGTTTTTGGCGCTAAGTCTTTATATTTTTCCTGAGCCTTTTCTACACCACACTTATGTGTATTATCTGGAATAATATTAGATATCAAATACGTAAGAAATTCATTAGATGCTGCACTACTATTATAGTATCTGAGTGGCTCTATATACATCGTCTCACCACCTTCTCGAATATATCCATATATAAAATCGTTATTGAAAGTAAGACTGACTCTGCTATCACTAGTGCCAAGTAAATAACCATTGTAAGCTCTTGGTCGACTGTTCGCAATAACAGAAGCCCCGTTGTCATCTATAGCAGTCAGAGCATAGTTTTCAGCAATAATACCTGAGTTTTGTAGTGACATAGCATAGGTTCTGTCACCTATCGTTAATTGTAATGAAAAGTTATCGTCCCTAAGTGTAGGCAATATCTCATTGACATCTATTCTATGCACATTATGTTTTGTAAACTTTTGTGTTAGGTCGAACTTAACAGGGGTCTGAGACTGTAGAATAGACAAAAAGAAATATGCCATAAATAAAGTGGAAAAGCGTACTCTCATAAGTAAATTAAATTTTAATATAAAGTAAGTTTTTAGTAAGTATAGCTTATAAACAAAAGGTTATTAACATTGTTTGAAAAATTACTATCTAGGAGAATGAGAACTTTTCTGCATATATAGATGCAAGTCATAGAAGTAATTATATTTCAATCATTTACTTCATTGAGATTAAATACAAGGAAGTACTCATCTTAAATATGTAAAATAGTACCAAAAGAAGCAGATATCAAAGAGAATTTGCTAATTATGTGTTAAATCATGTTTGATGCATCCATTTTTCTTACATATTTGTCGTTCAAATTATCATATTCTTGTTTAGTACTTAACTTAAATATCAATTACCAAAAAAATAGAAGATGAAGAAGATACTTATTCCATTTTTAATGTTGGTATTCGTTTTTTCTCTCGCAGAGAATGCGAATGCTCAGCGTAAGAAAAGACGTAAAAAGAAGGACGATACAGAAGAATCTGTTAGATCTCAACGGTCTCGTGATCGAGATTCTGAGGAAGAAAATTATAAAAGCTTTGCAGATAACCTTGTATATGATATCAACATTGGTAATATTTCTTTGAGTAATGGTTTATTTGGCATGTCATTTAAACCTCAGATAGGCTATAAACTACACGAACGGATAACTCCTGGAATAGGTATTAAGTATTACTACAATTTACTATCTGATAATAGGTATCCTGATGATTTCCACTTAAACGATATTGGAGCTTTTGTATTTACTCGATTAAAGGTAACTGAAGCTTTTTTTGCTCACGTGGAGTACTCCTACATAAGTTTTGATAACGATTGGTTCTTTCAAGATGAAAGAGTTTCGTTCAACTACCCACTTGTTGGGGCTGGATATGCTTCCGGTTTTGGAGATTGGAAAAGTACCATACAAGTATTATTCATTGGCAATCAAGAAGTAAGAAGGCTAGGAAATTATCCGATTGAATTTTGGTTCGGATTCACTAAGAATTTCTAATTTAGAATTAAATAAAAAGCGAATTAAGATTAACTCTTACTTCGCTTTTTATTGCTCTTCAACCCAATGTACCTAATAGTATACCACAGCCTAAAGGCTAAGGTAAACCTCTAAAATGACACCTTAGCTCGAAGCATTACATGCCTGCCGGCCTGCGGATAGTAGAATTTCTCGGTAATC